>Ga0302271_10002931_pt1 | contig 14895 bp, 15 predicted proteins | sample III_Bog_N1_1_FD_198767 | JGI IMG/M metagenome (GOLD analysis project Ga0302271, IMG submission 198767) | Peat permafrost microbial communities from Stordalen Mire near Abisko, Sweden - III_Bog_N1_1 | ecosystem: Environmental > Terrestrial > Soil > Wetlands > Peat | place: Sweden: Abisko... | reverse complement strand
AGGTTTTCCCCTTATCCAGCAGGAGAGACAACTCGTAGTGGATAGTCTCGTGTTGAATTGAAGCTGAGCGGAAGGCAGCTTGCTCTTATGTCATAAACGTTGGTTTGACGATTGCCATCTTGGATAATGCGCAGTTGTTTTGTTAGTTCTTAGTTATTCTAAAGTTTGGTTGATAAATTATTAATATTAAATTGCCAAAGAAAAAGAAAAGACAGATATTTCAAAAGATATGCCTATTTTTGTGGTCGAACTAAAATAAACCATATTGAGGACATCAGACATCAGAGGATTCTGCCTGAAACAAAATCTTCCCCACCACATAAGCATATTCTTAATGTGGATTCTCTAAGCCAACAATATATCAAAAATCTCTCATAAGAAAACTAAAAAGATCTCAATTATATTCTCCCAAGAGCAGCAACTCCTTTGTTGAACAAGAGTATCATATGTTCTTCGTTTTTCAGTCCAAATATTAGTAGTTTTAGATTGCTCCTTTCCTAGAATTTAAGGTATGATATTGTTGTTTTGAGATCCAAATTACCCTTTAAAAACCCACCAATTCAATACACGTATTTTTGATAATAATATTGAAAATCCAGGTTGAAATATGCATATTCTAAAAATATCAAACCTATTTTCTTAAAGAGTTTAATAATAAATATGTCTATGAAACAGTTTTTTAGAAAGAAGCACAATTAAGTTGAGTTGTATTATTACCTCCTTCTCCTGTAGTCCTTCTTTATCAGCTTATTTTCCAACCTTTTCCCCCTCTTCTCAGTTAGTTCTTTTAACAACGAACTCGCAGACTAATCGAAGATTTTGTTTAGCTTCACTTTCTGGCAGACACTCTTTTAGATTTTCCCAGGCTTCTTTGGTCAACCGAGCAGCTAGATTCTAAGCATATTCAATGCTGCCAGCATCTCTCATTAAAGCAATAGCCTCCTCAATTAAAGCCTAATCATTGGTTTTTTACTGTAAAATACCTACTAATCTTGATCTCTTATCTTATGGAAGCACCTTAATTGAATGTAACACTATCACAGTAATCTTCCCCTAAAACAACCAAAACACACAATACATTCATAATGAGGCTTTATTCAGTAATTAAACTCTCTCTATACCTCTGTGATATCTTCTCCTATGAGCCCTTTAGACTTATAATCCTTTGAATCTAAGTTAATAATATCATCTTGAATTTAGAAAGCTGCTCCCATTTTTTCAGTGAAAATACTCAACTATGAATGCTGCCATTTCGGTAGATCTAACACAATAGCAACCATTCTCGCCATCATTCGGAATAGCGCACCTGTTTTATAGACAACCATTTGAATATATTGTGATTCTTAGGGATATTGATCGAAGGATAATTTATCTAAATTATGCCATCTCAAATCCCAAGCTTAGCCGAAATGAATTTGAGTCATTTCTTCACCATATACACGAGCAAGCTGCAGTATTGTTAGCTCGGAAAACTTATCTTTGAGATTCAGCAAATAGTGGAAAGGTGCAAAATAAGCATAATTTCCAGCGTTTATGCTGACATCAACTCCATGGATAATGTGAACTGCATCCTTTTCACGTCTTTTTAAACTTGAAGAAAATCAATAAAACAAATGGCTAAAGAGTGATTAATTCATCGGCTTTTACCTATTATCCTCGATATCGTCGATGATAAGAGAACTATTATGGAGCACTTCTATAAACCCTGCTATTTCCATAACATCTGCCTTGGTAAAGAAAGAGATAAAACATCCTTTTTGTGGAGATTTTCAAAAACATATTTTTCTTACAAATTTTCTGCCAAAAGCTTCAGAGAAGAGCGCGCAGAAGATTGGCCTGATTCTCTTGCCTCCTCGAGATAACATATCCCATAGTGGATCACAAAGAGACTGTTAAATTAAAAAGAAGAAAGAATTTTGATTATTTTAGTAGCAACTCATCATATTAAAATATATGTTTTTTTGCTTGCTTTTTGCAGGTCTTGTTTAGGATAGTCTGTTCCAGCATAGACGAAGTTTCTAGCCATGATTCCAATGGGAGAAGTTGAATCTATTTCTTTTTCAATAATTGACTCCAGTATCCTTGAAGATTCAAATTCCTTTAGGTATTTCTGCAGAATCTACTTGAATCTCTCTTGCTTCTCTTTGTCCGACAAGACAGTGACTTCATTATGACTATCATCTCCAATTCTTGGCCTTTGATTTTTCTTGAATTTCCTCTAAATCCATTAGGAGATCATTTTCAGATTTCCTGATCTTCTAGCTAGTTCAATCCCTACTATTCCCATAGCGCTTGCTAATGTTATTTGCAACATCGCTTTGTGAGATTTTGACATTCTGAAAAACTAGTTTTCCATTATCAATCTAAACTCAAACAATAAGAAGTATCTTATACAGTTAAGCTTCTAGAAATTTAGTTCAGATTAATTTTCGCGAACTCCAAATGCAAGCTACAATTCGAGATGATAAATGATAAGCTTTCGTGTGGTTGTCTCTCCATCGAGGATCATTACCAAAACACACATAGAATACAAAATAGTTAAACTTAATTCACTTTTTAAAAAAAATAATTTAGAGTAGAATTTTTAAATGTGAAATATATCGAATAATTATCAGAACTATGATGCTTGAAAAAAAAAAATTTACATTGCCATTACTTTATTAATACCCCAAGTTATTGAAAATAAAAAAAATACCTAACTATGAAACTCAACTTTTTCAGATAATATCTTTCAGTCTTCTAAAAACAGTTAAATTGCCATCATTTGTATCTCAAATTTTCAAGAAAAAGAGGAACAACTTCTTTTAACTCTCATTATCTTCAGATAATATCCTAGGTAAAAGATTATTAGATATCCCTTCTCATTTTGATTTTTTCATCTACAAAAATCAACAGTTTTATCTTTAATTCTTTCGCATTACATCAATTTGTGTGGAATTCACTTTGGATATGTTAAGAATAGATAGAAAATAACATCAAGGAATAACACGTAACAAAGGAATGAACAGATATTAATTATTGTAATATCCCAGACGCTATTTTTATAATAATAAACAGAATTGTTCCTTTTCTTCAGTTGTTGAATAGAAACAATAAAACTGGAACATCAGTGAAGTTTTCCGATGGATATCTTTTTAAAAACATACTCCCATTTTACTTTTAAACTTGTAAAAACAAGAAATTAGCTTAATATTTTTTGTTGTAGTATTATTTTTAAATAGATCAAAGTCGATTATTCTCAAGATTTGAGCAGTTTTTCTTTCGAAAATTAACAACAACATAAAGCAGATCAGCCTATTTGGAGATATCTTGCGAATACGGATGATCCCTGATTCAAGCGTATTCTGATCTGATCTGAATTAAAATGATCTCCTTCAAAATATATCTAATATCTTTTTGGGAGTTGATAGAGACGCAATTTTTGCAATATTTACTAATTTGTTGCTTTTTGTATTATCAAAAATAATAATAATAATCGCTTTGCTTCGCAATAATGCGGGAAGTAAGACTCTTTAAATCCAAAGGAGTAGCAAATGAGTTTTAATAATTGAACAGAAAAAATAATAATAAATAAAACGTAAAAAAGAAACCTGATAATAATCTAAGGAATCTCAAGTTTAGCAGTTAACATGTCAAGTGATATCCCTACGCTAGAAAACTTTTTGTTTACTGAAGATAAGGAGGAATTCTTGAAGAAACTCGTCCATGGCACGAACTCCTTTTACTTCTACACACTCACGAATGCACTGAACCAAAAAGGAGCGAATCTCTCATCGCAAGAGCTGTAATACCTGGAGGCATACAAAGACTAACACCCCCAAGAAGCTCAAAGCATCTTCATTAGACACATTCTCCTAAAGCTCAAAGAAGCCGATAATGAAACTGACAGAAACAAAGTAAAATCTTGGAATTATTTGAATATCCGCTGATGTTTTGATTGCTTTTTCTTTAAGATAATTAAACAAATTAGCGAGTTCGTGAACATTTCAACTAATCACAATTAGACTAACTAAGCCACTGCCTAGAGGTTCATGGAACAGGATCTGCTGACTTACAGCACAAACGATACCCTTAACGAGGAGGATCTCAATATCTGGAAGTATTTGAAGAATTCTTCTCTACTGAGTGACAATATCGAGAATCTAGAAGAAGAGTATCTATCTTAGGTTGATTTGAATCTCTTAGCTGAATTCGAGCAACACAAAATAACTTCATTTTTGAACAAAATCAAAGAATCCCTTGCAGTTATGAAGGGTGTCCCACAGTTCCTTGCAAATTAGTATACCACACATCTCACATTGGATTCGGAAGTACTCGTTTATCTCACAGTCGAATAGTTAACCGAGCTGACGAACCTCTAGCCGAATCTGCTGACTGTAAAACATTATCCTTATGATTTTTGTGTTTTCCTAATAAAAATCATAATTTTTACCCATTTTTGATGTTTAGCAATAAGAAGTCCTTATCATTCTATTATGTAAGAAATTCGAGCTCGACGCAAAATTGTCTTAAGGAATCTTAGCTTTGCGCTCATCTGCTAGGGTTGAGAAGTAGAAAGCTCTATTAAAAGGGGTACTAGAGTGGACGAGGAATCTACCTTTGAAGCGATAAAGCTTAGAGGATTTTATCATCAAGTATCTACTGATCTTAGGATAATAAACCAATGAATATGATTTCGATTTGTTTGTCCGATTTTTGAAGAATCCCTCTGTGGATCATTCTTAATACAATATCCAACAAAGAAAGTGCTGGAATGATAGGCATGCTCTTTTTGGCGCTTCTTAGGACAATTTCTCAAGTGAAGAAATCTTGATTTTCCTTGGAATTCCAAAGTAAAATATCACTGATTAGGTTCTCATTGATAAATATGCTCATCAGTATATTTAGACATATGAGAAGTATGACATACTTGTAGCATATTTTTAAGAAAAACATCTTCAAAAATTACTTCTTAAAATTTAGCTTCAAAAGGGAAAATCAGTCCCAGACATCACGAAATTCCTTCAATAATAAGAAATACAAGCACTCAACGAGAAGAAGTTTATCAAAATAGCTTCTTTCAATAAAGTAAAATAAAAAAATAAGATTGATTTAGATTTATGGACGGAAAGTTATTTAAAGAGAGAGATTTGTGAAATTTTACAAAAAAATAATGATTTTTCTTTATCTTGGTGGTGCAGGATTTTTTTGAAGGAAATGACCAAGTCAAGATAGAAGTAGCAATCAAGAACATACCGTAGTTGACTGTTAAGCTGTTCGAAGTCAACACTGAGAACTACTACAAGAAAAACATGGCAGCCATTAACTAGAACATCGAACTTGATGGGTTGATTGCATCAGAAGAAACATCGTTTGAGTTCAAACAACCACCTATTCAGAAGTTTACTCAGACATTCCTGTTCGAGAGCATCTAGAAGAAGCCTTAGGGTGTTTTCATCATTGATTTCTTAGGTAAAAATAAATGAAACATTTAAGTGAATTTAAGTCTCATCTTTTTATCTTTTGTTTCGATGGTTGCTATTAGGAAATGGTGTTTCAAGCAGAGCAATCATTCAAAAGGGTTGTTTAGTCCTCAAGGAGAAAAAGACTCTAGCAGGACATGCCTTCTAAATCCTGGATTAGAATCTGGATATCTGCAAGGGACCCAAAACCGGAATCTTCTTCCAGAAAAAGTTTTATCCTCTCAACTCCGACGATGAAGTTCTCATCCCCTACTCCAACAGTGTCGTCTAAGAAAAAGCCATCATTGTAAAAAAATAATCCAAAAATAACTAACTTCAAGTGCCTTAACATTGTTTTGATTCTTGAAATTAGATCCATGGAGATTTTAGTCAGTTAACTGATATTAAAATCAATGTCGAGGTAATAATTTTTTTCTTCAATTGTCTTAAATTCCCTTTCATTTTCTTTAACAAATTTTGATTTCTTACTCTCTCTCTCTCTCCTCTCTTCTAACAGGCAGTTTCATTCAAATGTGCATACATCTACAGCACTTAATCCATGTTGATGTCTAGTAAATCGAAGGTGCTCCTCCAGCCAAGACTCTACCTTAACGATGAGCCAGTCCCCTTAACAATCCTCAAAGATACTAAAGTTGTTGTGACTTCTCTCAGTCAAATGGGCATTTCTTCCTCTAATACCTTTGACAATATTGAGTTTAATCATAAATCCGAAGCTGAGATCGAATTCCCAGTCGCTGCTAAACTTGAAAGTATCACAATCTCTGTTGAAACTAAAGCTAAACTAATGACGAAAGATGAACCAGTAACCTTGTCTTCATCCCATACTATTTCCTTCAATCAGCATCTATGTAAAATCATTCAAACTAATCATTTTTATTTAAACTTTTAATGATAATTGTTTAAAACTATTATCCAGCTGAGAGAGGTTTCTGCTCTCAGAATCTTCGCCTGACAAAGAGCGGATACGAGATACATCTCCTGGGATAGAATGGTGAACCAAAACCAGGTGTAACTCTTGAATTGTCAATTGCTGTTAGAGGTTTTAACCAGCCTATTCAAACAAATTTAACAACCAACAATGAAGGTTTTGTACGTTTGAAAGAGCTCAAAAATGTTGAAAAAGTCACTTCAAATGTGGTACCTTAAGGTGGTATCGAAGCATTGGCTAGAACTTGGACGATCAGCAATGAAAGCTAGATTTCATACCCAGATCAAATCACTGTGACCGTTGGAGAGCTCATTACATTCCCTTACTTGAAAAATGAATTGGATTCGAATGTGAGTCTCCTCAAAATCCTAAAGATGACCCCATCTGAAGAATCTATTGTTGTGGTTTCTAATGAATCAAGCAGAGTATCTGTCTCCAATTTGACTTTATCTATGAATTCTCTCCCAGAAGGTACTTACAAGTTGAATCTTAGAGAATAAGGAGAATCGATAAAGATTAACGTTCTGCAAGGTATTTACTTCAAAATTTGTAAAATTTATTACAAAGATTGTTAACTAATTTTCCTTTTTTGCATTAATAGGGTAACATTGGTAGAAAACCGAGAATATTAAGACTGCAAGTGGACTTGTGCAGTAACAAAAATAACCAACTGTTTTACTGATCGAGAAGGTTTAAGTGGAAACACCGAAGGAGTCTGAAACGGGTAGCACATTGAAGATCAAAGTCCGATCTGATGGAAAAGAACTTGTGAGAGTCCATGTGATTGCTCTTCACTATCTCTAAGAAAACGTGAATCATCTGAATTCCTAACTGGATGATTTACTTGTACCTTCACAAGGTGGACTGATTAATCTTATCAAAGCCTTGAGTAGCAATACATATCAAAGCAATAAAATTTTACCTGATGAGATCAGATATGCTCTTGATAGAAAGAGACATTAAAGACATATCGGGAATACCTTAGAAAAGCCTCATTTGTTGCTTAAAAACACATTCATCAGAGATACAACTTTTGATACTGAGTAAATTGGAGTTGGAGGAGATTATGCTAGTGCTAGTAATCAATAAGAATAGTTAATGTCTTAGGTAGATAAGATGTTTGGTGCAAGCTAGGCTTATGGGAAGAAATCGAAATAAATGAAAGCAAGGAAGGGTGGATTACAGCAAAGAGCTTTTGGGTATGGTTATAGTTCTCCACTTGACTAAGCTGATACTCAGCGAGTTGACTGTTATAATAATTATCTCCTCCATCCTGCACTTCTTGTCAGTAACTTAAGACCTGATAAAGATGGAAATATTACCTTGCCGAATCTGCCTCTAGACAAATATTCAACACTTCAAATCATCGCGACTGATCTGTTCAATAGTAATGAATATTATGATAAACAAAAATAAATTGTCTTGAGAAGGTTTTTTCTTGAATTTTTTGAGAATTTATCTATTCTTTTATCTTTATTTTTAAGATGTGACTCATATTGAGCCTTTGGAGAAACACACACTCGAGAAGCGTAACTTATGCTAGCGAGTTAATCCTCAGAAAGAGAAGTTCTTTACTATTTCGAGAACTAACGAGCAAGTATCAGCTGGAGGAGTGTTTAAATCCAGTGATTTCACATCGACAGAGCTGTAATTAGTTGATTCTCTGGGGAAAGTGTTTGCGGCTTAGAAGGAACTCAGGAAGATCAGTGGAAGCGATACAGAGCAATCGAACGGATACGATTTCTGGGATATCCTCGTGAAATGGCCTGGGTATACTCTTGATGAAAAGAACAAGAAATACGATAAATTCGCTTGCCACGAACTTAACTTGTATATTTACTGCAAGGATCCTCCTTTCTTCAGGGATTTCGTGCTTCCCTTCATCCAAAACAAAATAGAAAAGACCTTCATCGACAGGTTCCTTCTCAGCGACGACCAGTATCTCATCAAGGCATCCTCAGCGAATGCCTTATCTGAGCTGAATGCCCTCGAGAAAGTGCTACTGATCCTGTATCTCAAACAAAATGGTAAGATCGAAGGAGCCAAGGGAATCTACAGCTATCTCGAATCTGCTAATAAAATACTTAAATACGACACATAGCACTTCAAGAAACTTTTCGATACAGTGCTCAACGCAAAAACTTAGGGAGAATCAGAAGGATAAAACTTGATTGGATTTAACAACTTTGCTCCATCAATGCCAATGTAAATAGGTTTTAATCTCAACTCAAATATGATACAATAAAATAACCGTTTAGCCAACTTTTCAAATATTGCCCCATAATGCTTTTAGTAGTAGTAGTAAATGAATTATTAACCAATGCAGTATTAGTAATAATAGTGCTATTAATAATCGTATGCTGCGAATCCATATTAGCAATAAATGGAATGTGATCTATTTAATAATTTTGATTATAATAACGCATGTGATGATGTATTTAGCGCGCCTGCTTAGAAGTATGAGTAAAAGAGAAGTGGATTTGTGTAGCAATATCGAAATACTGAGACAACGAAGGAGTATGTTGAGCGTCATTACTACTCTCAAACTGAGCTGACAAACCAAAAGGATTTGATCCCTGTGAATGCCTTCTGGCTTGATTTGGCCAAGCACATTTTGACTCATGGGATGGATGCGCCATTCTTGTCTGCAAACTTCATCTACTGCTCAGCCAACCACACTCAAATGATTGCTGCTCTCTCGTTTTTGGCCCTTCCATTCGAAGCCAAGAGCCACAATTACGAGCCCTATGAAGGAAAGGGTATCAAGATAACACTTGCCACAAATGCGATCATCTTTGCCAAGCAAATCAAAGAAGGGCAGGCTGCCTTAAGAGAAGACATCCTCATTTCCCAAAAGTTCTTTGACCCTGATGATAGATATGTTTTCTCAGACGAGAACCCAGACGATAAATATGAGAAAGTCATCACTGAATATGTGATTGATAAGCGCTACGGATGCCAGGTAAAAAAACACTTTATCAGTGTGGATTGTAATCCACTGTTAGTCTTTTCAATTTTCATCAATACCATTCTTTCTTTGTAAAAACCAAGGTTATTGTCACAAACTGTTCAGCTGCCAGACATGAGCTGCAGGTGCTTGTTGAGATTCCCTCCGGATCGATTCCAGTGACCACTAACGACTACACGAAGACACACAACATAATCCTCGACCCATTCTCAACTAAGCCAATCGAATATTACTTCTATTTCCCATCAGTATTATTTTTTTTCTTTCATCATTTTAATAAGTCTTTCTTAGCTTTCATCGAGTTGAGTTAACTTTAAATAACGTATTTTTTTCTCTTGTAGCCTGGTAAATAAGAGATATATCCAGCAAATGTCGCCAAGAGTGGTTAGATTGTAGCAGTTGCAAAAGTGTTGGAATTTGAAGTAAATGCAAAGCGAACAGTGTCCAACTTAGAGACTATGAATGAGATCTTGCAAAAGGGTTCAAAGGAAGATATCTTAAACTTTGTGGCTACGAAGAATATTCTTAATACAAACATCTTCTAATTCAGCGAAATCTATTACTTGCTTCGAGATAAAAATTTTTTTGCAAAGTTTATTGGCATATTGAAATAGCGAAAGATCTATGATGAAGTAACTTGGGGGTATTCTTCATATCATAACGACTACAGTACTTTCATTGAGCTGCTCAATTCGCAAAGTATTTAGAATTATCTTCTGAGCTACATTTCATTCTTTGAATCGGAGGACCTCACCATCTCCAAGCATAGATTCTTTGAATATGCACCACTTTCAAATCCTAGAGTTCACATGCTCCATTAGGATAAAGTAATTTAACTTTTTAAGAAAGATTTTGTTAAAATAAAAAAATATACTTATTTCATTGTACATAATTAAAATGTTATTTCACTTTCTTTAAAACAGTCGAACATCTTGAATCGGGAATTTAAGCAGAAGTACTTGGATCTACTTAAGTACCTGGCTGTGAAGAAGACTTGGAGTGTCTCTGATAGACTTGGCCTAGTGTATTACTTCCTTCTCTAGGATCGCATCGAAGAAGCTATCCAGCAGTTCAACTCAATTGCTCCCAGTGAAGTAGCCAAATCGACTGCAGGATAGTTGCAGTACGACTATTTCAGCAGCTACTTAGACTTATTCGTTGGCTTCCCTAACTTCCGCAGAGCCAGAGAATTATGTGAGAAATACCTAGACTATCCTATTGTCAGCTGGAGAAATCTTTTCTACGAAGTAGCCAACAAGCTCGCTGAGTATGATGGTGAAGAGGAAGAAGAGGGTTCAAGTGCTAATAATGCTGGAGATGCTGAAGATGAGACTAAGAAGAATAAGAAACAATAGCAGAAGAAAAAGGAGGAGCTGTCAGAAGAACTACGAGTGGAACTTACCAATGACGCTTAGATTGAGATCACTTCCTAGAACATCTCGCAGCTGACTGTAAACTATTTCCTGATCGACCTGGAGATCCTGTTCAGCAGAAACCCCTTCTTGTCCAAGGACAAATCTGACTTCGGATTCGTCTAACCCAACCTCTCTCAGACCATCCAAATCGATGTCTCAAAGGGATTGCTGAAGTAGTCCATTCCAATCCCTGAAAAGTTCAAGAACTCAAACGTCTCTGTGGAAGTGACTTCCCAAAACACGCAGAAGACTGTCACCTACTTCTCAACCTCCTTGCAAACGATAGCAGTGCAAGAATCCGGACAGATTAAAGTGCTCGATAAAAACGAGAAACCACTCAGCAAAGTCTACGTGAAGTGCTTCGCTCAGAGAAAAGACGGTACCATCGCATTCCACAAGGACGGATACACTGATCTCGTTGGCAGATTCGACTACACTTCACTCTCTGCCAGTGACATCACCAACGTCTCTAAGTTCTCCATCTTCGTCTGCAGTGATGAACTAGGTAAATTATATTTCTAAATCATCTTTTCATCGTTCTTATTTTAATTCCATAATTTTCTTCTCTCCTTTAGGCGCTCTCATCAAGGAGGTATCTCCACCTAGCCAAGTTGGTTAGATAGTCGAAGAAGTAAAACTCAAGGGAGCTCATTGGAACAGGAGAGCAGATGACCGCAATAATCTCTAGCACATGGTTTATGCTAGTAAATAGGAAATTCAAAAGAAATGCAAAAATGCTTTCTATTGAAGCTCAAAAAAAGAAACTATTTAGAAAATCTTAAAAACCTATGTGTCTTTCATATCGTATGGATTTAACACAAAATGTTAACGAGATAATAGATGTCTTTATTTCTCAATTGTCCTTACATTTAATAATTGCCAACATCTTTATATTTCAAGCAGATCATTTTTTATTTACTAAAGTAGTAAAAAAGAAAAGAAAATTTTCTTTCTCTTAATACAATCAAAACAATCTTTGGTTTATGGTTTTGTGAAAATATGAATAACTTTGTAATCATACCCCAATATTATTTAATTTTTCTTCAAACAAAATAATTAATTGACAATAATCTAAATTCAAAAAATAAATATTACTGAAAATGAGTGCTACCTCTCATCAAATTGCAAACCAAACCAAAAACTGCAGCTTTAGCCTTCTGGTCATAGAGAAGTTTCTAAACTTGATGGCAACTTAGCAGACAGAATATTCTGACATCAGCTACAAAGCAAACGGGCCTTTCACGCTAGTGCTCAGAGCTAAAAAGAATGGGATTGCAGAAGTGGCTCTGAAAATACTTGAATGCACTGATCACACAGAATGCTAGATTTAAGCAATGGAGAGAGAGTATGCCATACGGAAATAACTTCCTTCTAGCGATTACTTTATGACTATTTAGAATTAATTCTACCTCACAGAAATTGATGAAAGTGCTGAAAAGGGTAAAAGCGACAATTCAAATACTGTTCAGAAGGTCTATTTTGTGTAGGAAATGGAGATGTGTTAAGGAAGCTTGAAAGATACCATTTTGCAATATTCAGAGAAAAATAAGGATCTTCCTTTTGAAACATTTAAGGAACTATTAGCAATTCAAATGCTTGATGCTATGAACCTGCTGCATCAAAAGTATATAGCCCATGGAAATATCACAGCACAGCACTTCTTAGTCTCATCGAGATATGATTATCCGATTCTCCTGAAAATGTGTAATTTTCGGTTTACCTCTCCAGTTAACCCCAGAAACCAAGATAATTAGGTATCCATAAATGAATTCTAGAACCAAATGGATATTATGGATAAGATCTAAAGAGACTGCTTTGAATAAGATCTTGTTTCCTTGGGAAAAGTCCTCCTTCAGTTGGATAATATTGAGAATAATTTCGATTACTCAACCATCTCTAATATTACGCTTGTTTAACTTAATTTAACAACCATGTTTGAAACTCACAAGCTCAATCAAAGTACTTTGCTTTACAAGATAGCACGTTCGTTATTGAGTAGGTCAAGGGAAAATAGTTAGAGCGCTTGCTCAATGCTGTTGTTGCTTCTTTAGAAACAAAAAGGGGCTTTGAATATTCCCTTATTTTCAGTCGTTTTGAAGGGCCATGTAGACTCTCTCCATCTGCCAATCCCTTCGAAAAGGATAACCCTCGATTTTCTCGGATATTAAGTGAGTAGACAATGCAAACTCCCTAACATAGACAGTTAGTTTAATGCCAAGGGATAAAGGAAAACCTAGTTAACTGTGGAATTACTCAAGAGCGCTTTGAGCATCATGCTGGAATGGAAAGAGTTTAGTGAAGTATATGATGTCATAGGAGTTGGAGTTGGTGGAGTCGTGTTTGGAGTAGAAAACCTCAAGGAAAAAAGGAAATCTGCTCTCAAACTCTCACTGTGCACCAACAAAGCAGAAACCATCAGAGAAATAGGTATTAGGAGAATCTGTTAGGCTCCTACCATTGTAAAATTTTATGGGTGCAAGTTCTTCAAAGATGCGAATGGTAATGAGTTTGTAGTGTAAGAGATGGAGAGGTGTAAATATTCACTTATCTATCACCTGGAATTGCAGAGAATGTATGGAGAATACTCAGATGAATAAAAGAATCTTTTGGCCCTTCAAATCATTGATTCAGTTAGCTTCCTACACGAGAATAGAATACTCCACAGAAACATCAAGCTAGACAGCTTTTTAATCACAGAAAATGAATCAGGATAAGCGGCTGTTAAGTTAGGAAACTTCAGCCATGCGGCTTAATTACAGGATAACTTCGAAGAATTGTTTTCTTTAGAAAATCAACTACTTGAACGGGAATATTAATTACCTGTAAATTGTATTTTGCAGAGGCATAACAGGGAATCTCCCTTTTATTTTGCACCAGAGAGATGGGAAAATCCAGATCTTTCAACATACTTGACTGATAGCTACTCAGTTGGCCTATGCATCTTTCTCCTTGACAACTAGCTTGTCTATTCAGAGGAACAACTTGCTAGAAATTTGCTGTCAGTTCCTCTAGGATAGACTGAAATATGTTTGGATATGAGCCCCACAAAAGCAGGTTTTAAAAGAATTTGTAAACAGCTCCTTATGTTTTAGCCACAATAAAGACAATCTCTTAGGTATTTGACTGAGAATTTTGCTACATATGAGAAGGAAAACAAGGGAGATTCTAAGGATAAGGATGAGAATAATTATCAAAATCAAATGATGTTAACTATTAAGAGTCGCAAGGTATTAGATGATTTTGAATAAGCCCCCATGAGATTTGCTAGCCTTTACAGTGTTTCTCTCAATCTCGACTAAATATGGATTGGGGATACTGAGACGAAATCTCTCTTAAAAATAATCAGTAATCTCCTCGATCTGTCAAGGATCTCACTTGATTTTAAAAGAAATTCAATTTTATCTCTTGGACCATAATATATCCTGTCTCTCTTTGATAGGCTAGTCAATTTATCTAGTGTCTCACTCAACCTCTATAAAAATTCAATTGGAGACATTGGAGCATAATCACTGTTATCTCCTTTAGCCCATCTTCTTAATCTCTCAAGCCTAACCCTAAATCTTTCTTTCAGCAGAATTAGAAACATAGGAACTTAATCTTTTTTATCTTCTTTAACCAATCTCCTCAATCTCTCAAGTTTAGCTCTAAATCTAGATTGCAACTATATTGGAGGCGTAGGGGAATAATCTTTGTTATCTCCTTTAGCTAATCTCCTTAATCTGTCAAGCCTAACCCTAAGTCTGAATAATAATTTAATTGTAGGATAATCACTGTTATCTCCCTTAGCAAATCTCAGTAATCTCTCAAGTCTTACATTAAATCTAATAAATAACGAAATTGAACACATCAGTACTCTGTTATCTCCTTTAGAGAACTTCCTTAATCTCTCAAGTCTAGCCATAAGACTAGATAGCAACAAAATTGGAGACATAGGAGTATTATATTTATTATCTCCTTTAGCTAATCTCCTTCATCTTTCATGCTTAACCATAAGTCTGAATAACAACTAAATACGAATACGAATACATATCAAATAAATGGCAAAACATGCTTGCTTTTCTCATCTTTCTTCTTTCTTTTCATTTTGTTTGTTTCTCTTTTTTTTGTTTCATGTAATTCTTT
>Ga0302271_10002930_pt1 | contig 14899 bp, 13 predicted proteins | sample III_Bog_N1_1_FD_198767 | JGI IMG/M metagenome (GOLD analysis project Ga0302271, IMG submission 198767) | Peat permafrost microbial communities from Stordalen Mire near Abisko, Sweden - III_Bog_N1_1 | ecosystem: Environmental > Terrestrial > Soil > Wetlands > Peat | place: Sweden: Abisko... | reverse complement strand
TCAACTCTAGCTGATGCACTAGCACTGGCTTATGCTTATTTTTTACCTCCTTTTCCTCCTTTTTTCTTTCTGCCATCATCTTCCTCATCATCACTTGCAGCATCTTTGTCTTCTTAGATTGATTTTTAAGGATTTTCAAGTAATTACTTAATGATCTCTTCCTTTAAAGAGTTTACACATTTATCGAGAAACTAATGACTAAAGATAAATGTTTCATCCAGTTCAACTTGGCTCAATGATAGATGCTTGTTTACTATTGTCTCGATATCGGCCTCAGTCAAAATAGTTGGAAACATGAACGAAAGATCAGTGTGGCCTTATTTAAATAAAAATATTAATCAAAAAATAGTTTCTAAAACAATTCATTGTATTATTGTACCTTCCTCGATGAGAAGGTTGAGAATTTGTTCTTTGAGTTCTTCGAGATTATCCTTAAGGAAGGCGCAATCGTCAAGCATGATTACATTATCTTTGAACATTTGCTTGAGTGTTTCTTCTGGTTTAGCTATGAACAGTTGCTTTGTGAGTAGAGTATACTCGATGTAGTTGTTTTGCTTTAGAAAGTTTAGAATGATGTTCTCTTAATTCTTTTAGAATCTATTCGGTGTAAATGTTCCTCCAACGATTCTGCCTTCGATTTCTTCAGCAGATATCAATTATTCAATAATATTTTGCAAGACCTATTGATCTACATTAAAGTCTTTTGCCAGTCCACTTAATCCTAAGGGTTTAGTAGCACCACGGAGGATTCCTCTAAATCTTGATCTCGTAAGTTCCTGATATGTTAGTGTGCAAAGACGTTCTCCACCAACAATATTGCCTTCGATAATGTTTGATTCTATTCTGGAGATTAGCTGCTCCTTCAAGAAATTCATTGTGAAGTTGTACTTGAGAGTCAGCTCTGCAAGATTAATTTGAGACCTCTATTACAGATCTTCATTGATTTCCTCGCATATTGAATTGAGAAATGTTGATGTGATAATCTCATTTTCAAGTTTAATGAGAGATTGCTTATTCTTTTTAAGTAGCTTGGGCATTCTACTTTCAATGACATCAAGCGTTACGCTGAGGATCTAGGGAATATCAATTAGATAGATTCTTCCTCGTTAGTTGATAAGATCCTGAATCTAATCATCTAAATGTTCAGGAGTCATGTACTCCTATCCATCACTGCTGTAGAGTAAAGGCATCTCATAGTCATGAATGATCTTGTTCACAAGCTCAACGATTACTCTATCAGAAAATGCGCTCGAAGCCTTTTGCTCTTGCACCTCAGCCAATCTCCTTTGTAGCTCAAGAATTTCCTCCATTTTTTTGTTTATTTTCCTGAAAGTTGCTTTTTTCGAATTGTTTTAGTTTTCTCTGTTTTTCTTTAACCCCACCTAAAATGCTGCCAATTCAACACAGACTCGTCTTATTTGTTCACACACGTAGCGCTCTAATTCGGATGATAAAGGGAAGAATTCCTATTCTTTTTTAAGAGAATAATTATTATGAATTGATCAGATGATAAGTTAAGCAATATGATACCACAATAATGTATCAAGTTCTCATGAATTAGGTTAACTAGCAAGCCTTCTTTTTTTCTTAATAATTATTGGGAGATAAACTCAAAGAAATTCAATTAAATGTCTGAAAAATATCCTTTAAAAATAAATATCCAGAAAAATAATTAAAAACAAGAATAATAACTAAAATGAGTAAAGAGCAGTACATTTTCGACTACCCTTTCGAGACAGTTCTAAAAGGTTTCTGGAATAAATACCCTCATCCTGATCTTAGCTTTGTTAAAGATAATTTCGTGATCAGCTACGATATCATTGACGAGCAAACACTGCATGTCAAGAGACTCATGTATTCCAAAAAATTTTAGTACCTATGGTGCTACACTATTGAAGACATCAAAATCTACTTTGACAAGCGAGTACTGGAAATGAAATCTAAAATTATTAAGACTTCTTCTCTTTTCCCAGAAGCAGGATAAGCAGTCGAAATCATCACATATAAATCTCTCGAAGATTTCAAGACTATCTATGAGAAGTCTATTTAAGGAACAGAAGAAAGCTTTATGAAAAAATATGTAGACAAATTTAACAATACCTTCTTGAAAGGATGCAGAATCATAGAAGAAAATTGCAAAAAATATGCGCAAGAAAATGGAAAAACTTCTAATTGAAACAATATACAAATTAACCAACTAAATAGAAGCCATGATTCACATTATTCTTCTGACAATAAATGCAGATGCACTTTGTTTGTCTTAAAGAAGCTTCTGTTTTTTTCCTATTCGTTCGTTTAGAAAAGAGTAAATATTACTTGAATTAATTAGAATCCAGTAAATAAGTTAACTAGCAAAGTTATGCAAAGGTCTAACACCCAAGAGTCAATAATCAGCTAAAAAAACAATTAATTTTTTGTATGTTTGTGCATCTGAAAAAGCAACGTTGTTAACACAATCATATTTTTTTAACTGAATAAAACCATTTTGTCAGTCAATTTTGAAATTATCCTTCACTTTGCATGTTCTAATTCCATCTGTTATCTGTAAGCAAGGAGATACTCCCCAATAATTTATTCAAGTTTTCCTTCCATTGCAGGGCTTATCTAATGTATCTTTGCAAAGTTACGAGCATATTATTTTGGTTCATCCTTCTCCTTTAGGGAGATTGTCACAATTTTGTTTTTCCCTAGATTTACTTAGAGCTGAGTGATTGATTTTTCTTTGTAAACTTATCTATTCAGTTAAGAAGGTGGGTTTGGTGGCAGTTTTTTTAATGATTCATAACGCTCTCCTTTACTAATGAATTCAAGCTTTTTCTTTAGAAGTTACGACTTTTAAAACCCATTTGAAACACGTCCAACGTTCTTTTCAAAATCATGCACTAAGTTTTTAGCATCAATCTTTCCATTTATAGCAGAAACTCTCTGGTGATTGACATTCGGCTTAAATGTGCAGTATGACAGTTCAGATTAAAGTTTTTCATTTTAAACTTGCTCTTCTCTCTTGAATCGATTTTCGAGACTATCAGGGCGATATAGTCTCTTGAAAATATTGATTTTGCCATTGTAGTGAGAGATATTGGAACATTCATTTATTTAGCTATTCAGTGAAAGATCAGGACGGAATGTGCAGGCTTCAATTTCTTTCATGTCTCTATCTGACCTTAAATTCTTCACCTTTTCATTGATGATCTCTTATTTCTTATAAAGAATTTTGTATCTCTCTTCTCGAAGTTGATTCATCGATGAAATATGCCGAGAAGTATCGTTATTCGAACCTGCTTTTGAGAAGAATTTTTTTTATATTAAATAAGTATTCAAATTAATAAATAAAAATCAATTTTACCATTTCTTTGATCGTATGTGCCTTAACTGATTCCATAAATATCTTCAAGTTCCCTTTGTTTTTATTCATACGCTTCAGCAAATGCACCATCGATTGGATAACGCTAAAGAAAATTCGCTGTACTGTGTAGTTCAAATAGTTCTGATGTTTTCTCGATTTACGGATGGAAAGTTAACATTTAATCTTGCTATTTACATAGTTCATCAACTTGTCTCTGCTTGAGATATCCAATAGATCGATATGCAAATTAGTCGGTTTTTAATTACTTCCAGATATTTACTAGCTTAATAAGTTATCCCTCGAACATTTCATCACCCATGATCGTCTCCGAATATGTTTCATTGTATTTGGCTAGATATTCCTTCATCAGCCCAACAGTTGCAGATGTAGTTAGCTAAACAGGATCAAGTAGAATACGAATTACACAATAAACCACTCCACTTGAAATAACTTCAGCGTCTTCATTATTCACACTGCAAGCCTTCCAAAGCTCTTCATGAAAATACCTGCAAAATAAATCAATAATTAAAGTCTTTTAAATTGAGAAATAAATAATTTCTATAATTATTTCAAGCAATTTCATTACATTTCAGTTAACTTTCTCTTAGTTTCCATTTATTTCTCGGCAGCAAGAGAAGGCACCACTCTGAAATTCTCGTCATAGCAAAGGCAACGAATTACTTTAAGAAGAAAGAGAACACGGCCAACTTGCTCAAACGAAAGTGCTTTTTTTTGCTTATGATCAACAGCTTCTAAGGTGCTGTTTAGTGCCTTATCCATGGATTCTGTGAGAAGAATATTTGATCTTTTTGATATTTTTTTAGTATTGGCTGAGTCGATCTTCTGTTTTTCAACTAACAGATGGAGTAGATCTTCTTTTTCTCGTTTTACTTGACTATACTAATAGAGTCTCAACTAAGCTTTATTTGCTGAATGAGACCGAGTCTAAGAATTTGTGCTGTCATATGATCTTCTTGATTAGCTGATTCCATGGTTAAAAACTTGCTATTGAGAATTCCCTAAACTGCTTTCTTCATTATTGAATCTTTTGTTGTTATCACTTTTAGCTCTAGTCCTTTGATAGCTTAATTGGTTGGAGTAATTTTAATTGAAATGGGTTGATTAAGTACTAGCAAAAAAAAGGTTTCTATTTTTACTGGCACTATTAGTTTAACTACTTGTTATTCCATTATTTTTACTCAGGTTTCCAACACTTTTCGTTGTGAGACACTACGACAACGCTTCAATTTCAGAAGCAGTCAACACTTTCTACAACTCTTGAGAGACCAATTCTAGATTTGGTCTATTCTTTTTGCTACTTGTGCTCGTGCTTCTTCTTTACTTATTCAAATTATTTTGTGAAGATGTACGAAGTGAATTGATTTTCTTTTCATATGAATGAGCTAAATAGTTCGATAAGTTCTCGATTCTTTGAAGTTTTGCGTTATTATCTCTTTTCTGAGGTGAAGTGAATGAAGGTTAGATATCTATATTAGCATTTTTGCTTATCTATTCTTCGGCTTCTTCATTTTGGTAAATCTGATTTTCGTTTTAAATAGCATAATTTCTAGCGTCATCTTCTTCTCCTTCTACATATGAATACTGTTGCTGCTAATTAGCAGAATCTGCTTGAGAATGAACTGAACGAGCTTGTTCAGGTTAGAGATTATTCTGGTTAGACTACATGTGATCTTCTTTAAATCCTTTGTTGAGTTCTGATAACTTCTACTAGTAAGTAAAATGATGCTTTCTTGAAACTATTAATCCAAAAAGAATTAAATTTGATGAGTATCTTGACTAATATTTTATTGCATTTGAATAAAACGAAGGTAATTGAACAATCTTTCAAAATTATTTGCATCAAATGTCAAAGACTAAGCTGTTTGCTAGATTTTCAATCATAACAATTTATTTAGCTTGTTAAAACTTTTTTTTACAATTAATACATGTTTTTTTGATAATTCAACTCAAATGATTCCTAAGACAATATGATATTTGTGTAATCTCAACTCATAATTTCAATTAGATATCAAATACGTATTTTTCTGTTACAAAATTAGTTAATCTTGGGAACATTCATTCTCATTCACAAGCGATTTTATAGTCAAATGAAGAAAGACAAATTCCAAAAGCTTGGACTATTGAAAAAGGATATGATACATCCATATTGAAAGCGTCATCTCCGATTCTTCCAAACTGCAAAAGTACGAGTTCATCGTTTGTTTCATCAACCAACTAAAAATTTTTAACTGATGGTCGATCTACTCTTCCATTAAAGTTCAAGACAAAAGCTTGCACACCATCGTTCCATTTAGGAGGCTTGTTACCAAAGTAAAGAAGATTTTCCATTTATCCTGCCTTGAGCATTTAGAAAATACCTTCTTTATTGTTTCTAGGGCGGATAACTACTGGATCACCATTTGCCATAATTTAAGGGATTATGACTTTCATTTTGCGTGGCCCTCTTGAACCAAGGAGGTTAGATTCATAAATGACTCCAGAAAGTTCTTTTCTAGCATTCTCAGGATTCTTACACTTTTTAGGATTGTCACCTGTGTCGAAGACATGAAATTCCGTTCCTAGGAAATTTGAACGAACTTTTCCAAGAAAGTTAGCTGATTTTTTGGTGAGTTCTGTTTTGCTCATTGACATCAAGTAATTAGAAGTCTTATTGCTAGATCTTTTTTTGCCTGTCATGAGATACCGAAGACTGCTAGAGAGATGCAAATGATATTTAGGATAGAATCTTGCAAATCCACTTTTATCTCTGCGAATCGTCATCTAAATGATCATTCCTTTTGGTATCGGTTTAGTTAGGAATTGTTTCATATCGAAAATATCAATATTCTCTGCAACATGATACACTAAAGGATTGCCTACTGCAGGAGTCAGTGACGAATCAGGAGCTTTATCTTTATTATCTGTCTACTACACAACTTCAGGAGCAAGTGCTTGAGTTTGGACTGCTCCTTTTTGGTCTTCATCATCGTCATCGACTGGAAGTAAAGCTCCTTTTTTCTCCTATTCAAGCATTTTTTCATGTGCTTTTTTATCATCTTCTTCTGATTCGTCACTTGAATCACCATAGAGATTTTTCAATAGAGCATCTGCTTATTATTTTGCATTGGGAGCTTTCGAATTATCTATTGGTGCTGGCAATTATGCTGTAGGTGGTTTCTACTCTGAAACTAACTCAGTTTGTTGTTTATTTTATTTCACAGTAGAAATAATATCATCTTCATCATCAGAGTCTTCCAAATTAATTAGTTTTTAATTTTATTTCTCATCGTTTTCATTGAATTTAACCACATTGTTCGTCTTCGAGAGAGGAGCAAGTCCTGTGCCTTTCTAACCCAAAGCACCTGGCTCGTACATGCCAGAACTATTCTCATTCACAATTGTCTTAAGCTTGTTGAAATCAATGTCAGTGTTTTATCCATAGGAATACCCACTCCCAGGTTTATTGTTGAAAGTCATCTTTGTTGTTTCAGCCCCTCTGAATCCAGATTTGAGTAAATTCTCTCTTTGCATCTCCATTCCGCTCTTTGAATTGCCAGTAGTTGGGCGATCTTAAGCCTGATAAGCTGAACTATTTGTTTTAACCTGCGATTTTCCTATTGAATTCTATCCTAATATCAACTAGTTTCCGTCATTATCATCGCTATCACTATCTTCAAACTTTAAAACTCCTCCTTTGTTGTTAGAAGCTGTGCTTGGAACACCCTATCGCCCATATTACTGATTTCTGCCATATTGCTGAGTTGTCTGGGAGTTAGAATTCTCAGATTTCTTACCTCCAAAATCATCATCATCATTGATACCAAACATTCCTTAATATTTTTTGAAATTTTCCTTATTTTCTAGCTCTAATTTTTCTAATTATGCGATATTTCTTAAAATTTTCACTTCTCGATTTTCTCAATATGATTCCCACAGCAGTTCTATTTCAAATTTATCCCCAAAACTATTTCATTTCAAATCAATATAATAATCTTTCAAATAAAAGTAATTGAAATGAGTAATTATTCGTTCTTTGTTCTAAATTTTTGAAGACTTAGTTTCATTTTTATTAAAGGCTAAATCTGATGGAATACTAATCTGTTTTTTAAATAAAATCTGTGAAATTAATTGAAAAATAGACTAAAAATTATTTTTTTACTCATCTAATTTTAAACATAATTGATAAAGAAAATAATGCCATTTTCCTATTAATAATAAGAGGTATTGGATGTTTTTGGTAAAATATTAAAAAAATATTGAATTTTATATTAATTTTAAACTGGGGAGTATTCAGATCTGAACATTTACAGTCGAAATTTAAAATGTATTTATAATTCATTTTACAAAAGGATATCAAAAGAGATCGAAATCTACTGTCTTTGCTGCTTGAGGTTATGGAGCAGGTTTGTTATTGCTAGGAGCTGAATCTATTCAAAAAAATTATGTTATTTTAACATTAATTTAGAAAAAAGATGTTTACTTCCTCCAATTCCGAACATATCGTCAAGATCATCAAATGCGTTGCTCTTTTTCTCAGCTGGTGCTCCATATCCAGTTTTATTCTGGATTGGAAGTCCACCACCATATCCGCCAACAACAGGAGGTGAAGTAAATGAGGTAGTTGCACCGTAACCATTATTCATTGGAGGAACTCCATATCCTGTAGGTTGCTATTGAGGCTGGTAAATTGGTTATTGAGGATTATTGTAGCCAAATTGTTGAGGATTTCCGTATCCTTGTTATCCCATTGTGTTTGGATTGTATTATACAGGATTATATCCTCCCATTTGAGGCTAGCCAAGCGAGTTCAAAGCAGCGTATTTATTCTGTTACTGCTATTACTATTACTAAGGAGGATATGTAGCTTACTGCGGCTACTATTACTGATAGAGCTGTGTCTGAAAAAAGTAAAACAATAAATAAATTAAAGATATTTTCGTTTATTTTATGTAAAAATAATCTTTTACCAATCCAACGTTCTGGGGAGGCTGTTGTACTTACTAGGGAGGCTGCTAGAATTATTGAGGAGGCTACTAGAATTACTAAGGAGGTTGTTAGAACTGTTGTGGAGGCTATTAGAATGTTGCAGGAGCATTTGGAGGGTAAGTAGGGAAAGAAGTTGGTGCAGAAGGTTTTTATGGAACTGTTACAGGTTCATCGTCATCTAAGAGATCGATGAGATTCGCAACAGGTTTTTAAGACAAAGGAGGTTAAACAAGAGGTTGCATTGGAGGAGGTAATTTTTGAACATGCGATTGAGCCTATTGAAGTCCTTGACTAAGAGCCTATGCAGTTTCTGCAAAAATGGTTGCCTAACTTTAGCCATTATTTTTGTTGTTGGATATTTCAAGCTGATCTATTTATCTCAGTACTTCTTCTTCAACTTTCTTGCCTCTGAAAGGCTTAGGTTTTTGGTGTCTTCTTAACGATTGGTGTCTTTCAAAGGTCTAAACAATATCTTTAAAGTTAAACCTTTCAAATATTTAAAATATTATTTATTTTTACATCCTGCATGTCGTCATTAATTTAAAGACATAGACTGAGTAGATCCTCTTCGTTTTCTAAAGCCAGCTTTTCGATTAAGCTGACTGTCATAGTCTCTGAATTCTTGATGGTCTGGACTAGATTTGAGAGCTCATAATTCTAATCTACGTTTCCTCTTGGATCTTGGCTGTCAATCATTTCCTTTTTAGTTTTAATAACAAGATTAAATAAAGTGATATTGCTTATCAATGATCATAATAGCATGTACATTGACAGCGGTGATGTTCTTCTTAATGAGCTCTAAGTCAGTTTTTAGCTTTGCATTTGGTCCACTTGCAGCAGACGAATTTGTCTATTTAGATGAAAAAAGTTAAACATTTAAAAGAATAATAAACAATCTTTTAACCTTAGATGTAGTTTGTCCAAATGGTTGAGAAGGCTTGAAGTTATTTGAACCAAAAGAAGAGCTAGTTGGAATATTTGACTTTAAACCTGCATATGGTGAGACATAGTTAGAAGGGATATCGATTCCTTTTTTGATAAGGTTATCATAAAACTAGAAGAAGAACTAATGCAAGTCTTTGTTAAAAAGATCTCTCCAACACTTGATTAGACAGCAAGCTCTGAGAATTACCTACAAAAAGAATCATAGATAATTTTCTTAAAACAGATTAGATTCAAGCAAATGAATTAGTTTATTGGACAAGAATAGAACGGCACTCAAAGAAAAATAAATAAAAGATGTTTTTACCTACTCACCGAGATCAGTATACCTCAATACATTGCCCATCTTGATTAAAAAGTCTTTTGTAGCGATTTAATTGTAAAGAGTGATTTCGCAAGTGTAAGTAAGATACTCCAACAACTCAAGTGACAGCATTGTAACTTTCTTGTCTCTCTTCATCAGCTTGCTGTTGATGAGCTTGATCACTTCCTTTGGCCTAGAAAAATATTTAAAAAATCATTTATTCATCTATAATAACTTCCTAAAAATCCATTTTCTCTTCTTACATATCAGCTCTAGCACGGACAAGTTCTGATACTTCTTGCATAGCATTTTTATCAGGCGCATTCAAAGTTTCACTGGTGGCATTATCCACCAATCCATTCATGATTCTGTAATTGTCCATTCTCGTCTGACAGATGTTTATTTGAAATTATTAGAGTTGTGTGTTCTTTCCTCGAATTTTAAAAGATTCTCTATTTTTTTTTTTGGAATTTGTTTTTTTCTTTCTCTAAAGACTAAAATTTTATTAATCCCGTTTTTATTGCTATTTTCGATTGTGTTTATCCTAACTATTTACTAAAAATTATAAAGGTGATTCTAAATTATGTACTATATCTTTATCTTAGCTCACTTGGCCTGTTCAATTCTTTTGAAAAATGTTTCATTCTATCTAGTGAAGAGAATGGCTTTGCATTTAAAGTTATTTCAATTGTCCATTAATTTTGTTAAATTCTATTCATTTTTCTTTTTTGGACACACAAAAAGAACAAATACAGGGATTATCAAATATCCCAAAAGAAAATTTGTCCATTGATATCATTAGAAGATACTATTGAGCCTGTTTCAGCAGGGTAATTTTGGAGACAGATAACAGGATTTGAGTGCCCATTGAGAGGATCTGAGGAATTACCTTTTTTCTCCCAGGCTTAAGCTGCCACACCAACCTTGCTCTTAAGAACAGAATATGATGATTGGGCTGCACTGGAGTCAATATTTTTGTCGAAGACAATTTAATCTTTGCTCACCTTAAAAGCAACGATTTATCCGTCGTACAAGCCACAGACAAGAGTTTGATTATCTGTGAAAGTCATGCAACGGATTGGCAATCCTTTGAGATAGCAAGGTTTCTAATTGAAAGTTGGATGACCCTCAGGTGTCAAGGATATGTTGAAAATAGTTGAGTTATGAACAGAAAAGCATACACTTAACCCATCTGGAGAGAAAGCAGCTGATTCTACCCATCCATTTGTTATGCTTTTTGAGATTTCCAGAACAGAAGTATTGTAGGCATCGAATTCAGTGAATTTTCCTTTGAAATTATCATCTTCTTGGAATCGAAGATCCTTGTACAATTCTTCTTCATCTTTGATTTTCGCCTGAGAGCACTTTTCCTCTCTTAGATCACTGAGATGGTCTTCAATGTTTGAAATTAAATTGACTGCTACAATCTATGCGGAGAAATCAGTAGAGCCAACGAACAGTGCTTTCGAAGATGGGTGGAACGCAAGTGCAGTGATCGAAGAAGAAAGTGTCTTCAACGACAATGTGCTCCACCATTTATTCTTAGTATCAAAGTAGCCGATAAATACCTTTCTATCTCCACCTGCTGCTGCGAATTTTTTGCCATTTGGGCTCCATACACACGTCAGAAATCCAAGTTTATTCTCGCATTAGACTTACTCCTTGCTCCATACGCCAGGTTGTTTTTGCTGCCAAACTAAAATTGATTTATCGTGAGATACACTCAGCAGTTTATTCTAAGAAGAGAACGCAAGACAAGATACTGTTTGTTAGTGCTCATTTAGCTAACATTCATAATTCCATGTATTCACATTTCTGAAAGTTGTTTTATCCAATCGGTAAATCTCAATTGAATGCGATTTTTTCAAGGAAACTGCACATAGAGTTCCATCAAGAGAGTAAGCATGACATACAACTCCTTCTTCCTTTAAGATCTTGTTCAAAGATGGCAGATTATTCATTTAGTATTTCTTTTAAGATTTTCTTCTCTTTTTTATTTATTCGATGGTTTTTCTTTCTTTGTGTAAAAAATTCTTTATCCAAATCAACTTTTCTCAATGCAAATCATATCCTTTTTAATATAAAATTATTTAGCTTAACATGCTCAAGTTTATCATCCCTGATATCAAGGGAATCTCATCACTTCTTAGCAAATTAAAAACAAATTCAAGAGAAAAGAAGAAACTTTTCAAGAATAGATTTAATAAAAAAAAGTATTTATCTTTACTTGAGTTAAAAAGAGGGTCTATTTTATGAATTAAATACAAGGAATACAAGGGTCCTAACATGTGATAGAATGCTTTCTGATTTGGATGATCCTTATGAGAAATATGGATTATTTTCTCACAAGAAGTAAAAGTAATTATTATCAAATGATTCACTAATTACAGCTATTATTATCACCATTTCTTATTCAAGAAGCACGCATTTATTCCAATTAATCTCTCTTTCTGTAAAAATATTTATGCTACTTCAATAACCATCTCTGCTATCATAAAAATCTACATTTTTTATATTATCCATATTTATTTATTGTTTCTTTTGCAGCCTCGAAGTTCTTTTGTTCTCCTATTCTCAAACTCTTTCCTTTCTCAACGAAAATTCAAAACAAGATTCTTCTCAATCTTCATCCCATCTTTCACATAAGTATGACTGCTTGAGCCAAAAATTTAACTGAGGTATTAGTTTTAATTATTTTTTGGATATTTACACAACAACAAAAAGAAGAAGAAGAAGAATAACAATTTCAGTATTAATTACTACTAATCAATGGAAACTGGCTAGCAAAGACTCTTGAATCATCAGCAAAATGAACAAAAACTTTCATTTTCATAATTGAACAATGGTCAGACAAATGTGTACAAAAAGAAATTGTTCAATATTGTATCAGGCATATCAGGCGTGATTCTATTGATAATTCTTGAGCGCATTTTCTACGAGATGCTCGTTGATAATGAAGTTACATTGCTTCATTCAGTACAGAACTTACTTGGCGTCATCGACCCTATCACAAGTGATCAAGATGTAAAACCATAATAAAATACTTCTATCTTCAAAATCATTTTTGTTTTTGAATTGAAAACAAAAAGGCAGGAACTGTGAAGTATTGGAAGTTCAAGGGGAACTTTGGATGGGATCTATTAGGCTATTTAGATATTTTCAAGTATAATTTCCTTATTTTGACTGCGTACATTGGAATATTCTTTGTAGCATTCGATTCTCTTCTTGCGATTAAAATAGGGTATGTCACCATCTACGCCTACTTCATCGTAGCCTTCACTGACCTCTTGTATTAAGGGCCTCGACCTTTTTGGAAAAGCAACACGATTGGAAGTCCTGTTTGTTAGAATGCATACAGCCATCCTTCTAGAAGCGCTTTTCTCTTACTCTTTATGATCTACTACTCAGTGTATTGCTTTCGCAGAAGAGTAATGAATCGAGATGTAGAAGTACCTAGACTTTATGAGAGTAAAAATCGCTGGATGGAAGCGATATTAAGTGTGATAGTCGTTGTATTGTTGTTACTAAAATACATAATGGGTCTTGATTTCCTGGTTAATATCGTCTTAGCTGTTCTTTACTTCCTGATTTACTACTTCACACTAAAGTTCATGGACAGTCACGTTGATAACATCATTTTAAAGTCTTCCATTCAAGAAAGGTCTGCAAAGAAATATGTATTCTATTGGCTGCTCTATGTGGTGTTATCATTCTTTTTCATAACAATGCTATATTCCTCCATGGAACTCTATCCTTCTACGTCTTGGGTGAAAAACTACATTCAATGCGCTTCTTCTAACGATAGCCTCAATTAAGATCTCTCCTATTAATAAGTGCTTGGACCATGGTTCACATTTCTGTAATCTTCTTGTTTGTTTGGCCTTATTGGAGCTGTCTTCGGAGTGGCTTACACATACCGTCACACTGTCAAAAACTACAACTGGTTCTTAGGAACTACAAAGGCTCGAGTATATCGATCGTTGCTGCTAATAGTTTGCATGATACCTTCCTTATTCATAACAATCTTTTAGTACAATATTATAAACTCCTCGTTTGTAAAGGAGATAGGATTGAATGAGTTTTTTTTCAGTGCTGCCCACTACTTCCTCCTGTATGCGTTCATTTTTGGAGTGCTTCCAATCATATTCAAGAAAGTTAAATTAATCGAAGAACCTGAAGACGCCAATTTCAGACCTTCTAATCTAAGTTTTTTCAAAGAGAGCATGTTAAAAGATAAACCTAGCTTCGAATTCGCTTCCAATTCCTTTGACAAATAGGATACTATTAAAGAATGACAGAAGTGTCTTAATTCGATTGTTGATATTTACTTTTACTTGTTGGTAATTTTAGAAATATTAAAAAATCTGCAAAGGAAATGTTTATTTTCGATCAGGATAAGCAAAATAAATTAGGGTGAAATCTAAAAGACTAGAAGCTGCTCTAGGCTTAATTTACCCAACTAGCAAATGTAGAACATATCATATTTTGGGAGGGTAGGAAAGCAAATCAAAAGAAAGTAGGATCATGTGAATATCTAAAAACTCAAAGGGGGGGGGGGGTATGAACAAACAAAAAAACACACCTTTTAGAGCATTTTTAACAAAAAAAACTTAATTTTAGTGGGAAAGCAATATTATTTTTGATAAAAATATTTGTGAAAATTTTAGAGGGAATGGAAAAGGTTCTCAAGAACGTAAATACTCTTTTGCTAGAGGTGCAAGCAGCGCTTGTTCAAATCAAGGCGTACAAGGATGTTAATAAGATCTTTAAAGCCTTCTTGGATAAGATTGAGAAGATTCTCTTGAAAGAACCAGAGAATGATTTGATGTAAACGTTCGATACTATGCATCAGATGATCGAAGCATAAGAGCTCTCTCACTAATAAAAGCATGTACATCATATGGTAGCTTTGATTGCGATTTAAACGATCATTAAGCTTGGAGATAGTGTAGAGATTACATAGAAGAAGAGCGCCTTAGGATAAGTAGTGAAGACATATTTATCTTCCAAGATCTAATAGCTGTGTTTAAGTGAAGGCGAGTAATTCAAAAATTCTTTGATGATTCTAAGCTACTTCTCAGTGGGGTTTTCTTGCTGGAGGAAGACTAGAGATCATGTACCAGAGCTTTACTCGGGCTTGCGTTATATTCTTAGTTTCTTGCAAAATCAATTGATTTCAAATGATGTTTCCTTTAAAGGATCAGACTTTGCAGCTGCAAAAAGTGACAAATAAAGGACAATAAGTTTCGAAGATTTGTTTGAAAGTGTAGTTATTAAAAGCGAAAAGGATATTCCTCGTGATTCTATCTTAGCTTTATTGC
>Ga0302271_10002929_pt1 | contig 14902 bp, 14 predicted proteins | sample III_Bog_N1_1_FD_198767 | JGI IMG/M metagenome (GOLD analysis project Ga0302271, IMG submission 198767) | Peat permafrost microbial communities from Stordalen Mire near Abisko, Sweden - III_Bog_N1_1 | ecosystem: Environmental > Terrestrial > Soil > Wetlands > Peat | place: Sweden: Abisko... | reverse complement strand
AGCATTAAATAGGATTTTGACCAAAGATTGCAAACATTAATCGTGTCATCAAAAGTGGAAAAAAATCACAGAAAAAACTTGAATAATCTTCTAATCTTTTTTGTTTATGAAGTATTCAGAATAAATACTCTTCGCATTTGTGTTTGGAGTTACACTGTACTATGCAGTGCAGCACACTGACCATTCTGAAACAAATTATAAAATGGGCTTAATGGGTGCTTGCTTTGTTTTGGTTGCCGAAGGAACCTTAAGAAACTATTAGGTACCATTTCTTTTTCCAAATGAAGCGTTAGGGAGATGTGTCTGGAGGTTCTGCATTATCTACATGGGAATTCTTGTGTTTTTGTCATTTTAGAATAGCACAGATGCAAGAAATCTCTTCAAGCATCTTTACCCTGAACTTGGCTAGCCTATTCTTCATTTTAGCATTACTGATGATAACTGCGAATTTAAATGGAAAAATCTTTGGGGTACTCTAGACCATTATTTCGCTATTCACCTAATAAACTGGTTTTGTGCTGCATTAATTGTACGTGATCCTTATATCCTTCTTACCTGGTCAACTCTAAATGAAATCATTGGTTAAAACTATTAAAGATAATTAGGAATAATATGATTTTTTGTTAATTATTTCAGTAATGTTTTTCTTTTTCCGATAAAATTTGTTAGGAATATCATCATATGAACATGTCCTTCCTCCCTTTAGATATTGCTTGTGGGATTATATTCGACTTGATGTTCCCATATTAGACACTTCTACAATTATTGTTGGTAAATGAATACCAAATAATCCTGTTTTGAACACAAAAAAGAGATAATTATTCTTCGTTTTAAAAAAAGATAAAAAAACAACAATGCTAACTTTTTAACTTTTCTTCTCGAAAAGTAGGTTGTATTGTGGTAGATTCTCTTGGTTTGCAGTAGTATGATTGGCTTGGAAGAAAAGATACAGAGAATGACACTGAGTGGAAAGTCTGGAGCTGCCATAGGCATTTCGGATTCATGATTGCCATTGGGGTTACCATCATAATCAATTTCCATTGTGGATTCTTCTTGATCAATTCTCTTTGGATTCCTCCCACAAATTTGATCAATATCTATAGACTCTTTGTCTGGTTTCTTCTTTCTAATCTTGCATTCAAAGAAGCTTACATGGATATCTCCACTTGGGGTACAAAGACAAGAGTTTACAATCCTATTTCTGGAAAATGCAGATGGGTAACATTTTTCATTTACTTTACGGAGGTATTCATTTCATATAAATTCTCGCATGAAGCTGAAAACATGCTGGATGAGCCAACACCACTTTACGTTTCTTTGTCTTGGAATGCAGTGGGCACTTTTAGCTTGATTTTCTATCTTTATTTGAGATTCAAACCGAATCATACTCTCAAGTATCCTATTGAATATTATCAAAAGGCACAAAAGAAAGATATTAAAAAAATTAAACAAATTAAACAAAAAGAGAATAAACCTTAGACTTAGACTAATTACAAAGCATAACAAGTTAAAGCAGCTTAAAGAAGGAAGCAAACAAAATAATACGTAAACAAAATGAGGAAGAATACTTTGAGTTGAAGATCTTTCTATTCAAAAGAGATCAAAGCGATTAATTTCAGTGATATGAACTATTGATAACTGTGAGTGAATATGCAAGAAAAAGCAATCATCTTTTTGTTTATGTTTTGTAATTTGTTCTTGAAAACACTCGCTTGAACTCGACTCAGCAAAGTTAGTTTTCATAAATAAATATTTTAAAAGCACAAATACAAAAGGAAAATTCATGGAGAGAATGGAGAAGAATGAATACAAAAAAAGAGAAGTTTAATTTCTTTGAAAGATTCATTCTATATGAATTCTCATGAAATTGCTCATCTATTTTACGGATATTCCTTTAATCACTGAGCATTAAAGTAACGGTTGAAAGATTACCACAAATTTTCAACTTAAATCCAAAAATAATAATCTCTCTCTCTGTTCTTATTTTTTTTCTTGATTAGTTAAAACTTTGCCAAAACAAGTGGCTTTAGAACACAAGTTATTCCATTAGCAACATTTCCGAAAAAACAAATGAAGGGGGGGAGGGGGGAGAGCTAAATTAAATTTAAGTAAACAAGTTAAAATAACCATCAAATCAGTTAAATTTGAAAATACACAAACTTCTAAATAACCGAAGCTGCCTCATAAGGAAGTAGATAACATAAATAAAAAGCAAACTACAATAAAATGAATGAATCTGAAGAAAAAAAATAAGCATTTATAATTCTAGTTATTTAGCTCACATTCTGTGTGAAACATAACATATTTTTACATATTTGAAATTCTTAAGCCAAACATCCCACTAATCTCACTTCCTTCCATTTAGGTCTATGATAGAATGAATTCACATAAAAGCAGGAAATTAAAAATAAATGCAAGAATACTCTTTTCTTAATTAATTTTGAAAAGTTAATTATCAATTTTCGGATAACTGCATTGAGCTTCTATAAAAAGAAAATAAAGATAATTTAAGGCTAACAGAGCAATCAATCAATCTATTTCTCCCTCTCTCTCCTCCCACCAAGGACTCTTAAAAATATTTTTCCATCCTGATTTTTTCTGTCACTTCTTAAACCCTTTAGAAATAGTATACTTCACCTTTTAAAAATTAAAGTGGCATAAGCTCTCTCTGGATTCTTCATCATCTTCATCACAAAGGCTTTAAGCTAATTCTCCTTGAATTTACCTTTCTCTGGGCCCTTGAAGCTGTTGAAACATGAAACTCCAGTCAGAAAAATAAAGCAGCTTCTAAGGTGTTCTCTCAGGCTATGTTGCATAAGCGCGTGCCTTCTTTGCTGCCTAAAAAAATGGAGTTAACTTCAACTAAGGATTTAAGGATTCAAATGATTACTCCAGAAGACAGTATTAGCCCATGCATGATCATTCGTAACCATCTGGAATGGGAAATCAAGAACCACCAAATTGTCCTTGCCAATGTCATGGTCAGTAGAAATCTAACGCCAAACTCAAGGTAGCTTAAATTGTATATTAATCTTATCCTAATTCTTTCGTTTCTTCAGTTCTAACTAAAGAAAGGCAATCCAACAGCGTTCAGAGGTCGGTTCACTAAAATGGATAAAAATCTCGTACAAACATCCAGAATTTCTGTAAAATATAATCTCCTCTTCAAAATAAACCTACTTGCTAAAAAAATTGTTTCTATAGTTTTGCTAATAACTTCTCACTAATCTTTTTCTCTTTCTTTTTTCCAGTTGCTACGACTACTACCATTCGTTCTTTTTAACTTTCTTAAACACCCTATGTACATGTGTGGCATCGTCATTTTGATATTTTTATCATACCGCTCTGCTGCCTCACCATACAGCGCTTAAGTTTTCTTAGTGCCTATGATATTCAGTTTACTAGTTTCAATAACAAAGGAGTATCTTATTAATGCTTCTAGATATCAAGCTGATAAACTTATTAACTCTGAAATCAGATTTAAAGTCCTAGTAAAATTAAATTTGAAATTTTGAATGGGAGTATTTATTTTATGTGTTTATATCCTTTCTTCTCAATAAAGAATAGGTCGTCTGGTGGTGAGCTACTTGTATCAGATAGTCTTGGATAAAAAGAGCAGAAAGGGTTACCTCCATCTGATAATAAGGAGGTAAGATAAAAAATAATTGTAAAAATCCTAAATAGGCTTTTGATATGTTGTTTTTTGTTTTGCAATGTGATAGCTAAGTGAGTGTCGTCTAATACAAAATGGAAAAATCGAGGTAACTTCTTATTTTATGAATCCGATTAGTTCTTTTGTAATAAATCTTCTCAATTTCTTCTCCAGGTTGGTGACATTCTTTGGATATTAAAAGATGAATACGTCCCTGCAGATATCCTCATCTTAGATGCTCCAGAGCGAAACTTCGATATAAACTCTCAGAGAATCGACGGCCTTAGCTCATCATAACCCAAAGAAGCTCTTCGTGTGACATTCGAAGATCCTAATTCTCTTGTGAAGGGTAAATTCGAGGAATACAAAAAACAGCTAAATTGCAGTGTAGAATATTTCTGCCATACCTGTAACGCCCGTGACATAGAAGGTATTTTACGACTCAAAGTGGAGCCAACTGGAGAGAAATTTACATTACGAAATATAATCCTCGCTGGAACAATGCTGAATCGAGTTGATTGGATTTTCGGATTGGTTCTTCAAACCGGCAAAGAAACGATCATACAACGAAATACAGATTTCAGTCGAATCAAGAGAAATTTCATGGATAAGACAATATTTAAATTCAATCTGTTCTTGATTTGTCTCATTATCACAATCTCCCTTCTATGCAAATTGCTCTACAGTGAAATGGAAACGACTGCAATGAACAATTCCTCCATTATTGGAGAATATCTCAGCACGAATAAATGGCAAGGTTATGATAAGATTATAATTGACAGTCGCAGCTTTCTCTCAGCATTTAGTGTGTGTCTCCCTTTCATGGTCTACGCGATGCTGGATATTCTCTTACTCCATTAAAAATAGATCCTCGAAAAGCAAAAAAATCAAATTGTTCGTGTCAACAACCCCGAAGCATTACGCAATCTTGGTACTGTATCGTGGGCATTTTTCGATAAAACGGGTACAATAACAAACAACAAGCTTAAAATCGAATCAGTGATTCTCAACAATGATCTCTTTTTCCTTGATAATACCTCCGAATTCTGCAAAGAAGTCCTTGCATTAGATGAGAATCATTCGAATAATTTAAGTCTAGAAAAACTCGATCAGGAAGAAGCAGCATTCTGTCAAAGCCCTAATAACCATAGCAGTCACAATATCAACAGCTTGTAATATGTACCAGCTCAAAGCGGTGTAACTGGAGCTGGTGCTGCCTCCAGTTTGATGGTTGCACTTTAGATTGGTAAAGTTGAAAGTATGAACACACCTGTACTCTCGAATAAAAACAACAATTATGCCAGCAACAATAATCTTCTAACACCGAATAACAGCTCCACTAGTCTTCATTTACAAGCACGGCTAAGCTAAAGAGGTGAAAAAGATTAACTTCTAGCAAACCTTGCAGCGTAAAGTCAGCATCATCAAGCGGTTTTTTTCAATCTGAATAATGGAGGAAACAGCCCATAACAACCTATGAATCCTTTTTTAGAGAAAATAAAAAGTAATTTATAATAAGTGCAGAACTCAACCTTAATTGGTCTGGGATTCTCTAAAGACTTGAATCTTACCCTGCTAACTTAGTCGTTATCATCGAATAACTCCAAATAAAAGAACATTACTCAACCTGATGTAGTTGTTCTAACACCTCAAGATAAACACAGCTAGATAGATAAAAAGACATTGAGAGATCTATTTGTACAATAAAATACAGCCCCCGTTAGATAGAACTCACTTCTTGACATAAGTAACTCATTAATATCGAGTTAAACGTAAATACAGTAATAACAACAACGGAAGAAAATGGAATCCGTGTTTGCAAGAGCTCCAAGTAGATTTGCTCCTCTAGTTAAGGACTCTCCTTAATCTTAATCCATGAATAGTTTTTCTATTTCACCTTCGCTCCCTAGGAAATCTGCTTTTAGTACAGATTTCAAGCAAAAAATGGAAGACACCGATCCAGGAATCATGACTGTAGCAGAGGAACATATTGTTACTACGGAAAGACAAGGGGATGTAAATTATCCATTGGTTTAAGTTTTAGACACGAAAGAAGAGTTCCTCTCACCGTATTTTCGGAATAAAAGTGAGATTTCGGAGGAATCTAATAGGGAGAAAGAAAGAAGGATATCTTCGCAAGAAGGAGAAGCGAAATAGGGGCATATAACATAAAAGAATAAAACACCTAAAGAAGATCCAGAAGTTAAAATTTTTACATTGAATTCAGATGGAGATGACCATCCCCACAGAGGTTCTTTCCCAGAGATCTCAAGTGATTAGGCTATGGCGATAACTACTTCTTTTCCTGCTCCTGAAGATAATGATAATAACAATATAGTCCATAGAAATTCAACGAAGATTTCTCCGCTGCATCATCAAAAAATCTAGAATTCCATCATCCAAGAAGTTCGTGAAGATGCTGACAACGATAATTCAACATTACTCTCGAATGACATGTCTAAGGAAGAATGCATTCTTTCATTAGGTTAAGAGCTTCCATTAGATCGAAAACCAATCCCTACTTGGGAATTCAACCCGAAAAATAATTTTAGCATTCAGCAATTCAAAGATGACAGATTCTCAAAACAGAAGTCTTTTCCTGGGTAAATAACGCATTCTGTGGATAATTATTCTGCTAATAATAAGCAGAATCAAGTTTAACCTGGTTCATTTGGCGATTAATCAGCTTTGAATAACACAACTTCCAACCAGCATCAACATCTTCCAAGTAGTTTATCACATATTGCAAACGATCTTCACAGTAATGGAAGTAATTACGCAGGCGATCTACCTAAATTTGTGAGTTTCAATGGTGGTGATACTTAATTATGTGAAGAAAACAGGAATAATGCGCAGATAAAAAATTCTTTAGGATCAGGGAGATCAATAACAGGTAGTGAAAAATCAGAAACGATCACTACGACGAACATCAATAAATCGATTGATGGTAGCACGAATTTAACAAAATCACAAGGTCCAAGGCATTTTAAGAAACGATTTAATAATAAAAATTAACGAAAATCTGTGCCGTCAATTCCTGAAGTGAATTTAGCTAAGAGTTTAAAGAATACTCTTCAATTAGGGATACAGAGCATTAATTTAGCTACTGATGACCTACCAACGATTGAAATAGCTTCACCAGAGAAAAATAATAACGATTTCATTAAGAAAATCAAAGAAAATATCACCACTAATAGTAAACGAAGAATACTTTAGTTTTTTGGATAATTGTGTTATCATTTTTATTGAATTAACTTGAAATTTCAGATACAATCGCTTCAGCAGAAGAAAATGAAGAAGATGACGACGATACTGATGTGCCTATCCCGAAGATATCCTACTACGAAGGAGATTCAGAACTTTAATAGAAAATTACAGAATACTCCATTTCAACATAGGACTTCGTAAAATCGCTAATTGTCTGCTAGGGCTGGGTTATCCGTGTCGAGAAAGATCGCGTAGTGCAACTTGAAAGCAAAAAGAGAGAAGATGAATATATCTTCAAGTACATCAAGAGTCTTGGGATCAAATGTGAGTTACGCAAAAAGCGAAATCAATATTACATTATCTCCAATTCCAAGAATAAAGCTGCTCCATAATCCAGAGTTGTAGTTAGAAAGACAATAGATTTCAGTGCATGTCGTGTAAGTTCTAGGTATTCATTTTTAGTTGAAGAATCCACTGAATCTGTGTAGAAAAGTGCATTATTGCAAATGAGGCATAAGAGAAGCTCTGATTCAGCTCCATCTGTCAGCCCGAAGCGAAATTCGCCTCATTCTAAACTAGGATAATTCAATTTTATTTTCCCTAAATAAGAAGGAACTAATAATAATAATTTTGCTTAACCTTCGGCTATTGAAAGATCAGGGGAACCTTCTTATTAAATATCTTAACCGACATTTGCACTGTAAATTGAGATTTTACATAATTCAAAAAAATTCCCTTTTGATTTTTCGATTCAAGATCTTATTCTCAAATCATATTTTGAAATTCATTTTTTGTTTTTCTTTCTAGGTATGTTCGAGGTGAAGAAAGTATGCTCGATCTGTGCTCTAATCTAACCCACGAAATGAAACAAAAACTAAGATTCTGCATAACTCGATAATTCGAATTAGGCTGCAGAGCAATCATCTACGGTAAAAAAGTGCTATCTAGACTAGAATGTGAGGAAATCGAGTAAGTAATTAAGACTATGAAAAACTCTGTGGAAGAATTCGATGGGTTCAACAATAAGCTCCTCGAAGGCATCGAAAGTCATCTAAATTTCCTCGGGATAATTTTCATTTAAGATTCACTCAACGAGGGGTTCTAAGAAAACCTCTAGTTCATGAATGAGTGCATGATCAGAGTTGGGATACTATCAGGTGATAAACTCTAAAAGGTCTAATCAGCTGCTAATCTGTGCCATTTTGGAGCACCGTAATATGGCCTTCCTTAAAAAATATTTGAAATCGAAGGGACGAATTCTGAAGAGATCGAAATTTCTATTAAAAAAAGTTTATCCTCACTGAAGGAGATCATCGGATATGGATCTGATACTATGTAAAACTAACAATAAGCATCATAGGAAAATCCAATGGCTTCAGCGATTATCCCATTCGCTTTCAGCTATGATCGTAGAGTCTACTAAGTAAAAAATAAATATCATAATAAACACTTTTAATTCCTTCTTTCGGTATATGTCTTTTTAATCCTTTACCTCTCTTCTTTATCCTAACCTAATTTCCTTTCCACCTTTCCTAGAATGTTTTAATAGTTGGCCAAAGATAACTAGATATCATCTCAAGTAACTCTAGTCTTGAAGCTCATTTCGCATTTATTCTTGCTCATGTCGGAAAGATCATCGGATATGAACTCCGAGCTGAGCACAAACAATATTTTGTGCGACTAACAAAATTCATCGAAAAAAAGAGCATCGTCTTAAGCGTCGGTGATGGCTGGAACGATAGTCTCATGATGCAAATCAGCGACATTTCATTTGAATTCCAAGATCCTACACAATTTGAATTCTCCTCTAAACTCAAAAGACAACAATAACGAAATAACACCAATGAAGAAAACATCCCAACAATTTTTTCCAATGAAAACGCTGGTTCTTCCTCCGGTAGGGCAAACTCACCGAAAAGAAATAGTAGTTTTATTGGAAATTCTAAAAATATCGCCTTCGAGAGAAATCTTAACATTGAAAGAATTCAGTAAAGAAAATATCTTGCCCGAGCATTTTCCTAACCTAACTCTGGAGATGTCGTTATCAGCGATCTCGGGATAGTTAAACTACTTATGCAATACTACTCTCCGAAGCTGATGCTGCAAATGCAATATGTCATGTTTAATAGCTTCTACATGATGTTCATGCTGTTTCTGTTTAACTTTTCTGTTAATTGGTACTCCTTCTCTTCTAGTTTGCTGCTATTTGACTAAGATATAATCTTCATAATAGTCTTCATATATTTACCTCGAATTCTCCTCTTTATCTTTCTCTACGATCCATTGCTAAACACGCACCATTCCACAATACGAATTCTCTTTGACAAAATGTACCTCGCTAATCTGCACTAACGCGTCGCACTCAGAGTTAGTTCTCTTTTCACGCATGCTATCATCGAAGCTGTCTGTCATTTCGCTGCTATCTTCATCACAACTATCTTCGAATCAGCGATTGACTGTTTTCATACTTTCAGATTGATTTTACTGATTTAACTGATCTTCGTGACAAAAATCAAAATGTTTCTGTATCAGCCCACTAAATGCCCGATCTGGCTGCAGTTCATTTTCTTTGGCTACGAAAGTAACAGCAATAGCATCAACCATATTAATCTCTCTTTTTTTTGCTTATTTTGACTTATTTTTCTTTCCAACAGTGATAGCATATTTTGGATTCATAAACATTTACTATGAATACTCTGATTTCACTGAGCGTATATCCCTTAGTTCAGCATTCTTCAAGACTGACAATATCATGTCCCTGCTATTCAACATCCCAATAGCGTTTATATTCTCTGTATTATACTTTGAAATCAAAAAAAATCTTGGTGACAAATTAACTTACAAATTAATGAGACGAATCGAACATCCAGAAATCTAAGAAGATGTTATTATCCATCCGAAAGATCTTTTAAGCATTCCTCTTGCATTATCTCCAAGACATAGTCCAATGCATAGTGAGAAACCAAAAGTGTTTGATTTCTAGCAAATAGAAAACCCAAGGAAAATGACTTATATTGAAAGATTAGTGTCACTGGAATAGTTTCTGGAAAGTTAAATCGTAAGATTGAAAAAGCCCTATGTGCTAATCAAGAGGATCTTCAAACACGTCAAAATAGACAAGCATATCGAATAAAGTAAACGAAAAAATTTTGGCAGAAAGACTTAATAATATTCAATGGATATTTTGGTGTAATTAAGTTAATTTTCTAATTCTTTTGCTGTTGTTGTTGTTGTTAGTTTTGAACCCTGCAGAGTTAGCGTTCAATTAAGAACTAGGATTCAATTAACTAAGCTTAGAATTCCTTGATAATGGACTCTAGTAAGTCTACGAGTAACAAAAAGTCAAAGGACATCTGTGGATTCTTCGATTTTATGTATCACTTGCAGCATTTCCTGGAATCTTAGTTGCAGTGCTGTCTTACTCACTAAATGAACCTCTTCGCGGGGAGGAATATAGCCCATAGAAGAAGACATCTTTTCGAGTAGCATGCCTAGTACTCTCAATTATTTATTTGGTATCTTCATTTGTATTTTTCAGAGAACACTTCCAACCTGCCAAAAGGTTCATCGTTCTTATGGTAATAACAAAACAAAGAATAAGAATAAGAATGGATAATTTTACAGATAATTAACTTGATTTTGTTATTCTTTTATGAAAACTTAGTATGTAGCTATTGCAATCGGATTTGAGCTAATCGAAGGATGGTATTAATCACTGGATTTCTCAACAATAGCACCATTCCTTAGCTATCTATTAAGTCTCATGCCTGGTCCATTCATTCATTTATCATGCCTTTCCTTATTTAATCTAGGTAAATATATGAAAAATTAGATAAAAACTTTGAACTACTAAAAAATAAAATTTTTTTTTTTGCTCTCATTTTCTCAACAAACATTGATTTTTTCTGGCTAATTTCCCTTCAAAAGGCCACCAATACATATGGTTTGCTGTGAACTAAGATGACATGTTGAATGATTCGAAGAGTTATGTTTCTAGCGGAAAGGAAACTCTTTTAAACATATATTTATATTTCAGTTATTTAGTTATTATCTTGGTGTGCTTGCTCAACTCTTTGGTTGCGAAATACATCGATGAGAGAGAAAGTAAAAATGAATTTCTCTTGCAAATCTAATTCTAAGAAGAGAAATCGCAGCGATAAGACATTCTGAGCATATTACTCCCAGAATTCATCAGGGAAGATGTTATCCTTGGAAAAACCAATTTCTCTCGAGACCAAGAAGAAGCATCTATTCTCTTCTGCGACATCAGCGAATTCGATAAGATTATGGATTGTGAAGGTGTGAATGTTGTGTAATTACTGGATAACTTATTCAGAGAATTCGATGAACTTACGGTAGCATTTGGAATTTAGAAAATAGAAACAGTTGGGAAAACATACATGGCAGCTGGTGGATTGAATGCAGTTGAAAGGAATTTAAGTAAGAAAGTCACTGAGTTATAGCATTACGCTAGGATGCTCTTGCTGTCGTAGAAAATGCACGCAGTTGCTGCGAAGGCTCAATGGGGGAATGCATAACCGATTAAATTAAAAATGGGTGTGCACATTGGCCCCGTGACTGCTGGGGTTATTGGATATCATAAACCGTAATTCTCACTGATAGGGGATACAGTCAATACCACTAGTAGACTTTGTTCGAATTGTTAATCAGCAAATACACTTTTTTCTGATGTAATTTTCCATAAAATATCTCCGATTCTCGAAACTGGACATCCTGCTATTCCTTAAGATGATGATTGGATTTATGAGTAATTTTAATTTGAAGCGAAAGGAAAGGGGATATTAACTGCATATTACATCTCCGAAGCAGCTGATGCGGATAATTTACATAAATCATTGCTGGTACATATACAACCAGATTTATAAAAACCAAATGAGACTGCAACTCTTAATGATAGCTAAACTAAGCCACTAGGATATAAAGGGAGAGCATCAAAAGATAGAGCAAAAACGAGAGTTTTCTAACTCAAAGCGAGGATATCAGGAAGTAAGGAAAACAAAAATAGATAATAATAACAAATATTTGATATGTTTCTTCACAATAAAAAATATCCAAAATATGAAGAGATCTTTTTGGTTAAATCCTCTCTTTTTTTTGTTTTCAGGTGATCTCAACAGTCTCGATGAAAGTGGTTCTGTAGAGAGTTCGTTCTAAGAAGGTTCTAATGAAGTAAAGAGCTAAGAACAATCAAATCAAGATAATAACCAAGATAATCTTAATCCCAACAACAACTCAGGATCCTTACCTGGTTAAGATAACAACAATCAACAACTCCAAATATTACCAACAAAAAACCCTCTCAATGATCAGAATCCTATTCAGGACAATACTACCAATAATAATACTCCAGTCATAACCACTAGCACTAAGAAACATAAAATTGACAGCATTTTCTAAGGAATTGAAAAAAGTCAAATATCTGGCAAAAAACAATAACAATAACCTCAACAACAGCAACCAGCAGGATCTGCATCCGATTAGAAACAATCTGATAGTATAATCATGGCATATCATGCACCTTTGAAGGATAAACAAATCGATGGAAATGACGAACATAAACTCAGTGGAAATACTAGTCCACTAAGTAACCACAACATCGGTAAGAATAATCTCGCTGGATCAGTGGCTATGAAAGAACTTATGCTGCGATCAATGCGACTTAAGAACATAAATCCAAAGACATTACTCGGAATGGCTGATAGTAAAAGTGTCGATAAATAATTAAACGGAATACTCGAGAAATCAGGTTAGCATGATAACACAGCTCCGAGTAATAACAACAACAACGATGAAAATGACGAAGAAGCAAGTTCGTCTGTGGAAGAGTTGGAAGTTGAAATCATTCGATATTCGAATATCACCTTGCAACCGATTATGGATTCGAAATAACTTTTCAGCGATTTCATGCAGTGCTATTAGCTCAACAATGGGTTTGGTATTGTTTTTCAATGCTGTCTCTGCGTGCTGCTGCAGTTCACAATGCTCATGTTCAGGATACTAATCCTCTAGAGCCAGTCGTTCGTGTGGTTTTTTTATACTCTAGAAATTTCTTCGATTTGTTTGATGATTTCAATTGTACTCATCTGGAAAAGACTAACTATGATTAGACTTCTTACATCCGTCACTCGGACAGCATTTATCCTCGCTGCAGTCGCGCTAATGGGCTAATACAGCTACGATCACAATGGAATATACCAAATGTTAAATTCACTGTAATTCTCCGCACTCGGAATTCTAAATACATTAAGTGTATCCTTTAGACCATTATACTCGTTTATCTACGTGACAGTGATCTTCAGTGGGTTCATTATTCGAGATGCGTTGTGTGGATCGATTAATATATCAGATATTTGTCTGATTGCAGTGATCTACATTGGATTTCTTTACAAAAAGATTCATATTTTTGTCAGGAACATTGAATCGTTCAATAAAAATAGAATACATCATCATTAAAGAAATCAAGAAGTCAGACTACTCGTACATCTACTACCTACACATGTAAAGAGAGATGATATTCATTATTGTTCTCAAGGGAAAGCTCAAGAAAAGTGCATTTTTAACTCCTTTTTATTTCAAAATATTAAATAGATCTACTAGACTTTTCTCAGAAATCCCGAGGATAACAGCATCTTCACAGAGAAATTCTCAAGAACAACATTGCTGTTCGCAGATATTTCTGGATTCACTGCATATTCTAGCAATAAAAAGCCCGATGAAGTAGTTTAAATGCTGAAGAGTCTCTTCACAAAATTCGATCATAAATGCATCAAGCATAATGTCTTCAAGCGTATGACAAGACAAAAAGAAAAAAAACTAAAAATTTCCTTTGATTAAGATAATATCTTTTGTCTGATTTCTGATTTCTCATCCTTTTACTGCTAGTTTATACAATTGGAGACTGCTACATCGTTATGGGCTTTTCAGATGCAAACAAACGAGATCCTGCAAATGAAGCAAGAAATGTTGTTGAAATGGGGTTTTCAATGATTGAATGTTTGCGATAATTCCGCAAAGAACAAAAAGACCACAGTGACTAAAGTTCAGATATTGAAATGAGAATAGGCATTCATATTGGAGATATCATCGGAGGAGTTATTGGGAAGAATGTTGTGCGATATGATATCTACGGGAAAGATGTTTTATTGGCGAATAAAATGGAATCAAATGGAGAACGAGGAAGGATTTTGATCAGCCAGCCGTTAAAGCAATTACTAGATGAGAACTTTCCTGAGTTATTTGAATATTCACCAGGTCCTTTAGTTTAAGTGAAATCAATTGATATTGAAATCAGTAGCTTCTTTGTTGGGAAAAAGAATGAATGAGTGGAAGGAAGGAATATCTAAGACAAAAGCTATGCAAATAATGTTAAAATCTAGGTGCTTGTGACTTTCCATTTCGAACTTATGTCAAATGTGGTGAAAAAATAGTCTGTTAGGAGATATTTCTCAAGTGCATAATTTGTCCAGCAAATTCCTGAAATTTTGTAAAAATAGCAGTCACAAGTACAAGAAAATTGTGCTGAAAATAATTCTACTAATTTCCTAATTCTTACTAAAAAACTACATATTATTTTTGTGTATGTAAACCCAACAGATTTTTCAAAATATTTAGTTCTTATTTTATCTAAATTATCCATTTATTTCATTTTATTGTCAATTCACTGTCAACACTACTGTTTGCTTAAATCTACATACAAATTTTTACCAATTGTGTTTATCAAATCCCAAAAAAAAACCTTCATTCTTTCATCCTCAAAATACAAACAAAGCAAAATAAATAATTTACACACTACTTTCACTGCCTCCTTTCCAGGAATAATCTCTTAAGTAGTTAGTTTAGTTTATTTGAATTTATTATTTGTTTCTTTTATTGGTTTATTAATCTTTTAATTTATTTTTTTTCTGTATTAATTTATTTTTTTTCTTCTTTTTTCTTATTAATTTATTAATCTTTTTCTTTTTCTTTTCTTCTTTCTCATAATGATTCTAACGGCGGGGGGGGGGGGGGACAAATTTTAATTTG
>Ga0302271_10002928_pt1 | contig 14903 bp, 14 predicted proteins | sample III_Bog_N1_1_FD_198767 | JGI IMG/M metagenome (GOLD analysis project Ga0302271, IMG submission 198767) | Peat permafrost microbial communities from Stordalen Mire near Abisko, Sweden - III_Bog_N1_1 | ecosystem: Environmental > Terrestrial > Soil > Wetlands > Peat | place: Sweden: Abisko... | reverse complement strand
TATTTACCACTTTCCCCCCCCCCCCCCCCCCTCTTCCATTTCTCCAGTAAACCTAGCTGGAAATTTATCCAAAAGATATATCATATCGCTGTGGATTCCACGATTTGTTTTTGTTTCTTTTAAGAATAGCTCGAAATTGCATTTATAAAATCCAAAAGAGGGTCATCGAGTCAGAGATGTAAAAGACAACTATTTTTATCCTCAAATCTATAAAAAACTCTTTCCTATCATTTTCTCTTCATTTATCTTCTTTAAAGCATTAAGCCTTCGATTTGATTCTCTGAATATCTCTAAATCATCAAAGAGCGAACAGCGGATGGGTTCTTTGGATTGTTATGGGAAGAATTCTTGAAATATTTCAAAAATTCACTTAGTTTTGCCTACAATTTGAAAAATGCATCTGATAATATCTATTGAGGTGGGGATCTGCACTTGTGGTGTTCGTTTAATGCAAACTGGTAGAACGATTTGCAGGACAGTTCTAAAATTAAGAAAGCAACGAAATTGAGGGGAATAGGATCAAAAAAGATCAATCACAATTTAAATTATATTGTTCGTTCAATGGGGAAAGAAGGGCTGATTTTACAGCTATGGCAGGCTTAGTTTAACCAAACAGAGGATTATTTCTTACTGAACTTTATAAGAGTGAATAATCAGTTGGAATCAATCTGTCTGAGTATAAAAACCATTTGAAAACTCCAATTATTTTTTGGACAAAAAACTTCTGGAATATTTTTTAGAAACAAAATAATTATGGATTTATTCTTTCCGTCTAGCCTCTTCTCTAAAAAGATTCTAACCAGCAGATCACGAATAGTCGTCTTATGTGGTTTAAAGATGTGCTTTGAATGCAATAAATAGAATCAGCAGTAGTTCGAATAAAACACATTAATGTACGCTGACTATTTTTATATTATTTTAAGCACTTACTAACTGATTAGGTTACTCTGCATTAAAGCAACGAGTAAAGAGTAAACAAGCGTTTGTTTTGAGAGGCTGTCTCTATCTTAAACAGACTTATGTATTCACATATATCGTTTTCTTCGAACTAACTGAATAGGCCAACCCATAAAGAGTTCATTGTAGATGATGAGCTAGTTCAACGGCGGATAAGACACGCTGCTTTGCATAGAAAAATGTCTATTTAGTTAGCTTGAAACTAGAAACTGCAATAAATTTAAATTAGTACGCATATGCTTACCGTATCTGCGAATCAGACGCTGTTCCAGAAATATATAAACAAATACAATTAAAAATTAAAAACAAGAAGAAGCAGAAAACACAAGACAAAAGAGTCAACTGATAAAATATACCAAGCAGCACACTCCCCACACGGAGAAGTAACTCTTAAATCACTTGTCAGATTTAGAAATACAACAACAACAGGACAAGAGGTATTCTCAACTACTTGTTGGAGCCCCTGCAGCTGTTTGACATGTTCAACCCACAGTAACTCTATGCGTTATCAGCAGGAAATACTCATCTCCCCTTCATTACGAATACCCTAGCAGCGTAAAACAACTTGGGTATTAATCCGTCCGTTGGTAGCTTGAGTGGAAATAACCCAGCCAGTAATGCCCTAGGAACGGCATCTGGTTTAACCAACGGGAATAATACCACAGGGAATAATCAGTCTAAGATAGATGGGAACATTGGAAATATCCATGTTCCTGGAGGTATTTAACAGTAGCAATAACAGCAACATGTGCTATTGCAACTCCAATAGTAATAGGCTCTCTCATAGCAGCAGCAATAACAACAACAACTGCAGTAGCTGCAAATCTAGCAGTAATAATAATAGCAATTCCAGATGTAGCTTTAATAGCAAAATTAAGCTACTCAACTGTAATAATAACAACAACATCAACAGCAGGTTTTTCAACATCCAATCATCACTATGGGAGCTGTTATCCCAACAGTTTCAACTTCTTCTCAACAACTTCCTACCACATTCCAGTAATCCTTTATATCCTTCATCTCTCTCTATCTCTCTTCCCATTTACCCCCCCTTGAATATACTAACCTTCCATCCCTCTTTTCCCTCATCCTTTGACCAACAAAAGATGTTGTCGTTTCGGCAATCTATTTCCTTTTCAAGTTTCCAAATTCTGTCTACTTCTGCAGGCTTCTTTTAGATACACAAAGCGAGCTTATTTTCACTCGTATATTCCCCGCTGATCGTAATTTCTTTCTCTCTCTCGCTCCCCCAGCTTTTCTCTTAAATTTTTCTTCCACCTAACGATTACATTTACTTGGTTAAGAGGAGCATTTTCATTCATGCATTGCTTCCCCCCTTACAACATCTCTTCTCTCATGAGTTTACTGTTCTATTAGACATGTCTATTACTGTATTTTTCCAGTAAATTTAGCTGTTGTTTTTCTCCCCAAATCATTCCAGTCCACAAACTTCTTTTTTCTATGCTTTTTTTCAAGCATTATACAACCCATGAATCCTCATTTTCTTTTCAAAATGCTCAACAGCAAGAGGGGCATTTCTTCATTCGTTGGAGACAACTTTACTCCATAGTTATCTTTTTCATTTCGAAATTACTTAAATCCTTATTATTCTAACAAAACATAGACAACATCTTTCTTAAATTTAGCCAACTCCTGCAATCAGTAACCTCCGTTTTTTTTTCCCACTTAACAAATACCCTAAAATCCTCCCCCCATTATTTCTAATTACTTCCTCCAATTCTCTCAAGGGTTACTCTAATTAGCTTTCCTTTCCCTATTATTTCCTTTTTTCTTAAACTCCAATGCAACTGATCCCCCACTAGCTAACTACCAGCATACTCTCTATCTCTCTCTATTTACTGCACATCAAAACAATTCTGCTAAATAGGTCAGAGGAAGCCAGCAATTTCAATAAGGAATAGCAAGAATTAATGCCATAAACAGTCAATGGTTGAAAACACAGCCAGCGGGATTTAATTATTATTTTTATACTAGCTGGGAATTACTTTAAAATCAAAAAACATGCCCAGTAAGATTGGTTTAATGATCGAAGATAGGCATATTTTGGATTTTAAGACCAAAAAAAAAGGATTTATAACGATTGGACGGTGGATAAGTGGGTTAGCTAAATGGGGGGGAGGTAGTGGTGGTTGAACTACTAAAGCATAGCTCTCAGAGCCATTAGAGAAGACCAATCAAGGGGAGAGAGGAGGAAAAGGGAAGAAATTTCTTTATGATAGATTTACTCACATAGCAAATATCATTGCATTTTGTTGAGCTGATATTTTAATAATTTTCCTCTCAATTAGATCTATTATTTTAACTGAATCATTTACCATATTTTGATGCATTTCTCAGACAACAAGGACTCTTTTAAACCACCACTCCAGCAGGGTTTCAATAAGTCATGATGGACTCTCCTTAGATGATATCATCCATACATAGTCTCAGTTTGTAGCAATAACAACAGCTGTAAATGCAACTGTAATAGTAGCAGCAATAGCAGTAGTAATAGCAATAAATGAATCTTCACTAACAACTGCAACTATAACAGTAGTAAATATAACAATAATAATAACAGTAACAGTAATAAGTTTAGTAGCAACAATAGTAGTAGCAGTAGTAACAGGCTTAGCTAATATAATAATAGCAGCAATAGTAATTGCAACGACAATAAAAGCAATAATAATTGCTGTTGTTGCAATAGTAATTCAATAATTTAAAGAATAACAACACTGGGCTGACATAGTAGTAGTAACAATAGGCGCAATTGCAATTGCTGTAGCAATAACTGCAAAATACAGGTGCTGGAGGTGATTTAGGATTATTAAGCAGTAATACTGGTAATATTAATTCATAGTAACTGAATGGAAATGCAATGATGTAACCCTTTGCAGCTATGGCATTGCAATTGGCATAATCAAGACAATAATAGTAATAGCAATAGTAGTAATAGTCGTTGTTGTAATAGCAGTAGTCAGTATAACAGTAGTAATAGTAGTAGTAATAATAATATCAATAATTGTAATTATTCCAATAGCAGTAGCAGCAGCAATAGTAATCGTAGCAGAATGGAATGCTGAACTAATTAGTACAGAAATAGTAATAATAATAGCAAATACTACTACCTTAACAGTAACAGAATTAGCAATTATCCGAGCAGTAACAATAGCAGATAAATCAATAATTGAATGCTTTGAGCGCCTTGAATCCAATGATGCTGCAAGCGATGGATCCTACGAATAATCTCCTTCAGCAGCAATAAATGTAACTTCTTGAGCAACAACAACAACAATAATAATAACAGCAATAATTGTAGTTATTCTAGCAGTTACAACAATAGGAATAGTAGATTCGCTAGCAATAATAAACTCTCTTGCAATAGCAATAGACTTATCAAGCTTAACCTGCTTCTATCGAGAACAACAACAACAAGAGTTAGCTTAATGGGAATAGCGCAGGGAATAGTTCGCTCACTGGATAGAACCATAATATAAATAATTCTGGTATGAGTTAAGTAGTGAATACTGCAAACATAGCCACAGGGCAACCTTCTTCTGCTGTCACTGCTGCAGCGAGATTCTAAGGCATAGATATCTTGAACTATCAAGGCATGCATAGTGCTGCCAATGGGAACATCAGCAACAACAATAATAACAATCATAATAATCTCAATATTTCTACACTACCTGCTCATGTGAATCTGAATAGCAATGGTATTATTCATCATCATCATCCAAGTGTCAATCTAAATGTCAATGTGAATCTTACAACTACAACTGCAGCAGCAGCAGTTACACCTCCCTCGGGAGTAGTAGCACCTTCACCTTCTACTCTAGCTTCACAGTAGTAGCGTAATTCCGCAGAGATCTAAGAAGCAGCTTTCAATGAGCTCTTGAAGCAAAGAAACGAATCAGATTCTCCGTCTTACACAACTAAGCGAATCAATTAGCTGTTAGCGCAATAATAATAGTAGCAGCAGTAGTAAATATAGTTGTAGCAAGTATAACAGCAATAGTTAAACAATACCCAGCAAGGACAGGTGTAAAAAGGAACAAGCAAAGGAGATAAGAATAACAATAGTACATTCATTTCGATTGATTCAGAGGATTCCAATAACAACAACAATACCGATGAGAGAATGCAGCGAATTAGAGATGAATCAAGAAAAGGTTAGAATCTCTTAAACAATAACAGCAGTAGTCTGCAGCAGCAGTAGCATAGTTCTTAATAGCCTTTCTACACCAATGTTGCTAAACCTTAAGATATCTAGTTGCTATCCAGCAAAGAACTTAGAACAACAGTAGCAACAGCTGCTCATAAGCATACATCCGACGAAGATCATAATAGCTAAAGTGTGATGAGTAGAGATTCCAAACGAATCAAAAAAGACAAGAGTTATCTGCAAAGTAGTCATTTAAATTCACAGCAACATCATAACCATTAGATAACTAGCAGCAAGAAGAAGGATAGCAGCAAGGAGTATTGTAATAGTAGCGATTCTCAAATGGATTAGACACGGAAGGAGCAAGTCAAAGTAGAGAATAATAATAATAATGGATAGAATGGGAAGAATAATGAAAAAGGCAATGGACATCTGGTGTAATCATAGTAGTAGTTGTCTTCCAGGACGAAGCTGAATGTTCGAGATGTTGAATACGAAGAAGATAGGAATGGATCAAAGGCAGGTAACAACAATGTCGGCTAGAATACAGGTACTTCTTCCATCAGATAATCGAAAAGAATCTAACACAAAGCTAAAATGGAAGAAGCAGTCAGTTCGGGGGATGGATCATAAGGGAATAATTATAGTAGCAAATAGCATGGCAGGGATGGCAGCTCCAGCTAGTTAGAAGATGGCCATAGGATATCAAGGAATACTAGCAATCATCATAATCATAACAGCAAAGGGTAATTTACGTAGAATCAGCCATCGTAATTCAAATAGCAACAGTAGCAGTCGTAGTAACATCACTCAACCAAAAGAGAATAATAGCAACACTAGCAGCTATTACATGAATAGCAGCAGCAGCCTATTCTGCTAATCTGTAAGCGATGCGCCAACAGATGCTCCAAGCATGTAAAAAATGTCTAATTTATTTCACTTTGAGGATCATGTGTCTTCTTGAATTAAACGCTAAACTTCTCCTTTTCTTCCGTTTTTCTCACAGTAATTCATAATGGATCGTAACATCTGCAGAAAATGTGAGACACTTTAGATGTAAGATAACTCTACCTTAATGGTTGGCTGCTCTTCTAAGACTTGAATTGCTTATTGTTTTGAAGAAAAGAGAAGAAGGAAGCCCTTGCAGTAGCTTCGAACCCTGTTTCGGTGAAAGCATTCAACATAAATGATTTTTGGGCTCAGAAACTCTAAAAGAACAAAATATCCGTAGGGCATGACTATCAAGCATATGTGCCACCTTACTAGCTGCATGAGACAAGTAAGAGATAATGCATATTGCATGAAGATTGGGGATTGGAATAGTTTTGTAATATTTTGGGTATTAGGCTGGAGGGAAGAGAATGCACCCGAAGATCATATGATTTCAAGGAGTTAGCACTTCGAGATGGTCATGAAGAATAAGGTCTACTAAGGGACTACAAAGAATGCATAATGTAAAGAATTGCTTTTTTAATTTGGATTGCTCTTCTTGGTGTTGCTACCTCAGAGAGACGCAATGGGATAATTCAAAAAAATATAATTCTGAATTTACTTTTGTTGGTATTGTAACACCTAAAAGATGAGGAAATATTCCAGATGATCTCGAAGCAACAAGAGCGATTTACATACTCCGACATGAATGATCTGTTCATGCGATTCAACTTCGATTTGGATGCCGTTGCAGAGAAACTGCATGAACATGATCAAGATCTAGCTGAAATCATACGATGTATGAGGGAGAAAGAATTACAAGATAGAATTAATTGATTATCTGCAATGATTTTTTTGTTTTTTTGTTATTTTTCCCTAGCTTAAACAAGTTTCAAGAGCAACACACGAATGACCAGACAACAAATGCACAAGAAATTTCATTATTGAATTAGAACAAGCATAGATTGTTTTTGTAAGATAAAACAACAGTCTGATGGTGTCTAGCTTAAGTGCCATGAAAATAATAATAATAATAATATTCTTTGAGTTTATCCTCTTTTGCTCTCTTTTTTACAATATTTACTAACCAAATCATACAAGAAACCACCTTAGTTGCTTATTTACATGTTTTCTTGTCATTTCTTTCAAATAACCTACATGCAATAATCTACACAGCATAACAAAAAAGAAATAATTCTAAAATGCATGTTTCATAAGATGCATCCTTCGTGTTTTGTTGCTAACATTTCTCAAAGAAGAAGAAGAAGAAGCTAAACAATCCCAGATGATGATTCTCAGAATCTTAGAATCGCATAGAATCTTCAATTCCTTTAATTAATCCTTCTCGATCTTCTTGGGTTTCGTTTTTGTTGGAAGATAAATTTTTCATTTTTGCCACAAAAAAAAACAAATTATCCACAAAAATATAAATATTTTTCTGACAAAACATGAACAGATTATTCTCCTCGTGCTGGATGCGCATCCAAGAACAGACTAGAAGGTACAAGAAGGATGTTTTCATGAAGCCTAGGAGAGGCACCACAGAGGAGAAAATCTACAATGAAGAGCGTAACTTCAACCTTATTGCTCGATCTAGAGTTGAGGCCATGCGCAAAAATATCGCGCAGAACACACCGAAAATCGTCGCTGGACTGCTCATTGGGACTACTCTCCCTCAACTGTACTTCTACTACTAGACTATGTGGCTCGATTACACGGAAGCTGGATACTACAGGTACATCTAGAAAAGCATCGATTATTTTAATTTAAAGAATGCTTTCTGCTGTGCTACCATCCTTGGGCTTCAAATTGTCAAATACTGCGATGTCAAAGCTACCAAGCGAGCACTCCCTCCAAGAGGCAACGTGTTCTTGTGGTTGCTGTTGCCGATTACAATTTCGTTTACATCTTTGTCGTTTTGGGATGTGCTGGATAAGAAAATGCTAATTGGATCATATTTCACCGATGCAGCGTTGCTGTTCGTAGAAACGAAGCTCGTCAACGAAGCTGTGATGCCCTTCTGGCTGTTCAACTTAAAATATTCCATACATGTCTTCGATTTGATCTATCTCACGTGCATTTACTTCTCCATGAAAAATCTCAGGGAAAATATTGATAAAATGCCACATAAATACTATTCTGTGGAGTCACAGCAAGATCCGATGCTACAAGTGTTGCAAGGAGCACTTTAGAATGAAAAGCTAGCAGCTCTTGCGTCAAGCAGTAAAGAGCAAAATATTGGTAGTGCTGCTGCGAATGTAGCAGAAGGGAAAAAAGCTCTTCCTTCGATTCTGTCGCTGCAGAAGAATCTCTGAGAGCAAGCATGCAGAGAGGGAATTATCCAAGCCAAGAAAAAATAAAGATCTAGTGATAAAAATATCTATTCTGAATGTTGCCCATTCAAGATTGCTCTAAGGACTTAGTTATTTTTCTTTCATATTTTACATTTTTTTGTTTAGCTTCTAGCCATGATTTATTTCATAGTGAGTACAGTATTATGTTTAAAATAACTTCCCATATCTTTTGCTACAAAGTAATAATCTTTCATTTCAAGATATCCTTTGGAAATATCCAAATAAAATGAGGAAGAAATGTGAAAAAAAAAGAAAGAAGCATTGCGTACAAAATCACAACAACTTTTAACTAAAGAACAACCAAAATCATTAGATTTCTTGTTGTTTTTTTTTGAATAGTGATTTTGGCGATTCAAAAGAGAATCATCGCAGAAGAAGAAGAAAAATTAAATGGAATGATATTATTAATCAAGGGGAATAGTCTCATAGCATGGGTAGGGAAAGTAAAGAGAAGGAAGGTCATAATAAAATATACAAGCACAAGAGAGATAGAGAAACACAGAGGGGAATCAATCGATGATGATCTAGCAAGATGACGATGGATCTAACTCCCTGAAGATAAATAACTACAATATAAAATAGTAGCAGATTGCAGGTTAGAGTGATTGGAGGTCAGGGTAGTTACCAGTAGAGCAGTAGAAGAATATGCATTTGCATATGCATCAGCATCATCATCACTAGGCAGAATTCATCTTGAATGGATATTTAGGTGATTAGAATTCAAAAAGATAATAAGGGAAGCTTTGGAGAAAAACAATGATTGAATGTTCGGTATGATTGATTTATTAGGAGGAGAAGCAGGAGGAGGTAGTATTAAGGGAGATAGATAAAATACAGGGGAAGAATGCATTGCAAATGAGAAACGTGCAATCAGGGAAGATCAACAGCAAGAATACTAGCATGATGATGAAACATAAGGAGATCATTCCAGGGATATGAATAACAATATCAATACACTTGCTAATAAGAAGCTTATATCTCCCTGCTGCTTTTGCTCATCGAATCTAACAGAGTTTGTCTAGAAGCATTTGCATTCCCTGCACTTCGAGAGATTCAATTTCTATTTCGCGAAAGGCATCAACGAGATCCTCGCGAATCTTACAATCTCCCATGTGATTCTCTTCAAGGATTATCTTTTCCTCGATGATGACTCCGAATACCTCAAGCGATCTTATACGTACGTAGAATATGTCCCAAGATTTAAGTTATTGTCGGATTTCTATGCTAGCTAATACAAGCCAACCAGACCGAATCTCTGTGTGGTAAGTACAGCTAGTGTGATATAGAAGAGGAACTACAAGTTAGGGAAGCTATTCATGGCGTAATAAGAGAGAGCGTATTAGATGCAGGAGTAGTAATAGTAGTAAGAAGCTGGCGAGAATGAAGGAAAATAGGAAGATCAGCATTGTAATGATAATAATAACAGTAATATCCAGGAGAATTAGAATCATTATGATTAGAACGGTTAAGGGCATTAATAGTAAGGACTCATGGATGATGAGGATGATGATGAAGAAAGGGAAAATGATAATGATTAGGATTAAGATTATGGAGAAGAACGAAATGAACAGGAGGAGGAAGATGAGAGTTAGTAGAGAATATGGGGAAATTATGGAGATCATTTATTGGCAGATTTGCATTTGGTTACGAATCAAGAGGAAGAAGTAGAATAGGAGTAAGAGAGTCAAGGTGATCATCATAATCTTGATGTAGATATTGACTAAGATAGCAATAACGGATATGGTTTCGAGGGATCGAATAACTAGAAAGGAGGCGCTACTATCAAGGAGCGAAACTACTCTTTCTTGGAGGAACTGCATAGGTAAGAGGAAAACGATCGACTCAGCTTTGAGACAGACTCGCATGATATTTTCAAGCCTGTGTTTTCGTCTGAGCTTAACTCGGAGAAGAGGAATAGTAGCAGCAACAACAACAGTGAGGAATAGGCGAAGTAAGTGACCAGTGCAGATAGCTTATTCCTGTTGAACGCGCAGTAAAGAGATAGAGATGAACAACTCAAATATGGAATGGAAATGTGCTTATAACCTTCGTTGAATTAATTGAATGACATTGAATATCTCCTCCCAGGGAATCTAATGAGCTATGTAGCAGCATCGGGGGAGTAATTATTAGGAGCAGCAGTAACACAAGGAGAAGCTAGATCACCTAGAATAGATTATCCACTAATATATTAAAATCATCAAACGCACAAGAAACCCACTGGAACAACTACAGTTGCTGCAAGAGGATCTCAAATGACTATCAAGTCACAGATAAAGGCATCACCACAGTAGCAGCACTAGGGATAATAGTATTAATAGTAGTAGTACTTCTAGCAGGATTAGGAACACTGGTTGAGCTTACAGTAATAGATTCTGTTAGCTACATAGAGAGAAGTGCTTAGACAGTAACAGGAATTAAATGGACCTTTCTCAGCAAGGACACATGTCGAAATGCAAGCATAATACTAAGATGAAGCATCATCAGCAGCAGCAGCAGCATCATACAATAATAACAATAAGAAGACGAATAGCTATACAAATAAGTAACTACAGGTAATGCATATTAATAAAATACAAGCAAATATCTTTTTTATTTCAGTATATTTTGATCCTTATTTTTTGACTGTTTGTCCTCTTCCCCTCCCTTCCATTAGGTCTATCCGAATTCCTAATCCATCAGTTCTGCCTCTTCTTCATCGCACAAGTACCCATCATTGTCACCCATTTCAGCTCAGAAAACCACAAATATCACAACTTCTACTACCTCCAACAACATCAACATGCATTTCACCCAGAATTAAAATACCCTTATGCACTCAGTTAACCCAGCAACGACGCATCTGCTGCTTAACTCAGCTACTAAATTTTCACCAATACAGCATGCGCACCCACAATTCAACGCCTAAAATACGCCTGCAGATATCAATAAACAGCGATTGCAATAATTCCCAATCACTGGGACATAACTGTTGAATAACAATCAGTCATCAGCATAGCAATAACAATAACCAAAAGCTGGATCGTTGATGCAGAGATTGCCTATGAATGTCTAGAAATAGCTTACTTTGAACCTTCAGGCAGCAGCTGAGTAGCTACAGTAGCAGGAAGCCACCAATGGGAAGCTGTAAATGATGATGAGTCAGAGACAGTCATCTCCCGATAGAGTTTGGACAGACAGAGATGTCAACCCTAGATAGTCACTACATCCGTATTTTATAAATTAATTCCATTTTTTAAATGAAAATAGTCTTTAAAATTTAGTATTTTTGTTTATTGCTGCTTTAAAAGGTAAAAGCAGAAAGCTAGTACTCCTACTATAGGTGCACTCCAAAATCCTTCTAAGGCTAATACTCTCGTGCTCCGAAAAGGAGAGCTGTAGCTAATCAATAAGAATACTACGAAATACCTCTCCAAAGCATAAAATTCAAACTGGAAGCTCACCAGCAGCAGTACCAACAACAATAATTACAACACGAACTGCATGATGGCTGGCAGTCTCAGCGAGAGAACTCATCTTAATCAAATCGAAGAAGAAGAACATCTTGACGTATTTATCCCACCGTAAGACATGCAATCACTCAAGCTAATTTTTTGTTTATTAATCTTTGTTTATAATTTGACCTCTCTCTTTCAGTCGCCGTGAATCGTAGCACAGCTCGAAGCAGCCCTGCGGAATCACTAGTGAATAGCATAAAGAACTGTCCTAGAAGATAATAAAATCTTCACTGAAGTCATTCGGTGCGGCATAACAAGATGGACACAAGAAATACTAACTCATGCTTGAAGACTAGCATCATCAGCAGCAGCAGCATTATTCCGCTCGAAATAGCAATCAACCATCTTAATATCCTTAGTATGCTAGCACGAATGGATTATTGCTGAAATCATCGTATTAGTAGCATAGTACCTCCAGCACAGGGAATAATAATAATCTCAATCAACATTAAGCTAATTTCAATGGGAGTTGCAGCTAACGAAGTGAGATAGATACTCTTACCGATGGGAGTAGTAGTCTTCTCTAAGTTGGAAGGGATCATAAGTCGGCTAAGATTGTCGATAAATAATCTATTAATATACCTAACAACAAAGATTAAAATCACAATAATAATGTTTCAAATGGCAGTGCAGTTGTTTGCTAATAATAATAGTTTCACAACTCTGGGAATAGCAATGGTAGTAAGCAGCATGCTATTATGAATTAATAGCCAGGAGTGTATGGCAGTACAACTAGTACGAATAATATCTAAAAGAATGGGAATACAACTAACTCCGTTAATCTCCTCAAATACATTAATTAGGCATAGAAACATACTTAAGCTAACAACAACAGCAGATAAATTGGATCAAACAACAGTGGCAGCAGTAATTCGTAGAATAACCTTTCAGAAAGGGGGCAGTTCTTATTGTCAAATAATGTTTACTAGAGTAACGAGATTACGCATTCACAGCAGTAGCAACAGCAGCAGCATATCAGCTCGCCTAGCAGTAGTGGTGCTCTGATGAAGATGCATTATGGGAAACAGGATATCAATAAGCATGCGGGGATTTCAAATCACAAGCAAACATTTGGGAATAAGGAAGTTTAACTCAACAAAGTTATCAATGCTGCTGTTGCTGCTGAGGGATAAGTCACAAAGTCACAGAACTTAACTCTATTAAGTGCAGCTATACAGCAGTAGCATCCGCAGCAGGCTCAGCATGGGACAACAAAGTAACTCAAGAATAATCTGATCAAGAGTTTTAAAGGATAAGATTTTTTCTAGCAGAGCAGATCTGGTGTGGTATCTGATCTGACGAACAGAATTAAAGCCTAGTAGAATCCGTATCCAGGTATTAATAAGCATAGTCAATAGTAATAGTTGTCAAGTAAACAGCAAGAGGAGTATTAGGCGAGGATCTAGTAACAGAGTAGTGGTAGTAGTAGTAATAAATATGAGTCACTGATAAGTGGAAGTAGCACAAGTATCAGTAATAACAATAATAAGGGTACTACTTATAATAGTAATAATAAAGTCGAGAAATCAACAGGATAGGTGATTATCATCCCTTAAAGTAATAATGAAAGTAAAGCCAGTCCGATTAATCAACTTTCTAGCAATTCATCTAGTGGACAACCAAACTCTGCTGCAAAGGTGTTCTTCAGATCAGCTAACAACAACGCTAGTAACACTAATCCCAAGAACAACAGCAACACCAATCCTACAGTTAGTAGCAATCTTCATTTGCTGAACTAGTTCATCAATCCATCGCATTAGTCACCATTAACAACAGATAATGAGCATGAAAAAGGCTCTTGCGTTGATAGTCACACTGCTTCCGTCGATAAAAGCAACTCTGGATAGCATACAGCAGCAGCAGCAGCCTACAACGCATACTAGCAAGATCCTAATGATATCAATCATCCTCACAGCAGCCACAACAACAACGGAGCTAATCCTGCAGCAGTAGGTACAGGAGTAGGCAGCTGTCACACAAATAATCTTTATAACATTAACATTCAGAGCATGAATCTGAATACAATCACTGGACCGGTGCACAGTCTCTAAGCTATCGCTGCGACAACTGCTGCGTTCAATCTCCATTAGACGAATGCTAATTAGAATATTCAATTCAGCAATAATGGTCATCATGCCTACAATACTTAGGTGAATAGTAATACTAACAACCATAATAATCCTAAGAATGTGGGTAGCAGCAAGAGTAGTAATCATCATCAGCAGAGTGGAGGGTTCTTGCTAAGAGGAGAGAAGGCTTTGGGTTTAAATAAGCCATCAGATTAACTGCAAGCTACTACTGCGCATAAGAAACAGCAAAAGTCTGAGAGCATGACTAAGCAGAAATACATCACACATAACAGCAATAGTACTACTTACAAAGGCAACAACAAGAATACGACTGCTATTCAATAGCAGCAGAGTTAACCATAGCAATTAAGTTATTAATCTGCTTAGAGTCTCTTTTCATAATAGGAACCATAACAGTATATCCTGCAATAATAATAGTAGCTTCCAAATACTGGATTATCTGCTTCTTCTTCTTCTTCAACGTCGTAGTAGCTGTCTCTCAGGCCATTCAACTAAGATCTCAAGTTCACTATGAGTAACATCGAAGGACAACAGCACAAGAATCAACATCTTGGATAGTTGTAACCAACAGAGACACCACCTCCATTAATGTATTAGTAGCAGTTCCAATAGCTGCAATAATAATAGCAGTAACTGTCCAATTAATAATAATAATTAAAATAACTGCACAGCAATGACGATAACGAAAGTCACGAAGATAACTCTTATGGTTTCTGGACTTCCAGGTCAAATAAACAAACTAATGCCAGGGAAATCTAAATCTAGTAATACACATCAGCACAGTAATAATAATAATAATAATAATAATATAACTCAGCGAAGAGCAGTTTCAATAACAACAACAGCAACAATGACACTGCAAGCAAGATCATGACTAAGGTATCTTCAGCATCGTCAGTGAATCACAGTA
>Ga0302271_10002927_pt1 | contig 14913 bp, 10 predicted proteins | sample III_Bog_N1_1_FD_198767 | JGI IMG/M metagenome (GOLD analysis project Ga0302271, IMG submission 198767) | Peat permafrost microbial communities from Stordalen Mire near Abisko, Sweden - III_Bog_N1_1 | ecosystem: Environmental > Terrestrial > Soil > Wetlands > Peat | place: Sweden: Abisko... | reverse complement strand
TCATTCAGCACTTGTATTAAATTGTTATGATCTCTCCCTTCACAACAAATTTTTCAAGATCCCTTTGGAACTCTTTGATTGAAGAGTCCAGTTTTTGAGCCTTGAAATTCGTATCTAGAGTATTTAAGATCTTAACTTGCTTGTATTTTTGAGGCTCTTTGAGATGCTCAATGCCAGTCAAAATCAATTTGGACTTTTGAATAAGTGCAAGATCATTATCTTCTTTTAGCAAATTTGACAATTCTTCTCCCACATCTTGCTTCTCAATCCTTTTTGTTTATTGCCAAATATTAGTAATTCAAAACAAACGAAATACCTCTTCCTCACCAATGTTGTTCCTCTTCGTATACTGCCCCAATTTGTTGATTAAAGTGTTCATTTAGCTCATTGATCACCTCTTCCTTCCTCTGCTTGAGAAGCTTGATCACGTTAGAGAAAGTAAACTCGACTTCCTTCATGATTTGTGCTTTCTTCTCTTCGCATTCGATTTTTGTGTGTCTAATATCGAGCAGCACATTCTCTGTCTTGTCGTATTGCAAAATGCCTTTACAATATTATTAATAGGATATTATCATTTTAAAATAGTAGAAATTCAATTATGCTTTCTTAGTCTTTTCAATTCAACTTCCTTCTATTAGCAGACTGTTAACGTCAGCATCAACAATCTAACTATCAAATCCTCAATATTACTTGAATCTCTCGCTTCAGATAGCTTTGCCCTGAGTTTCTTTGCTGCTTCGTCAATTCTGCACACTCGATTCCCCATGTTTGGTCCGAACATTAGACATGACGGACAAATAAGACTATTCCAGAAGATGTCATTTGAATTGAAGCTTTTCAAGTCAAATTAACTGACCAATTTTCGTCGAGAGAGTAGCATTCGAATGGCCTGTTGTGGGTGAGGCAGATTCCAGCGTCAAGGCTATCTTCTTGCATCTGATTCGACATCTCTTCTTTTCGTTGTTTTTCTTTTTACAATTAAGTTGCAAGACTGCGTTAAGAGCAAGATATTATTAAATTGATTTTGGATTGATCAACTGAATCCCTTGAAAAATCAACTAGAACGAGCAATAATAAGGAAGTAAATATTTGAATATCGATATCCTGAAGATATTCCAAAGACAAATCATCTTCATAACAATAAACAGTGGTTTCAATGCTAATGATTGAAAGGTTATTCCAATTTTTCTTCTAATTGTTTTTATTAATTAACTTTTCGCATAAACGAAGTATTTTTCAATAATCTCAGGAATTAATTAATACTTTTTAGTTCGCAGTAAAAAAACATAATTTATCTGATGGAATCTCTCTGTCCATTGCATCCCGATTGCATTCTAAAGTACTTTTGCGTCGAACCTTCTTGCTAAGCAGGCACTCGGATAGGATGCGCTGAGTGCTAGATAGAAGGTCCTCACAAGAAGCATGACTTTAAATCAATCCCGTAGTTCAAGAGTTCAATGTGCTATCTCTCAACCTTCTGTCTATCTTTCATTAAGGAGAGACTAGATTATAATCGAGCTGTTATTTCGATAAAAGAGGAGATTGAATTAATGCGCTACAAAGCACTTGATGTAATCTCTCGTGCTGAGAAACTATTCCTCGAAAAAGTTAGTGTGCTAATCAAGATCAATCCTCAAGAAGCAGTATGTAAATCCACTGAGAAACTAAGTAATCTTGAGAAAGATTGTAAAATGGAAGGCCTAGACTTTCTGTAGAGGTATGATCAATCGTTCTTAATCGACCTTTATTAATAGAGAGAAAAGCTATTCCTAAACGAAATAAGCTCACTTGGATCTCCTATTTCTGATCTTTAGAAACAAAAAACTATGCTAAGTAATCTCTTAGAGCAATGGTTGCATAACTAATAAGGAATAAGTTCAAATCTGAGCAATTTACAGCCTGAAATTCTGCTAGAATAAACAGAAAAAGAAGGAACTATTGCACCAAGTGAAAGTCCATACAGCTCATCATGTGTAATTGAAGAAGGCGAGTCTTTTATTGGTAGAGGCATGCCTGCAATGTTAGATATTATGATAAATCAAGATAGCGGGTCATAATATTCCTAATTCGGAAGACATATGCCAGATATTGTTATTTCTTCAGAAGAAAAATAATTTTAAGTTTCAAGTTTTTAAAGAAAAATCATAAAAAAAGCTGAAACCTAAGAGAACATTAAAATATTAGTAGGATTCGATGATAAGAGATTTCTAACAGCATCGAGTGATAATATTATCAGAATATGCGACAAGTAGAGTATGGTTGTGGAGAAAGAGTTCAAAGGGCATAATTGGTAAATCAGTGGAATCATTCCATTCGATTCTTCTTTTATTATCAGCAGTAGTCAAGATACAACAATTAAAATATGGCGAATATCAGATTAGAAATAGGTAATATCTATCAGGCCTCATGCGCTATTTGAGGTGACTGCGATTCTACTTTTTGGAAGAGATACTCTGATTTCAGCTGGGAAGGATTGCTCCATCTTTTTCCATTCAATAATTAAATAAAAGTCGATCGAAGAAAATGACACATACTAATCGGATTCTTAAAATTCATAAATTAGCCACGTCAATAAGCCTACAAACTATTCTTTGTTCTTGCAAGCGAAAGGGTCTATTGACAGACTTATGTTCCCAGCTCGAGTGCTTGAAAAAATAACAGAACAGCTATTTGCTGTTGGGTATTTTACAGGTGAAATTGAGTTATTTAATTTTGAAAAGAGGCAATGTATCCTGACATTCGAGAATTGCCATGAACAAGCGCTTTATTCCTTGACAAGAGTTGATGCTACACATTTTTGCTCAAGTGGAGGGGATTAGAAAATAAAACTATGGAGTACATTGACGTGTTATCCAGTAGCGGAATATAAAGGAAATGACAAAGAAGCGTATATTAAAACAGTTAGAGTAATTAAAGAAGGCTAGCTTGTAGGTTTTGCATCGAATAATAGCATTTCAGTATTGTCTTGTTTAAGTGACACACTACTGCCACCAGACTAAAAAGCGCCTTCACCGAATTCGTTAGTGCAATTATTTTCACTCTCTGTTTCTAAGCCAGCGGAGATAACTGAGTTTAGTTTAGTTTCTTCAGCAGACAGTATATTTCTTGCAATTGCTACTTCCAAATCGGAAATGCTGTATTATGCTTGAATAAAGAGAAAAAACAAATCATAATTTACTGTTTAATTCTGTTTTAATTGACAAATAACACACAAAATAATAAATGCATGTATTTGGCTATCGATTTTTAATCTTTGTATTTGATATTTAAACTCCTTAAGTTGAATTCAAAAACAAAAATAATTCACTAAAACGATTATATTTTAGAATTTGACTACTTGAACTTTGAAATTTAAATAAATTAGATTGCACTAACCAATTACAAAAAGCTAATTCATTTGTCATTAAATATTGAATTTTTCAAAGTCCTTCCAATATACCTCTTCTCAAAATTAGTCATTTCAATAGCACTATGCGGCTCATATGAATCTCTTCTTTATCTAGAGTTAAATATTTCATTAGGAGAATGGGGTATGTCTAAACTTTTACTCAGTTAACTGGTATTACGATTTCTCATTTAATCATTGTAGCCTTGCTATTCTTGAAAATACGATTATTCATTTCCTTATTATTCAATAGATTCTATCATCTCTTCATTCTCTTATCCCGAGTAGAGAGAAAAAGGAAGATTCATTTTATGATCAAAACTACTAAAATGTTTGACTTTTTTAGAATCCTTGCTTTGAGCGATATTTAAGTTAAATGAATGACGATTTTGAAACTCTTAAACAATTCTACTTTATGGCATTTATCTTTACGGAAACTCTTCTGGCACTGAACTCAAATAAGACATCATACTATTCTCATTCTTTTAGTCTCTACTAGCGCTCAAGTTAGGGCTGTTATTAAACCTATTCTTAGAAATACTTGGAGGTAAATATACTGGCTTTTATTTCGATATTTCCTGCTGATTTCCAGGCATTGTTTTCTAATACGTAGACCCAACTTCTTAAGAGAATGGAAAAGGGTATTTCCCTATCTCCCGTCCTTCTATTCTCGCCTATTGTTCCTTCATTTAACCATCCAGATTATTAATAACCCCACTAGGATTAACATCAATATTCTACTCAGGAATAATCTTATTTTACTTTGAGAGCAATATCTTTTCATCTAATATATCCTACGGAATTCTAGTCTAGTTAAATACATGCCTAATATTAATATCTAACATCTCAAGCAAACGATTATCCATGACATTTTTCTTTTATTTCTACATCATTATCTTATACGCCAAACAAGCATCCGTTGCTTTATCTATCGTGCTTTTCTCTTCTTGCAATAAACTCCAAGCTTCTTAGATATTCAACGTATCTAAAGATTCTTTGAAATTATTTTCCTATCCAGGCTTAAGCGGAGGCAAGACAACAGGACGAGGAAGAAACTCAAATAATTCCCTTTGACTTTAATCTAGCAACAACATTTTGAGCTTATCGATCTCGACTAGTTTATTCAGAATGTAGACAATATCAAGCCTAGTCTTGATCTTCTTTGTGCAAGTCTTTATTTGCTATCGTTTGACATCATTCTTGCAAGCAAAATACTTACAAAAATCTAAACAACTTAATTTCAAAGTTTTAGTAAATTTTTCTTCTAACGTTTTATCGAATCGTTTCCTTATCTTTTCATTTTAATTTCCAGATATGTTACCATTAATAATCTCTTTTTCTGGGCAGGAGTTCTTCTCAACTTCAGTGTTGTTATTACTATTCTTTTAGCTGTTGTTATTGGTGTTAGAATTAGATTTGCTACGAGCTTGCAATACTTATTAATTCGCCGTTACTTTCTGATCATTGCTTTAAGGTTATACCTTAGTTTTTTCCTTAGCTCTTAAGCATATCAAATCTGCTACAAATTAAGTATTGTCTTTTTTCAAAACAGGCAACTCTATCCTTGATTCGCTCATCCTTCTCAAAATTTTAACCTAATTAGGCAACATAACTTCATTTGTATGAATTTATAATTCATTTTATTTCCCATTTTATGAGTCTATCTACTCCTTAATCTGCATGAAATGATCCTCTAAATATTAACTTTCATTGACTTTCTACTGCTTTTCTATGCTAAAATTATCATTGTAAGACTGTGATTTATGCATCTTTGGGTTTTCAAAATAAGTTTTTTATTAATCACCTACACCATCTTCTGCTACAGGATTCTCTTAGGAAAATGGTTAAAATCTACTCTTATTTTCAAGTTCAGGAGGAACTTCATTTATCTCAGACATCATCAATGCTATTCTATTTGGTATTTGTAAATCAGGCATACCTTGTAACTTTAACCTCCCTTATGGACTAGTTATCACTTAACTACAATGATTATTTGCTCCTTCTTCTTCCGCAAACCACTTTTATCCTATTAGAATCGAATTATTCTAGCTGTTGTTTTTCTGAAGAGCAGCTATCTTTGGTCTTTTGATTTAGAGTAGAATATTCTGACTATCCTCAGATTCAAATATCTTTTCACTTGAACTATTCTCTTTCCTTAGTAATATTTTCTATTTTTGTTCATTCTCATCACTGATACTGTGCTTCGCTAATCCAATAATACTGCTAGTGTGCTTCGAGAAAATAGGTAATTAGCTGGGAATATTCTCCAAAGCTGGCAAGTGTGGTCTAGGTTTCTTGCCTTGAGGAGATTAAAACGATGAAGGCTTGTCCAAAGAATTATGGGAGGCTATGTTATTTTGAATTTAGAGCTGTAATTAAGATTTAATTCTGTTTATTAATACTTCTTTTTTCTAATCCTCAAGAGGTGCCTTTCCAATCAAGCTGTCTTCATCTCTGTCACCTGTAAACTTCGAACCTAACTACTTCATCTGAGAACTCATTTTACTATCATGATATTGCAAACTTTTATAATCTCTTTTGCTTCCATTTTTATTATTGGAATCTCCTGAAAAATTAAATAAATCGTTGAGAAGTGCGCCATTCAGAGATAGTTTTTGAATTGGCTTTGCTATAAAATGACCAACCAACAAAAGAGATTTTAATAGACCTCCAACCACAGCTAGGATATTCTATATTTTCTGATATTTCCTTGTGTAATGAGATCTTACTTCGTCAATCGAAAGCACTAAGCTTGAAACACCTAAACGCTTCCCTTCCTGCTGGAGTGATTGCATTTGCTTGTAGAATAGTAGTTACTCCGTCTCATATTCAGGAAAGAAGTAGCCTCTATCTGTTTTAATTTCTACTAACTAGAACACAGTATGCATTCCCTCATAAGCCATCGAGAAGGACATAATTTTTTGATTCTACAAATAAGGCTCTGAATAAATGTCAGGGCGAAACAGAAGCTACGTGAATGATAGTTTTAGAGAGTATTTCTCTATGTCAATTCCCTTAATAAATATTTCTATCTAATCTGCTGAGTGCATTAAAGGAATTGCAGAAAGAGAAAATGTATTTTTCTCGAAATGGTTATGGATCAAAGGGACTTCAACCCCTCTGCAAACTGCATTTAAGCTAATATCGTTGTTTGCAAAATTGTATTGTTCTCCAGTGGCAGTAAGAAATAACGAAACAGATATGTCTAGATCTGCAATCAATTCCTGAGTTTCAAGAGAGTCATCGAGAAGGAGTTGTTTGTAGAGAATATCTGGATTGTCTTTAGCAATGAAATCTTAAGATATTGACTTACATCCCATCAAGCACAACCCAACTACACATAACGTAAGAATAGCTCCAAAGTATGTTTTATGTGTCTTCTTTTATCGAAACGTCAGTTCGACATTTTTCCCAAAAACATCTATTTTCCTTAGGACCTTCAATAATTCGCGCATTATTGTATTTAATTAGGTGGACTATTCAAATGCAGCTATTAGATTATCACCTTAAGTTTAATTTACTGAATTGTTTTTGTTTTCTCTTTCTTCCGTCTATTTTTGAGTTTGCTTTTTGATCAATTACTGAGAAATTAATAAACTTTGATTTGAAGAACTCTTCTTTTAAAATACTCATCCACCAATCAACAACAAATGTGTTAATTCTGTTTAAGTGTAAGTTACACATGCAATTGAGAAAAAAAACAAGCAAGTAATGTTCAAAAGGACTTAAAACAAGTGTTTAGCTGAAAAATTCATTTAAGAAAGAGTTTTAGTTTGAGTAGTTGAGTATGGCATGCTGTTAGAAGAAATATTTTTCAGAGAATGTTATCAATAAGTGAGTTTATGTGGTTAAAGTCATCTTCATCTTGATTATGATTGTTGGTTTTGGTTAAACTTTGAGAATTTTAAGGCATGTTGAGCTGGTTATCAGAATTGCCAGTATTTTTAGTTTGTTGTTTTGTTTAACTTTATATAATAATATTTGATTTTGTTGTAAGCTAAATACGTTCAAAACTAATTGGAGTTTACTACTAATTTTGGTTTTAGAGATCAGAATGTTCATACCCTCCCAGCTGATTAAAAGATAAATGAATTTACATTTCGCTATTCTAAGAGGGTAATTGATGCTAAATAGGCTAAGAAAAAGCATTGTCGAACTGATTAAATGGAGAATGCGGCTTATCTTATTGGGGTTCGTCTTCACTTTTGACATCTCCCTTTGAAGATAGTTAAATTGAAGGTGAAAATCCTGGATCATTTGAGAGAAGAGTTGTTTATGTTGGCTATTTAATCTTGGCCAAACTGCCCTCAGCTTCTCCTTCCAGAATGAAAGGGCGAGTTATCTTAATAGATTTCCTGAGCCCACCTTAATTTTCATTTGATCCATTAGTTGTTGAATCCAGTGTCTGTAAACTTGTTGAAGGTTGTAAAGGAGGAACCACATCTTATTTTGGAGTTTCAGATTCATCGGAGGAGTCATCCTCTATGCTTTGACTCTCACATCGCTTAAACTGTATTCGATTGGTGCCTCCAGTGCTAGAGTTTAAGGTTGGTTTCTTTAATATTGGTGAATGGACAGTTGATAAAGACATTTCTTTCTTTTCTTCTTCTCCTCCTCCTCTTCCTTTTGATAAATTTCTAAGAAAACAATATTTACAGTATGAGTTTGAAAAGTAAATTGCATCCCCCTAGCTTACATATCAGCTTCAGAGAATTCCTCAACAAGTTTAGAAGAGAGGTCGTGGCATGTGCTCAATTTCGTTAAAGCAGAATTGACTCTCCCTTTCTTTTGATTTAAGGAATTTTATTTTCTGAATTAACTGCTTCCAACGCTAACTCCGATGCTTCCATGATTGCCATCTGATTGCATTTATCCATAAGATCCACTGCTGGGTTAGCTTGAAGTAGAGCTAAATAGACCTTGCTTTGACCTTTAAAGAATAATATTGCTCATGTAAATATCAATATTTTTGTAAAGAAATTACTAATTAGCTGCTGAACTGTTCATTGAAGCAGAACCTTACTATTGCTGTTGCTGTTTTATTTCCCTGGGAATAACACTTTGAGAAGCCTTAAATAGCCCCTTGGTGATCCTATTCCTTGGAGCATATTTGAATAGTTCTGACTGGATATTCATTGAGAGAACTCTTTAAAGAAAAAAGGTTGTTGAGAGAAAATATTGTTAGCCGAAAATTCATTTTTTTTTTATTTTGTTTTTACCTTTTTTCAGCTTAATTATGATAGAATGGACAAGCCTTTGCTTTAGGGCATTATTGCTGCATGCAAGGCTTTGTCCGATATATTTGAGGATGATACTCTAGTTCTTTCCAGCCATGACATTTGTTGCATGACTACTTATTAGGGCATCCTAATTCATAATCAGTTATAAATGAATTAGGCTCCCAACTTGAGCAGCTTTCAGGTTCATAAGGAGTATCAGATGAATTTGGTTTCCGACGATAATCTTACCAATTATGTGCATAAACGCATATTCCTCTATCATGGTTAATGTAGTTAAAAGGACACCACACAGTTTTATAACGAAAAACATAAAAATCCGCATCGAATTCGTAGTTGTGAATTAATTCCGCATTAATATCACTCTCACTATGCGCAAAAGAACAGAATTCTCCATATTCACAAGATCTACAATCGTTGGGATAGTGCGTGCAAAATTTAGTTTTATACTTATCTGCACAATAAAGTTACTCGACTTTATTGTGACTCTTTGGGCATCTGTCTCCAAGAGGACAATTAGCACCTAAGGAGTCGATATGCTAGCACTAATCAGATGAATAAGTAACTCCAACTCTTCGTCTATCTTTTAATCCATGGTAAAACTAGCATTACTTGTGATTATGCTGCATACTCTAATTTGGACAAAGCTGACATTTAAATTTATTCAGCTCGAGATGCTCAATAAGTCCTTCGTCTATTCCACTTCCGCAACTCGTCCGATCATCTTCTGATCCGATTACTTTTTCTTCTGTTCCATACCTAAATCCTTTAGCTTTTTACTAAGAAGAACCTGATCCTAGCGAATTCTAGAGTGGCCCTGAACTTTGAGATAAATGACTTGATCCTTAAGTGAGAAACCCGGAACTTTGCGAAAGATGCTAAGATCCTCCTGTTGCATAACCTGAACAACAAGACCCTCCTCCCATCATATGAGCAGCAGTCATAGCAGAATTTACAGCTACTTAAGATTGCATGAAGTTAATATGCGGATAGCTATTCTGCGGTCCTTAGTAGACTCCTCCTTGGTTAAAAGTCAAGCCAGGAGGAATTTAGTGCATAGGAAACTAAGGCTACATACCTATATTTTAAAGATACATCTACTGCTATGGAGGCTGCTAAGCGTACATATTATTACCTGAGTTATCATAGTAAATCCACCCTTGGGTGTCATTACCTCCATGATGATAACCTCCGTTCATTTTACCTTCTTCCTTAGAGTCTGAATATTGTAATTACTTCGTTGAGCGGATTAATTTTTATGAGCAAAACAGATGTCAATTAGTTAGAACAACAGTATGTTAGTGTGCTTTTGTCTGAATGTCAACTTGAAATGAACTTCTCTCTCTCTCTCGATAAATCCTACTTAGTACTTTCAGAATACAATAACTTTAAAGACTATCGAAACGCAAGGTTTTATTTATTAATTATCGCGCAAGATAAATGCAAACTTGTCAGATTAACTTGGGGTATCAATCCATGTAATTTCCTTTTTTTCCTTAAATTTATTCTCAAGCTCACTCATACTCTCCCTATTGGATTACTTTTACACTCTTATTGTTCGATTCACTATTTTCTAATTTAACTTTTATATATGTATACTATTATTGGCTGCATGAAACCAAATATGACAAAAGATTTAGATACTAGTTTGAGGTACAAGGTTTCTTTCAGCTTACTTATTAGATACTATTATTTCTTGAAATAATTTTGTTTTAAATTTGAAAAATAGTTGTGAAAATTAGTTACAATAATCAATGCAATTTGCTAAAATATTATGCAATTTCTATTGATTTTAGCTAAATATGTAGATTTTCTGCTTATTCAGTAAAAAGGCAAGAAAAAAAGGGGATTCTTTGAAATTTTTTACACCTTTTTAGTATTTTTATTTACAATCAGCTTATTTCGGCCCAACCGAATTGAATAATCTCAAGCTGACAATTAGAAAAAGAGCATTTAATAAGTAGGATAAGATGACAGGGATTTAAACTTAAATAATTCATTAAGTTGCTGTTTTCATGTAGCTTTAATGTTAAATTATTAAATATAATCATGTTTTTGAACTTTTAATAAGATATATGCATATTCAATAATTTAGCAGGTTTTCAACCAAAATATTAAAGGTTTATGAAAGAGGTAGTCGAAGTTAAAATAATTGAGGTGTCTTTTAAAATACGAATTATAATAGAAAAATCAAAATGAATAAATCAAAATTTTTTCTAAAAAGTAAAATATATTTTGGATAATCATTTCCTGAATTAAATGTAATAATATCTTTCAATTATTCAAATTATCCAAATTCTTAATGCTAATCTGAATTCTTAATCAAAAATTAGAAATTATTGGTTGAAATAAGGGTATTGTTTGTTTTTTGTTTAAATTAAAGAAAATACCCTCAAAAGCATACTTCGCGCACTTTCTAACTTATTTTTATCTTTAAATGTCCACTTCTGCAACAAAGAAGCCATCCTTTAATAAAAACAACTACCTCTCCAAGAACGAGTTGCTTTCCTGGATCAATGATCTACTTAAAGTAAAAAAAAATACTCAATTTTATTTCAATAACTAAGAGATATCTCATTAATGTTAAGGTTAACTTGACTCTGATAGAGCAACTAGGAAGTGGGACAATGTATTGCTAGATAATGGATGTGATATATCCAGGACATATTCAACTCTCAAAAGTTAAATGGGGAGCAAAGCTAGAGTACGACTTCATTCATAATCTCAAGATCCTTCAGCAGTGTTTTGATAAACTACAGATCCCATAGGCTATTTAAGTAATAATCATCTTTTTCTAAATCCATACTGATCTTTTATTTAATTTTAAGGTGAATAAGCTAGCCAAAGTGAAGTACCAGGATAATTTGGAGTTTGCTCAGTGGCTTAAAGCTTACTTCGATTTCAATTGCAAAGACAAAGGCAAGGGATATGATGCACTCAAAAGAAGAGGAAATGCTGTTCCATACTTTGGTTTTTGTAAAGGAGGTGTTCTCCCAAAAACAACTTTATTTTATCGCAATCCTAACGAAAAATTCTCAATTGAAGGATTTTCTAACGATGAAATTGATCCAAATAACGAAGATTAATAATAAACAACAGGATAATTCAATAATTTTAATCAGTTTCAACCTGAAACACCTGCATCTTTAAATCTCCCTTAACAAAACTCTTTCTTTAGTCGTCAAGAAGGATCTTAAAGTAAAGGATCTGCTTAAATGAACTCTTTCAAAGAATCACCTTCAGGAAATACAAATTTCTTCGCTAGAGAAGAGGGAATTTAATCTAAAAACTAAACTACTCCTTCACATATTAAAATGACTTAAAGTGAAAGTAAAGCTTCTTTTTTCTCAAACGGAATAAGCCCAATGAATCTGGCTTAAACTGAAGCAAAGAGACAATATCAGAGCTAATACTTTGCAGAATAAGTTCCAAGAAAACTTAATTTCTTCAAAACAGATGATGATGAAGAAAAATAAGTTTCTTAATAATTAAATCAAACGAATACTAGCTTTAATGGATTAAAATAATCTGCTTACCAATCTTAAGATGCTTCGTAAGCCTTTTCAGGCAGCCGACAAATATTTAATCCAACTTCATTCAACTCAAACTACTAAAATAATGTTGCAGCTGATAACAAATTGAATAACAATTATCTTAACAGTAATATTACAATTAGAGATAATCATTCAATTGTTAATAATAACAGTAATGTTAATACCAATAATCAAGAGAGAAAGCCTTCCTCCTTAGCAACAAGTGTTTTACTCAGTAAAATACAAGAACTCACTCAAGCTTCTTAGACTTTATTAAGAAGAAACAGTGAAGAAGTAAAGAATTCACGATCAGTGAATAAACTTGACATCCAAGAAGAAGAAGGGTATTAATAACATGATACGCATGCAACTCCTTAATCTAAAAAGCTAAATATCCTTGGTGAAGAACATAAATCTCCATTTTATGAAACACCAATATCAAAAAAACTCAAAGATAACTTTTCTGCAGCTAAGATTGTCTAAAATACAAATTCAACAGATACTCTACAAAACTAAAATGATCATAATCTACATAAACAATCTTAATTGAATATCTCCGAAAATGATAATCAAGAAGCAGATAAAACAGCAGAAATAATTGAAAATCAGTAGAATCAGGTATTTTCCTAGGATTCTGCAAACACACTCAATTCTCAATCAGAAAATGAAGCAGCCAAAATCAAAGTTGAAAGAATCTCACAGTTGCTTTCATCTTCGAATTCAGATGATTACAGCTTAGTCATAACTCAAATCTTAAAGATTTGCTAGGAAAGCTGAACATATATTTCTTAAATAGCAAATTCTATTGGTAATTAAATTAATAAAATTGAATTATTATTCTTCCAAATAAAGGTTTATTATTTTTACAATTATTATTGTGATATTGAATTCAACATCTACAACAACAAAAAAGAGAGACATAGATTACAGAATCTAATCAAAATGGTATACTTGAGTTATTGCTCATGAGATGATAGTAAGGGAGTATGTTGTAACATTTAGAAAGAGAGAGGAAAAAAATAAAAGTAAATTATCATTTAAATTTACCAATATATTTACTTGGCAAGCAGCTCTTGTTCTTTGAGTAATTCTCAATGACAGTTCCATCGTAATTAGACAATTTATTATTTTTAGCGAATTCAGCTATTTTTTTAAAAATCTCTATGATTTCATCATCATCGTCTTCATCATTTTTATCTGCAATCTTTTTACTCCCCTCAATACTGCTTTTGCTATCACCAAGAATCTAAATCCATCTAACTGTCTTTCCAGCTTTCATTTCTCCATATTTGCGTTATCCTTTAGTTGTTGTAAACACACCTTCTCCATTTTATTTGCCTTCTTCCCAGAGCCCTTCATATTTCGACCCATTAGCCCACTTAAATACTCCAAATCCATGTTTTTTATCATTCAAATACTATCCTTCATAACTTCTTCCATCTTTCCAAATAACCTTTCCATAACCATGCATTTTACTCTATGTCCATTCTCCTATGTACTTCCTTTAATCTGGCCATACATATTTCCCTATTCCTTCGATTTCATTGTCTTTGAATTACCCCTCATAAAATGAAGAATCTGCAAACTACAGTTTTCCATATCCATCCTTTTTACCTAATAAGTAATTCCCTTCATACTTGGTTCCATCTGGCCATATTTCCATGCCTTCTCCGTTTTATTTGTCATTCTTCCATTCTCCAGTAAATTTCGCACCATTAGTATGATTATACACGCCTGTTAACTTTCAATAATGCAAATAAATATCTTGTGAATAAAGCAAAAAGGTTCTAATTATCTATTGTATTTATGCCATTTCAAATTCAATTTATTGCAATATCAACCATATCCACAAGCTCTGTCGTTGATCCATTAGCCAGTATAGACATCGCCTTCTGAATGTTAAAGTTATCCCTTTCCATTTGCTTTATTCTCACTCCATTCTCCTGAATAAACTGATTCATCTGGCCAGTACTAATTCCCTTTCCCACTTTTGAGACCCTTCATCCACTCTCCTTCATATGTAATCCCATTTACAAAGTGGATAACACCTAATTTGATATTTTTGCTAATCCCTTTAGTTCTCCTAATCTCTTCATTTTCTTCTTCACTAATAGCTTTATTATTAACTTCATTCCCAATATTCAATCCCATAACTATTGATCCTTCTAACCCATTTTTTCTTTCTTTGATTATATTTCCTAATCTGTTGCTTCCTGCATCTTCCCTATCGTTATTCTATTTTTCAGTAGTTTCTTCATCAGCATCATTACTAACTTAATGATTACCATTTACTGGCAAAGGACTATTGTTATTCTTTAAAAGCATAACAACTTCAGAAGTACCATTTTCAGAATTCTTCAACACCAACTCAGCTTCCTTTGAGCAGCAATTAGTGCCTTCACAATTTCCCATGATAATCCCTAAATAAACAGGGCTAATTTTGCTCCACTCACTTTTATTTCAATGTTTAGAAACCAAACAATTAATTTTCATAAATAATATTTTCTTGAGAGAATCTTCAAATGAAAATAATAGGTTAATATATTTGCATTTTGATCACTCACTTTTTTGTTTTGAAGCACAAGTTCTAATTTAAACTGAAAAAACAAGATAAATACAAATGATTTATCCAACAATTTAATGAGGGATTAATTCTATCAATATCCATCTGATAGCTCATTTTCAACTAATGATACAACTAATCAGTTTCAACAAAGGCATTCTTCTATAAGAAATGTATTTGTGTCTTATGCTCAAT
>Ga0302271_10002925_pt1 | contig 14919 bp, 7 predicted proteins | sample III_Bog_N1_1_FD_198767 | JGI IMG/M metagenome (GOLD analysis project Ga0302271, IMG submission 198767) | Peat permafrost microbial communities from Stordalen Mire near Abisko, Sweden - III_Bog_N1_1 | ecosystem: Environmental > Terrestrial > Soil > Wetlands > Peat | place: Sweden: Abisko... | reverse complement strand
AATTTGTTGATTTCCGGGAGATATTCACAGCAACAATTATTAATTCCTTTCTGATTCAATTGTTATACATTTAAGAATTATTTGTTATGTTTTGATGTCCTTCTTGTTGTTGTTGTCTGGTGGGAAATAATAATAAATAAAAATGACTAGACAAATAAATCAAAAAGAGCTACTGCAAGGGAAGAAGGGGGAGAAATATTTTAACAAGAAGAAGATTCCAAATATTATTTTCAAAGTGTAATCTAACTATTATTAGTTCTGAGACAAGTTTGATCGGAAAAACGAAGAAAATAAAAGAGGTTTGAAGTGAAAAATTTGATATAAATCGAAAAATGGGAGGTAAAAATAAACATCTTCGTGTGTACTTAAACGATACTCTCCAAAATGGAGTAATCATTACAAACCAAAAACAGATATATACCTACAAATTCATATGTGTCCGTTATGTAATTAATATGTTTTTGATGATTAAATCAAGTATCTTACCCTACCCCCCAATCAACTATCAATGTTCTCTTTATTGTGAGACTCCTTGATTAACAGCATTTCTCTCTCTCTCTCATGCTACTGGGGAGAACTCAATTCTATTGCTAAACCCTTTGATCGTTTAACTGAGAGATTTTGGAGAAATTAAAATATACAAACCGAAGAACTAAAAAGACAAACTAACAGCGACAATTGTTCTTAATAACAGCAGTATCTGCAGCAATATGAAGAGAGTTGGATAGCTTGGTAGGCTAGGAGGACCAGTAGTAGGAAAGGAGAATGAAGCCATGAGAGCTAAACTCAACTCGCTGCCTTACTTCGAACTGCAGGTTAAGAATGACAATGATCAGACAAAATATGATGAAAACAATCAGTTTATCAATCCAAACAGTATGTCCTATCAATTATCCAGAACAGCATCGTAATCTGCAGGTACTCCAGGAGTTATTGTCAATAGGGCAGCTAGCAGAACAGAAGGATCTTAAAACCCAGGGATCTTCATGTTGAACACTCCTTCTCGATAGGCATTCTAGGAAATACCATAAGGGAGACTTAATAATACATATCAATGTTCTTCTTCTACTTCGGCGTAGTCACATGGATAGTACTATTAGCCAGGGAGAATAGTTGATTCAGGATTCTACTCGACTTAGTAGGTAGTAGCATCAAATGAAGATCAATATTCGAGCCAGCAACAGTCTTAATAAGCAGAATCATAACAGTAGAAGTTGTAGATGCAGCTGTAGTCACAGTAGTAGTTGCAGTAATCTTCAAGAATGCAGCTTAATAGTCCTGCAGTCAACTGTTATTCAAATACTCCAATTAAACCATATTAACACTAATCTTAGCAATAGTAGCACACTCAACAGCAACAAAAGCATGAATACAGCCAGCAACAGCAACAGTAATCCTCCTCTTACCAGCAACATCCATTTTTCTATTCGCACTAGCAAGAACAGCAGGTATGTTTGAGTTAGAACTCTATGAATCTATTGCTGAAAGAAGAAGAGATCATGCAACAAATGGAATAGCTAATCCTCTACGAGGGGACATGCTTGAATGAATGTTTTATGTAAATGAACAGCAAGGTGTCAGAGATACTCAAGCAATATTTATCAGATAAGCAGTGTTTCTTCGCGTAGAATCTAAGGTAATTCAAGGAATCAGCGTAACTATTCAAAGATACTGCAAGCTATCCGTAGAATAACAATAGTATTTAAAAGCAGCATAAGATGGATGCGCTGGTTTAGTAGACAGAATAACTCGCGGGGAGAATCACTTGCATGCTAGAAACTACGTAGCTGAGAGATTCAATTAAGGAGACATTCTTTTCAGCGATGGATACAGCTAAAACAGATATGGTAGGGAGTGATAATACGCGAAAGGAATAGACTATTAGCAATAAAGAGAATGGCGATAACGGTGATAGTATCGTAAGAAGCAGTAACTATCAGAATAATCATAGAAATATCGACCATTTGATTTAGTAATTGCCATCTTAGCAGTCATAGCTTATAACAACGTAGAGATAATAACAATATTAGCAATCATCGTAATGCTAATTGAACCTGCAGGGAGAGGAGGAAGAAGAGAAATAAAGGAGTTTAGTAATATTTCCTGGATCTGCTGCAGCTGGGAATAAGTAGATTGCTGCTACGAGTGGATATGCTGAATGCATGATGAGAGATTCAGAGGGGATATCGCTAGTGACAACTACTAGAGAACAATCATCAGATTGTTAGAATCATTATTATTAATATTATGATGGATAAACTCAGCAATAATTGTCTGAAATGGATAATAAATTATCTAATAAAGGTCTCAGCGTGGAGGTAGAATCAACATAGAGACAAATGTCTTAACAGTAGCCAATTCAATTTGCTTAAAGCGATAGAGATAAGCATAATAGAAATAGCTAAAATAGCTTAGTTGAGTTTAATGTCATCTAGAAAAAGTACAACAGCTCAAGCAATGATAGTGAACATAATAATAATAATCATGTGCGATTCAAGAAGGGTATTTAAAGTGTCCAAGAGGATAGTATTTTCAGTGTGTAGGACAAGAGTGGTATGCTGCAGAATGATTGCAGGTCGATTAAGAGCACACAAGCAGCTGAAAATGAGCACTCAGATAGTTAAACAACCAATAGGATTCATGGCAAGAAAGAAGAGGATAGTAGGTGTAGTATTCACATGGGTAATGAAGTATTCCAGAGCGAAGACTTGTTAGACCATTTCAATGATACTTGCTCAGTGCAACTAAGCACAACACTCACACCGAATAATCATAATAATAACAATAATAACTAGCAGATGGTTTAAGAAATGCAAGAATAATTTAATAATGTTAATGATGATACTGTGCTAGGTTTAGATGACACACTATCAGGGCTGAGACAGAGATTGCAAAGAGATAATAACATTAGCAATAGAATAGCTGGGTCTTGGGAGAATAAACTTGGACTGATCTCTTGGTCAGATAGTCTCAATAATACGCTCTTTAGAAATCTCACAAATAATAACAACAATATGCAGGATGTTAAGCTGAAATCAAATGAGAAATAACAATAGGCAATCACTGGATACGATAACAACGATGAACAGAAGGCTAGCAGCCATAACAACAACAATAATATTTTTAGTGAGCGAGCATTGCTGAAGCTAAGAGGTTCACTGAGAAGGAGAGCGAATCGCAGTTATCATAACAATAACAGCAATTAAGAAGAAGATAACTAAGAGGAGAGCACATCGAGTATAGCAAGCAGTAGTCTTCAACCAACTGGTAGGTCAACTATGAGAAGGAGAGCACCTTTAACAAACACTAGTAAAGGGAATAGTTAATAATAGTAACAACATCAATAGCTTGGGAGAGCATCTAGTGGAGTAATGTTAGCACAGATACACCAACAAGAAGCAGATGACTACAATATTGAATAGCTTAATCAGCTGCAAGCATAACACAACAGTATTAAAAAGTAAGTTCTCATGCAAAGAAGCAAATCGAATAATTATCAAGACCCAGTGAGATTGAGTGTACCAAAGGAGAATGACATGAGAAATCTTCATAATAGTAATAGTGGTAATAACAGGTTGGGTCAGAAGATTCGACTTGATATGCTTCTCAATGCTTAGTCTAGAACAGTATAGTCTGGTAATTCTTCTGTTGCTGCTGCTCCTGTTCCTGCTGGTTTGATTTAATCGTCTCATAATTGGAGTGGATATCTCCATCCTAAAAGCTCATAACTTGAAGAACAAGGATTTGTATTGTAGAAGCCTAGGAACAGTCATAGCAATGATAATCATAATGCAGGCTCAAGGGTGAACACAGAATAGAGTAATAATCTTCATGGAGATGGCTAGCAAGATACTAAATAGCTACACTGGGAGGTATTATAATAAGATTGCAAGAACTTCCAGCAGTTGCAGAGCTAGCAACAGTAAGGTAATATGAAGATTGATAGGTAGTAGGTGGATAATAATTAAAATTAAAATATGAGTGCTTGCTTTAATTACTATGATACTCGATCATAGCACTCTAGAATTACAGGTATTGAGGAGACTTAGACAGTGAATGTCTCCGGAGTATTAGTCAGTGCAATATGCACAGGTGACCTATTAGTGTTATCAGCTGATAATAAGTAGATACCATACCAACAGCAGTAATAGTAGCCTACTTAATGCCCAGGAATGCTGCAGATATACAACCTAACGAGTAAGATGCTCGCAGGTGAATTAGCTTCTAAGGTTGTGCTGCACTTTATGATGTAGATCTCTCAAGAGGTATTAGCACTGGGTTCTAAGGACTCCTAACATATTAAGATCTTGAATCTCAGCACAATGCAAGTAGAAACGATGCTGTAATAGCCGTCTAATTAGAATGTCTCTCATTTGATAGCTATTCGTGGATAGACGAGCATTTCAGATAGCAGAATGAGTACATTGATATCTTGTGGGAATGATGGAAGCATGGCAGTGTGGGCGTTCAATAGAGAATAAAAGGTAAATAGCATTGCAAGTTGTGAAGGAAGATTGAAGTAAAAGATCTAGAACTAGCATGCTATTCAACTGAGTGCAGTGAATAACAATCAATCGACTATTCTAGCAGTCGATGCGATTAGTAGAATCCTTGTGTTCGCTGTTATTTTTGACAACTAAACCACTAGCAGCAGCTACAGGGAATTACAGGAAGTTAAGCTGTCCAAGACAATAATCTCCAAGAATATATTAGGTTCACACAGCATGGAAGGTATAACTGCATTAAACTTCTCCTTCAAAGACAATACAACAGCTGCGATAGGGTGCACTAACGGAACAGTCACCTTAATTGATGTCTCCACTGAGAATATCTTGCAAGTCATCAAACTCAATAATATGGTACCAATCAGACAGGTTCTCTTAATCCAGTCCAAGAACTTGGGAAAACAGCAAAACTAAGAGGTAACTCCTTAGGGGTACTAGCTGCTAATCGGGAAAGAAGGGGATGATAACCTTATTCATTACAGTTCATAGGATGATAGCACTTAAGTTTGGAATACAGATTCCAAATATAATATCCAGAAAAAGTTCGCAAATAGCTCATTACCTGCATTCTTCGTGTACAGCTAAGCGCACATCGCAGCAGATGACATCCACGAAGCACAATCGTAATCATATTAATTAACAAAAAAGTCAACTTAACGATAAGAAAAGCAAGAACCTAACTAACAGGAGCAATAATGCTTTCCTTAGCTGTGCACTTTAAATACAACTGATTCTTCATTCACTCTCTGGAGTCTAATCCAGTCAACAGCAAGTATCCAGTGATTGCAAGAGATTTCAAACCAAGCAAGATACTGAAAATTAAAGAAAGAAAGAAAAAAAACTGATTATTGTAAGTAAAATCTTTAGTTTAGTGATTTATTTGAAAGCAACAAACCAATTGCACTAACTCATCCAGCAATGCGCTGACATGCATTTGTTTACAAATGTGAATAATAAGAATAATTTGTTTATATTTATATATCTTAAATAAATAACAAAGTTGTTAAAATATAACCAAAATGCCCCTCTAAACTTACTATTATTCTCTTTTTTGTCTCAGTTAATTCTTTCATTCATTTGATCCTTCATTTAACTAGTACTGCTCATCTTTTCAATCATTCATACGATTATCACAGGATACTAGTCATTTTGCTATTATTACTACTCAACGCCTGTTAATTATTGTTATTACTATGTTTACTATTATTCTCTTTATTTTCATTATAAATATTATTATTATCTTTGCCAGTGTTCTACGATTACGACACACATTGGAATCCTCTTGGCAGTTATTACGCTGATACCGATCGAGATGGTAATCTAGGCATCTTTTGAATCTCTCTGGCATCTCCAGTCTGCGCTATTTCAAAGCCCAAAGAACACAAAGCACTCGAGGATTCTGTGCCTGAATGATCAACAAATGTCATCAACCCACCTGATGCGCAAGATGGATATTCACCTGCACTGATCTTGTATTTCAAAGACTTAGCTTACTAAGATTATTGCTTTGACTTATTTAAATCAGTTTAGAATGGATTCTGCTATGATTGTTATTGCTGTTATCTATCGGAAGTATTTCCCACAGAATGTACTGTACCTTTGTTAGATGTCAACACCAATCTCTCAATGATCCTACTACTATTGCTAGTAGTCTTATTGCTGTTCTAATTTGAAGAGAAAACAACTTCTACATATTTCAGATATTCTTTCTCCTCCTCTTCTTTACTCTCAGCAGGTTTATCATTTTCGTTAAGCATATCTTACTACTACTTCCCTTCATCCTCTTGATTCCTCTTCGTTTAATTAAACTAACAATCAACTCTATTAAACGCATTATGAGCATCCACCAGCATCTTATGTCCAGGGATGATTTCATTACTAGAGGGATCTGTCTAATAGAAGAACTGTATCCCATTGACACACCTGCCATTCGTCCATACAGAAGCAGACGCGATTCTATAATCAACCTGCGATTTCAGCAATTCTTTATCATGACATGATTTCGTGCATGTCTCCTCATTCCCTAGAACTTCTCTCCTTCTGCTCTTCGATTGTCTTATGACTAATTCACTCAACTGCTGCTTCCTCTCGGTTTACAACGCTTCAATGATGCGCTCTTCATCTCTTGCTGATTAGCCTCTGCTTAGTGGTTGAGCTATTTTGAGCATCTACCCTATTTGCAATAGCTTTCTCTCTTGAATGTTTATCACCTTCCGTACTGGCCCAAGCACACCACCAATGCCCTAAATCATCACATAAACCATCAAATAAGACTAATCGCTTAAAACTAATGAATCTATTGCTAATCTCTTCGTACAAGTGATGTCTGTGGTGTAGGAGTACAAGGCATCTGTAGAACGAATGGCTTTGTTTATTCTGTCGCTGTTAATCTAGGTGTCTCACTGATGATTTTCAACTATGATTTCAGCATAACTATTTCCTTTTCCTTGAGTTTCAAGACACTGTTTGATTCTTTGATCTGCAGAGTCAGCTACTTGATCTCTTTGGAATCTTGCAGTGATTGCTGCTAGAACTATTAGAGTTCTTTAGTGAGCTGTTAGTGCTTCTCTTCAGTTATCTCAAGATTAGCATTCTTTGCAGTAGAAGTCTCAGCTGCTTCAGTAAGTTGCTTCTGTCTGGTGGATAATCTAGATAGTTCAGCTTTGAAATAACTAGCCATCTTTACATCGTCCATATCAGACTTCAACTGGAATCCAACAGCTTCGCATATATACTTCAATTTCTGTTCTTGCTATTTGTACTTCTAATCCAACTCGGTTTACTGATTCTCTTGCTCTTTTAGCTTTGTTGTCAGATCAGCAATCTATTCTTGCTTTTTGATTAACGACTTTGAGGATACATCCTACTAAACCTTGATTCTTCTGGCTTCTTTCTACAAAGATTAAATGGTCTTCTCACACTCTTCGATCTTACAGACGAAAAACACCGAACAACAACCCATATGATTAATGAATTAGCGTTCTGTTATTGGTGTTACTTTAAGCTACTGTGATTCAGTTGTTTTGAGATCTGAACTAGATGTCTTAACAGGATTGTTCCTCTTGAGTATGTTGTCTTATGTTTTGATTTCTTCTTGCAGCTTCGCAATCAGCTAGTCCTTCTCTTTTATTTGTGTCTCCAGATTGGCTAGACTGTGTTTGAATAGCAACAAGATCATTTAAAATGCGAGTAATTCTTAAGGGGAAAGCATCTCAATTTGTTCATTTCTCCTTATCTCCTAGTCCACCTTCTCACATGTATCATTATTGTTTACTTTTCGGGTGAAAGTTTCTGAATCTTGTGGCTTAGGAATTTATTCTATTTTGAGAGATAATCCACTTTCTTATGTGCATTCTCCAGCTCCTTTTGAACTAAACCTACGTTAAAATAACAAGATAAAACATTAATACATTAAACCCATGACGATTAATAGCTTCCTGCTTACTAATATCCTTGGATGCTTATTCAGTTGGCTGCTTTGAGGGTGTCTTTTTGTTTTATTTGGAGAGAATCTCCGTGAGACGAAGGTTTAAGCATTTGAGTTATTCAGTGAGTCGCATATTCTAATCTCTAAGTAGACCATTCATCTTCTCACTTAAGAACAAATCATAAAAAAAAGAAGATTGTTTATTCGTGTAAGGTATTAAAATGGATTATTCTTACTGATCTATCTCTTCAGTGATTGGAGTTAGATACAACGGAGGGGAGTAATAATTGAAGTTATTATTCAATTTGGATTTAAAACGATTGCTAGAATGGCGAGAGTTATTGTTATCCTTCCAGCTGTTATCACTATTACTACTATCTTACTGATCATCATAATTCTAATACAATCGTTTCTCCTCCTCCTCTTCATCTTCCTCATCTTATTCTTATTATTCTTTAAGTTCTCTCCAGAAATCGGATGTATCTTCTTGTTCTTATTTGATCTCTTTTTGAATAATTTATTGTTTCATTTCTTCTTTAGTTCCATTACTTTCTTACTAATCTTCGCTCTCAGTTCTTACAGACACATCAATAGATCCTTCCGATGATGACTCCAAAGCACTATGTCCTTCCTGTTTGTCTTAATCTCTTTGCTCTTCCATTTTTATCAATGCAACTAAGCAAATACTACTACACTAGATAAATTAGTTAATTATGTGTATTGTTTGCTTTGTTTTGTTAGCACACTCAAAGCCGATTTTATAATTTCACTATTTGTTTGTTGTTTGGGGTTGTGTTTGATCTCTCTCTCTCTTTTGAAGTTTTTAATTTGAATTCACTGATTGAATTCAGAGTCAAGTAATAATTGTGTTTGTTTGTGTTTTTAAATCTCAACAGAAGCATTATTACTTATTGCACTCTTGTATCGTTATTAGACTAGATGCATCCATTAGGTTATTCTGATAAAAAAACTGTTCAGTTAAGGAAAGAAAGACAGGAAAAGTGGTGAAGTATTTAAAAGCTAGAATAATATTAAAATAAACAATAATCATTTTGTGTATTTCATTATCAAGAAAGAGTGAGAGAGAAAGAGCAATTGATTCTTTAAATTGATCAATCAAAAAATCTAAATGAAAAAATTATCAGCGCTAATTAATGAATTTATTGATTGATTGAATCAATCAAAAACTAATACATATCAAACACATCTTCAAGAATTGTCTTCAATCTATCTGTGGGGATGGGTTGCTTTGATGATTCTTGCTTTTGAAGAAGAACTTTTTTGTTTAGATAAATAGAGCATTTCATGTTAGGAGAATGCATGTGTGTTTCAGCTGGTTCTCTCCCCCCTGTTGCCTGTTATTACTTTCTGTTACTGGGAAAAAAAGGCTCTAACAGCAAAGGAAAATTATTCTTGAATATGATAATTTGGAGAAATGTTTAGATATTCATGATTGAGATAAATAATTCCAATGAGAGAGAGACTATGTTGCAATTTTTGGAAGAATTATTGGATTAGTTTGTTGAGTTGGCTATAGGAAAAGTAAAATGTTAAGTGAAGAAGAGGAGGAGGAAACATAACAGACACATAATTATCATAATTAACAGAATGATTGTAACTATCTAAAAAAAGTTTCTAGATTACCTCAGAAGCATCATTTCTTTTGATCAGAACAGCTAAGACAATCTAACTGTCTTGTCTTTGCTCCCTGAGATAACCGTGTTTCCGATGAATCTAAGTGCTTACACTAAATCGATATGATCCGTTAATTTGAACAGCTGCTTCGAAGCAGTCGGTGACTCATTAGTGCTAAGCTAGTAGACTAACACAGAATTCTTCGTTTGATTAGTATTCTCAGATGTAGCTACTGCTAAGATCTCACTGTTTTCAGGATGGAACGCAATAGATGTAGCATTCTCAGCAGGTAGAGTGTCATAAATGATCGCAGGTGAGTAGGTTAAATCGAAGATTTAAGTGCCTTTATTCGATCCTGAGACTGCTAGGTATCGCTCATTCTGAGACATTCTAATGCTCTTTGCTCCAGAAGCTACAAGAATCTCGCTTAGCACGCTTGGACTTGCTGTGTAATGATAAAAAACAACAATAAGAAAATCAGAATTTTAGAAGAAAAAACATAAATTAACTCAAATGAATCTAATAACCAACTTACATTTGGTATTTTGAATCAACGTGACTTTTGCATTCTCCGTGAGCACAGCCAGGAGATATCGATTAGACAGTTAGATATTCAAAACAGGCGCATCTAATTTAACTTAATGCAGCATTCTCGGCTGTGCTGCAGATTCCCCACATTCATAAATCAACACTTAGCAATCCAGACTGCCTGTGAATAGCAATCTGCCATCTCGAGAATATGTCACTGATGTCACACTCGCAGTATGATCCATTAATGTCTGCATAAGATTGTTTTTGTTTTTATAGAGAATCTACTACACGCTGTAGAGTCGCACAGCTGCTGAATCACTAGCGGTGACGAGCACTGGCATAGACGCTAGTTAAGGAGAGAAGACTAGAGAGTTAACTGGCGCGGAATGTGCTAATGATATAAGTAACTTAGCTTTGTATTGCAATTCGTCAGTGAGTGTGCTGAGATTAGAGTAGTCATTCATTTGAAACAAGAACACAGTGTATTTTGGTCGGGAACAAGCAACTGCTAGGTACTTATAATCCCAACTGACATCGACACTCAGCACCTCGCATTCTATGTTCACAACGCCTCTGTTGATTGGTTAAGGAAGTTTCAAGAAGTTTCGGATGTTTTCAATGGTTGGTTAGGAGCAAGAATCTATCCCTGTGAGCTTGACTGTTTGGTACTTGCGTACTTCTTAGATGGTCTGCTGTAGTGTCTTGAGCAAGCTGCATGTATCTGTGGAGATTTACTCGATAGAGTTAGCTTCAATGCTCATTAAACGGATGGATCTTGCTTCTTGTTGCTTTTCTAAGTATTTCAAGCGAGATTGCTAAGCAGAACTGAGATCTTTACTGGCTTAGATCAACGCACTTGAGCCAACCATGATGAGTTAGTTTCCATTGTTATTGAGGATAGCATTGTTGTTTTGATTGATTGCATTCAAGATATCTTCAGGCAAGGAGGTTATCTTGGAATCTTCTTGTTTTTTGTCTGCGAGTTATTATGCGAATTGAACCGCTTTATCTTGCATTTCTAGCAGAATTTTCGCCATATTCTCATTCAACTTTTGATCTACTTCTTCCTCGCTCATATTACTGCTGCCTTCCCAGGTAGTCGTCTTGCTTTAGTTGTCTTAACCCTCCGACTCAGTTTCTTATTTCTCCTGTTCCTTTTCAGTAAAACTCTTTTCAAAATCATCTACAGTTCTTTTGTTTGCTTCGATTATCCCATCAATCACTGAAACTACCTGCGTCTTGAGTTTCTCAAGCTATTCAATTCGTTCTCTAGCTTGCGCTACTTCAAACTCTTTTTCCTTTATCGTGGAAGCTCTTCTAGGGATGGAGTCACTTTTTAGTTATCGTTAAGAGTAGCTGCGTTGTCTCTCGATTGGCTCAAATAACGATGGAATGGTTTACTTGAATTTACATGAATGCAGCTGCTAGCTGATGCATTAGTTGCAGAGTAACTTATTTGTCTCGCAGAAGGGGTTCATGCAGACAGAGATAAGTCGCTCATATGGATGGGTAGGACAGCGTAAGAGGATTTTATCGTAATTACTGTTGTTGGTTTTCATTTTTTATTCTTTTCGGATTTGATTAATGAGAATTGTCGCTAAGAGATTAGATTATTATAATTATTCCTATATAAAGATATTCTCATCATGAGGGGGAGATATAAATAGCATCTGTTCTCAATCTTTTTTGCAGTTTATTGACTATTCAATCACTTTTAGATGTTACAATCTCATAAATGTATGAAATTATCCTTTTGTCTAGCAAATCAATAGAAAGTTGCATGAAAATATGGTTTAATAGAGTCATTTAGAGAGAAAATATATTCATACAACAAAAAAGTTGCCTCTGTTTATTCAAATAAATTCATTTTTTTGTTTTGTTCTTCAAGAGCTACTTTTCATCTCATAATACTGTCTCAGAATATCCACAAGCACCTTGCTCAGCTCGTGCACGTCCTAATTGTTCAAAAGAAAGTTAAAGATTTTCATCCTAAAATGATAATCAATAATAGTTACCTTGACGATGATGTAATTCTTGAACGGGAAATCTTCGAGATAATTCTTGATTTCGATGTGAAGTTTCCCATTTACGTATTTCTAGGAAGTTGATTTGATATTCATGATCGATTCCTTATCGTCAGCTTTATCGAGGACAATAAAAACGAACAATTAGTTGTTTTCTTCGGCTTCAGCGACTAAAGGACGGACTAATTTCTTGTTGAATCTGCCATCACTCATGATAAAGCAAATCTAATGTGTGTCCATTGATCCGATTCGTCTTTCCTTGAAGGTATCGATTGTCTCACGCATAAATCTCACCAAATCCTGAGAGAAAAAAATACATTAAATTATTAACAAAAGTAAGAAAAAATTCAATTATCCTTTACTAAATCTGATGAGCTCGCATCTGAATGACTGAAATCAAAGTTTGAGAGAATAAACGGTGTATCAGTGGGTGTTATAGGTTTGTTAAAATCATGCAGCAACATCAATCCGTTTTTAATAGCTGCAATACCAATCTACCCAACTTCCATTTTGCTCATGGCCAAGGACAGCACTGTCATAGCTTGCAATGCAAACATTCCGACATTCTATTACGACATCGACAAGGAATCATCGATTGCGAGCAGAATCTAGTAGGTTCTCTTTGATGGATCGTTTCTTCTCAGCCATATTTTATCTTTTCTGAAATTCGAAGCAATGAATGGGATGATCTTCTTCATATTTAGTCTTTTCCCTGATTTATAATCTCCCTTGAAAGCAGCGACTAAAGTTGGTTCAAGAACTGCTTTTAATTCCTCACAAAGTCCAATACTTAAGTATCTCGCTTCTTATTCGATTTATGTCCATAGCTCATGACCTCTAGCTGCTTTGTCAGCTGAACTACGCACTTCATCCATAAGATTGATCATTCTTTGTCTTCTTTCTTCAGCTGTTTCTTCCAAGAATGCCAAGGGGAGTTATTCCTCCTCCTCTTCATCTTCTTCTTATTCAATTTCATCTTCATTTTTATCTTATTATTGCTTCGAGAGATGTTGATTTCTGTCAGTCTAATCCTTCTCCTGCTGAGTCATCTCCTCCTCAAGAGCATTTTCACCCTTACTAGACTTCTATTTATCTTTTTTCTCCTTTTCCTTTTCTTCAGCAATCCTTTATTCTTCCAAGAAATCAATCTCCTTATTCTCCTCATTCTTCTTCTAATTCTTCTCAGATTTCTCATTTTCCTTTTGTTATTGCTTCTATTTCGTTTGATTAGCTTCATCCATCTTTTGCTATTCTTAGTCCATTGGTTACTATTTAATCTATTCATTATTTTAATTCTTCTACTCCATGTTTTCCTCATTCATCATATCCTAAGGAACATTACAAGCATTCTTCATCTCAATAGCACTCATATTCGTAGCCAGAAGATTCTTCAACTCTTCAGGATCCATAGTCTATGGATTATATGCTTCATATTCTTAATTTTCTGTCTCTTAATTCTAATCAACATTCTACTACTATTACTATTGATCTTTCTACTAATTTTCCTATTCCTTATTCTCCTAGCTCACAACATTAAGATCTCTAAAGAAATTCTTCAAATCCTATGCATTCGGCTATGTTTTTTCAAGAATATCTTTCAAGAAATCCAGTGAAAATTTATTCTATGCACTTGATTATTTCTAATCCTTATCCTCTCCTTAGCCTTATTCTTTCTTCGAATCCTCATCCATATTCGCTTGATCATCATCGCCTTATTTATCCTTCTCATCTTTATCCTAATCCTCTTCGTCTTTCTCTTATTCAATCAAGTCATCATGTCCATCAACACCATATTTCTTTTCTTTATTTTTCTCTTATTTCTTGTTCTTTTTGATGTCCTTAGGGTAATCTTTTTACTCTTATTCAATATCTTACTCTTGTTCTTCAACCTCCATGTCATCGTTCTCAATAGCATTATTTTTATTCTCATCTTCAAGCTCTTCCTCATCTTTTCCATCATCTTCGAAATCACTCACCATCTCTAAGGGATCAATTTCTTTTCCGTTATCACCTGAAACATCTTCCATATCATCTTCAGCTTCTCCTTCTTGGGAACCACCGTCTGGGTGATCATCATTAACTTCCTCTTCCTCTTCTAACTCCATGTCTCCCTTCATTAACTCTGGGTCTAACTGCTCCCCTTCCTTTCCATCCTCATCATTTCCACTTTCTTCATTATCATCATCTTGATTCTCATCTTTCTCTAATTCTTCTCCATCTTAATCTTTCTTCTTTTCCTTTTCTTTTTCATCTTTTCCCTTATCGCCATCTTCTTCCTCTTCTTCATTTACTGGATTCTTCTCTTCATTGATTTCTTCTTCATCTTCTTATCTTTCCGTCTACTCGAAGTTATCAATATTTCTTTACTCAGCTTTCTCCTTTTCTTCTTCTTTAGCTCTGTCATTCTCTTCACCTTGTGGCTTATTCTTCGTTTTGAATTCAATATCTTCCTTTTTCCTATTTTGCTTGTCTTCAGGTTTATCTTCTTCATCCTGCTCTTCCTCTTCTTTGTTGTCATCGCCTTCCCACATCTTGAAGTCCAATTCATCCTCATCCACATCGCTGAACTACTCATCACCTTCCTAATAACAATCAAATTGAAATCAATAAACATCCAAGATTCCAATATAAACCAATAATAACTTACTTTTTCTGCTTTATCTTCTTCTTTTTCATCTAATTCTTCAGGCTTAGACGTAGTTCCCTTGAAGTCTTGATCCATTTCGAAGTCGTCTTCTTTCTTTTCTTCTTCTTTTTATTCATTTTCATCATTTTCAGGTTCAATTTCTTCTTCATT
>Ga0302271_10002924_pt1 | contig 14920 bp, 5 predicted proteins | sample III_Bog_N1_1_FD_198767 | JGI IMG/M metagenome (GOLD analysis project Ga0302271, IMG submission 198767) | Peat permafrost microbial communities from Stordalen Mire near Abisko, Sweden - III_Bog_N1_1 | ecosystem: Environmental > Terrestrial > Soil > Wetlands > Peat | place: Sweden: Abisko... | reverse complement strand
TGGATTTAAAAATATGAGTTTCAATAATAGCTCCTTGGTGAAATGAAGGATAAACAGACAAATATTTGTGATTTCGTAATACCTTTCTGCTTCAACGAGATATTCAGCTAATAGAAAATACTACAATTTTCAAAGAAATTAACATCCACCCACCCACCATCACTACGACTATTCCCAGTTAGTTGGAATCTTTCAATTATTTTAAATCAAGCCGAAGAACATTGTAACCTAAAAACTATTTCAAATTGTATTTATTTTGAAGCAAATTTATATTTACTCAAAAGTATGAGTTAAATGCGTTTTTTATGAAATTCTCATCACAATCAAGAATGTACAAATTCATCAAAGGAGATAAGAGAAACAAATGAAAAAACAAATTATTAATCCCCCCGCTAATGAACTACTGAATTAGTGTTGGATGAATCAACAGCATTAATGTGTTCTTCTCCTTAATAAATTTTGTTTAATTATCTTAATTCTTATTAAAAAAAATAGAGATCAGGAGAAATAATCAAACCATTTGTGTTACTAGCAGCGTTAATATTCATAAGTATTGTAACCATCTACAAATACAAGCAGTGTAACATAATATGAAAGCAGCTAGTCTTCCAGCAGGAACATGTTAAGTACATTGTGTTGTTGATCACCTACCACCGAAAAGTAAAATCACCTCGGTCAACTACAACTAAAGATATCATTTCATGAACACTCCACCCTAAACTAGCTCGCAGAAGCTGAATCCTTAGTAAGTGAAATCTTCACTGAACCCTAAGGTATTCTCAAATAGCAAACAAAGCTAGAGTACTTAGTTTTAATCAAGAAAATCGCTGCCTTAAATGGATGATTCAATGTAGCAAAGGATAATCGCTAGCAATCCCATACCAAGATCGAGTTTAACCCCTGCGACAACAGATAAATAATTTGGTATTGGCAATCTCAGTGTGTAATTTCCTATGAATTATCAAAGTATACCCAGTAGTTGGGCGAGTGAAAAAAGCAGTCCACTGAATTTTACTGGAAATGTAATAGTATTTTTCACTACCAAACACTGTTATTAACTAACTAGTATCATGTTTCAAAATAGGATCTTATCGCAGAAAAGATCATAGATATCACTACAAAGAAAATACAAGAAGAACCTGGAAACATCAAATTATATCTCAAAAGACTTTAGCAGTATCTTCGGATATCGCAATTTGATAAGGCAATTGAAGATGCAGAATTTATTCTTTCAAGAGATCCTAAGAACATATCCGCGCTGTCATCTCGAGGAAACGCGCAAATGAAGCTAGGAAGGATTGAAAAAGCCTTGAGTGATTTTGAGCAAGTTCTTCGAATCGATCCAGATAATGTGAATGCAGCGCTGACTAAAGCTTCTTGTTTGAATCTCAAAGTAACTTTTGAATGTTTTACTTCTTTTTTTCTTACTTTTACTTAACAGGGAGACTATGTGCGTGCAATAGACTAATATGAAGATGCGTTAGAAAAAGATTTTGAGAAAAGCTCGCTAGTTAACTTATCTTTAAGCAATGTTAAGAGATCTTTTAAAATAGATTACCCTAAACTCACCTCTTTTGATCAGCTTAAATATCAATCAGATGAATAGACTAGCAGTAACAGTCAAAATAACAGAAACGTAAAGCTTAATTATCTAGATAAACTAGAACATGAAGAACTTTAGATGGGAGTATCATTAATGAGCTCAAAGAAATCTTATTAATTAGGCCCTGCAAATACACCAGGGTTCTCTTCTACTAAGAAACCAGCAGGTGCCGATTGCTAACATTTAGTAAGAAGCAACTCTGATTAGCAATCTGCAGATTCTAAACGAGGATTAGAACTGTCATCGAAATAAAAAGCAAAATCAAATGCATCTAGTGAATGCACAACTCCACTTCTCAGTGCTTACAGTTCTACTCATCGAAATTCACAGACAGAAGAGGAAATTGGAGAATAGGCGAATATGTATTTTACAAGAGGATATCTTGCAAGATAAAAGGGAGATTTCAAGACAGCTATTGAGTTATATTCATAAGCTATGACACTCAAACCATTGTTCTTAAAGGTAATCGAACACAATTACAAATAATGTAAAACTGATCAATCATTTTTTTATTAGGCTGTGATAAATCGAGGATTTTTACTGGATAAGCTTGGTGAAGAAGAGAAAGCTGCTTAGGATTATACAACTGCAATAGCTATTGACAATAACTGTTCGTTTGCTTACTTCAATAGAGGAATTAGTTTCGATAAACTTGGGAAATGGGAAGAAGCATTTTAAGATTTTTCTAAGGCGATTCGAATTGATCCGACTAGCAGTGATTTTTATCTTAATCGAGGGAATGTCTTGCAGAAACTGGAGTATCATACCTAAGCAATTTAAGATTACACGAAATGCATTGATTTTAGGACAGATAAGCTGAATGCTGTTCTGATTTCTAGAGCATTGAGTTATGAATAATCTGGAGATCTAACAAGAGCTAAAAACGATTATCAACGAGCACTGGAATTAGGTTCATTTCAATCGCATGTTTGCTACAGTCGTCTAGCTAATATTTGTATGAACTAAGGGGATTTGAATTCTGCGTTCATCCTATGCAATAAGTAAGTTAATAGAGCTATTATTCAGTGATTTATTAATTGATTTTTCTTAACAGAGCACTTGAAATAACTCCGAAGAGTGTGTACTGTCTTTCGAAAAGAGCATAGATCTGTATGAAACGATAGCTTTACAGCCTAGCATTCGATGATCTTACTCTTGCTATTTCATTGAATCCAAGTATCGCATCATTATATTTTTCACGTGGAAAAGTTTAGAAACTCCTTGGAAAGCTAATCGAATCCACTGAAGATTCTCTGATTGCTCTACATCTCCAGCCTTAAAGTCCAGGGATAATAGAGTTCCTAAGGTAACATATTTTATGAGAATTTCAGTATTGGTTACTAAGATTAGAATTGTTTATGATAAGTTAAAACATGATGGAACTGGGAGAATTTGAGGATGCGCTGAAATACATTGATCTAGGAATAAGCATGGGGAAAGCCACTGAATAAGCGCTTATCAATCGTTCCTTATGCAATACAAGATTACACAGGTTTGAAGAAGCAGAGAGAGATCTCAAAGAACTACAAAGATAAAATCCTTCAAGTATCAAAGCACAAAGAGCATTGGCTATTTGTTTATTCAACGAAGAAAAATATTAGGAAGTAAGCATTGATTTAAGCGTTCTTAAATGAATTCATACCAATTAATTGCTTTAATTGCTTTAAGGCAGAAGAAATATTTTCGAAGCTAATGAGTTCATAATAAAGTGTAGGCGATGATTAGTTAGAATTAAAGAAGTTTAGAGATGATTGTCTGAAGAATATTGAGCTAAATGTCAGAGAAGGATAAACAGATCAAAATCTACCTTACTTTGGAAGCTCAGCATTGAGATGATGACTCCTGAGAATGGCACTACATTTTGAACAATTTTGATAATTTCCTTTCTAATTCCTGCTTTTCCCTCCCTTCTTTTCCTTTTTATTTACTACCTCCATATTACACCAATAATGCAGTAAATTCATTTTTGGCTGATAGTTCGACCTAACATAGTTCTCAGAAAAGCGATAAAATATCCTAAAATGGAGACAAATCTCTATGTTTATTTAAAAAAGATATTTTTGAACAACTTTCCCAAAAATATAAAAGATTTTTCAAAAAGTACTTACTTTGCTAATATGACGTCAAAACACTAATGCAGAACACATCTTAGGAACTTGAATGAAAGAGAGAAAAAAATAATAATTCTCAATGTTATTTATAGTTTCTATCAGCTTGACGACAAATCTAACTATGCCCCAAATGTTAGGAGAAAACATCTAAGTTTCCATTCTTAGATTTTAATTTAAGCAGACAAATCATTCTGATTTCTCTGATAAATTACCTAAATGTTAAGTGAAATAGTACCTTTCTCCAAATCTACCAAATCAGCTTTCCTATTCAATTTAGTTCAAGCTGAAATGCATTGAAACGAATAAACAAAATTAAGAAAAGTTTTTTTCAAGTTTGAGGATGTAGTATCAACAGCAGGTGCAGCTTATCAAGGCTTCTCCTGCTGTATCATTGTAGGCTTATGAGTTGTAGCCAACGACTTAAAATGGAATATATACAGGAGAGAAAATGAAAGCTTCTCTGAAGCAAACAAGAAAAAGAGTATCTGTTTTAGAGTCCATGTAATTAACACCGAAAAGGTAGATTGTTCAGAGTGTAAAATCCATAAAGGATCTCGACTAAGATAATTCATTTCAATCTAGTATGCTCTCCGAGGATATTTTCTAAGAAGCTCGCTCGTATCTAAGTGAATTTCCTTAGATATCTATGAATTCTATTCGCAAATCAGATCAAGAAAAACGAACTGAAATGAATTAAGATAACTCAATCAACTCTTCAGATGATTCTTTTCATTCATGCGAAGAAGAACTTCCAGGTTTATGGTTCAACCATGATTAACTGTTCGAACATATGAACTTAGCAGTTCCTCCTAATGAATAGGAAATGGAAGAAAACAGATAAGAAGCAACAGGGAATTATAATAATTATAAAAACACACGATAACTAAATGAAATAGTAGATTCACGATCTTTAAAGGAATCAACTAATATCTTCGATATTGTGTCATAAGTAATTACTTAAGATGATAAATCCAATAGGCTTTCAGAAATTGAAGAAGAGAACATCTCAGATATCCGTTCATCATCAGACAAAGCAAGAGGTTTTTCATCAATGCGATTCAGCACAAGGGAGATATCTCATAACAATAACACTATCATGAATAATTTAAAGTGTCTTAGTTCCTTCGATAGCAAGCAGACATATATCAACAAGTTATCTCAAGGTTTTCAGTATGAGAGAATATATCATTATTTGTGTTTATGCTTTTAAGTATGTCCATTTTTTAATAATTGATATTTTATCAGGAAATATCGATTTACAGTTGGTGCATTGGAAGAGTCTATTAACTTAGAAAAGTTATTTCTTGATGAGGAATAGGAAGATCATTCCAAATTAGAAAAGAAATCACCATCTCCAAATAAATCTCTTAAAAAAATGGCTAATAATCGAAACACTGTTGCGATGCTTCCAGGATAGATTCCTATGAATGGAGTTAAGAAATAAGAAGAGGAAATGAAAAAGACTCTTGGGGAATATTATAAAACATCTGCGAATGTATTGAATAGCAAGAAAGGATAGAATAAAATGTGGCCGTAGAATTCCTTACCAGTTAATCGCTTGAATGAAATTAAGAGGTATTATTTATAAAAGCAAAAGGAACTCCAAAAACAAGCAGAGAAACTGTTTACGTTTAATTTAACTTTCATACTTTATTGTGAGATTAATTAAAACTGGAGAAGTCGAATGCTATTCTCAGGATTACTGATTTGGAGCACAGTTTTAAGATTATTCTTTTATGCGTTCTGTGTGACTCTGTATTGCAGTGATTCATCGTACAAAGGGATTACTTCTGTTATGATAATTCTACCTAGAGTTGTATATGCTCTCTCGATATTTAAAGCGATATTCTCCTATTAGCGGCAGACTCGAAGTTTTAGATAAATCACTTAACTGTTTAACAGATCGTTCGATAACAACGACAGATCTGAAATCATCAAAATGGATGAATTACTTACCTCTGATAGCTTTGAGAAACTGTCCTCTCGTTAAATCAAAGCAAGACTCCTATTTATAGTAATCCCATCGGAATTCAATTTCTTAGGATTAAGAAATAAAGATGTAAGCTAAGCAAAGAGGAATCAAGCTTATTATTTCTCTAATTATGTCTTAATATCGCTAGAATACATGACGACTTACATTGTAGCATTTGGATTTTGTATTCACCATATTAGCTATTATACTAATAATTCGCCTCTTAATTTTTAGTTTTTAATACTTTCAGGGTTTCTACTCGGAATCAGCTTAATCGTTTTCATTAGTTATTCGATGTTCTACCTTGTTTTAGGGAATCTTAAACTAAGATAAGATAGTTCGAGATACTCTAGACCTAAGATTACTAACTGACAAAATAAAAGAGAGAATGGTCGTATCTGTCTAATGTATGCATTGTAATATATTTATTAAATTACTGTTTTTATATTTTTAGAAATAATCCAAAGAATTATTATTGTTATTATGTATTTTCATTTGAAATATGGAATTTAAGGCATAATATTTTTCTTTTAACTTTTACTACAATTCAAAAAAAGATATCTCCAAGACATCATAACAAAAAATTGAGCTTAGTTCTCCTCTAAAAAATATCAGGAACTAGACGAAGAAATTATTATGCTGAATCCAATTTTTAAAATGAAGAAGGAGGTAGAGACTCTCAATATTGAGATCCTTTCTCTTTATTAAAGCTGTCGTTACAAGCAGTGTATCAAATCCTGCTAACTCTTAGCCAATTTGTAAACTCAAAAAAATCAAATAGTCTATCTTCATCTTGGGAAATGCCATCGCTAACTTGGAGACATACTCAAAGCTAAAGAGTATCTACTATTTTGCGCTTAGGAGTTTCCTGAATGCAAGGAATGCTTCCAGCAGCTTGCCGAAATTGCATAGATAGAAGGGTAGCATCATTAAGCGTTAATGTATTTCGATGTTTAATAGACTCTGTTAAATTAAAATCAACAAGGAAAAGAAAAGGAATTAACTAGCAATAACAACAAGAAATAATAGTAGAAATCTACTACTAAACTACATGATACTTCTACTACATCTTCTCATTGTGCATTGCTTGGAAAGATAGCAGAATCTCACATTGCTGTGAATGATTACGACAAAGCTGGAGAGATAATCTCATAAATTTTAACCCTTAACCCTTCATCGACAATAGCCCTATTACTCTAAGGAGACTTACATATGCTAAACAATAATCATGAAGAAGCTGAAACAACTTATCTTGAATGTCTACGAAAAAACCCACAATCTCTCCCAGCGAGTTACAAACTCGGCCGTTTGTATGAAAAACAAGAGAAATACACTGAAGCGATTGAACAATTTCAGCTATGTATTGCTTTAGACAATAAGTGCCCTTCATCATATCTTCAAATTGCTATGATTCTAGCGAAGGAACCTATGAAACTAGAGTAATCTCTTGTTTACTATGAGAAATACTTTAATCTATTAAAAGCCGATGAATCTGATGAAAATCGACTTGAAAACGCAAGAATCCTCATGATAATGGGTTAAATCTTAGAAGAACAGTTATTCCGTTCATCTGATGCATTGGAAGCGTACTCGAAAGCGAATGAATCGAATCCAAATGACATAGCACCTTTACTTCGAATTGGGGACATTTATTACTCAAAGAATAAATTCCAAGAAGCCAGTGAAATTTATGAAAAGATTATCAGAACTCATCCCAAATCTAAAATTGGGTTTATTAAACTAGGAAAATGCTTAATGCATCTTGGGAAATATGAAAGGAGTGTTGCAGTGTATAAGAATGAATTATTACTGGATGCGTATAATTCGGAGACATTTGCAGCGATTGCTGGGTGCTATGAACAACTGAAGGATTGGAAATAAGCTGATGAATTTTTTAGATTGTCGTTACAGATAAACCCTTATGATCAGGAAGTAAAAGATAGGTATTAAAAATTTCAAGAGAAATAGCCTTCAAAGGAGAAGGGGAAGTAAGAGAGTTAAAGTCAGAAATGAAAGGGAGATTTTGAGCGAAAACTTGTTTTGATATGGTGTTTTAATAAAGTTGTTGATATTCAAGTTATTTACATGAAAAAATCAATGACCAAAATGGTAATACAAATATATTTAGTTTAATTGATTGATAAGGCAGTGTTTGGAGGGATGGATGGATTAGCTAGTGGATCGATTAGATTGACTGATTCAAGTGAGTTCAATCTTTGAATAGCCTATCAGCAGCCTTCCTTTTGGACTAATTAATATGACAAAACTCAATTATTTCTCGTTTGTTCCTTTTGCAGTTTCATGAGATCCTAAAGAAGATCCTTCTCTCTAGTCTGCAAGAACTCTACTCTTTACTGTAGCTATTGATTTTACTAACCACCAAATCAAATCAAAATTGTTAATATTTTCACTCTAATCAACTCATTTCTCTCTCTTCTTATTTTCTTACTTGTTTGATTTGCATCATTTCCCAGAGATCTTCTGGGGAAGCAGCAGTAGCACCATTCAGATTCTTTTTGATGATTGCAGAGAGATCGATGTTTTTCTGTTAAAGTTCAGTGATGTTCTTTTTGAGTTCTGAGTTCTCCAGCATTAACGCTGAAGCCATGTATTCGTCACTCATCTTGTCTTTTTAGATATCTCCCTTGTTTGCTGGGTTTCCAATGAACACTCGCTCTGAACAGAAAAAACAACCCAAATTGTTGATAATTCTTTCTTAAGAATTGGAAATCTAAAGATGCAGTTTAATGAAACATCTCAATACAATACCTATATTCTCTAATTTAATCTGCAATGCATTGTTGTTGTTCATGACAACGTGATAGTTTTTCTCAGCAATCTCTCTTGCGTTACGGAGTTCTTCGTTCTCGCTTTTCATACGGTTCAATTCAAATTGATATTCTTGCACAATCTGTTTTTTTTTTCAGCAAAGTTATTAAAAATGTGAATAACAAAACAATAATTATTTGTCAATAAAACACAACCATATCCTATCCCTCTTCCTCTTTTATTAGTTACTTTATTAACAGGTAGATCCATTTGTAGACCATCATTGGAGATTGGTCTCGATGTAGATTATTTTGGATTCTTTGCCAATGGAGGTAGACTCTTTCTGCCGTTTGATGATGACGGCTAATCAGGTCCTTCAAGCGGAAATCCACTACTTACTCTAAGCAATAATATCCAGCAAATCACAGTGTTATTTTAGGTATTTTTCATGTTACTTCAAGAACAGATAATATTCCTAAATTTTCTCTTACCTTGCAAGTTATTCTCTGAGATATTTGTTCTCCATTGTCAGTAGCTCAATCTCCCGTTGCAGGTTGTATATTATCTGATCTTTCTAGTCCATCTGTAATCATTCATAAAAGACAAATTGTAACAACCAACTTGCTCCAATCCATCTTTTCTATCTTTTTCACCTGAACAATCGGTTTATTTTTGATATTCATCGTCCTGGCAGCGTAATTCATAGTGCTGAATGTTTCATCATAATAAACTCCAGAAGGACCAGCACATGCAATCATAAGCGCTTTCGCAGTACCTCCTAGACTATCCATTAACAACATCGTTAATTTGGAGTCTCTATATGGCACATAAGGCTGTTTAGCTTTTTTATCAGAAAGTGACTAAATAACCTTTCCAAGAGTGAAAAGTGACTTATTGATGTTTCCAGTTTCTTTAATCATATCACCATGAGATTTACTCTCCTTTAAGCGCTCACTTCCAGCTAAATCAACGAATGAGAGCTTTCCGTATCGTTTCATTGTCTATTCCCCGCTAACTAACTCGGAGATCAAGTAGACCGTGAGAATTGTATGACTTCTCGAAGAATCTTTGTTTAACTCGTGGGCACCTGTTTTTCTAAGAAGGAGAAAATGAAGTTAAAAAATAAGAACTCAAGAGGTATTTCCATTTTTTACCTATTCTTCATTCCTTCATGCAAGACGGCGATCATATCATCGACATTCGTGCATTCAACAATCATGAGATCTTCCACGAAAAACCCATTTTTAACATTCCATCTACAGTGGAGTATGCCTGATGCGGGGTTAAGTAAATCACGTATCTGCTCATTGTAGATCTCCGTAAAACTTGCTTTAACATAGAATTGCTCTTCTCGTTAAGCCATAGCTTGCCAGAGATATCTGATGGCTCTAGGAATTATCCCTTCTGTATCATCTGAGACATACACATCTCTACCCATTTTCTCCTCAATACCAGCCATACTAAAGATTGAAAAAATCAAACATAGAAAATATAAAGAAATATTCTCCGACAATTCGTTTTATTCTTGTTACGTGTATGTTTTCCCTGAACCAGTTTGGCCATACGCAAATATAGTTGCAGAGTAACCGTCCAAAGAGCTTTCCAGCAGTTCCTTTTGGTCAAAAACAAAGGGGAGAATATTATTAGACTTTGAATGATGTTATTTTTTAAATCATGAAACAATGTGTATTTCTATTGTGCCTTACTCCAACTCCGCAGTTAAGGAAAGCTTCACTTTGTGTGGTATTTTCATCTAAGACATAATTGAAACGGTAGCTCTTCTACTATCCTCTTTTGAAATCAAAACAACAACAAAAAACAGTTGATGTTTCAGCTTTGTCATTTACACTTTTCCTATCAATATTTTAGTGATAATTTATCCATAACTGCATCATATTCTACTCATTTTCCCCCTTTCAGACAATCTATCTTACTTGAGATTTATCTGTATGGAATTCTCGCTGACGACTTTCACGCAATTTTCATCACCTCTTGACTTTTCTAGATTATTCATTGGTCTAATACGTAACGCTACTTTCACACTTTCCCCACCAAGGAGTCCTTCTTCACCGATAAAGGGTACACTCATGCTGCCGTTATTGTTATTATTGCTATTGAAATTATTAGATTTTCCACTGTATGAAGTCATTGGAGCTTCAAGCATAATATTGCTATATCCATTATTCTGATTACCACCATTCATGTACATCTATTGCTGTTGCTATTATTACTGCATGCTCATTAGTTATTGCGCATACTGCTATTGTTGTTATGATTGCATTTATTCATATTGCTACTGCTGTTACTACAATTACTACTAGCTCTGTCCATTGGATTGCTTGGATTTTTTGGTCTCTGGTGGAGCAGGTGAATTCCCAGAGATTCCTTATGATGGTTTTTTATTCTTCGATTGCTTCATATGAATAGATAATGGCTTACGGATCAGTATTGAGTGTCTTCTTCTTCCTGGTGCGTTTTGTCGAAGAATTCTATGAGCAAATATCGATCAATCTAAAACTGCTTCAGTTTCGAATGAAATTATTTATTTCGTTTAGAGAGAGAAGAAGGGGAATGAAAAACTCTCCCATCTCAATAATAATAATAACTAATCAAATCCAAAAATTTTTTTGGTTTTTTTTACAGACGTAACCAATTATTTTGAGGATTTTTTCCTTTTAAAATAGATCCCTCTGCTTGATTTTTCAATAATTATTATGTTGAATAGAACCACATCAAAATCTTTCATATTTAACAAAAACTCTCTCAGAAAATGCAGCTTTAGAAGAAATTATCAACTTTACTGCTTTTAATTCATAAAAATACAATTGAGTATTGCATTGGTATCAAAAACGATTTTTTCCCTTATCACAAAGTGAAAATATTAACTTTTTTAAAGGTAGGATCCTGATTACATATGTGTGGTTAACTCTTACCAGAAGATTTCTCCCAAAGAAAGAAAGGTTGTTTCTCAACAAAAACCTCATAAATCAGTAATATCTCTGGTACATATTAACAAGACTAAGTAAATATTTAAAATAACTTGCCATGATGCTTTGTTAAATAATCAAAGTTTGATTTCTTCATTTTAAAGAGAGAAGATATTGATTTTTCTCATAAACTCAACATGCAAAAAATGCAAGAACTGTTAAATGGGAAAAGATAGCAAGCATTCTAGCTCTCACATCTGATCATTGAATTCACTAACCTTCTCGTGCTTTGTGATTATCATTCTATTATTTGTGTCTAACTCGCTGATGTAGAATCTGTATGGAGTTGCCAAATTAATCCTACTGGGGTTGTCAGCTTATTCAATTGAGTTGTAGTTAGGAAGTGAGCCAACTCGGAGAAACCTTTTTTGGAGAGGATAGGCTAACCTTTTATTAGAGTGTTTAGCCCGAATTCACCACTCAACTCAAAGTAACATAGTTTCTCGTTATTCCCCCACATTTTATCTTTTTTAGAGTCTCGGATAAAGACAAATGAAAAGTACTTACTTTAGCCTTTTTTTTGCTCTAGCTTCACTTAGATGACGTAGTTAGTGCTAGGGTCGAATATGAAATTCAAATATGCTTAACATGAAATTAAAAGAGTATGATTGTTAAACAACTCTAGCTCTTGTTTGTTATTTTTTCTGACTGAAACAGATTGAGAGTTTTTATGAGTTGACAATATTAGTTCGGTTGAGGGTAATAAAGAGAATGATTTCAACCCAGGGAATTTTTGCTGTTTAAGATAATAAAAAAGCAAACTAAATTAATTATCTTTAAGAAAATCTTTAGGATTTCAAATATTCTTCTTGCATATTGCTAACAAAACATCCAAAATAAAGGGGAAAGCGCTTTTAGTAAAGAAGAAGTTATGAAATTCAGATCATGGGCAGTTTAATTTTAACTGGCAAATCTTTTGTTAATGGGGTTGTTTTCTTAAAAATTTAAAAACAAAAAGAAATAAAGAGGCTGTGTTGCTCCATCACCCTTAAAATATGTTATGATTTCAGTTTTCTTCTTATTTTGAACAGATTTCAATTTATTATGTTGATAAGCTGTAGCTTTAATGCTGAAGAAGTACCCCTTTCATGATCTAATAGTTTCTTTAAACTGAAGATTTCTTCCTCAAACATCTGTTAATAAATTTTAAATTGTTTTAAAAGACAGGATATTTCGAATAATCCACTCTCAGAATTGCCATATTTTGTTTACAATATCCTCACAGCAACGAATATTATATTGTCTCTAACAATAAACCTCCCTTGAGTGAAAAAATAATAACTTTCGATTGAGGCTATTCCATGAAATAACTAAAAGAACTAAGAACTGTCTGATTGCTTGCTAATCTCTCAACATCTTCCTGCTGATATCTCTCTGTCTTCTTGAAGAGATAAAAACCCAAACAAACAAAGACCGAAATCTTTAAAATATCTGAATTATCTCTTGTTTGGTTTCAACATCAACAATCAGCATTTCTGGCATCAAACAATTCATTCATAAACAAATAAATCAATTCCTCCTCCCTGATTTTTTAGATGGTAAAGCAAAGCGCAACAAACAAAACAAATATTAATATTTTATGTCCTCAATCCCTCTTTCTTCCTTGATCTGTTGCTTAAGTTCCAATTAGCATCTTGTAATAAATGAATTTCTCATTCAGAGTGAATTTTACCTTTTCAACGTTTCACTGCCCTGCAGGTGCCATCTTCAGTGTGAGCGTCTCATAATAATCGGGATCATAGAAAAGGAATCCATTTTTTAATGTGATTTGATCTGCAGAGAAAATATGTGTATATTCATCGAAATCGAACTCCAAGATAACATTGTCTTGATTAGTTGGCTCTTAAACTTTAATGTAATGTAGATTGCCGTTCAGTTCTTGCGATTTTATTAGTGGTCTATTGTTATAAAGCAGTTGAATTGTTTTCTTTTGTTTGCTGGCATTCACTGTCTTAAAGGCAAAGGTGAAGGGAGAGCCATTCTTGGCTTCATCTACTCTTTTAATGTAATTTCTATCTACATAAAGCCAATATTGGCAAGCTTTAATGAGGAATAAAGTATTTTAATTGTTATTATTTAAGCCCTGATAAAGTACAATATTTTAGCTGCCTTGAAGAACCTAATTAGAAGGAGGAGAAGGAGGAGGGGGAGGAGGAGGAGAAGGAGGATTGTTTGCAAAGTGGTTAAATGTTATTAGCTATAATATTTTCGAAATAAAGTATGCCTGGAATTTACTAGTGATATTTGGTTTCTCAACCTTCATCTATAAAGTTTATTCATTAAATGAAAGATACAGAAATAACTTCTTAGAAAACAAATAGTAACCCTCGTTGATCACATTCTAAAGCAATCCCCAATTTGAAACTTTTTCTATGAATTTTCCGATCTCTACACAGTTGTCTCTATTCACATTCATGAACTGATTACTATGGTTATATTTGAGAGTGTATCCCATAGTTGTTTAGTTATATCTAGCTTGAATTTTGAATCTAGCTTGTGGAGCCTTCCATAGGGGCTGTCTTATTAGAGCTTTGTATCCTTCGTAACTCGTAATTCCTTCCTAAACTTTTTCGTTAAGAAGGGAAATCGTAATATTCTTTCCATCAAAGGTGCCCTCATCAAGTCTCTACAAAGTAAAAATAGTGATTGAGGAGAAAACTTAATGCTCAAATAAAGAATTAAGAAGGAGGATCACTTACAATGAATGCCCAGGGATATTCAGGTTTAGCTAGATCTTGAAGGCATAGACTCCAGTGATAAGTATTTTAATAGTCAGTGATTCGTGGAGGACTATTGGGATCATGGAGGATATATTTCCATTAATTTAGAGACTCTACGAAAATTGATATCGAAGCAAATCCCTTTTCGTTAAATTGAATTAAGAGAATGCTAGATCTATCCTTGGAATTCAAAGAGAGCTTCTCGGAATCAGAGACTCCTAAGAATAAATCCTTGTCTTAGCTGCCACAGTATTAGAAGCGTCCATAGATTCCTTGGTTTTCTTTATTGATTTCAGTGAAGATGAATTTAAATTATTATTTTGAAGAGTTGTTTAGGTTCCACATGTATTGAAGAGTTTTAGATGTTAAATCGTTGCAGTCGATGACTTCGTTGACTTCCGTATTGTAGATGATTAAGGCTTCTTAGGATTCTAATCTTTCTTTGAGAATGTCCATTTTTTTTGAGAGGGAAATAGAAAAGAAGGAGGAAGGAGGGAGGGAATTATTGGGAAATTTATTAATTTCTTATTGTTATTAGAAAAGTCCAAAGGTGTTTTGCTTTGATATCCCAAAATTTAGAATTTAGAAACTGAAGACAACCAGTCCTAGTTAAAAATACTAATTGATTAGGTTATGCTGATATTATTGTATTGAATGCGAGTTATTGTATTGCCTTGAAGTGATTTATTATTTGAAGTAGGGCATTTTTGGTAAGTTATTGAATTACATTTCTGAATATATATCATTTATTTTAACTT
>Ga0302271_10002923_pt1 | contig 14920 bp, 14 predicted proteins | sample III_Bog_N1_1_FD_198767 | JGI IMG/M metagenome (GOLD analysis project Ga0302271, IMG submission 198767) | Peat permafrost microbial communities from Stordalen Mire near Abisko, Sweden - III_Bog_N1_1 | ecosystem: Environmental > Terrestrial > Soil > Wetlands > Peat | place: Sweden: Abisko... | reverse complement strand
AATACAATTTATTATGAATAAAAGTGACAAACTCATGAATCTTTCTCAGAAAAACTTTATCAATATTTATTTAATGTAATTTCTTTCCTCTATGGATGTGAAAGCAAAAAAATCAATTATTCCATCCCGGTTTTTTATTTGTTTTCGAAAAATTGCAAGTCACAACTTCTTTCCAGATTCAAATAAATTGCCAAACGAAAATTTTTGGAGTCTAGCTAGAATCGAGCATCAACAAACTTAAATAGGCTCATAACAATCATTCAATTGAGAGAGAAGTCTAGAATGCTTTATTATTTCTTTTAATTTGGTTCTACTAGTCTTAGCTTGAAGTGGTTGATATGCTTCGAGCTAGTCAAAAACAGCGAGAGGGAAAATCACACTTTTCAAAATCATTAATTCGAAAGAAACAAAAAAAGGGAAATAACTTAGTATTAAAGGCTCTCAGAATATTATGACGGATATTTTCAGAAAACTTACGGCAAGCTATTATTTTATAGATAAAACACCTGCTCTAAGAGATATGCTCTAAGATGAATTCAAGAAGTTCTTGCTTTGTCGCCCTCGTCGTTGGGGAAAAACAACATTTTTATAAATGTTAAGGGAATTCTTTTCCATCCATGTAGACTAGAACACTGGAGAAGAGAATCAACTAAAAAGTTTTTCAGTATTTAAAAACTTGAGGATTGTAAAAGACGACATAGTCAATGTTAAAGATCTGATGTTCCTCTTCAGTTCAATCCAAAAGATGAAAAAAAAAGATCCTGAAGCAATAATTAATGATGCTTATGATTATTTTTTCCAACAAAATTACCCTTGGTTTTATGTCTCTAGTCTTGATCTACGAATTGAATAAAAAATGGAAAGAATCGAAAGGATGTATAAAAATGCAAGAGAAGCCTTTACTTGTAAGGAGGAAGATCTTTCAAAACTGACCTCGGAATAAATTGAAGAACAAATTGACGAGCTTAAAGTCAAGGACCCAACAGATCCAGCATACTGTTAGCTCCTCACTACTTTTGGGAAGGCTTGCAAGCACTTTAAAAAATATCCGTGCATTTTCGTTGAATTTCCCTATGTATACAAACTAAGTTCTGGAAGAGATTATCAAACAGTTTAAGAAACCGACATTAAGAGATCTATTGCCAAAGCATTTGAACAACACCAATATCATATTAATTATCTCAACGCTAAAACTAGTGAAGAAAAAAAAAAAGGTGTCTCAGTTAGTGAAAGATCATTGGCAACATTTATGTCGTATTACTGGTCTGAAGCAAAACCAGATGAGAGTATTTAATTTCTAAGCAAGTAATTGTTTAATCGCTACCAGATCCCAACTGTCGTACTGTTTGACGAATATGACAAACCAATGAATTCAGGTTATTTATTGGGAGAAGCCCGATATAGCTAAGTAAGGGAATGTATTTCCTAGGTATTCGCCTGTCTCAAAAATGAAGAGACAATACAGTACGCCTTCATAACGGGAGTTAATCGCTTTACTAAAGCTGAACTATTCTCTGGTGTGAACAATCTTAAAGAACTGACAATACTCAAATCGAAATATGCAGAAGCATTTGGATTTACTTCATAAGATGTGATAGACTTAGTAAACAAATATAATAAAAAAAATCCCCCTACAAATTAAGTTGACTATGAAGTATTAAGAGACTGGTATAACAATTACCAAATAAATGGAATCTCTTACTTTAATCCATTTTCAATTATTAATTGCTTGACAAACAGTGGAGAGTTAGACTCATATTGGGTCGATAGCGGCAATCCTGAGATGATAGTGTAGCTCTTGGAGAAAATATATTATAATTAATAAGAATCATAAAACGAAGTAGGAAAAGAAGATGTTATAAAAAATTTGCTTTACGGTGAAGTATAATTCATTCCATTGTAACATCTTGATTGGTAGGATATGAAATAACCAACTCCCTAAATCTTCTATTCCTTTCTCCTCCACACAGGGCATCTATCTCTTGCTGAAGGCCAACAAATTAGTTCTGTCATTAAGGCAACATTTATTGTACCAAATAAAGAGATGAAAGATTTGGTTTCTAAAATAATGATGCTTTTTTACACAAAGATGCTAACTCTAACCTATTCCTACTATGATTTTGAAAAAATTATAGAATCATCTAGTACAAATAATTTTATTTAAACATTTAATGACCACTGTTTAAGCAAAACAGAATACAGAGATATTAAGAGAAGAAGTGAAGCTAATTTCGAAGCGATGATATTTGGAATTTTCTTCGTTCAAGGTTAATAATAATATTAAATTGAGTTATAAAAGAGAACAGTCTCAGGTATACTAGATGCTGTCTTTTATCCTTTGAAGTATTCATCCTAAAAGAAAGCCCTATTACACGAGTATAAAGTGGGTACCTTAAATAACAGCGAAGAGATGGTTTAAAATGCTCTTTGGTAATGCTTGACAAGAAACTATCTAAAGTCAGTAGTAACAGGTAAAAATAAAGAAGTAATTAGATAGGAATGTGCTTGGGATGGAGTAATATTAAGAGGAATTGCATTTTATCCGAATGAAGAAACCAACAAGTGGTGCGTGTCTTCAGAAGAATACACTCTCTCGTTACATCAGATTGAGTATCTTTTAAAAATATTTTCTGGCCTTGATAGCATCGACAATCAACGCAAAGAAGCATTGCTCTCAGGAAAGAGTGGGAACAAATAAGAAATATTAAACGAAAGAACTGCATTCTTAAATAAGTACAAAGCTACAAATCTTTCTAAGCTCATTGGGTCAACACCTTTTCGATATCCAGAATCTGATTCAGAAAATACCTCTCCACTTCATCAACAACTCTACCAGGTTTCAAACAGAAATAACAATCTTGTTCTTAATCAATCATAGGTTTAGAAAGGTACATCTACCATGTAAGCAGTTTCAAATTTAAATGGGAAGAGGATTCATGAAGAAGTGAGTGGAAAAGATGTGGATTAAATGCAAAGGAACAGGCCAAGTTCATCTCCATAGCTAAAGAAGATAAGGATAAAAATATTAACACCATTAATTGCCTTGAAGAAATACGAAAAGGACAAGGATTGCAAGTGATTTCCACAGTTGTTTTTATTGTCTGTTTCATAGCTTCTAATGGCTTGTTTAGGCTGCTATTATTATTCAAAATTACAAGCTATTTTAATACTTAATAATTTAAAATTATTTAAGAAATCTTAAATGACCCTTATGATGTCTTTTTCCTCCTCTTGCAGTTGAGCTTTTTTCAGCTGAATTAATATATATTAGTCCCCTTTGAAGAGAAAGAGGCCGAACTGACTTACAGAATAGCTTTAAGGTGGCAAGAGAGAAACTCCAAAAAGAGAGATGTTTTGTTATTCGATAATTTGATTTATTATTGAAGACTTTTTTTTTGAGTGTGATTGTTCATTTTGTAAAAGCAAAAAATCAAATTAACACACACACATACAAACATACACCTTTTGCTGAAGTGAAAAAACAAAAAATATAGAGACCAAGAATCAAATAAGAGATAGTGTTGGCTGGTGATAGATCGAAGGAGAAAATACGCATTTACAGAAGAGAGTATAAATCCTTGAGATTGAAATAGTCCGAAGATAACTAAGTTGATATACTATTGAGGGCTAACCTACTCTCTGTGTGATTGCACTGCAAAGCAAAAAGGAAAAAAAAGAAAAAGATTGTACTCTGATCAAGTGTTTGTTTGAAATTATCTATCATGTCAAGTACAACTGTGAGTACAGCGAGTAATCTCTAATTGACCAAGGAGGAATAAGATAAGATTGGGAAAGCAAATTAATTGTCATCGACAGCGCCTAAGAAGGAATTCAAACTTGGAATCACTCATGACGCTGACAATGAAGAATACGATGGAACATACTCTGACTCGGGGGAAGACTCTGAATCTGAATAAGTATAGACGAATTACTGTGAAGACTAAGATGACGATGAAACTGGTGTAGTAGCGGAGGATGGACAGACAGACTCGAAGAATGACAAAAAACTTGGAGATAAAAAGAAATCCAATAAGAAAGATAGCAAAAAACCACCTGCAAAACCAATTGTCAAAAGGAAAGCTTATCAGCTTGTCATTAATGTTGCAGGTAAGGAAGGCTCCTGGTTTTAATAACAAAAATGTATCATAAATAGTGTTTGAAATGTTCTTTTTGTTTGTTCATTAGACACATAATACCCAGTTGTACGATTTGTTGGGAAGAAGTTGTTCAAATGGAAGCTCTGCTATGATCCTGAAGTGCTTGATTGCGATTTGTTTTGGACGGATAATGCAGTTCAGCCTGAGACTCTAGGGAAAATGCAGCCGCATTAGAAAATAAACCATTTTCCTGGGATGTTCGTGCTAGCTAGGAAGAATTACCTTGCGAAGAATCTCAAGAAGATGAAAAAACAATTCCCCGAAGAGTTTAAGTTCTTCCCGTAGACGTGGCTGCTACCAGCGGAGTTTAATGAGCTCAGAAATGAATTTGAAAAGACTTCTAAGGGAAAGTGCAAGACGTTCATTGTTAAGCCAGTAAGAGTTTTAGCGCTGGGAGAGAAGATTTTTAAAAATTCTGACAAATTCCTTGCTTGTTAATGGACATTTTAGCTGATGAGTTTGTGTTTGTTTGTTTGTGATAATATCAGGAAGCAAGCTGCTAAGGTCGAGGTATTTTTCTGACAAGAAATCTTGATGATCTCAATAGCACTGATCATTATGTTGTTCAAAGGTAGCAGCTGTCAACCTTCCAAGACCCTAAGATTTTATTAATATGTTTCTTTTCATTCTTCTTTTAGGTACTTAAATAAGCCATTTCTCCTGGATGGGTTGAAATTTGACTTTCGTATTTATGTACTCCTCGCTGGTTGCGATCCCATGAGAATCTATGTCTTCAAAGAAGGTCTCGCTCGTCTAGCTACTGAGGAATATGAACCTCCTCACCGAGATAATCTCGAGAATCTCTGCATGCATCTCACAAACTACGCTATCAACAAAGACAACCCGAACTTCGAATTCAACGAAGACGAGAATAATATGGATGTTGGACACAAGCGATCAATGACATCTGTATTGGAACTTCTCGCTGAACAAGGTCACGATGTGCCAAAACTTTGGGCGGAGATTAAAGATATCCTTGTCAAGACAATCGTTTCTGCCTAGCCGACGTTAAGCCACCACTACAAATCATGCTAGCCGGATAATTACCTCAACAACATGTGTTTCGAGATCTTAGGGTTTGATGTGATACTTGATTCCCATTTGAGACCTTGGCTGCTGGAAATTAACCATACACCTAGTTTTACTACAGACACTCCGCTTGACAGTCTTATCAAGAAGAACTGCATACGTGATGCGTTGGTGTTGATGAATCTTAACAACAAAGCAAGAAACGAAATCATGTCAATTCGAAAGGAGCAGCTGCAGAAGCGAGTCTTAACAGGGAAGAAGTAGAAGTTAACTCAAGAGGAGAAGATGTAGGAGATCAAAAAAGGATAGCAGAGAAGAGATGAATTTGAAGCGAAGAATCTAGGCAATTATGAGAAAGTATATCCGCTAGATGTAAGTTGTTTTGTTAAGAATTAAGGAGGATTCTTTTTTCTAAGGGATGTTGTGTTGATTGATTCAGTCTGACGCAGAAGATATCTACATGCCCATGCAGAATCATGCCTTGTAACTCTATGAGAATTGGACTGGTGCAAGTAAAACATACCCACACAAACATTTTCTCAAAACCTAACCAACTAATTTATCTTAAATTTACTCTTTTATCGAATAGACATCCGTAGAGTCTCTAAGAAAGAACAATCTGGCAGTTCTATTGGTGGGGCTAGCAGTTTCAACAGCTCCGTGAAGCCATCACCCTAAGCACCTTAGCCTAGAAACTCAATCGGTGACAAATCCAAAGTTGTAGCTGCTATGGCTGCAAAGCTACCAGATAGAAGATCAGCAGCTGCAAAGCCTACCGCACCAACTCTTCTGCGAGCGTCTCAAAGCAAGAGCGTAATCCCAGCTCCACCAGCAGCAGTACTATCTTCTTCTAAGCTGCAATCAAGTGACAACGTATCTTTACTATTCATATCTATTCGTTATTTTCAAAGGGAATTCAATTATCCTTCAAAGATAGATCACATTTTCTGCTTTCTCCGTTTGTTATTATGTGAATCTTTTTATGTCAGATGGAAGGAGAAGATGGTTAGTTCCCAATACCAACAAGACCAACGCAATCAGAATTGTCCTAATAGTAATAGCAACAACAGCAGTTCAATAGATCTAATGGAAGCCTTCGTAGCCAAGGAGGAGGTGGAGGCATAGCTGGTGCTAGTCACACTGGCGGATTCTCTGAGAGCTAATGGCAAAAAGGAGAAAATACACCGAATCGAGGAAGTGAACGAGTTGTCTCTGAGAACATGAGCGCACTTTTACGGAACAAGCCACCCAGTCCACTTAGTCTCTAGAGTGGTAGGGAGTTACTTTCAAGAGCAAGCGATTAGAGAGCATAAGCATATTATTTGACTGCAATATATATATATTTCTCTGTTTAATTGATGTGATATTCCTTTTTAGAGATTAAGAGACAGCAGTAATAAATGCAACTTCTCGGAGCGCAAAGGCAATAGCTACAATAATAGTAACTCATAATCGAAGACGACAAGCAGAACATGATTAAACGATACGCGCAATATGCAGTTGATCTGGGATCGTCCTAGCAGAGCACCAAGAACAAATTGTAAGGTTTTTTGGGGTTTGAAAGAGAAAGAGATGGTTTTCTCAATATAATAATTGGTTCTCTTTTGTTTGATTGATCATCTAGGGAGAGCACATCTTCCGAGCCATCGAGTACGACAGCATATTCCTACATCAGACAATCCAGCAGCTCTTAAAACGCCTCTAATCCATCTTCATCTTAATTATAATCATAAATCCCATCGATGTCATAAATCACCTAATAAACCTCCAACCTACAAATAAACTCAGGCAGATAACCAATAACAACATCATTCCAGCAATAATAGCCAGCATCTATCTCGTTATTGCAATAACAGCAAGCTTAATACTAATCCTAGTTATTGTAACAGCAATAACAGCAGTTGCTACTTCTTTAACAAGCAAAAATGCTTCCAGGGTTAGCAAGGAATACAGAGGAACAACTCGCGTAGCTAGCTTTCTCCAAGAGGCTCTAAGAACAAGCTAATAAGTTCTAGAAGCCGTATTAGTAAAACAAATTGAAACACATTACAAATTACTCTGTTGTTTTTCATTAATAAAATATATTTTCATTCCTGCTTTCCTAGGATCTCCTCGAGCAACAACAACGGATTGTACTTGCAACCGAAGCTATTTGATTTAAACATGCTGACGAAAAACACAAATGATGACGATGCATAATAACAATAATAGATTTTACAATCACAGCAACGCAAAGATTAAAATGTTGGTAGAAACAACAAACAAGTTGTGTATTCGAATGTTGGGTATCTAGGAAGTAATTCTCTAAATGGCATGAATGCTATAGGATTGTCATCTGCTGGAGGATCGGGGATTAACAACTACTACACGAGAAGGAAATGAAATAATCAAATCAAACACATGAAGATCTCCACCCTGTCTTACAACAATATATTCCTCTTTCAGCTGATATCTAGCTAACTCTTATACCTCTTTTTCTCTGCTGAAGGAGCTTCAAAACAAACCAAAAAGACACACACGAAGGAATATTCTTATTTCTAATTAAAAATAAGAGAAAAAACAGAGTTGTATAATAAATATTCTTTTTTTCTTTTCATTATTGTTGCTTGTATTGTACTGCATGACAATGAAGATGCTAGGAATATTTTCCTTTTCAATTGCCATTTATTCACTTTAACGCTTAATGGTCTCATCTATCATTATTTTACCTCCCCTCCTTTTGAATGAATGACCTAATTCTGCTAGATTAATTTTCAAAATCATTCAAATTCCCCAAATTCTCTCTCTCTCTCTTTCTTTTGAAATTGATTCAATTTCTAAATGAATACCTTGGCCTATTATGTTACTGTTCTTATTTTCTTGTAATCAAAGAGGAAATACTATTAAAAGCATCTTAATCAAACGGATCCTCCTTAATCCCTCCTTTTCTTTCGTTTCCTTTTTTCCCACTTAAAAATTCAATCAACTCAATATTTTTTTAATTCAACTCAAACTACAACACAAGCTTTAGTTTCATAGAAGACAAAGGCTAGATAGTGCATCTGTGTGCTCGAATATTACGAACATAGCATCCAGACAAACAGCGAAGAGATATTTAGTCTCACATCTAGGGAGACATAAACTACAGTCATTGCTATCAACCCATCTTGATAAGGAAAACAAGTTCAACATACCCATCAAATCCAGCATAAAGATCAACATTATTTATCCGTTGCAGTATACTATCTCATCGAAATGGAGTTCTTTCGTGGGTTAAGTGATAAATACAATGAAGTATGGAAGAATATTATCTAGCCATAACGGCAGCAGTACTTTCTCAGTGACTTAGGTAGATTAAAACATAACATGATCATATTCCATTTAGTTTTTTTGTTCATTCAAATCTTCTATTTTCGTAGGTCCTAAAGTAAAACTTGTCTAGAATATCCCAGTTATCCGGAAGGACTTGCAGATCAAGAACAAACAAGGTAACACCTTGCAGTGCACGTTCTTTTCTGCTGAAAACTTCGATAGGAACGCCACTGCTTGTGTGATCTACTTACACGGCAACGCTGGATCACGAATCGAAGCACTCACGGTATTCAATTACTTACTCCCCAAAACAGCGCTATTCTGCTTTGACTTCATCGGGGCAGGTAAAAGCGATGGCGAGTTTGTTACCTTAGGCGTACAAGAAGCTAATGATCTCGTTCTCATCGTGGATTATGTCCGAAACACCTTAGGAATCAGCAAAATCGGGTTATGGGGACGAAGTATGGGTGCAGCTACAGCGATAAACTACTGCGCGAACTACAACAACGACAAAGCAGTATCTGTCGTTGCATGTGATAGCGCGTTCATGAAGCTAGAGACACTAATCGAAGAAATCGGTAAAGAAAGGACGAAAATCCCTGGGCTTCTCCTTGATCCGATTCTCTCGTTAATCAAAAGTAAAATATCTTCGAAACTCAATGGACTGGATATATTCTCGTTGGATGTTCTGCAATGTGTGCAGAAGATCACCAGCGTAAAAGGGATGATATTCGCGTGTACTCCAACAGATTCGGTGATATAATCACATCACACCATGGGGCTGTATAATGCCTACAAGGGGGAGAAGGAAATCGTGTAATTTGATGGTGATCACAATACATTACGACCACCCATGTTCTTCAAAGCGATTGTGAGATTCTTCGAGTAAAGATTGTACCCTGCAACGTCTGGATCTTCGAATTCTTAATAGAATCTAGCAGCGACTACCAATACGAGTATTTCTTAAAACAAAGGATTCTTTATGAATATGCCTCTGCAGATGTTCGCAACTGATCCAGGCGAATCCAATACTGGATCGAGTAGTTCGTTTTCGATAACGCAGATGAACACACACGCTGGATTGCTGGCATCTTCAAGTAATAGTAATTACCCAGATCAACCGTTACGATAGTCCTTCAAGAGCAAAACACTTGTCCCAAATAATTCAGGACAGTAATCTTATCACCACGTACTACATTAACAAAGCTGCTAAATCCAATAATTCCAAGGCAACAATTCCCCTGAGATTCACGAAAAGTAAGCAATCTATGGTAGATCATCTTCTCCTTAACAGAATAGTCTATTCGAGATTGATACACCCAGCAACAACAACAACAACTATATTAACACAGAGAAATCACGAGGAATCGCTTCCTAACCATCACAACGAGAATTCAATAATTCCTTCCTTTCCAGTAGGCGCATTAAATAACTGTGCACATAGTCAATCCTCCCAACATCTGAATCTAATAATCGTAGCAATACCTTCCAACCGGAGTTGTTCGTATCAAGCTCAACTGAGAAACTACCTAGTTATTAGATGAATAGAAACACACAAGATGAAGGATAATAACAAGAAGATCATTTATTCACAGGGATTCGAGTACTTTAATCGTAAAGGTCTTAATCAGCTGATCAGCATTTGGATTAAGTACCTAAGGTACTCTTTGGGAATAATAATAATACATTGCAGCCATCTGGAATGGTTGTCAGAGGATAACTAGGAATGCCTAGGAGAAAAGAATAAGTGCAATAACCTCCTTCTTCGTCTTCAATTTCACCCTTTAAAAAACCTCGAGCTGTGTTAGAATAAATCACAGAAGAATTCCTTCCTTAGAAGAAACTGCCGTCCAAGAGAGTCCTCCCGGATATCGTTGACAGATAGTTAGCAGCTGGATTGAAACCTATTCCTAATGCTACTACTATTACTGCAGCTGGTCCTTCGCAAGTACGCAGTTTCCCATCGAAACTCCTGAAATAGAATTTCCTGAACAAGAATGAGTAAAATATGTAATGTGCACCGATCACTCCGTCGATCGCTCCTTCGATTATGCCATCACAACGGATAGGCACGTAGCAGTAACAGCAGTTCGAATAGCAATCATTCACTAAATATATCCCTCTAAATAATGAAAATAATCCTAATAAATATACTAATTCCAATCCATTCTAGTTGACTCTACAAGCTGAGCAATTACGATATGGCGGTAATAATACTTGTGATAGTATGGACATTCATGGAGCTAGCACGAAAGGTAAAGGCTTTAACGCCTAGCTATCGTTGTCAGCACCTTTAGGGGAAGCACTGAATAAGATTAATAATGAAGAAGATTATTTTGATAAGGAGAATAATCACCATACAATTGTCAGGTAGACATATATACAGTTAGAATTTGATGCTATTTTCAACTAGGAATCATGCATTTGTGATGTATGTGTGTGTGTGTGTGTGTTTATATGAATTTCTAATGCTGTTTTGTTTTGCTTGCTCAGTGGATTCGAACAAGAGAACACTGATGAACACTGTTCACGTACGGAGATGCCAAAGCCATCATCGAGTATTAGGACAATGCAGGAAATCAAAGTGCTAGAGTTCAAGCACAATAACAATGTACTCAATAACAACAACAGAACAATCAATAATATGAATAATACAGACAATATTAACAACCATAATCTAGGGTTTTCTAACAATAATAATTACCTTGGTTAGATGGTTACAGGAACTACAAAGCATAATAACAACAATAACTACACAGGATTGCTGCTATTGTAACCATTCAGTGACTAGCACATCGATCAGCTTGTTGGGAAGTATCAAAAAGTATAGAATAATACAACTGCTCCTACAACACCGATTGATGCTTCGTTAGCTGCTGCTGCTGTTGCTATTGCTGCAAATCATGCTAATCAATCTTAATAATCGCTCTTGAATGCTCAATACAACAGACGAATCTCAGCTGATTCCATACCTATTAGGATGCTTAATCTTAGCAATACTTCTTACATCAGCAGAAGCCATTATGATTAGCAGTAATAGTAGTAGCTGCAGCAATAACAGCTTGGTGAGAAGTAAAAGAACAATACATGCTATTAGAACTATGCAGGAGGAGTAGATAAGTAGAAGAATATCCCAGAATAGCTGTTGTTCAATACTACTTCTTCGTTATCACCAGCTGCAGGTGGGGGGAATGGGAAGATAACAGCTACATAAGAGATTTTATTACTAGATAATTCGAAGAAGAATCGGAATACTTAGAATGGCAATGACAGCAGCAAGAACTATGATAGAAGTTCATTGAATTGCTTCACAGAGTGTGTGAGTAACAATAGCAATAACAATAACAACACAAAGAATGATAAAAGTACCTCAGGTGTTTACTCTAGTAGCAGCTGCTAAGAAGGAGAGACATTGAAGAATCATAATTTAAGTGGAGCTGGAGCAATAACTGCTGGCTCTTCTTCGTAGCTAGTCTCTGTGAGGTCTTCGAGGAATCCTACGAGCAATCAAAGTAGCACTGCGAATTCAGCTATTTCCACGACCATTCAAGGTGTTAATACACAGACAAATAGCAATAACAACAATAATTATCTTAATAGTATACCATCATCATCATCATCCTCTGCTGCTACTGGTTCTTCTAGTTTGAATGTACCTCAGCAGGAATACTAAAACTAGAAATAATAATAATAATTCGCATAATATGGTGTCTAGCCCAAAGGAGTGAGTCTTATCTAGCAGTAGAATATGCATGCATCATCCAAGTAGAATGATCAAGGTGTTAATAACAATTAGCCGTTTAAGCAACAGCAATAATTGTAGGAATTCACAAAATATTAACAATAACAGCAAGCACCTTAGAATCAGATAAACATCTAATAATAACAATAACAATCATACTCATAGAATCCTGGAGCATAACAATAAGAATTGTCACATCAATGGCATGATTAGTAATAATAATATTAGCATATCCAACCACAACCACAATCACAACAAGGTATCTACAATAATAAATGGATGTCACAATCATCACATCCTCCACACCCTACAATAGAGCAGCAGTAGATCTCACAACCACAATAGTAGCAGTAACTCTACGATCCTTTGAAACTTATGCGATAATAATAACAACAATAAGATGGATCGAAAGCTAATAGTAATAATAACACAAACAGCAATAATAGCATTAATAGTTAATAAAGTTAGAATATACATGGTATTGCTCCTGTTACTCATATCAATCTAAACAATCTTAATCCCAACAACAACATCAATAACATCCTGAATATCTAGAACTAGCAGGTCTTCATGGATCCCTCCTAAGCTTAGCGTTGGATTGCACTTCAACAATAATAATAACAACAACAACTACAAGCACAGCAGTTACCCTTTAAGCTATCACCGAATGAGATATATCTTGACCAACCGCACCAAGCTCCAACGCAGTAAACTAAGTATCCCCAGCAACAGCAGTAACTAGCATAGCCTGCATATTAATATGCTAATATCATTGCTGCTTCTTCTTTCCCTGCTCATTCTCAAACATCTAAGTTATCTAATGATCCTAAACAACCATCCTAACAAGATCAGTAGTAGTAGAACAATCCATATTCAAACTAGTAGAATTCACAGCCGAACAAAATACCTAGCGAGAATAACTAAATGTATCAACTTCCTTAGAATGCAACATCGCAACAAGGTGTGCAAAGAGAGCGCACACCATAGTAAAAATAGAAGATTGTTCTTAATGACAATAACAATTAGTTTCAGCAATAATAGCAGTAGTAATAATACATGCAAGCGCAAAGAGTTTCATATCAAGGTAGTTCGATCCAAGCATAGTACAGAAACAATCAGAAGGTGTCTGTCACACCTGCTATCAAGATGCAGCAGTTTTGATGAATATTTTATTATTATTATTATTTGTATTAAAAAAAGCACTGTATGTTTCGTTAGCTTAGCCTATCTATTTTGAAGGAAATATTTATTATTTTGGATAACCAACAATGATTGAAAAATATTTATGCTCTTTTAAATTCAAAGACAAAACGATTTGTATTGATCAGATCAGTTAGAGATCTTTCAGTGAGAGAGAGAGATACTCTTATGATTGCAATAGATTATGTTTTATCTCTGGGGGGGAATAGCCCTCTAAGATGTGAGTTCACTCATGTTTATTAAGATAAAATACTATTTTACAGAGTTTCTTTTTTGTTTCGGGATAGGAAATGCAAAAAAAAAGATAAGAAAGCTATCTCTCCTGCTGCACGATTGGGAGGGGAGTATCAATGTGATTGGATTGAATTCTTATATTTCGATTTTATAGTTGTCTTCTTTGGGCATTACAACTATTATTATATATTAACAAGTATGATCTTTCTTGCAACTATTAAATGATTGCAATATGTCTCAATTATTGGTTTTTTTCATAATTTTTGAATATCATTCTACTTCTACTGTGTGTGTGTGTGTGTGTGTGCTGTAGGTATATTAACAGAAATAGATTCTTAAATAGCTTATTGCATTAGAGAAATGAAAAATAAGAGACGATGCGATGGGATGGATTGAACTGAGTTGATAATCTACGTCTTCTTCATTTGAGAGCTTATATCAAGAAATAACTTGAAAAAAAAATTATGCTATTCCATTTAGGCTTAACTAAAGAAAAGAGAATTTCAAGATGGGTTTTAATGAGAATGAAACTAAGTCTTTTTTATTGAGGGGAAAAAAAACACAAAAAAGGCTCAGAATTATTATCACAACCAACCAAAAACGTCTTAGATTGGAGTGCTGTTGCTCGAAGAAGAAGCTAATAAAAAATAACAGGATATCAATACAATTTTTGAAGAAGATAATAAATAATACACTAAAATATTATAAAGTTACTCGTTTTAATCTATTCGATCTTTTAATTTAGTTTTGCCCTCTGTGAATTTCAAAGTGCTGCTTAGATTAAATTAAAATGAAATACAATTTTTCATTTACAAAAAAATAAGGCATTTCTCGCTATGGTGGAAATGCTCTCATTGTGATAAGTAGTCGTCTTTGTTTAGGTTGATCAAAGATGATTAAGGATCTATTTTTAGCTATACCCCCCAGTTTTATGATTGTTTGTGGTCTTCTCTTGTCCAACAAGTTTCTCTGGAGGAATCTAACAAAAAATAATGAAGAAATAATAAAACTTCATATTGAATTTTCACATTTAACATCATAGAACTCCCCTCCATCACCCCTTATGAAAATACACCTCTCTCACCTTTTTCTGTTATGGAAAAATCAAAGCAACTCCTATTTGTAATTCATGCAGACATTCAATTCTAAAAGAGACGTTCATAGATAGAAATCAACGAGATCCCCGTCACCACTCAGGAGAAAGAAGAATAGGAAAGAATAGCTAGACTAGGATGGGATTGATAAAAATAATTATACTTATTGTGAT
>Ga0302271_10002922_pt1 | contig 14927 bp, 10 predicted proteins | sample III_Bog_N1_1_FD_198767 | JGI IMG/M metagenome (GOLD analysis project Ga0302271, IMG submission 198767) | Peat permafrost microbial communities from Stordalen Mire near Abisko, Sweden - III_Bog_N1_1 | ecosystem: Environmental > Terrestrial > Soil > Wetlands > Peat | place: Sweden: Abisko... | reverse complement strand
AACCCCTACCCCAACCCCAACCCCAACCCCAACCCCAACCCCAACCCCAACCCCAACCCCAACCCCAACCCCAACCCCAACCCCAACCCCAAACATTTAAATTATTCGAGATTGTTTTTGGCAATAGAATAAGATTCGTTTTATAAATGGCTACTTTGAATTGTAGGCTATTTTTAGATTTTTTTAATGGATACTCCTATTTGTATTCTATTTCTCATCTTCTTATGAACTTTGTGGATTTATTTATCAAATTAACATTGCCGTAAAGAGGAGTTTTGCAAGATTAAATTAATTATCTATGAGGATTTTTAATAATTTCAAATAGATTCCTAAAAGATACGATATAATAAAGGAGTCTGACTGAATGCAAATGGTCTTTATTAATTAAGAAACAGAACTCCTTTATTTTTTGAGATTTTATTAAATTAATAAAATAATTGAAACATCTTTTTATGTAAAGAAGATAAATAAAATAGCGAAACATTTGAAATCGCTATGTTTTTTTGATTAAGAGCCAAAAAAGTGAGTCTAAATAAAATCAAGTTTTTATTAGATTTCTAGAACTTTGAAAAGTTGGAATATGAATTCTCTCAAAAGAATCGATGAAATATAGGATGCATGGAGATTTTTGCCAACTGAAATGAGAATAAACAGAATATGCATTACACAAATATTTCCATAAAAAAGACCATTCATTTTTTAGCATGCTCGTTCTCCCAGTATTCCTTGTTCTTAGTACCACCAACTTCAGGGACAATAGTCTTAGCACCAGGTTTCCACTTAGCAGGGCAGACTTCACCGTGTTCCTCCACGAACTAGAAGGCTTGGACGAGTCTAAGATACTCATCGATGTTTCTTCCGACAGGGAGATCATTAATGGAAATGTGTCTGATAATTCCATGAGGATCGATGATGAAAGTGCCTCTATAAGCAGCACCCTTAGCATCACCGTCTTGAACGAGGACACCATAATCAGTGCAAATCTACTTGGACACATCAGCCAACAAAGGAATGGTCATGTTACCAAGTCCACCCTCTTTTCTGGGCTTCTTGCACCATTCAGCATGGACAAACTGAGAATCAGCAGAGCAGCCAATAACTTCAGTGTTGATCTTGCGGAAAGCTTCAGCGGAATCGTTGAAACTAATGATTTCAGTAGGGCATACGAAGGTGAAGTCGAATGGGTAGAAGAACAAAAGAACCCATTTTCCCTTGTATTATTCGAGGGTAATAGTTTTAACACCATTTTCCCAAGCAGCAGAGGAGAAAGCAGGAGCTTGTTTTCCAACAAAAGCGCTCATTATTGTATTTTTATTAGCGGGGGATGTTCACAGACGATTTATTTAATTAAAAAAGTTATTGCTTATTTGAATTTATGTCCGTGCCTTTAAATGATCTTGTCAAGATAATTACGTCATTCTTAGATCTGACTCGAAGGGTTTTTGTAGTATCATGTTTGATAAAATTCCACGAAGCTTCTTGATGAAAATTCTTACATTATTTTGATATTTATTATTTTAGGTAACCTTTGAAGTAAGAAATAATTGGAAATTGAAAATATTCAAGAGAAGGTTGTTAAGTAGAATTTCCAATCAGTTTCAGAAAGGAAATTTTGACATGATTTGTAACATAAATAATAGTTATTAACATAAACTCAGATATTCTCTAGAAAAATAGTCAATCTCTTCAACCTACTTCACAATAAAAAACCCATTTAGTGATTTTTTATGGACATTTTCTTAACTAAATATCAATAACTGTAGTTAAATCTTTGATCTTTTGTATTTTTAAAATAATTTAGAATACATATTCCTTAAAATAAGAGCAACTCTTGGCATGAATGAACACCTACTCATTCTCTAAACATTTATTCTCTTGAAAAATATTTGGCTTTTTTATTTGTAAAATAAAAACATAACACATTTGAAGAACGAAGAACCTAAAAAGAAGTCTAAAATTGGACTTTATTGATATTGAGCCTAATTAAAAAGATTTCTTTTTCTCAACCTAATAATAACCATGCTAATTTCAATGGGGCAGCTGATTCCAAACAAATTAAATTATTCTTCTTCTCCCAAATTAGTCTGTTTGTGTGCGTGTCTCCAGTTTAGAATGTTCAAGAACATACTTTGTTTTTAACGAAACTAAGTTTTCTCGTTGCTCGCTAAGGGTCAAGCTTTCCAATCAAGTTTGTCAACTAACTTCAATGCAATAACTTCAGCTTAGTGCTTTTTTAGATAAGGTAACTACGTACGTGCTTAGGAAAAGCTAGATGAAATCAAAGTTTCTTAAGGAAAAGACATCGACGCGCTGAAACTCTACGCGAAGGTTCTCGTTGCTTAGGAAAAGTTCTCTGAAGGTTTAAAGGCGTTTCAGAGGGTGATTGAAATATCCCCTGGTGATATCGAAAGCAATATTTCGTAAATGGGGCTGATTGAGACCATCAGCGATGGTGATAATAGTGAATAGCTAGATGATATAACTGATAGGATTATTAAGCATCATCCTGAAGACGAAGGATAGAAAGTAGCAGTGGCATTTACAAGTCTAATAGACGAATAATACGATGAAATTATCCAAGTTTTAAAGGATCCTGCTGATTTTGCTGATGAGAATAATCGATTCCTCGCATGTTCTCTTCTCAAAGAAGCATACCAATACAAAAACTAATCTGAAAAAGCAATCGAAGTGCTTGAAAAATCTGCTGAGCTGTGCACTGAGAAACTCGATGAAATCTACTTTGAATTAGCTAAGTTATATCATTCTGAAGGTAAATAAAATGAAGAATAACTTGCTTTAGAGAAATCGCTAGCATTTAATCCCAATCAGTTTGATGTGCTTATCGAGTTAGCTTGGATACATTACATTAAAGGAAATAAAACTAAAGTTGAAGAGTGCATGCAGCAATCAGAGGCAATTGAGAAGTTTAACTCAAAAGCATATTTTTATCGTGCAAAAATGTTGTAATAAGAAAATTAACTTGACGCTGCAGAGAAGATGCTCCTTCAAGCTGTGAAGATCGAAGGGAAAAACACTTCTTGCTAGATATTCAACTAACTAGGAGTTCTTGCTTTATAACGCTCAGAGATTCAGAAAGCTTAGAATCACTTCATGGAAGCACTAGAGAAAAATAACGAAGAACACTAATATTATTTCAATATTGCTTTAACTCATAAACTACTTAAAAACCCATTAGCAGCTATTGATTATTTCGAAAGAGGGCTGATTCTTAAGCCGTAACATCTAGGAGCATTATCAATGTTAGGGAAACTTTACCTGCAGAATCGTAAAACAAAAGAAGCTGTCTAATCATTAGAGAGAGCAGTTTAGATTGATTCATCAAAAGATAACAGCGAATTACTCTTTGATCTAGCAAGTGCATACATTTAAGAAAATGATCTGAAGAATGCTAAATAAATCATTGAGAAAGTTTTAGCGATTAATCCTAATCATAAAGAAGCTTTGAATATGAAAGCAAACATGGGAGTCATATGAGAGAAAACTAAGGCTTTAATAAAGTAAGGGAGAATGTATATAAAAACGGTCTCTACTGTATTTGGTTTGTTCATTGCATAGACTTTTGAGTGTTTCGGAGATAAATAATATTTATTTATGGGGATTGATTAATCTTATAGGTGGGAAAGTGAGAAAAAAGCACAATTTCAATAAATAATTAAGTGAATTTTGATTATTTTTTTGATAAAAATAAGGGTAAAATCAAAGAAATCTGGAAACAAAACTCTTTTTAATTTTCATTTTCAAACTTTTTTTCTTTTAATTTCTTAATTAAAGTACTTAGAATCACTTAAATTACATTGAAATTTAACACTTAATTATTTTTTCTCAGCTTCAAAGTGGGTATGCATAATAAAATAGCTATCAAATACTAATTTTGAATGAAATTTCAAGTTTTGTATGTAAAAAAGTCAATAAAAGCAAAAATACTTGCATTTCTAATTTAAAAAATTAATAAACTTTTTAATTGAATTTGTTTGCTAAAAGATACATAGCCGGATTGAGGAAAAATATTTTATTCAAACAGTAACATTTGAGCCAGTGTCGATGAGTGTATGCGAATTCCAATAAGTTGATGGAGGGAATGTTCTATTTTCTGAACAAGGACTAGCCATTGCAGGTCTATCTTGATCGGAATTTGTATTTATGAGAAATAAGTTCTATTGAACTTAAGATCGATCTGTGTTTAGTGATGAGGGAGCATCTGATAGATGTTGTTATTGCTGCTGCTGAGGATCTAAAGAACCTTATTATTTCTAATTATTTTGCTGTTTTAATTCATTAATTGATAGATCAAGATAAGACCGATTGTATCTTTAAGAAAGATCTCCAAATCTTTCTTGTTTAGGTGCTTTATCTAGTGTCCTTAAATGAGGAGAATAACTATCTGCAGATTAATCTGATTCCTCGTAGATTACCGATGGGTTCTTTTATTGATAACTCCTGGTCTAAGAACTTTGAAAATAGCTACCAAGAGGTGAAGAATTACTAGCTCCTGAAGATTGATCTCTATTATCTTCTTGAAAATAGTATTAATTCTAAAGTGAAGGATGCTAAAATTATGGCTGTTGTTATGTATTTTGAAAGCTGTATTATTGCTAATGTTGTTAGTATTGTGGTTGCTGATGTGTTGTTTAAGTCCAAGGAGAATTTATAGAAACGTAGGATATTTATTGTGAAATATTCTACAAATTCGGAGGAGATATCTAAGAAAGTATATTGCTAAATTGGTGATTACTTTTGGGAGATTAGAAATCAAAATGAGGATATAAACTAGCAGATTGCTAATCTTGCTGCTATTGTTGTTACCACTACAAACTCAAAGGAGATTGTTGTTAACAATTTTAGTGCAATTACATTTACTAGACTGGCTAGGGTTGGATAGACGGAGAACAAGGTAACATTATGTTCTCAGCTCGGATTACAGGTGAAATAGATCTAGAGTTAGTCACTGCTATTTTGGGAACTGCAGGTTTTGGAAGTCTGAAATAGTTAGGAGGGACAAAGTTAGGACTTTGATAGTATGTTGGAGATAGCATTGGTAACTAAGAATGATTTTCATAATTATCTTCTTCATTATCTCTTTTTCTTGCAGTTTGGTCCTTCAAATAAGGAGATAACTGTTATCTATTTGGTGTTTAGAGATAATTTGCTTAATTATGTTAAGAATTATTCGCTGAGTGATTTTAAAAGGATGGAGGGATGTTTTCATTCTCAAGATTAAGTTGATTTTAACTGTATGCTCGAGGAAACACTCTAGAAGGTTATTATGATTGTGTTGGATTGCTAGCAAGGAATAAATAAGATGAAGATTATGGATACTGCTATTCAGAACATTTTGGTTGTTATTAAACAGGAAAAGAAGGAGATACTCCTACTCTACATAATTATTGCTGTTACTACTACAATGGATTGCGATTAATATTTTGGTTTGTTTATTTTTCGACGAGATATGGTCTTGAAAATGATTTTTTTATGCGCTGAGTTGGTGTTAACGATCTGATTTCTTATTTGTTTAAGTTATTATTTTGATCTATTTGTTCGTAGTTATCCTTCAGAATGGAGTTGAAGCTGATGAATTTACTAGCTTAACCATAGCATGCCTAGGTTTGAGCTTAGCTTGGTGAAATCGATCGAGCTGGTGAAACACTAGAGCTTCTGGGAGGGACAAAACAAGGAAGCTGAATAGTCGGTGTAGGGGAAACAAAACTACTATTTTAGCTTTGATTTTGATAAGAATGAAAGGAATTCTCAAGGTTGAAACTATTATTGCAGAGGGGTTAAAGAAGAGCAGGGTTAGGTAATAATTGCTGAATTGCTTCAAGACCAGCACCAGCAGTGCTAGTAGTAACAATTGGCTGTCTTTCCACTTACAAAATTAGCATAAATAATTATTTCCAAAAATTAACAAAAAAACATTAAAGGTTTTTTACTTCTAGGGTTAGTTATTTAGCTGAAAGGGCGTTATTTAAGGGAATTTGGTGTTATTCTAGGTGGAGAAGGCAAGCGTTGTATTCTGGTAATTTTAGGTGAGATCTAAGGAGCATTCATTGTTCTTCCAGGAGAAATCTCTCTTTCCGGACTGATTGATGGAGATGGAGACACTGAAGAAAACCTAGGAGACGCATTTGCAAATGTTACTAGCAGCGACTAACGCAGAGGGCGAGGTTATTAGCTTGCAAAGGATTATTGAGCAGTTGGAGAAAGTTAAGGAGTATGCTAAATCATTGAGTTTTTTGAAGAAAGTGGGGATTATTGCTATTAAAATTACTGGAATGAAGTTTATTGTGAATATTAGTTATCTTTTAGTTGTCTTTAAGGATTAGAGTGCTGATAGCTGTTATCTTAGTGTTGATTGAGTGGCTCTTAGAAATAAGGGTTCTAATTGAATTAATGCTGTTATCTGAGTTGTGTGGATACATTTTGTTCTTGCTAGTATGAATTCTAAGCTGATGGAAATAGTTATTTTTAAGGTAAGGGTTCTTGCTAATTTGAAGTTGCATCAAAATAAGAAGGCATTTAATAAAGATGTTGCTGTTATTGTTATTGTAGTTAGATTATCTGCTGTTATGGGATGTGTTCAGATTATAATTATTACATCGATTTGGATTGTTGCAATTACGGCACTTAAAATGGCTCAACTTCTTTGAAAACACGCTGCTAGCTTGGTGAAGCAAATTGCTGTTAAGTAGAATGAGGAGCACAAATGCTGAAAGGTTGCTAAGGAGATAATTAAGATGAAGACTAGTTTCTTCTTGGTCTCTGCTGAAACTATGGCACTTGCTGGGATTAATCTTCTTGAGATTAGTTCTTTTGAAGAGGCTATATAAATGATTTCGATGAAGGCTGCTATTATTGCTAAGCTTAGGGTATGTCAAGATGTCGTGCAAAAAATTATCTGGAAGTTGATTATTATTGCTAAGATGTTTGCTGTTGTTATTGCTGGAAAAACGATTTGTTAGATGTATGTGATTATGCTGCTTAATTTCGTTGTTTTTCTGTTGATTATTGCAATTGTTTAGATATCTAATTCTACTACTATTGCTCTTCCCTTCTTTAATTTTTAAAAAAAGGCAGAATTTTTGTTTTCAGCGAAACACTCGGACTCACTGGAGCTTTTGATATGTTACTAGAGTAACTTTGGTTGTTTTATGGATTCTAAAAAGGAGCAGCAGTTGGTTTGATAATCGATTATGATTATTCAAGCTAACCAAGTAATTTCGCTGAGAGTGGTCTATCTCGAGGGTTCAAAACAAGCATAGATTGCAATAATTCAATCAAGTAAGACGAGTAAGCGGGTTTAAGAGATAATATTCTTTCTTGCAGTGATGTTTCTAAATATCGCTTGGCTTTAACATCTACTAACTGCCTTGAATCCATAAATGTACATAACTCAAGTAACGTTAATCCTAATTAAAACACATCCGTTTGATATTTAAACCTCTCAATTATCTCAAGATCATCAACTTGTATGCCGTATAATATTTCAGGGCTAACATATGGCATTCTCTCGATGCCCATTCCGCTGCTGATATGCGGGAAGAACTGATTTCTAGCTAAGTAATAAGCAGCGTTTTATCCTAGAATCAACTAGTTATCATAGATTTTTATGCAGTTATCAGTAGTATCATGAAAAATAGTAGACGGTTCAATATTCCCATTTGCAATGTTATGCTAACTAAGGAAGTTTAAGCAAGAAAGTACTTCTTTAGCTATTCGAATGATGTCGTCTTCTGGAAACTGCCAATTGAGTTAGTTTCTACCCTAAACGACTTATCCAAGTGATATTTCTGCCCAATCAAAGTAGCATGTGAATCCATTATTTTATGCTGATTCCTCCCATGCTAGAGTGCTTAGTAAGTGAGGGTGTCTTAACTCTTAAGCAAAAAAAGAAAATGTTAAATACACTAAAAATTGTTCAAAAAACAAAAATATTTTGTTTAAGTTTTAAGAAAACTGCTTAAATTTTGTTTACATGTGCGTTTATTTCGATCTTCATCAGTCAACTTCAATAAGCAAGGAATATTTACAACTTCGCGATGATGACCCTCTACTTTAAGAACATTTACAACACCAAATGCTTGCGTGTTAGCTTATTTCTAGCTTTTGATTCTTTTGTGGCTTAGCAGATCACCACCAGTCCGATTGCCCATTAGAGAAAAATGATTGTTTAAAGGTTCAATATAACTAATACTTTAAACTAAAAAAATAGGGTTTTAGTCTAGCTTTTTGTTCTCCTTCTTGGATGTATTGAGTGTATGTTAGTTGAACTGTTAAGTTTATTTTTTAATGCCGATAACAAAAGACTCTTTTTTTGTTAGATTTTTTCTTTTTGAACACAACTGTTCTTTAACAGATATATTTTTATTACACTTTAGCTTGATTTCTTTCAAAGGGAATAAGATTCTTGAGTCTAAATCTTATCTTTTTCTCACAATTTTTCTTAGATTTTTTTATGAAAAAGAAATAGTCTTACATTTTTAACTAAAATTCACAAGCAGAAACAGTCTTTTTGTTGTTTTTAAGTTAACTTATTCAAAAAACATATCGATTCCATCTTCCCCCTTTGTAGTCCTCAACTAAACATAATCAGTATTGGAGATACACCCATTTGTATTCCTTATTTTAATAAACAAAATAGTGATCCAATTAATAATAACATTATTTTCTGCTTTTTTTTACCAATCAAGACTCATTCTTCTTTGAGTAAAATCCCATAATTCATACACACAAAAATGTCTAAAACACAATGACTCTTATTATTTTAAATTGAGAATATTTTTCTGCGAGATGCCGCCAGTTCTTGAATGATTTAAATCTTTAGAAATAATTTCTAATGAATCCTTAACCTCAAACCCCTTCCTAAGCACGATCTTGAGACTCCTCTTCATCTTCTTCTTCATCATCGTCATCATCGTCTTCATCGTCTTCTTCCTTTGCTTTCTTTAAAGGCTTCTTTGAAGTGCCACCTTCTTTACTTTCTTGAGCTTTAACTGCCTTTTAATTATTAAGAAAATGAACAATTTAACAATATCCATGTTTTTGTAGTCCTCTTCGATCATTTGGCATTAATTTTGGCAACTTATTTTTTCTTTTATCAAGACACTTCTTCATCGGAAATCCAAATTTTAATCCAAAACATCTTAATTATCTTTGAATTTAAGGCATACCTCACGATATTTGTACAGGTATAATTTCAATATCTCATAGTAGTTCTCGAATCCAAGGGTTGTGATGGAATGAAGGAGATCTTCACCGTTGATTGTCTTACGTTTTTCAGATCGGCATTTCTCACAAGCCTCACTTGTAATGAAACTGATGAATTCGGAGACACATTCTTGGACGGTTTCTTTTGCATCCTTAGCAATTTTGGCGTTGTCAGGAAGAGCTTTTTTCATGATTCTGCTGATGTTTGCAATTGGCAAGAATCGACTGTAGTTTGGAATCAATCTTGTCAGAAAGAAAAAACCAAAATGTTCACTTTAGAAATGAATCCAAATTGATTAATTGCATAAATTTATCTTGATAAATGATAGCCACTCTTACCTATCTTAGTTTCCTGAATCTCCATCCATTTTTGTGGCTGTTGTTGTTGCTAAATTTTCTTGGGAAAAATATTTTAAAATTCTTTCAGGTCTACTCTTTTTCACTTTTTCTTCGATTCTTGGTGAAGTACAGGGCAAAGATAATAAAAAAAATAAATATATTCCTATTCTTTATTAATTAGTCACCTTCTGGCGCGATGATTTATTTAATTTGGAAACAAAACAAATAATTAAAGGACGTGTCGATTGTTTTTATCTCAAATTAAAGATAATTTGTAGGTTTTAAGATAATTTTTGAACTCTTTTCAAAAAATATTCTGTCAATCCTTGTTAAGGGTTAATTTTGTATTCTGTCATTCAAGAAAATAAAGGATTCCCACAGCATAATCAGACAATTTGCAATATGTTTATTAACCAACATTTGCAATTATTTAATGAATAAATCACTAAAGAGACACATTAATCTTGGATTTATTATTTGAAAAAAGACTAGAACTATTTTTTACAAAATGAATAATCCTAAAAAGCTAAATAAAGATTCTTATTTAATTGTAAGCCTATCTTAAGTTAGATAAATAAGCTTGTGCTTGTCTAACTATTACACCTACTTATTAAAGTGAAAATGTTCAATCTAAACTGATTTTCATTTAGAAAAATAAAAAGTTAGTTCAAAAATTTTCAGACTCATTAGCATCAAATATTGGAAGCAAGTGTTATTGTTTTTAACTTTTCAGGATATTTGACTAATTGTCTGCAAAGTAACTCATAAACTGTGTTTGTTTTTTATGTCTTTCTCCTGAATCAGTTGAATGAAGATGCTATTTAGCTTTTGAAGCATTAGATAAAGCAAAAATATATTAAATACTTACTATTGAATAGTTAAAATTTGTTCATTCTTGTCACAATCCTTTAATTATTTTGTTGAACTTTTAACTCATGTTTATTGAAGCCTTCACTTTAAAATAGAGCATCCAACTAAAATACCTTTATCTTTAATATGTTAGTTTCAATTGATGTTTCTAACTCTTTTGAAATACATGAAATAAGCACAAATTCAATAAAGAAATAATTATCCCAAAGAAAACAATTTAATTAATTTTCGTCCCAAATCTTGAAAAAGTTAAGTTTTTTACTCCACCCCAAACTATGAACTATCATAAATAGCCTTAACTTAGCAATGCAATGTCCTTCACAGATTGATTATCGGTTGCATTTTGAGGCCTTTGTGCCTCTAATGTAGGAGCGACTTATTTGCTTCGCTTCGTTGGCTGCTCCATTCCTTTCAAGTTAGTTTTTAAATACGCAAAAACTCAATAACTTTTTCAAAGTTCCAATAGATAATATCTCCCTAAATATGAGAGAATGGTGATACCGCATATATTAATATTTCAAAAAAAGAAAGTGCATTATGTAGTTGCGTTGCTAAAGTTGCTGTAGTTGCTTTTCTCTTTTGTAAAGATAGTCCCAAAAATGCCAAATCCTGGTACTTGACTAAGCTAGAATAAATAACAAATAATAACAAAATCTCTATGCTTTAGCAAGGTCTTCAGTTGAATTGGCTGAGGGAATTCAAATATTGTCGAATCCGTTATGGATAAATTAAAAATTCAAGTTTAATTTATGAAATTAAATGAGTTTGATTTTGAATTATGAATTTAATTAAAGGCTAACTGAAAGAGACTAATATCTAATTAAAGTGCTTATGTCAAAGTCTTAATAATTGTTAGTTATCTTTCTTCCTTCCCAATGAAATTAAGATCCCTCAGCCCATCATTCGATTAACAAAAATCAATAGTTTCTTCATACAATATTCTTTTTTTAAAACTCAACAAAAATGCTCTAAATCCATGACTTACAACATAAAACCTGGATTTTTATCCAAAAATTCTTGCCAATTTGCAGCTTCAATCGAAAGAAGAACACTATCTGTGATGGCTGTTAAGGAAGTAGTCACCGGCTGCTTTCTTAAAATATTGACAGTCTCACCAATAAATTCTCCACTTTGCTCTATTTTTATCTCTGCATTATGTGAATTTTAAAACACACATTCACCGCTTTTGAGTATGTAAACAGATGAAGGTTTCCAATTTTTTTTCCAAATACTTTCTCCAGCTTTGAATGAGCATTCTTTGACTATTGCTTCAAGGGTTACCTTCTATGTTTTCTCCAATTGCTTGAACAAAGAGTTCCTAAGTAAAAAAAAGTAAGTGTTTTATGGGAATAAGCAATAAGCAATGTCAAAGCATCGAAAAGTTAAGTGAGTTTGGTTTTATCTTCCAATTTGCCGATTTGTGTTTACTTCTCAAGATAGACAATCGCAAATTTCTTTCTGGCTTCAGTTAATTCTTTTAGCCTTCTGAGCACCTCTCCTTATCCATCTTCATCACCGAATAAGAATTAGAAGTCATGCCTTTCTAGTGTCAGCAATACGCAATCGTTCTCAGCAAACGCACTTTTGAAAAAGGGATAAAAAGAGATTGAAAAAAACAAACAATCATGAGTGCAATTTAGCTAAAACAAATTGGTTAGAAACAATGTTTGCATTTTTTAAAGATAACGACAAATATTTACCTAGCTTGCCTTGTGTGAGACGAATCTATGAGACCAACTTCTCCGAAATAATCACCTGGACCTATGAGACTTTAGAAGTTTTTATCCCTTTACGAAATGATCTTCACACGACCTGATTCAATAATAAAGAACTTGTTTCCTATGGAATTTTCTGGGAAAATGATTTCTCCTTTTTTGATTTCAACAAGCTCTAAGCAGTCCACTAAACTGCGGATGTTTTTAATTGTCAGTGGTTCGAAGATATCTATTGAACCTAGCAAATCTAATCTCTTCAGAAAAGCCAGTTCTGGACTGGAATTGGCTGGGATAAGTACAAGAGTATGCTCAACTCTTGTTTTAGCAATTTTTAAACCTAAATCTTTTCTCACATCTTTCTTGGCCACATGAAGGAGAAATAAGTTTTATTTTGCTTTAGCAGAGAAGTTCGAGAATGCTTCTTGAGGTGTGTGGATAGGAGGAACACCTGCTTCGTGAAGGATAAGATCATATTTATCGAAATTCACATTAGCAAGCTATTGATATCTCTCTTGCTGTAAGAATCCCCATTCTTAGAACTATCTCAATCTTAACAAAAAAATAAATAAATTGATAACTTTGCAACACTGAAATGATAAGTTCATTGATTACTTTGTTGGATGATAAAATGTATCAGCTGAGAAGTAGAGCGATTTTTAACCAAATTCAACTGAGAAACCAATGCAAGGGATGACGTGGAAAGAATAAAAGAATTCAAAAGCCCCTCCAAGGATCTTCATTTTGCAACCAATTACAACTGGTCTAAATACAAATAGCTTTCTGAGCTCTTCTCTGTGCATTCCAGTGAGATTAGAATATTTCCTCAGAAACGAATTCATGATCGTTCTTGTTGTGATAACCTTTCAAAAAGTAGAATGTTAAATAAATGTAACGAAGAGCACCCATTTTGTTTAATGTTCGCTGTTATTTGTGTATGAAAAGGGAAATATGTTACTTCAATTTTCTTTTCAAAAAGTATTTTTTCAATCGCTCCAGCATCATGATCAGCATGACAATGCGTGATGATAATTGCTGATATTTTAGCAGGATTGATGCCCATACTTTTCAAATAAGAATTAGAAAAAGGAGGAGGATCTACCATAATTCCTGAACCATTGCACCATAACACAAATCCTGTTGTGTGCCCACAAGGATCAAATCCTATTTTGAGAAACAAATAGACTTAATATTATTGCAATATTTTTTATTTTTCCTACCATGGCTGCTTCCTAGGATTGTCACTCCGAAATCAGGAGGCTCAAATTGAGAAGATGAAGGAGGCAAATTCTCCAGTTATAAGCGTTCAAACTCAGCAAAACTGCTTTCAGAAACTCCTAGGGAGTATGTTCCAAGAGCTGATACTTCATCAGGGAAATGCGCTACTTCCTAACCGTTATCAAATACTTTGATCATGAAGCTGGCATGACTATCATTTCCTGTGCTTTTTTCAATCCTAACAACATTCTCTTTTGATCCAGATTATTTCCTTATTTCAGCTATTCCAAGGCTATCAAAAATGGTGAATGACAATAGAGAATCCACATTTGTTAGCAAGTTTGGATCTTAAATTGCCTACAAACAGCACAATAGATACAATAAATCAATTAAAATTATTAAAAACAAATGAATTCTCTATGGATATGTCTTACTCCTGACACTATCGCTCTTTCTTTTAAGAAGTCAGGATAGCCAGACTTTGGATATGATTAATGGAAATCTTCTCTTAATCGCTTTATTAAAATATGATAAAGTCATCATTTAAAGGATACTGATATGCCCTAAAATAAAGTCTTTTACATCATGATTTTCAGGTCCACAGAGTGTTTCTTGAAACGCATTGCGAATAGCTTATCGGCAGGAACTGTCACATATTAGATTGATTTTTTATTTCAACACAAAGAAATTGAAATACGCTGGAAACTCAAATTCAGCTACACTCAAATTCGTTCCCGTATTGAAGCGCTAGGAAGGTACTATGAAGTTAGTGGGCACATCCATTTTCAAGCTCATTGAATCTTTGATGGTTTCAGGTGGTATTCCATATTGTAAGTTACCAATTGATGTTTTAATAATGCATCCTCCTCGAGTGAGTTAAATAACTTTTGAGTCTTTCGAAGTTTGTAGCTGTTTTTGTTATTCATAAGCTAACTATTGTTCTTGATTGCTGGATTAATGGTGAGCTAGCAGACATTCAGCAAACGATTTGTCAAGGTTCTCATCATCCGATAAAACAAATGAGCAAGCCATTTCTATATTAATGTTAAAAATATACTTAAATGCTTCTTAAAAGTTTGAGAATCTAATAAATAATTGAGATTTTCTACTTATTCAATTAGTCTAAGTTATTATTTCTTTAAGCTTTAAAATCATTAATCAACTCATTAATTCATTGATAAATGGTAAGTTTTTCTACAATTTTTTAAAATTCTTAAGGATTTTCTTGTAATTAGTCTAATTGAATCATTATCTTATTTACTGAGATAATTAATTAATAATAGTGGAATTATTTATCACTTAATCAATTTAATTAAAAATCAAATTAGATAAAAATAAATAGGAGTTTTCAATTATTTTATTATTTTTTTAGTGAATTTCCTTCATTTTTGAATGGATAACTTAATTATTTCCTGAGATTTATCGATATTTATCATATTTTTGCAATAATATTTTTAATAATTTTGTTTCTTTTTTTAAATCAAATTGGGGTTGGGGTTGGGGTTGGGGTTGGGGTTGGGGTTGGGGTTGGGGTTGGGGTTGGGGTTGGTGTTCGGTAGTGGTATG
>Ga0302271_10002920_pt1 | contig 14937 bp, 9 predicted proteins | sample III_Bog_N1_1_FD_198767 | JGI IMG/M metagenome (GOLD analysis project Ga0302271, IMG submission 198767) | Peat permafrost microbial communities from Stordalen Mire near Abisko, Sweden - III_Bog_N1_1 | ecosystem: Environmental > Terrestrial > Soil > Wetlands > Peat | place: Sweden: Abisko... | reverse complement strand
ACTATTAAGACAAGTTATCTCCAAAATTGTTTACGCAAGTTTGCAATGAGATGTATAGCAATGCTAATGGTTTTACGGTCTCTGGCAGAAATAGGATTCCCGCTGGGTCAGACTCTCCAAATATAATTATGGTGCGTTTGAATAAAACGTAACCCTGTCGCACAACGACAGGAAAGCCGGGTAACCTGGATGGGAATACGGATAGAAGGTAATTCGTTACCGATATTTGCTTCCCGCTACACTAGTAGAAACAGCGATGTTTCGACTTCGTGGCTAGCAGTTCAGGCGAGCAGTACAAAAAAATTAAAAGTCGCGGCGTTTGGTATTTAATAAATAAATGAGTTTATTATTGAACGAATTTTATTTTTTGGTAGAACTACCAACAGAGTAAAACGGTCAAGAGTAAAAAAGCTGTATACGTACAGGCTTGATAGCAATGTTAAGTTTGTATTGTTATGATAAAGCCGGCAAGATCAGCAAATCCGAATGCTGAAAAATCCAGTACCGGGACACCGGAAGAACTGAAATCCCTGAAATACGGGACAAACGTTTGACTTAAGTGAAATGGGAAAAATTGACGGAAACAACCTGAGGATGGATTCCATTCACAGGATCGGGACCGTAAAAAGGCAGGAGAGATTTCAACGATTTTCAGGGTGATTCTGCCCTTATGGCGTATCTGCAAGGATCATGTCATGAACAGAATCCGAAACTATGCAAATAGCGGGAAACCTTAAACGTCGGAATGAGAATGCAGAGGATTATATCAGAAGGTATTTCCATTGGAAACAATGAAAGTAACTATACAGAACTTCAATTTCTATTGACCGGTGATTTGAGTTCTTTGAACCGAAGTGCACTTCATGTAAATCCGTAAAGGATGATACGTTGAAACACAGACTTTGCACCAACAGGTTAAAAATTAAGTGAGCAATCATTTGAAATTGTAACCTGAAGCAATCAGGAGATTATCAAGAAGCGGTTTTGTAAAAAACGGCCTGCGATAAGCCGGATTCAGTAAAGCTAAAACGAATCGAAGACAGAGAGGCTGAAATACGCTATCCGGTGAAGGAGCGAATGGAAAGACTGGTAAAACAGTACGGAAGATCGATCAGAAGCGGAAAGATACAGCAGCACTAAGCAAGGTAAAACCCAGCTTATTAAAACATATCCAAATCAAACTCATGGTGTTTAATCAGTATCCGAAGACAGTAACATATAAATTTCAAAAGAGGGTGTCGTAAAAGGTACCCTCTTTCTTTTTTTATAGGCCGGATTCATCATCCGGCCTTTTACATTTAAAAGAAAATAAAAATAAGAATAAGAAATAATTGTCAACTAATATTAATATTAAATGATTATTTTTGTGTGTCAAAATGAATTCTGATAAACAGCTCTCTGTTTGGATGATTCATATAGATTTGGATTACCGGCAAAACAGAAAATAGCATTTCAGTAGAAGAAGAAATTCAGGAATATATATCAAAAATACTTTTTCCAACGTTTAATATATAACCTTATGAAAACAAGTTATTTGATAAAACATTTTGTTGGTACATTTGTTTTTTTTAGTATTCTTTTTATCAGTGCCGGTCGATTGAATTACTGGCAAGGATTGGTTTACGTGATTATCGGACTTGTTATGGCCGTATTGAACTATACGGTCTTCCGGATTGATGATGATCTTTTAATCGAACGTTCAAAACCCGGAGCTGATACCAAACAATGGGATAAAGCCATTCTGGGAATCTCATTCTTACTTACAATCTGTATGTATACCACTGCAGGTCTTGATTCAGGACGTTACCACTGGTCACCTGAATTTCCATGGATCCTTGTTATTCTCGGCATTCTACTGACTGCATCAGGACAACTCTTGTTTCTTATTGCTCAAAAACAAAATAAATTTTTCTCAAGTACCGTACGTATTCAGACAGATCGAGAACACAGTGTTTGTCAGAAAGGACTTTACACAGTAGTACGACATCCTGCATATATGGGTATGATCATTCAGTCGGCGGGTTTTCCGTTGCTACTAGGTTCCGTGTGGAGCATCATTCCAATTGGATTGTCCATCATTGTTATCCTGATAAGGACAAACCTGGAGGATAAGACATTGAAAACTGAATTGAAGGGCTATCTGGAATATTCTGCTAAAACCCGGTATAAGATCATTCCGTATGTGTGGTGATAGCTTTAAACAAAGTCTTAAAAGGAACCGACTTATATATTTGGTTTTAGTAGCCATGACTATTGTTACAGGACTGGCATCAAGGCATTATTCCAGTAGTCTGCCTCCATGGGTAGAATCCTATCTGGGTGATACGCTTTGGGCATTGATGGTTTTTCTACTGATAGGTTTCATATTCCGTACAAAAAGCACCCGATGGGTTGCGGTTGCTGCAATCTTATTTTCATACAGTATTGAAGTAAGCCAGCTCTATCATGCCCCCTGGATAGATACCCTGCGTTCCAATTGGTTGGGAGGATTAATACTCGGGTTCGGGTTTCTGTGGAGTGATTTGGTTTGCTATACGGTAGGGATTGGAGTTGGGGTTATGATGGAAAAGATATTTATCGAAAAGTAATATGAAAACGAAATTCATCTTTATCCTTGCAATTCTGTCCATTGGCCAAAGCAAAGCTCAATTCAGCGAAGCATATTATAAAAGCGGCAGAGAAAATGCAAGCCGTCAGAATCATAAGGAAGCCATTGCAGATTTCACAAAAGCCATAGAGCTAAAACCGGATTATGCAGATGCCTATTGTGCCAGAGGTATTTCAAAAGATATATTGTTTAAATACGGGGAAGCGATTGCAGACTATTCCAAAGCGATTGCACTGCAGCCGGATAATCCGGCTGCCTATTCCAACAGGGGGCTATCAAATCTAAAGATACATGACTATCAGGCAGCAATAGAAGACTTCACGACCGTAATTAAGCTTATGCCGGACTTTGCCGATGCGTATTACAACAGGGCTGAAGCAGAAATATATGTAAGAGATTTTCAGGGAGCAATTGTTGACTACACAACTTTCCTCAAATTTAAACCTGATGCCATTGACGTGTATATCAACAGGGGAAGTGCAAAAGGTAATATAGGAGACCGCAATGGTTCGATTGACGACTTTGATAAAGCTATCCGCATTGATTCTAAAAATGCAGACACTTATTATAAGATTGGACTTGCAAAAAACGCATTGCAAAACTTTAAAGGAGCAGTTGCCAGTTACACAAGTGCAATTCAGATTCATCCCAATGATGCCGATCTTTATTTTAACAGAGGTATTGCATTCCAGAATCTAAGGGATCATAAAGCGGCCATTATTGATTATAACAAAGGGTTAGAGATTCATCCGGATGTAGCAGTTGTTTATTATAACCGGGGAACAGCAAAAGAACAACTGAGAGATTATCCGGGAGCTGTTGCAGACTATTCAAAGGCGATAGAAATCAATCCTGAGTATGTGGAGGCATATTTCTACAGAGGAGCATCAAAAAGCAAATTAAAAGACTATCCGGGAGCTGTCGCTGACTACAACCATGTGATAGAACTGAATCCCAAAAGTCCGGAAGCGTATGTTCAACGAGGAATGGCAAAAATGAATACCGGGGATAAAGCTGATGGATGTGCTGATCTGACTAAGGCCGGTGAGTTGGGTTTTGCGAAAGCATATGATATACATAACGCTGTCTGCAAATAACAGAATGAAAAAAAGATTTGTATTTTATGATCATACCCCTATTTCATTGACTATACATTTAACAAAAATGGGTGTTTATTAAAATAAATTGTTTAATTTTGGAGTTTGATATAAATAAATTGCTTCAATTTTCATCAACAGCCAGAATACTGATTTGTAATTGATGTAATTGAAAAGATAAAAGAAATATAAGATTTTGGTTGATTGCTTAATCTGCATAAGTATATCAATCCAATTTTTTATTATAAGCTGATGCTTTAAATTATACAATATTTAATTAGGTTTTGCAATAGTCTAAAACAGAATAAAGAGAAATAAAATATTTGTAACTATGAAAAAGTTTTGCATTTCTGCTGCAATAATTGTATTATCAGCTTTATTAGTCAGTCCATTGGCAATTTCGCAAAATTATACCAGGAATTGGTTATTTGGTGAATTTGGATTGGAGTTTAAGCGCGATACAGTTGTGGTACGTCATGATTATGCACAGCACGAAAACAGGGGTATGGGTATTCTAAGTGATAAGGATGGAAACCTGATTTGCTATACTGATGGTTTCACTATCTGGAATTCGAAGCATACGATCATGCCTAATGGGAATAATGTCATGTCAGTAGCAGGAAGTCCACGAGTTCACGAATCAATTATTGTTCCCAAACCTGGTACGGGAAAGCAGTACTATGTCTTTACAGTTGATGCTTATAATGGACAAGCTTCATCCGGGCTATATTATTCGGTAGTCGATTTAAACAAGGATAATGGATTGGGTGATGTAACTCTAAAGGGTAAAAAAATACTGGATAATACTTCAAATAAAATCACGGCTGTTTTTCACAGCAACCTGCATGATGTGTGGATTATAACCCATCAATATAAAACTAATAGCTACTACGCTTATTTATTAACAGAATCAGGACTGACAGAAACGCCGGTAATTAGTTCTGTTGGAAAGTCAATATCTTCTTCTTTTTCCGGACAATTAAAGACCTCACCTGACGGAAATAAGATAGCTTGCAGTTATGATGCCAGCACAACAGCCGAAGGATTTACCTTATTTGATTTCAACAATTCAACTGGGACGTTGACCAATCCTCTTCTCTTTAGTATGCCTGTTACGTATCGAGGATGTGATGGACTGGAGTTTTCACCGGATGCAAAAAAACTATTTGTCTATCAAACAGGAAGTACCGGAGAAAGTGGCTTGTATCAGTTTGATATTAGTAGTGGTACTTATAACGGAATCAACAATTCAAGGATCCGTTTATTTCAGGACATGTATAATACTTTGTTACAAATGCAACTGGCTCCGAATGGAAAGATTTACTTTTCAAAAGGAGGAGGTCAGGATAGTGGCACTAAATACCTGGGAGTTGTTGAAAATCCCAATGAGTGGGGTAATGATTGTAATGTAAAGGAACTTGGGTTATACCTGGATGGGTCATCGTCTTTTGTAGACAGAACGCCTAATTTTATTCAGAATTACTTTTTCAAAACCAGTTTTACTTTCAACAATGCGTGCAGAGGCAATCTTACCGATTTTCAGATTACAAACGAAACGGGTTTAGACTCGGTGAGATGGAGTTTTGGCCAAGGGAGTTCTTCTTTAATACGTCATCCTCAGTTCAGATATAGCATTGCTGGAATCTATACGGTTACTTTATTAGCATATTATCCGGCTAAAACAGATACAATCCAAAAACAGATCACCATTTACCCTTCCCCTGAATTCAATCTGGGAAATGACACTTCAATTTGCTACGGATCTGAATTATCGGTGGCCGAAGGATTTAAATCATATCATTGGAATACAGGTGACAGTACCAGGTCTATCATTATTACAAAACCTGGAAGTTATAAACTGACAGTAGAAAATCAATATGGTTGCCTGACTACCGATTCCGTATACCTAAATGTAATTCCTCTTCCGGTAATTGACATCCAGGATTCGATTCAAATAGGGACACGCGATTCAATACCAGTAAGTCCAGGTATATTTAAAAGTTATTCCTGGAGCACAGGAGATACAACGGCCTCTATATTCATTAAAAAAGAAGGTTGGTATTCTGTTACTGTTGAAAACGAAACAGGATGTTCAGTTACAAAATCATTTTATGTTTACATCAATAAACAAATAGCAGAAGATACTGATTGGAAATTTCTAAATCCCCTGCCATCAGCATTAGCAGGATTGGATATCTGTTTTCTGAACAGTCAGGTAGGTTATATTCTGAATAATAGTCAGATAATAGGTACTTCAGACGGAGGAACTTCGTGGAAAGTGTTAATGGGAATTACTTCAGGTAAACATATGGCTTTTAAAAAGAATTATGGTTATGTTATCGGAAATACGGGTTCCATATACAAATCGACCTATATGGGTGTTGGGTGGAATAAGCTGAATACCGGATTTAGCGATAACTTGACCGGAATTAGTGTTATCAGTAAGGACACTGTTTTCGTAACAGGCACCAACAAACTCTATGTTACCTATGATGGAGGAAAAAACTGGAATATGTCAAGTATAACGAGTAGTTCAATAACTGATTCCTATTTTACAAGTTCTTCTGTCGGGCATGTCGGTTGTACGAACGGAAATGTATTTAAGACTGTTGATGGGGGTAAAACATGGAGTTTGAAAAGCTCAAATAATACTTCTTCAAGTAATATCAACAAAATTTACTTCTCTGACTCAAACAACGGATTTATTTCACGGGGTTATATGGCCGAAATATTAAAAACTACTGATGCGGGAGAAACCTGGAAAATACTCAACTCGTCATCCGATGTAATTAATACTTTTTACTTTCTGGATAGCCAAAATGGATTTTGTGCAGGTGAGGATGGCGTGGTATTTAAAACTGCCAATGGTGGTACAAACTGGGACTGGACTGGCTTTCAGAATGGAAGATATGACGGAACAGATATTAATGGAGTTTATTTTATCGATAAAATGACAGGTTTTGTTACAGGCTTAAGTGGTCGTATTATGAAAACTACCGACGGAGGAAAGACATGGAATGGATATGCGCCAACCTATGATAATATAAAGCAGTTCAAATTAATTTCGAATACAGCCGCATACGGCTTGGTTGGAAATTCATTCATTAAAACAATAGATGGGGGTAACAAATGGACGAATATTGGAGCCCCGGTTTCGAAAGGAAACACTACTCAATTCTATTTTATAGATGATTATTCCGGCTATTGTATTGCCGGAGGGGATATCAATTCGTCAGCTAATGTGGCTAAAGTATATAAAACAACTGATGGTGGAAAAACATGGATTGTTACTAATAATGGACAAGATATTTTTTACGATAATCTATATTCTATTTATTTTGTTGATAATAAAACAGGGTATGTAAGTGGTGGTTATAATAATACAAAAACTTTTAAAACTATTGATGGGGGAAATACATGGGCTGTTATCAATAATTATAGTTTTAGCCAGATGAAATTTATCAACCCACTCATTGGCTTCGGAAGAAATTATAATAAAATATATAAGACAATTGATGGTGGAAAAACCTGGAATGTTTCATTTAGTTCTACCAATATTAACGGAATTGCGTCGTTTGATTTTATAGATGAAAACCATGGATTTTTTGTTGGCAACAGTAGTGCGGAAATGTATAAAACAACTGATGGAGGAATGACGTGGCAGAAGGTAACTGTTCCATATAACTATTATATAAATGTAAAGTTTTATTCTCCAAATGTTGGTTTTATTACCGAAGATTATGGTAAAACATTTCAAACAAGTAATGGCGGAGTTAGTTGGATTCAGCTGAATAAACCTTACAGCGTTTCCGGTATAGAACTCTTTGGAAACGATCTATATGCATTTGGGGGAAGTGGAGTGATAATGAAGAAGAAAGTTGAATATTCACCGGCAATTTTGGTCGTAAATTCCGCTGAAGCAATAACAAATAAAAGTGTTACCCTTTCCGGTAATGTAACATCAAACAATAAAGTGATTAAAAATCTCAGATTTGAATATGGCACCGGGTCATTGATGAATGAGATAGTTTATTTTCCAGACTCTGTTCAACCCAATGCCAGTTTAAACAAAAGTGTGAGTCTAAATGACCTAAAGCCAAACACTACGTATAATTTCAGGTTAACTGCCACAGATAGCAGTACAAAATATTTAAGTAATATATTACAATTTACTACTTTGCCTGATTATTCATTATCCATGAATTATGTTTATTCGGTCACATCGAACGAAGCAGACGTAACTGGGAATGTTGTTTCTAATGCAAGTGATATAACAAATATTGAATTCCAGTATGGTACAGATACAACATTTACATTTAAAACTGTTGCTCAGCCTATCATTGTGTCCGGGAAAACAAGCAAAACTATTGCAGCCCATTTAAGCTCATTAAAGTCCCTGACACGTTATTATACAAGAATCAAAGCAAATTATAATAGTTTAGTAGTTTATAGTTTGCCCGTTGTTTTCACTACTGGCAGTGAATATATGATTACAATATCAAATCCTGCTATAACGGGAAATACGGCTAAGTTTAATACTTATATTGCTGCAAATAAAGATACTATACGGAATATCGAATTTGAATATGGCACTACACGTGAATATAAAAATAAGATTACTGATTTAACTCAAATAGCCAAAGGAACTTACAATTATATAGCAACTCAACTAACTGGATTGGATTCAGCGACCGTTTACTATTACCGTATTAAAGCCAATTTAGGGAAGGAAGTGATTTATAGTGCAGAAAACATTTTCAATCTGAAAAGAAACGTTATTATAATTCCAATTGAGACAAAACTGGTGACCGATAGCTCAATAACTTTGAATGGACTCGTAAATGCAAATGGAATCTTCTTAACTAATATAAGATTTCAGTATGGTAAAACAAGAAACTTTGGGGATTCAATACTTGGGACTCCTTATTACGTCTCTAATTACGGTACCAGTTTAGTTTCTTCCACACTAAAACACTTAACTCCTGGTGTAATCTATTATGCCCGTATAAGTGCTACAAATGGAACAAACAGATATTATTCTGAAGTTTACTCGTTTACTTTTTATCCAAGCGCATTAGACAGTTTAAATGATGAAAGCCGAACTATGATTTATCCGAATCCTGCAACAAACTACCTGTTTGTTAAATCCGATAAAGAAGTAAGTAAAGTTGAGATATCTGATTTCTTTGGAAAATTATTATTGATTACTAAAGATATAAGTGAAATTAATATATTACAATGGCCAAAAGGAATCTATTTTGTCAGGATATATTTGGACGATAAACTTATAACTAAAAAGTTAATTAAGAACTAATCGACATAAAACTGAATATGCATACAAAATGCTAACCATGTTCGAATTAGTGGGTAATGTATTTCTTAAACTAAGGGAATAACGCTCCTCGGTGCGTGTTATTAGTATAAACAACTAAAAAGGATTCACATGAAAAAACTTGTTGTATTTTTATGTTGCGTTGTGATCGGTTTGTTTGTCCACAATGCTATCACTGCCCAGACGACGGTTATCCGTTTTATGGTGGAACTTCCCGGTCAGGGAATATCTCAGGACTCGGCAGTATATTTGGCCGGTAGCTTTAACGGTTGGAATCCCAAGGATGAAAACTACAGGATGGTGCGGGAGGATAACCATCATTATAAGCTGGATGTGCCTTGTTTTGCCAATAAAAAGTATGAATACAAATATACCCTGGGAGGATGGGAACATGTAGAGAAAACCATCGAAGGAAAGGAAATTGATAATCGTGCCTGTACTTCCACGAAAAAATTAAAGATAAAAGATAACGTTGTAGCGTGGAATGTACCTATGGCTAAAAAGGAAGCTAAAGATTCGTTTGCCGGCATGTTGACCAAAGAACAAATCGAACAGATGAAGCAGATGAAGGATTCCATTACTAAAAACCTGGCTCCTGCTATTCCTCAGTTGATGGGTGTCCTCCAGAAGGTGAATATGAATTTACTGGCCGATAAGTCTGATATGCTTCTTGGAAAACAATACAATGCGGAGGTAATTGGTGTTGTTTCTCAAATATTGGATTCGGTGACAAACACATTGATGAAGATAATGGATCTGCTTACGCCCGAACAAAAACAAAAACTGCGTGATGCCATGAAGGATTCGAAGAATCCGGGTGATCTGATCAATATGATCACTAATTCGAAAGGTGCATCATAAAATAAATGAGCATGCAACAACTTTTATCCGGCATAATCAAGTGGCTGGGGTTATACCGGACAAGAAAAGTTGTAGTAGAAAATAAATATATAAATTAAATTATTGATTCAAAAATGATAGAATGTAAAAACTGCAGTAATCAGTTTGAGGGCAATTACTGTAACCAATGTGGACAATCGGCAGCAACACGACGCTTAAATTTAAAATTTCTCTGGCACGATATACTTCATGGATTGTTTCATTTCGATAAAGGTATAATTCTTTCAATCAGGCGACTGTGTATTCATCCCGGACTTACTATCAACGAATATATGGATGGTAAAAGGGTTGGCCATTTTAAACCGTTATCGTTGGTTGTTGTATTGGCAACGGTTTACGGATTGCTAAAACATTTTTTCCTTCACAATGTAGAACAACCCTCAAAAATAATTATTAACAACAATAGTATAAATGCAAGTACATTACATGCCATAACTGAATGGGTTAGCAACCATGGGGCAATAATGTCACTTCTTGTTGTTCCGTTTTATGCGCTGGCTTCATTCCTGGCCTATCGAAAAGAAAAATACAACTATGTAGAACATTTGGTTTTAAATGCTTACACCAGTAGCATGCGACTCTTTGTTACCATAATCCTCTTTCCGCTGGTTGTTCTGATGCAACACAGAAGTGGAAGCAATATAGTAGATACATTGACAACGGTAATAGAAGTGGCTGTTACATGCTGGTGTTTTATACAATTTTTCAGCAACTTAAAATGGTCAATAGCACTAAAAAAGCTGATTTATACTTATTTGTTTTTTTTCTTAGAAATGATCGTGGTAGGTATTGTCCTGATTGTTATATTTTTATTTTACTTTAAGCTTATCAAAATTTAAATATTGCTCCATGATGGTGCAGTCATTCAACCTTTCTAAAACAAAAATAATTTGTTGAATGTTTGACGTTGTCAGTTACGGATAAATTCGAATATTAAATACAGCCTGGTAAAAATAAAGGATGCATTTTATATTCCTGTCCGTAGCGTAAAATGGGAAGAAGAGATAAAAAGGAAGTGTTATTCATTGCGTATAAAACTTTAATAATAAATCAAATTCTATATGAAAACGAACATGTTTGCAGTACTGATACTGTACTTTTTTCCATTATCGCTGTTTGCCATTCCAACAACTTCAACGACTCCAGATACCATGAAAAAGAATATTTATATTGATGCTGCCCAGGCAGAGTCTACAGCTAAATCCATTATTGCTGATGCTGGCGAAGCATCACGTTTTCGTGTGGAGCGTGGTGTTGCACAGGTAGCGGCATTATGGCGTAAAGAAGATGGAACACCGGAGGAATTCAATGCCTTTTGCAAAACAGGGTTTATAGCTGATCCTGTTCAACTGGATACCTTGTTTGAAAAGCTTCAGCAGAATCTTGAAATTATCAGCGGGTATTTTCACAAGATTGATTTGCAACTAAAGGAGCCTGTACAGCTTACAGGTGCCAGCATAACACCGGTGGATGAATTATTTGGTGGGTATGATATTAGTTCACACCTGGATGAAGATCTTTTCGCGAATAAGATAGCGTTTATGGCAGCATTAAACTTCCCGTACTATTCATTGGAAGAAAAGACGAAACAAGGTAAACAGTGGACACGTGAACAATGGGCATTTGCCCGTATGGGTGACCGGTTTACAACACGTATTCCATCAGATGTACTTCAAAACCTGTCGCAGGTATTGGCTACGGCCGATGGGTATATCTCCGGATATAATATCTGCATGGGTAAGCTGCAGAACGCCAGGAATGAAAAGCTATTCCCTGCTGACATGAAACTGATCAGCCATTGGGGCTTGCGCGATGAGCTCAAATCGGATTATTCGGATAAGGTCAGGGGAAAAGAAAAGCAGGAACTGATTTATGCGGTCATGAAACGTATTATCAATCAATCCATTCCTGCTGATGTAATTAATAATGAAAAATACTCCTGGAATCCCGTAACAAACGAGCTGTACCAGGATGGTAAAGCAATAACGGGAATGCCGGAGAATAACAAACGGTACGAGATGTTGCTTGCAAGCTTCAATGCGAATAAAGCGCTTGATGCCTATACTCCACAACTTCCTAACGCACTTATGCGGAATTTCAACGGAAACATGGAGATTCTCCAACAGGATGTGGAAACATTGTTCAAGGGATTGCTTACATCCCCGGAGGTGAAGAAAGTGGCTGCGTTGATTCAAAAGAAGCTTGGTCGTAAGCTACGCCCGTATGATATCTGGTATAATGGTTTCAAGTCGAAACCTGATATTTCTGAAGCCGAATTAAACGTTATTACAGCTAAGAAATATCCTAACCCCGATGCACTGGAAGCAGACCTTCCTGCGATACTGATAAAACTGGGTTGGTCAGCTGAGAGGGCTGTGGAGATAACATCACTGGTAAAAGTGGATCCTGCAAGGGGTTCAGGACATGCTACCGGCGCTATGATGCGCAACGATTATGCTCACCTTCGTACCCGCATTGCTCCTACCGGTATGGATTACAAAGGCTATAACATTGCTGTCCATGAGTTCGGGCACAATACTGAGCAAACCATTACCATGAATGATGTGGATTACTGGATGCTGAATGGCGTACCCAATACAGCTTTTACAGAAGCTGTTGCATTTATGTTCCAGAAACGTGACCTTGAATTACTGGGTTATACCAATGCGAATACTGATGCAGATAACAACCTGGCACTGGATGATTTCTGGTCGTGTTACGAAATTATGGGAGTAGCATTGCTGGATATTGCCACCTGGGAATGGATGTATGCACATCCGAATGCAACTGCTATGGAATTGAAAGAAGCTGTTATTGCCAAATCAATCGAAATATGGAACACCTACTATGCCGGAGTGTTGGGAGGAAAAGATGAAACCATCCTTGCGATCTATTCGCATATGATTGATGCTCCCCTGTATTTGTCGAATTATCCAATCGGATATTTAATCAGTTTTCAGGTTGAAGATCAGATAAAAGGAAAATCAATGGCTGATGAAATACAACGTATGTATACCCAGGGTCGTATCATTCCACAAGTATGGATGAATAACAGTGTTGGTGCGGATATTTCTGCAGAGCCATTGTTAAAGGCAGTAAGGAAGGCGTTGGAGTAATTCTTTTGCCTTAAGAATAAAGTAAGCAAACGATAGAAAGCGCAGGTTGTTGCTCTTTCTATCGTTTTGTAATGTAATGAAGGGTATTCAGCTATTTCACGAAATGTGTACCGACTATTTTATTTTATCACGACTAATAAAGGTCTCATATCATTATTAACAAAAGCAGTTATTTATTGATTCAGATATTATTCATTTCCAGAATAATAAATAGTTTTTTATAACAGAATATATAATTACAATGAAACATCTCCTCTCAGCTTTCCTGATTTTATTTTTTACTATACCCGTATTAGGACAACCAAAAACAGCAAAAGACTATGGTTTTACCCATATCCGGTTTAAATATAAGTCAGATACCGTTGATATATTGATAAAATCCCGCAAAGGGGAAGAAGCCTTCCGGAAACCATTGTTCTTCTTTTGCCAGGGCAGCTTGCCACAGCCATTGATAAAAACCGATGAACATGGTGCGTATGGTGTATTTACGTTTAATCCCGACAGCCTGAGCATTCCATATCATCTGGTGATCGTGGGAAAGCCGTATATACCTCTGATCAAAGATGTTAAGTCGCTTGCACCTGACTATACCTATAAAGGGAGTAACGGAAAGTTTCCAAAAGAATATTCCGATAGGAATCTGCTTGATTATTATGTACGTAGAAACATTGCTATCATAAAATTTCTACAGAAGCAACCCTGGGTATCGGACAGGCAACTTGTATTAGCCGGACATTCGGAAGGAAGTATTGTAGCGGCTAAAATGGCTAGTGTCTCACACCTGGCAACGCAGTTGATCTATTCGGGCGGGAATCCAATGGGTCGGATACTTAACGTCATTGAACAGAACAGGGCTATTGAAACTGACAGCTTACGATACGCAGAATCTGTGATTAATTACTGGCAGCATGTGGTGAAGAATAAAACCAATATGGAGTCTTCGCAGGGTGATACGGATAAAGCTACGTATGAGTTTTCAGAACCGGCCATGGAATACCTGGAAAAACTAAAAATACCTGTTCTCGTGAGTTACGGTACAAAAGACTGGTGTTCACCCTTCAATGACTTATTGCGGGTTGATGTAATACGAAAAGGAAAAACCAATTTCAGGTTTAACCCCTATATAGGGACCGAACATAATTATTTTCCCCTCACGAAAGACAACAAGCCTGATTACGAAATCTTCAACTGGGATCGCGTAGCCAATGACTGGCTTAAATGGCTGAAGGAACAGTCATTGTAACTCTCCTACCCCATTCAACAACTGACTTGTTGAATTAACAAGATGAAGTATCAACGTGCTTATAGGTTGTATTCAACAATAAAAACCACCGTTAATACCATTTTCGAACTTCTTTTTTAGTGCATTACCGGGCACCGGAAGGTAGCTGTAATTTGCATAGTTCTTCTTTTAGATACTTTTAAAACGTGCAGCTTAAAACCGGCTTACACACATCAATTCCTATATGATGCTGCTCTTCATCGTATCATCATCTTATTTGCTGTAAAACGGAGATAAAACGGATGTGAAACGGATGTGAAACGGAGATAAAACGGAGATAAAACGGTATTATAAAAGACCGTATTATATCCGTGTTACATCCGTTTTATCAGGGTTGTATTTTCCTTTTAAAGTAAATAAGATGATGATATAATGATAGTAGAAAGGTTTTAGGAAGGAGTAAGAGGTAAGGAATGAGGGGAGTAAGTTCTTAAAGAAGCTATGCATTCAGCTTGCATATACTGATTCAACTTTAGTAAATCAAACAAACGGCCGGAAAGAATCATCTTTCCGGCCGCTATGTTGTAAAAATATTGTTACAGCTTACTCAGCTACTTCAATTTTCAGGATTTTATCACCTGCACGTATCAAATCGATGACTT
>Ga0302271_10002918_pt1 | contig 14939 bp, 14 predicted proteins | sample III_Bog_N1_1_FD_198767 | JGI IMG/M metagenome (GOLD analysis project Ga0302271, IMG submission 198767) | Peat permafrost microbial communities from Stordalen Mire near Abisko, Sweden - III_Bog_N1_1 | ecosystem: Environmental > Terrestrial > Soil > Wetlands > Peat | place: Sweden: Abisko... | reverse complement strand
CTAGAAAAAGAACATCTCGAACCTTTAAACTCCATAGGACAGCTGCAAGAATTCGAAGAGATGTTGTATTTACCTTAATTTTAACAGAGCTAGAGTATCTAAATTTGGTCAGTTTCATTGGAGATTGTCAAAAAAGAATTCAAAATATAACCAGCTTCGGCATTGAATTCTCGAGTGTTTTTTAGATGATTTTAGAGAATCTCAACTAAAGCACGGATGTCAAGAGATATTTAAAGAATAGTAGCTTTTTCACTGTCAATATTGGGAATTAAGTATGACTGCAAGTATGATTCTGCTTTAAGTAGATCTTGCTCTATCGAAGAGGTGTTATAAGTAAAAACCGACCCTTGGAGAAATGATGCCGAACTAAGAAACGATTAATCAACAAATTCATTATGCATAGTTGTGATTATTTTCATATTAGCGTTTGTTCTTATCTAAAAGGTGCTCACGTTCATAACTTTAAAGGGATTGTCCACATCAATCAAGAACAATTAGCTAGTGTCAATTTCGCACTCCCCAATTTCAGGATTTCCATTCAGAAATTCTGCAAAAAAGTAAACATCAAATTCAAAAAGAAATTCTCTAAAAATGTGGTAATTATTAGTCAATTAATTAATTTTTGCATATTTGATAAAACCCTTTTGCTTGCTTGATTGCTCTAAATCAGTTCTTTTTTTACATGTGCTAAGGGTATTCATGGTAGGTGCAAGAAAGTAATCATGAAGAAGTGGTTTAGCATTGAAGAAATTAATTGCTGAGATTTATATTGATTGCGATCCACTTTTAATTTCAGAATTTGGATTCAAGGAAATCGCACCAATAGTCAGCATCAAAGAGGTGTCAATTGTGATCGTTTAAGAGACAGTTCCTTTAGAGTTACTAACTGTGAGAGAAACTGCATAAACTGAAGCAGGAAGGAGATTATCTAAAGGAACATACAGCACAGTTGTATTGGAAAGAATCACTCCTTTAAGGAATGCAACTCCCTTCGCTGAGATTTAAGAGGGTTGTAAGAGCGTCCACAGCATCGAAGTGATTTGAATTGACGAGTGGACACGTGCTTCAATCGCTAAATCTTCTTTGAAAGAGATCTACTAGGGGTTCGTAATAATCTCCAGTTATGGAAGAAGACTCACAATGCAAATATTCGAAGGGTAGATTTGTTATGTTCCAACTGGACAAGAGTCATAATAGCATTTTTCATCGAAATAGAACATTTTGGATATGCACGTCAAGCATCCTTCAGTGCAGACTTTGCAGTATGGATTATTTGAAGAATCTTATGCTAGAATAAATCCATTCAAGCAAATCTCCCCTAGCACACAGGAATTGATGATTTCATGGAAGAAATAGCCTAGTTTGCAGGTAAGGCAGTTTGAAGGTGAGTTGATGCATGACAAGCAACTTGGAAGGCACCCTTAGCAGAAAAAATTAGAGAGATCGTTTTGATTTAAAGAAGAAACTTGGGTTGAATAGTGCTGGTATGTTTCAGGTGGACATGTAGTTCTACACGAGTTCGTGAGAGAGTCTAAAATGTATCCCTTCAAGCATTAAGTGCAGATTAACCCATCAATACTGCAGATTCCACAATTATCACTACATTTTATGCATTTTCCTTCTATTTCTCGCAGACCTTGAGGGCAACTTGCTTAGCACTAGCTGCCATATTGTACATATGAACCACTGCATTAGATACAATTAGACGAAAAGGCACCATCACATGTCTTGCATTTAGGGTTACAAGCAGAACAAATTATGCTCTCTTGGTTTGACTAAAAAGTTATTACAAAGAAAAATATGCCCAAATCTTAAAATTGTGCAATAATAATGTGATATTTTGTTACAATGCTCTTGTAGAATCCTGCAGCACAAGACGTACAGTCTGTCTTGTTCGGCCCACTGCATGTCTAGCAGATAGGATTGCAAGCTTAGCAAGATTGAGTGTCTTGCGATTTAAAAAACAATTCAGGGCAACTACTCACGCATACAGAGTTTCCTAGTAAAATAAGTCCAGAAGCGCATTGTAAGCAGCTGTCAAAACCAGGTCCTGAACATTTCCTGCAAGAAGCATGGCAAGGCAAGCAAGAACTTGGGTTACTGAAATAAAACCCATTGGTATTGCAGCTAAGACATTGTGTTTAGGAGGGTCCAAAACATTCGCTGCAGCTGTAGAAGCATTTTTTACATTTATTAGTTACGGAATCCTTGAATTCCCCTTGAGGACAGGCAGCAATGCAAGAATTGTCTCGTAAAACAGTTAGTTTACTGCAGGATAAACAATTAGCATTTGAGGGGCCATTACACGTTAAGCAACTTGCCTAACAGGGCTAGCATGTTCCTGAATTATCCAAGTAGAACTTTTTCTTACAAACGGAGCAAATCATCCCTGTGTTGCTATCACAAGCAGCACAATTTTCTATTTTACAAGGGGAACAGAGCAACTCATCAACATAAGTGCCTTGTGGGCAGCTAACTAAGCAAGAGTTGTTATACAGTAAATAGCCTTGAGCACAGCTGAGACATTGCTTCCTAGAAAGGCATCTACTGCAGCCTTTATCGCAACCTTTTCGAATAGAAAAAAGAGCAAAAATGAGAGAGAATGTTATCATTGAAAAGACACTTGAAATATGATTATTTTCGTGGATTACGCATGCATATTTTATTCTAGGCATCCATGAAGAATCCTTTGTCTTCTGTACATCTCTAGCATTATGTGATTAACGAACCAGAACAAGCAGAACAAGATTAATGACAAGGACGGCAGATCCTATTCGCAATATCAGGATATCCGCTAGTGCAAGAGCGAACACATTAGCTTGACTGGAGAAGAAATCCTTACGCGCAGCTACTACACACACCAAGTTGAGAGCACTAAAGACATCTATCGATACATTTAGAACATGTTTTACCGTCACTGTTATAGTAGCCTATCGCACAAGTCTAGCAATTTGTTGGTGAGCCTGAACAGCTCGCACAACTTGAATTGCAGCTCTTGCAGGTGTTATCAGAATCATCTTCGAAGTATCCATCTCTACAATCTTTCACACAGAGAATGGAGTTATTAGCATTCTTTTGGTATCTCTTTGGCTGACATTGAGTGCATTAATATCGATCTGTGCAAGTCAAGCAGTTTTCGTTGCAAAGGATGCAAGTTCCTTGAGATAATGAAATAGATGGAGAAGTTGGTTCAAAGAAATAACCTGAAGAACAACTGTAGCAGTCCAAATTGGATCCTCCAAAGCAACTTACGCATCCTGAAGAGCAAGCTAAAACACATGAAAAAAGGATATCCAAATGTGAATCTTGTTTTGAATATTAAGACAATCTAAAAATAAAGGTATTTTAGCTAATTACCTTGGCATTGTAGGGTCTCTAGATTTGCAAAGAAACCTAAAGGACACGTTTTGACGCAAGAAGCTGAAGAACTAACGAGATAAAACGAAGGGAAACAATGTGTGCAAGTATTTTTGGAAGTACACTCTGCACAAGAAGGAGGACATGCAAAGCATGAACCGTACTGAAAGTAGAACCCTGAAATGCAAGTAACGCATTAGGTTTATGACAAGCAATCGTCACATTTTCCCACGCAATCTTTCAAAACAGAGAGAAAAAAGTGTAAGATATCACCTGAAATAGTGACAAAATAACAAAAAATCACAGAATCTATCTTACCAGTGCACATCATTGTAGCAAAATCAGGATATTTTCCCTGAACAGCTTTGCAGGTTAGTTCACTCAGGCAAGTTGATGTCAGTAGGTATTTACCTTGAGGACATGCTAGACACTGAGAATTATTAGGGCCATAGCAGAGGGCACAGTCAGCACTGCACACTTTTCGTTTGAGAAAAAGGAGAGTCAGTACAAAAATGTTCAAAATATCTAAAAGCAATTGTCTTACGTTAGCAACTCGCTGTGGCATCAAGATAATATCCTTCGGAGCATCTCAAACATTAATCAGATGTCTGGCATTGTGCACAGTTTGCCTTAGAACATGCTTTAAAAAATATGAACAACCTGCATTGCTAAAAGATGTGTATTACCTTGGCATTGTCCATATTTGTTTGGAAACGATGATCCAGGGCATACACTTTAGCAGCTGGATTAGGCGACTAAAACAAAATATGTTGCGCAACTCGAACAGTTATATAGACTTGTACACGCTGTACATTTCTGATCACAAGCTAACACAAAATATTTCAAATATTATTAAAAATAAGCTCAAAAAAAAGAATAATTGTTACGAACACAAGTTGATCCATCTAAGAAGCTACCGATATTGCAAGCAGTACATTAGTTATTCCCAGGGCCGTAGCAACTCGAGCAAGAGAAATTACATCCTTTAATATATCAAAAAATGAACAAATTAATTCATGTTTATCTTTGGTTTTTCAATATATTTATGGTTTAAGTGTCGATGAATGTAAAGAGATGTTACTATCGCATTTGAGGAGCAATGAATCGGTGAGATAATAGTTCAAAGGGCAATTATCTGGAAAGCATGCATTTTCAAAGAAATACATATTTGGTGCACATGTTATGCAAGAATTATCATTCCCGCTGAAACATGTCGCGCATTTGGAATTGCAAGGCAAGCAAGTTTATCTTGAAAAGCTGAAGTAAGTTGAGGGAGGACATGTTGATAAGTCACAAGAGGAAGATTAAAGATCAGGGAGTTTAAGATTTCCAGAAGAACACTCATCACAGATGTTGAAGTTAGACCCTAGAAGAAGGCTACGGCAGTTTTTGTGTAGAGGGCAAGCTGACATTAGTTAAGGAGTGTTTTCAAAGAAAGCTCCTCCTTTTGATAAGATAATTGAATCAAGAGAACCAACAAATCCAGGATAAGCGAATTAAAGGGTGAACGTTGAAGATGTTGGGATGAAGGAGTTCTTAAATAGCAGAGACTGTGATTGCAGAGGGGTGGTTTTGGAGCTGAGAGAGAGTCTAAATAAAGAGCAATATTGGCAGGATGGTTGCGATTCTGAGAAAAACTATGTGAAGGATATCCCGATTCGATACCAATGATTGGTTTAGAATTTGAAAGCTGTGATGATTTGAGTTTCATTGAAGCATGATAGTCGCAAAGTGTTTTACAGGATTGAGAAAGATACCTCAGGGATAGTATTTGAAGAAGAAGAAGAAGAAGAAGAAGAAGAAGAAGAAGCAGTAATCGATTCAGAAGAAAGAGTGAAAATTACTATTTCGTTTTGCAATAACGCTGAACTCAGAATTTTAACTGAAAAAGCCAAGAAAAATGGGTCTGTTAGTTCTAAAAATTCAAGATTCAATGCAGGCAGAGGTAAATCGCTAACTGCAAATCCAACATTGAGCCCTTCTCCTGTTTAAGAAATAAAACTTCTATTTTTCTCATCAAGCGAAAACACTTCATTTGATATTTCTTCCAAAAACAGACTTGGATCTCCTCCGTCTATCTGTTAATCAAATCTAAATGCATATTAATACCCTTGAAATCTCTGAAACAGCAAAGATTCTGCTTGATTCTAATCTGGAAGTAGATCAGCAGCTTCAAGGAAAAGCATATCCTTGAACAAAACTAAATCTGTAGCGCTGGCAGTGATTGTTGTGAAATTATCAATTTGTTAGTCTAAAAGGAAATTTCGATAGACTGACACTGCTAGAATAGGCTAGGACAGCAGGACATTTAACTAATTTGTTGAAGTTAAACTGAATGCAAAGAAAAACCAAGAATGAATATCTTAAACTGCTCCTTGAATTGTGTTTCCTGTGAGAGATAACTCGTTGTTCACTGGATCAAAGTCAAAGGAGAGAACATTGACTCCGTTGCTATGCAAAGATGAAGACAAACAAAATGAGATTATTATCATTTCCTGATTATTTAAAGTATGTTTACGTATCTTGGAATGAGAGCAGTGTTAGAGGATTACTAGTCAGGATATGAACCCATCCTTACATTGTGAATGTATCAACTGTGTCTAAAGTAACATGAGAAAGCTTTGAAGCACATAAAAGGTTAAATTGAGAGATAAATTACTTGAAGCGAGAGAGAGTTTAGTTAGAGTTGATGGATATTAAGTGATTTCTTGATATTAACATCCAAGCAAGAAGGAAAAATCTAAAAGAACATGGGATATTTAAAAGTTAAAAGATGTTAAGTCTTTAAAAAGAATATGTACATTGAAGAAACTGCATTAAGACTAAGAAGAACTGATAGAGTCTCATTTATTTCGTTTTGTCTTATGGTTATTTTTCTGTCTTTTTTGGTACTTCTACTTTGATTTTTTATTTGATTAATCTTTAATTTCTTTATTTGTAGTAGAATCTGTTTTGAATTGAGCGTTTGAGTCATTATTTTAATAGGAGATGATTCTGTTAAGCCATTCAAAATGAATGGGGTGTTGAATTAATCTCAATTAAAATAATCATACGAAATGTTTCAAATGGTAAATTGTTGACATTAAAAAAATTACATAGATAATTTACATTTATTTTTAAATCATTTTTGCCTTTTTGGTAATTAATTAGTTAATTATATTAATAAACCATTTTACCTTTTTTTGTTAAGAATCAAGAACTAATGGTAATATTTCGAGAAATCATAATCAAATTGATTGAGTAATAACTTTGCAAATAACACATTATTTTGTGTTCAACATAAAAAACAGTGAAAATAAATCACAAAGCAGTAATCTAATTTTGGTGGAAATAAATATTATTTTTCTTTCTTCAAATCCAAATCATTATGAGAACGATTTCTCTTATTGGTCTGATAACATGGTCAATATGTCTACTCGTTTTGTTTATCTTGATCCTACAAGATTAGGAGACTATTGACTGGAGAGAATTTGGAGTTGTAACAGGTGTGAAGACCCAGATGAATTGTGTAAATGGATCTTGGGTCTTTGGTGTTACTGGAGCTATCGAAGGGTTAATGGGAATCAGCAAACTCACTGGGTCCATAGAGAGTGACAATAACACAGCTATAACGTTAAAAATGAGCAGAAAAAGTAGACTTGCTCACCTCAAAGCTGCATCTTAGAATTAGAACTACTTACAAGAAAATTTATCTGAGTAATAACTCTTAGATTGCACGCCATCTTCTGATAACTGCACTGCAGGTGGTGTGCTATCTGATGCGTACTCTTTCGCTGAAAATTACGGGATTGTTAGTGATTTAACGTTATATTACGTTGGCAGAAAAGAAATATGTCCAATCGCTTCTAAATCCCTTTCTGCTTTTAACATCACTGGATATCAACTAACTTCTGGCTGTCAAGCGCTTAACGAGGCAATATTCTAATAACCTGTCACTGTAAAGATCAACTACTCCAATCTTGTCGATTATTATGCAGACGAAGACACAGCAATTATTACATAAAATATGTGTGATGATTCATAAAATGCAGGAGACTAAACAGAAATTTACTAATACGTTTTGCTTGTTGGATATGACGGCAACACTTACACGATCAAGAATTCCATGAGTAGCACATGGGGATATCTTGGATATGCTAGAATCGACGCCACCCAATAGAATGTCTGTGGAATCTGCAATGAAATATCATATCCTCAACTCGATACTGCTTGATATCACAAAAGAATCATACAAATCCACATTGAAATTCAAAAAATAATCAAAAATAAAGGGGAAAGAATATGATAATTATAAAAGAATTACTCTCTCTTTCTCCTATAAATAATAACTTTATCACATATATCTTTAGGGGTTTGATTCTCTAGTTGGTTCGGTTGGTTAATAATATTGAAAATAGCCAATCGATTAAACAAAATTCTTATGGTTAGATGACTTTGGATCTTTGAGGTAATTAAAAGCAACCTTCCCAGGAAAGTACAGCCACAAGAATCAGAAGATATATGATTAAATTACATAAATGATTTATAATAAATATGCAAACACATATCTTTCATGTTGTTAATGCTTTGGAAGCTTATTCCTACTAGAAATGAGCTAACCTCGAAATAAATAATGTTAACAAATAAAAATAATTGTTTTAAATTATTTTTTTATTATTAACTAGAAATTATATTATCCTTTCTCAAAAAAAAAGATATAAATCTAACAATTCTCAACTAAATCAAGTACTTCTGTAGGCTTGAGAAATACAACCAAATTCTAGAAGGGAATCTACTACGCTGATTATGATCAATCTTAAAGAAAAAAGCAGAATTGGTAGCACAATTTGCTTTGACTTAGAAATCCCAGGCATACCTCCTCAGCTTATCTAGATAACTTCTGGAGAGATTCATGCAGTTTCTCGAGTATTTGAGACCACTCACCTAAAAGAAGATAAACAATTAGGATTGATATAACGTCTACCATATCATGGATAACTGTTTCTCATACTCAACAATATTGAAGAAACAAGTGGCATAGATTGTTAGGGTCTCCTAGGAAATAACCTAGCAATCTCCTCATAACAAATTGACATTTCAATGCAAACCATCAACAAAGCCCTGCTCTCTCGAATGGGATTGCTAAAAGAAGGAAACTTTGAGTCTGCAGTCGAGAAGATTCAATTTGGTTCACTTGATCTAACACAGAAACCATTTCTAAAGATCTAAACTGATATACTAAAGTCATAAGTTCAATAGCGAAATCACAAACCCAAAGAAGCTCTTGCTCTTCTGAATGAAATAACAAATACCTTGGGAGAACAACCTGACTTAGAATTCTATTTATTTAACTGTCTTATCAATGCTGCGGATATTCAGAGATAACTTGGATCCTTCGAAGATACTCTCAAAGGTTTAGAGTCAGCTAGAAATCTCATTTCTACCCTATTTTCGTCTTCCAACGAAGAAACAGTCTTCTACTAATGCATAGTCGATATAAACATCGCAAACATCAAGTAAGATTGTTAAGAACTCAAAATAACTGAAGATCTCCTTTCAAAATGTTTATCTCATCTTCAAAAAGATTCCATCAAAACTGCATTCCCCTCAAAATCTAATTCACTTGCTGCTTAAGTTCTCAATAATCTTAGTACCTGCATGCACTCACAAGGTAACATTAACTAAGGATTGCAATATGCGCTGAAAGCGTTGGGCCTAAGAAAAGAAAAAACAAGCAAGGAATTAGCTGGGAATCTTATTAATGTTGCATCTTTCTTTAGAGACTCCGAATTGTTAGATGAAGCGTTGTCTTATGCGATGAGAGGGAAGGAAATGTTACAATAATTAGAAATAGAAGATTCCTTGCCATATTGTTTGGGTATTCTAGCTGCGATATACTTAGACAAAGGTATGGTGAAGCAAGCGAAGAAAGAACTTATTAAAAGCAAAGATCTACAAGAGAAAAAGTGGAAATTCTAATCTAAAGAAGAGTTAGCTACTACATTGCACACACTTGGCAGAGTGAGCATCGAAGAAGAGGACTGGACAAGTGCAATCGAACATTTTGAGAAAGCACTAGAGATGGCAAAGGATATCAAGCATTTTCAAATCGAACTTGCTTGTCTGGAACATCTCTGTGAAGCATATCAAGGGAATAATGAAAACGATAAGGCGATTGATATACTTTACGATGCTATTTAGCTAAGAGAAAAGAGCTAAAAAGAGGATAATGGAACTGAAGAATTGCTTCTTAATTATATGAATATGGTTGTGTTATGGGAAGAAAAAGGAGATACTGATGAATCGTAATATTATGCTAAAAAAGCAAAAGAACTTGAATAGAAGCTGCATTCGTAAACTGCAGAATAATGACAAAACTTAAAATATGTTGTTGTTGTTGTTTCCTTTTGGGATCTTTTTAGTAGCTTCAAATATTCATAATGTTTTAAGTTGTACATAATAACTAATAAATGAAATGGTAATCTAAAACTATGTTGCTTTGTTATGCTAACAATTATCGTTATTATGATCAAATCTGCATCTAATGTTTTGGTTTCTTATTTTTAAATGTAAATCAACAAAAACATAATTAAAAGTGAATCTCTTTTTCTCAATTTATTTCTCAAGTATAGATATTTTATTCAGCTTCACCCTTAGTGATCTGTGGTGATATTGTTTTTAATAAAATACTCATTTTATTTCATCTAATTGCTCTTCTATCTGTGTATTTTCTAATTAGCTGTTATCTTCTTCATCCTCCTCCTAGAACATCTCTCCTCGTTCTTCTTCTCCTTCTTTACCTTCCTCTCCTTCTGACTCTTCTCCTTAAACAGCACTGTTCTCTTCATTATTCTATTCTTCTTCATCTTCATATCCTTCATTTTCTCCATGAGTTGTACTCTAATCAAGATATTGTTTTAACAACAACGCAGCCAATAACCAAAAGTTTTCAGTGCATGACGCAATAGCAGGGATGACTTAAGGTTACTAGACTATCATTTATATCAACGAATCAGCATTCTCCAGCAATGCCTGCCTGTTGATGATTTAGTTCTCTGGGAGGTAGACATCGACATCAAGTGTAAACGGTTTCTAAGCAGATTTTGAATTGACTGCGATCAATTTCGCTTAATTTTCTTCTTCCACTGAATCAAGAAGCATCAAATCCCAGCCGAATAACTATTTCATTAGATTCCTCTGCTTCGATGCTATTTTCGTATCATCATCTTCATGATTATCCTGTGAATTAATTGATTCCACTTCAATGAGATTTTGAAGCTTCTCTCTAAGATGTGGGTCATGAAAAGAAATTTATTTATGCTATGCTTGCTTCAATGCAACCGAATGCATAACTTCCTATTCGATCATGAGTGTATGTTTCTACATAAGCTACTGTGATAGTAAATTAACAGAATTCTTCAACTCTTGATTTTCCTTACTGATTTATGTAGTTCTCAGTGAATCTAGCTGGTATTATTCAATTTATGCTTGCTTGTTGTTGATCTGTATTACTAATTACTTGTTATTGTTTTTTATCAATTAAAGCTCATCTTCAGTGCATCTGTATTTCGACTGCCATTCACATGCTGCAATTAAATCACTAGATAACTTTTGAATCTGCTAATTCTTAGATTATACTTATGCCTAGAGTTTATCCTTATCCATCAGAGCACCTGTGAGAAGCTTAGCAAAATCTTCAAATTCCTCTGAATCTTACTGATTTTTATCTTTCTTTTCATTTCTCAATTCATTTTCTTTTTCTTCTGTTCCTAACATCTCAATATCATTTTAAATCACTTCCTTTTCTTTTCCTGATTCTTTCTCTCTAAGTCTACTCATTTCTTCCTTCAGCACTCTTAACTCATCGTTAACTTCCTTCAACTCAGATTCTTTCGCTATTAAACTATTTCTAATCACCAATTCCTTCGCTTAACTTTCACTTAATTCCCTATTAACTTTCATAAATTTCTCTTGATTTTGCGTTAACTTTACTGTTGTCTTCTTCATCGCATCTACAGCTCCCTCATACATTTTTTTCGTTTCTTTACAGAAATCAACTAAATTCGCTTATTATTACAATATCTTTTTCATTTTTCTCTTCGTTCTGTCATGTATCAAAACCCAAGCAGATGTTTATTTCTTCGATATAGCTTTCTCATGCAGTTATTCTCCTCTCGTTTATCTTAGCATTAATCGCAACTTTAAATTATTCTTACTAACTTAAACCCATTCATCGAGAGACTGCAATGCTCTAATCTCCTCTCCTTTGGATAACTTCTAAATCTCCTAATCTCTGTCATCAATTTTATTACTTTCTTTTGACTCATTCTTCTCCGATTCTGATATATTCTCCAAATCAACTTTCTCGCTGTCACTTTCATCTACGTCATATTCGTTTCTACTCTCTTCAAAGGCAGCAAACTTTCCTCTCAATTAGATTTCCTTCATTTCATCATTTCTGTATGCCTCCTCAAATTCAATTTCCTCATCATTATTTTCATAATTCGCAGCATCATTATTATCAAGAATATCATCTTTCCTATCCAAAATAGCAGCAGCATCATCACTCTCATCCTCTTCATCATCGCTCTCTTAACCTTTGATGAGATCATCGAAGCTTCCAAAATCTCTTTCATAAGGATTAACTAAACTTTAATTTCTGTTTAATCTGGAGAATTTGGAAGGTTCCTTTTGAAGAATAGTAGAAATATACGATTTTTAGCTATTAACACCTTCAAGTGTGTTGTTATTGATGTTGAAAGATACATTGCTGTTCTATGGTGCTATCTACGGTGGATTGCTCTCAAGTTATCTCAACTGGATACTCTCATATTTATTAATTTCAGGAAGAACATCAAATGAAAATTCCTCTTCAATATCATTAACCTCCTCATGTATCTCCTCTTCTAAAGTCTTCAATCCTTTCCTCATTTTAGTGATGGTTTTACCTTTCCTTTTTTTAATTAGACACTAGAGGAATTAATTCACTTTAATGATTTATTTATTGCTTTCCTTCTTCTTGATTAATTATCAAAGTTAGTCAATTCTAAGAAGTCTCTCAGATAAATGTCCGTAGTATTGTCACAATATGCTCTTTCAGTGACTAATCTTCGCTTTTCAACCCATTTAACAAATAAAATGTCTTTTTGAAAGACTCATAACATAAGTAATTCATCTTAGGATAAGGTAATTATTTGAATAAGTTCGAATCAAAATAGGTAATCTGGCCAAAAATGAATGAGAAAGATAATTTAAAAAAAATAAAGCAAATTAGTAATTTCTTGGATATCTTTGGATAAGTAATTTGGTAATTGCATTTCAAACTAAGCAACTCCGTTGCCATTCATTTCAAAATATTGCTATTCAAAATTGTTTTTAGTTTGATTCTTTAATTGATTTATATTTGTCCAAATCGAGGAATTCGAGGAAATCAGGTGACGAACGAACAATCTCAAGCCTTGGAAGTACCAAACAAAAAATAGATAAAAGAATTTTTAAATATGTGTTTGCCGTTTCTAGAACGTCAAGGCGAAGAAGAAAAAAACAAACACTTTTAGGAAAAAGTAAATTTTATTAAGCCTCGAGGGGAGTGCAAGAGAGCTGCTGATTAATTTATCGAAAAGAAAAAGATAATTTTTTTAAACTTTCTACCACTGAAAAAAAAAAGAAGATTTTTTATTTTAGCTAGATTTGCACAGTCACACATAACCAAGCGATCTAACCCTCGAACACACACACACATTTACCTCTCTTAACGCAATGCACAGCCATACTCATCTTTCTCAAGAATTCGTTTCTAACTCTTCGATGTCAAATGAAAATATGATCCAACAAAAATATGAATCGATTAATTACAATAACTTCCCCTGTGAATGCCCTGCAACTTCCCATGGAACACTTCTTGGAGCTTTTGACAATTCAGTAGATAAATACCTTAACTTTGATGAGGAAGCTCATGCAATGCTTGAGAACTACGATCATATCCATTCAGTCAAATAAGAAGACATCGATTTCCCTAGTCTTCTCCCACTTCAGGCTTTATCTTTTGGTAAGATATTTCACTAAATCGAGTTTATTGTTTTCATTTGAGTCAATATTCTTTTGATTATTTTGACTTGACTAGAACAAGGCATGCCATATGAATAGAACTACTTACCATTGTTCGCTTAATCGAACATGATCTCTGACGTTAATCCTCAATCTTTCTACCCATTTCAGTCTGCTGGATCCCAATCAGGATAAATTAATTCAGAGTTAAGCGCGAAAATGAAGAGAATCATGAAAAGAGAAAAAGCTAAATCAAGAAGAAAACTCAATGTTGAATAGCCTTCGTAATTAGTGTAGTAAAATCAAACTGAAACTGAAATAAAAACACAACTGCAAGAAAAAAACGAAGTCATCGAGCAAGAGAAGACCTTCCCTGCACTTATAAACCCTCAAGACCAAATTAAAATGGAAATGAATCAATATTCTGAGGAAAGTTTTTTGGAAGACAACTTAAACTAATAATAATAGTAATCAAGTTAACTAGTTGTTCCAGGTGAGTCAAAACAGCAAAAAAAAGTATTATAAATGATCCGAAACAGAATCTCCGCACAGAATTCCAGAGACAGGAAAAAAGCTTATATTTAGAAATTAGAAGCAGAAAAAGATGATATTCTTCTTGAGGGCATCGACCAAAGAAGAAATCTCTCTTAGACACAATCTTAATTGCAGCAAGAACGGAATAAAAACGCAAGTCTTCAGTAGGAATTATCTGAACTCAAGAAAAAATTATCCAACTGCAAATGCATTGACGATGTGCATAATTATACTGCAAATCCTATCCACAAGAGCTATGCAGCTTTTAAAGTTGCCTTCTTAGCAGTATTGGGTGTTGTATTGATATTCAATTCAAAACCATCCAAAGAAAGCCAAGCCGTCATTAATCAAAGTACAAGAATAATTTAGAAGAATCTCTTCAAGAATAAAATTTAATTATGTTTGGTTAATTGTAGGCTCTCAAATGATGAAGATGTTGGATGATCTTTAGAAATAAACTGAGGAATTTTCAAAAATCGAAGGAGAAAAGTAAAAATTCATTCATTTTTTGGAAGGAGGTTATCTTTAATATTTAAATTGTCCAAAATTATAAAAATAGACAATAGGCTAAAGAAATCAGATCAGAGAGATAATCGCTTGAAATAGAGAGTCTGCAATAAGAATAAGCATTCTCAAAATAAGAGTTATTGCATGGTTCTTAATCAGATGAAGAATCATGTCATAGCTTTGTGCATGGAGAAAATCACAATAAAGGGCAGCACTCCTAGATGACATTCATGACAGAAAAGTACTTAGAAGAGTAAAATTAACTGAATTATGGATATATTACTAAATTATTTTAGTTAAAATCAAAGAAGGGAAAGGAAGATCTATTTGTAAATTTCTAGACTTAATAAATTTTACAAGAGCGAAAATTAATATTTCTTATTCTCTCTTTCCCTCTTCTCTTCCATTTGGTCTAATGCATTTTTTCCTTCTTGCAACACTAGACACTAAGGTGCAGATTAAATCAAAAAAGATCAGTGGATCTAGTTTGTCATCCCCAAGCCAAATCAAGGAAA
>Ga0302271_10002917_pt1 | contig 14942 bp, 8 predicted proteins | sample III_Bog_N1_1_FD_198767 | JGI IMG/M metagenome (GOLD analysis project Ga0302271, IMG submission 198767) | Peat permafrost microbial communities from Stordalen Mire near Abisko, Sweden - III_Bog_N1_1 | ecosystem: Environmental > Terrestrial > Soil > Wetlands > Peat | place: Sweden: Abisko... | reverse complement strand
TTCAAATAGCAAATTATCAAGATTAATTTGGGGGATGGATTAGGAGTTATTTTTGAAGTATCAATAGAAAGATTAATCTGATAACATTATTCCAAGAGTGATTTGAAGAAAGCATCTTCTATATTTTTATTTTTGACTTAATCAAATCATTCTATAATAGTTCAAAAAAAGAAGACATTACATTTCATTCTCACCTTAAATATCCAAAATTAATTGTATTTGTTAGGCGCTGAAAATAATTTGAAAAAAATAACAAAATATGAAAGATTCACTTAAATTATTATTAATATCTACACATTTTCCTTTATTATTTGTAAAACTTCCCTAGGCTTTTCACTTTCATAACCCGAACTCAAAATACTTCCTCTTCTTCATAAGAAGCCTTTTGATTTTCGTTTTCCAATGCATTCATTTCATCTAGTAAAGACTGCTATTGTGATTGATTGATAATTCTTGGCATATCTTTGGTCTTTTCTTCTTGACAATTGTTTTAACTGTTAATATTTCTAGACTCATAATTGTGATCTATTTCTTTAATAATTTTAACCTCATCATCCTACTGCTTTGTTCCTTATTATTCTTCTTCTTAATCATTATTAAAATTACCTTCAACTTATTAGTTTTAAGTGATCTAAGTGAACTGTTCTTTGATCTATTCACACTTCATATCAAATTCCGATTCCTTTTATTACTAGATAATAAATTACTAATGAATTAAAGCTAGATTACTATTAGCATTTTCAAGATGCATTGTCAAGCATTCATTTTCTTAAACATAATTTATTTATTCTTAGTTAAGTTCATCGATTTGCACTAGTAAAGCTTCCATTTCTTTTTTCAACTAAACGATATCCTCACATTGATTATTTAGGATAGTTATTTATCCATCAAATTCAGTTATTTTTAGATTTAATCTATGATTTTCTTCCATAAGGTTCTTCTTTTCTTGATTCAATTTCTCTAATGTATCTTTACCTTTCAATGTATTTTCAATATTTTATTGATTCTATTCAAGAAGTACACTGTTTTAATTCCTCATCTTTTCATTTTCATTTTCTAACTTATTTTTCTCTTCTGTTAGTTTTTAGCAACTCCCCTAAAGCTGCTCAATGTTATTCTGTTAATGAACACTCTCCTCTTTAATATTATTCATTTTTAAGCTTAAACTTTATGTTTTTTCATTTAAAATATTATTATCTTATGTAATTCTTTCTACTTTTCTATCTCTTTCAATAATCTATTCTTTAAGTCCATTAATTTCCTCTTTCGTTCTTTATTGTTCCTTCAACTTCTTTTGCTTATCCGTTTCTTAATTTTCCTTTAAATTATCAATTTCTCTGTTTAATACTTCTATTTACCTTTAATATATTTCTTCTTATTCCCTTAAATTCTTGTGATTTTACTATTTTATTTCTTTAATCTCTCTTAGCATTCTTTCTTCATTCTATTTACTTTAATTTAGCTAACTATTTTCAGATTCTTCAGCTGAATATATTTGATTTCTCAGCTAATCAATTTCATCTTTGAGCATCTTTTGCTCTTTCGATCTCAACTCTTCTTCTAAAATAATTTAGTCTTCATTGTCTTAGACTATCTAATCGATTTATCTTTTGAGTAGATTTACTTATTCGTATGCTTTTTGAGATTCAAGTTATGCAGTTTATAATTGATAAGCAATTTATGTTGATTCAACTTTCCTACTATGCTCAAGTTCTGAGATTCTTATGTAATTTGTTTCTAATTTTTAAGTCAATTCGGCAACGAAAAGAGACTAAACTTCAAGATCTGTCTCCGCTTGAGCTTTCAACTACTATCCAACTTTGATTTCCTCCTTTAAAGCTATTATCTACTCTTCATACTTCTGTTCTTTGCTTTACATCAATTCTATCCTTAAAAGGAGTTCCTTTTTGTCTTCAATCATTCTCCTTTGTTCGTTTATTTGCTAATTCAACTCACCATCTTTTTCCTTAAACTTTCTTGTAAGCTAATTGACATTCGCTGATAAATCAGCTCTCTCAAGACTTAATCTCTTTATTTAAACATCTATCTCTTCATATTACGATTTCATTCTCATTGCATTTTCCTTGATGATTTCTACCTATTCTTATGTCTTCATGTGTTAGTTTCTCAGTTCTTTTGGAATCAATTACTAGATATCCACACTTCTCAGACATTTTCTTATTCCCTCTAACTCCTCTGCAAGTTCATCTTTTTCTTATGTCTTTTCCACTAAACCACCCTCCAACTCTTGAACTTTTCTTTGTATTTCCTCTCTTCTGGATACCTCATTATTGTACTTTTGTTCTAATGAATTCATCTACCCTTGAAGTTCTAATAATTTCTCATTAATATCTCTGTATTTCTCTTATGATTCTTTCCTTTTCTAAGTAGATTTCTCTAAAACAACTCTGTGCTTATTCTCAATCTTCTATATTTCTTGAATATGCCTCCATTCTTGTTCTTCTTTGTTTTCATTTGCTTTTAATGAATTGTGTTCCTTCAAAATATCATAGTTTCTCCTTAACACGATTGATTCTTAAATAATCTTATTTTTCTCTTCTTCCAGCACATCAATTATGTTATTCTTCTTCATCAACTCCAACAGAACTCCCTCTTCAGTTCTTTTAGCTTCTAAGAGCATTGCCTCTTATTTGATTTGCTATTATTTTATTACTTCCAATATGCATAAATACTGATCTCTTTGACTAAATAAATGAAAATCTTCAGCTTCATTGTTTTTAATTAATTGCTTTAAGTCCTTCAAGATTCCCTCTAATTCCTTGAATCTTTCTTTTTCTTGAACTCTCGCTAATAGAGGAGCTATTTTGGTTTCCAGAAACGAAATCTTTTGATTTGAATCCGAAATAGTTAATTCCATTTATTTCAGTTTACTTGAATATTGTTTCTCAATTTGCTTTAGAATTATCTTAAATCGCGTGTTGTTGGTTTCAAGTTATCCCAGATCAAATTAGCTCACTGTCGTTGTCTTGAGTTTGTTAGCTTTCTACTCTGTTGCTGCTTTTTTAGTCTATTTTTAAATTCCTAGATCTACACTTCCTTTTCGCTTATTTTGCTGGAAATATTGCATATGATGATGTTACTGCCTCTCAGTTTCCAAGTAATTTAGCTTATCTATGATGCTAGTGTTCTTTTATTCAACTACTCGAATACGTTCTTTGAGAATTTCACATTCTGTTCCTAATTCTCGAGTATCTTCTTTCTTAATTAAACAAATTGTTTTTATAATAATATTGTTAGGTAATTTGAGATTTACTGGATATTTTGGATATTCGATTCTTTCTTCCTCTCTGTAAGCACTCAGAGCCCTGCATGAATCTTCTAGCTAATTGAATTTCTCTCTTTGATTGCTAGATGATCTATTATTTTATGATCCAAGATGTGTGGAAAGTGGAGATTCCCATACTTTTTCTATTTTCCATAAAGGTTTCTTGTCAGTTGTTTTGTCATTCATCCCTATCAACTTATCAACAATACTGCCGAATGTTTTATTTTTTAGTTCTTTTGCTTAGACATTCTTCCTTTCCCTTGCAATCAGCTCCTAGCCTGATTCGGATAGTTCAAGCTTAGCTGAGGAAGTTAGCGATCCAGAATATCGTGCATGCTTGAAATTCAAATGATTTCGTTCTGGAGGATTCCGCAGATAACTATGAGTAGAACAGGAGTTTTCAATCTATGTTCCACTTCCAAATCTAGCTTTGATCGCCTCACTGTTACAAAAACATAGTGTTAATTGTTGTATTGCGATGCAAATAGTGTTGTTACCTTGGTCTAGAGGAAACAAGTCTGTCTCCAAGAGAGACTTTGAATTATTCGAAACTACTCATAACAAAGAATTTGAAATAATTAAAAAACGAAATCTTATTTGATTTAGCATTCAAGCAGTAAATCCTAAATCCTTCAAGAAATTAACTGTAAGAGAGATACCAACACACATACATACAAGTTCATATCATATTTGTCAAACTCCTTCAAAAGAATGAATAAATAAAAGGTCTATTTAATATTTCGATAGTATCTTCTTGACTGGTAATCAAGAAAATGGACATGACTCACAAAGGAATGAAACATACAAGAATCAAATACTTTTGCAATTTTTTTCATTTGAAGAATCAATTAACAACGGCAAATCTAATGCCATAGCTGCCACCAATCTAGGCGATCTTTCCTCCAAAAGCTGAGGTATCTGCGACATTGTAATCGTTTCCAGTCTCGTTGGTGCTGGCTCCGATAAACTCGTTGAACTAGTAAACTTTACCAGTCTCTGAAAAAATTATGAGAACAAAAAATTAAATTAATTAAAAAGGCAGTAGAATTTATCTGTTAATGTTAATGAATTTCTTTTTACCGTCAACAGCAGCGAAAGAATCCTTGGAAGCAACAAGTTGGACGATCTTTTTGTTAGTAGGGATTTCCCATCTAATTGGTAAGAAAACCAATTCAAGACCGCTGAAGTAGACCTCATTTTTATCTTTAACAAGGATAAAATTAGTTTAAAAAAGGTTGAATTACATTATTTTGTTTCTATCATACCTGTTAAGAACACAAGAGAGTTTTCTCCGACTTGGAAATCAACAACCTTTTGACCTGCATAGGTTTTGTTATTGACGGGGGTAGGTAAGCGAGCGATTTGATCAGTATTGTGACCAAGATTCTCACGAATTCCAAGTTGTCCTTGGGTGTTAAGACCATAGGAATAGAGCTATCCGTTGGAAAGCAAAGCAACTGAGAAGTGAGCAGCTGATTTCACAGAGACAACAGAGAGACCTTCTTTTTCCTTAAGTTGCTTGAAGAATTAATTGACTTCAGGTGTGAAGAGAGGATAGTCACTTCCATTTCCAATACTGCCTTGGAATCCAGATCCCCAATTGACAACATCACCATCCTTATTGATCAAACTCACGAAGTTATCTCCACCAGATATTTGTTTGTATCCTTCTGCTGAGAGATTCTCAATGGGCTGAGGGGTAATTCTATTTAAGTTATTTCCAGATCCTAGACCTCCACATCCTATTTCAAAATAAATTTTATTGTTAAAATCCCACAGAAACCAATGAAATCTATTCAACATCTTGCTAAAATGATGATTTTACTTTCAGGGAAGACAATGTTTCTAATGAAATCGACGTTGACCTTGCTAGAAGGTTGGCCACCATATCCCCAAGAAAACACCTAGCCATTTTCTAAAAACCAAAAGAAAGAAGGATAAATATGTGATTGATTGATTGATTATGAAATAGATCACCAGTGACAGCTACTGTGTAGCTTTCTCCAGCGACAACATCCTTGACCTTCAATTTCTATTCAGCAAAGAAAGAAACAGGGGAAGGCTCCAGACTGAAATCTTGATTTCCAGTGCCAAGAGCTCCATTAGTCCCAAGACCAAAGGTGTAGACTGCTCCATCATCTTTTGACAAAAAAGAAACAAAATATAAAGCCTCTAGTGAAGTACAATTAAAAGCAAAACATACTAGTAACGACAGCAGTGTGATAAGGTCCCATAGAAACCTTTGAAACATTGCCGGAGAATGCTTCAACTTTTCTGGGAATAGATGAGGCGCTAGAGAAACCTGTTCCGCTTGCATATTAGCCCCAAGTGTAAAGATTACCTCCTATTATTTCAAACAATTTTATATTAAGAATCAATCTGAAATATTTGTTGTGTTCAAGATGATAAATGAGTATGGATTTGATAACCAATGCTAAATTGATTCAAAGGACCTTTAGCAGTGGAGAATTATCTTGAAGAGATGCCTAGGAACTTAGCTATTAAGCTCGATCTTGAAATCATAATGGTTTTTTCTTCTTTTTTTCTTTGAAATCTTTTATTTCAGTTTTCCTCTTTTTTATTTATTCTTGCTTCCCTCTTGTCTCTTTCCTCAAACAATCAATCTCTTACTATTAAATTCCCCTTTTATTTATCTCTTTTTTCCTATCTATAAGAGAGATCCAAAATACCTTTAACTAACTCCTCTAATATTCATAATTATTCACAAACACTAAAGATAATTAGATTGTCATTTATCTAAAGTAAGTTTATTTTTGGATTTAATCTAGTAAATCAAAAAAGGTTTGAGAAAGAATTTATTCTCTGAATTAATTTTTAGCATTCGAACAACACAACAAATATCAAGATTCATTCAATATTTCTTTACATTTTAGCTACGATCCTTGTTGGTTTTGTTTGCTTTGGAAAAATATGTAAAATTCGATTCTCTAACTGCAGATTATGTTCATCATTTATTTGAATTAAGATGATATTTTAATACGTCCTTCATTCAAACACAATCTTGCTCTATTTCAATTGAATCATACTTGATTAGGCTATTCTCAGACGACTTAAGTGTCGACACGTTAGGGAGATAAAAATCTTAGAAAAACTCTTGTTTTAGATGCTTCTTAGCAAAAGGCATATCAACTTAATCCATTTAGAGTTTTACCAAAATATCTAAATCACCTTGGACTGTCATTTATTCTTTGCAAAATAGCTTCATATTCTTCTAATCACTACTCATCTTCATGACAATCTTATTAAACAAATTTGTTAATATTTAGGAGAAATCACAATTATTGTTAAAATACCTTTGATTCTGGGAAAAGAGATAATCCAGAGTGTACAAAAAGAAGAGGAAAATTAAGGATTGAAGAAGGACTTTCTAATGAGTCTATTAAACGTTGGTCCTTAACATTCTCTTAATTTTTAGCATTTGAAAAGATCTTTTCGTCATTATTTGAGCATTCTCCATTTTACTAGATTTGGTGAAGTGTTTTTTCCTTTTCTGCTCTTTTGTTTCTTTCGATTAAATTTTTGAGTGCTAATAATTTGGTAGCATACTCACTCACTTTGGTCTTCTTTTCATGCAGCTGTTACCTTTAAATCAACAAAATATGCTCATGAATAATAAGTTAATAAATCTAATGAAATTGTACTTTTTTTGTTAAACTTATGCTTCTATGGATTTGACATTCTTCCAGTTCTCTGCTTTGAGACATCTCCCATCTAACATAGATTTTGGGCAAGATTAAACTGATTTGCCTTTCTTCTCAATGACATTAGCAGCGATTAGAACATTCAAAGCATCATAGACTCTTCGTTTTATATTCTGTTCATCTTTTGTCTTTTTTCAAGTTAAAAAAAGTCAGTCTAATTTTTTAAAATCACTTTTTTTACCATTTCTTCAGAATTTAGATCGCTAACTTCTCCTCTAAGCTCTTCGACGAGCATATCAGCAACAACTTTGTAAGTTGTAGTGCCTTTTTGGACTACAATTTGCTTTACTTTTAAAGAAAGATTGCGTAGACCTCGGGAAGATTTCTCTAAATCTTTTTCATCTTTTCAAAAATCAAACTGTTAGTCTTACATGTAAAACAATACTAATTACCATCAATGGAGTTATTTTGATTCATTATTGTATTGATAGGAAGAAATGAAGTCTATGGAATATGGCTTTATTGAAAAGAACTATTTCCAAGTAGTTTTTTATCTGAGTTTAGATGGTGTTTTAACGCTTGTTCTATTGAGAAGGATTGCTCAATAGTAGATTTTTTTACTATGTTTTATTAGTCTAACGATTATAATTCATTTGGCTTAAGGCTCCACATTGCAGAGAGAGATTCCTTTGCAAATAGATTATCTTAAAAATCAAAGTCATTAGCTTTGTTAGTGTCATTATGCTTGAACATATTTGAGAAATCAACAGGATTTAAATTTGAGTTATCATGTGAATAGATTATTTTTGGTTTAATAGGCTGAATTGCTTGTGTAAAGCTAATTTATGGGGTAGTTAGCTTCATAGGAGGAGTTTATGGAGGAAAGTTAGATAAAATATGCTAGTTCATACTGTTTAAGGAAGAAACAGGAGCCATTAAATCATTATTCTTAAATTGATTCGACGAACAGAATCCAAACTAATTTGAGAATTCTTTATTGCTTTTTATCCTTTCATGTTAGTTTTTTGAAGTTATTCCATTTTTTTGAGATTAGGCATTCGCAGATTAGCTCATACCAGCTTGAAAATTCAAAGAACAACCTGTAGATTGCTTAAAAGAATCTAAAACATGATCTTCAAAAAGCTGAGAACAAGATTCTTTATTTTGGATAGTTCCAAAAAATATATCTGATTATTCGTCTTTCTTGGAAATGGTTCCTTTTTTAGGCTTGAAGCCTATACTGTGTTGCTAATTTCCTCCTATTTTTCTTGTTGAAATATTGTTTTGACTATTGTTTAAGTAGCCACTGTTCTCTCCAAGTAAAGATAATCCGTTTGAAAGTCTTTCAAATCCTCCGGTATTTTGCTTACTATTAAAAATGAAGGCAAATAAAATGATCAAACTTGTGCTTCAACTTAAAATTTAAAATATGAAAAATTAAGATAAAAGGTTACAATAGCATTGATCCTTCGAATGTGTTGCCGGATGGTTCATTGAACAATGTGTCTTCTGAAAATTGAGTACTGAACGTGTCTAAAGGGGAAATTGAGTTATTGGGTGAGATTCGTTATGAAATTAGGATATTTCTGTGTATTTTCAAATAAAATATTCTGTGGAACAATTTATTTCGAAAATAAATTTTGTGAATAAATTTGATTGGAGAAATAATAGTGACCTTTAAGCATGATTGAATGATAGAAAATTGGAGATAAGTGAGAAATTATTGATGTGAGAAGATGGAATCAAGGGTTTTGAGACGATGCGCAATGAAATTAGCTGGGAAATTCAATGGGTGCAGTTGAAAAATGAGGTTGAAGAATGCGTCTTTTGATGTTTTATTCTTGGATTTTTTTCTGATTTTTTCAATTTATTTGATTAAAAATAATCAATATTTTCTGTCGCCCACTTAAAACTTTAGGTATCTTTCCTTCCATTAAGCTTGAGATCAAGATATTCCACGATTTTCTTATCACGCTTGCCAAATCTATTTGATACAAATTGACTCTGATCAAAACCACTTTAAAATGCCGCTCCCTCGCTTTTTGAAATATTTTCGAGCCTATTTTTGCGCCAAATATAATTTCATAGTATTTTTTCACTTTAGTTTCAACATTTTCGTTTCATCAAATTTTTATTATTTTCAACTGAATTCATCTTCTTAAACTATTCACTTTATCTTCAATTTTTAAAATCGATTTCATTTATTCTTCAGAAAGTCTCAATAAAATTATATCTAGTTTTGCAGGAAAAATAAAATAAATCTAAAACATAATAATAAAGAAAATTATTGCCTAATAAGGAAAGGATTATGAATGACTCACGTTAGTCATAGACGAGCGTACACGTTTATCCTTCATATTTAGTCAATGATAAAGCAGATTTAAACATTTTCATTCATATTTTCACTCTATTTTGATATTGACATCATTTTCAAAAAAAATGAAGCTCGGCGAGTTTCGAACCCAACTAAATGTATTCTCTTATTCAAGACTAAAGAGCTGTTTCTTCAAAATCACTCTCTTCCTTATGTTCCTCAAATATGCAACATTTTTGAATATTCTGATTGTATTTCTTGATTTTAGCTTTCATTTTTATAAAACTATCTTTTTTGCGTGTATTTCCTTTTTTTATTTCTTAAACAATCTTCGATTTAGTTTTATAAAAGTAGAAGTTCAAGATTCTACCACATAAGATCAATAGTTAAAAAATAATTAGACACTTTTGTTTTTCTTCATTGATCAAGCTCCAAAACTCAAAAATCAATTAATTTTTCGTTCTGAACATCAATTTGATAAACCATATTAATATGAAATCCAAAATACTTTTAAGAATATAATTAAAATAATATTATGAAACGAATTAGATTAAGCCATTAAAGATGGCAGAAGAACTTGAAATTGTTTGTTTGATACAACCAAATTGGTGTTACAATTGATATTATCTTTCTTCAAAAAAAAGCAAAAAACAACTACAAAAAAAAAAGAAATTAAATTACAATTATTACATCAGATTAGTGACTGATTAGGTTTTATTATTTTCTCAAATGAAAAACACAAATATGGAAACAATTAACGTTTCATGTAATTTAGTCAAAAAGATTGAGAAATCAGCTCGAAGCAAAGAGACAGATAAGTTAAAGAAACCAAGAGGGAAAATTAAAAAGACGAGATGGAAAACAGTACCTCTTCTTGAAAGAATTAACAATCAACCAGGCATGTTTTTCATTTACGGCTCTTAGATTATCTTAACAGATTACTCTAATGAGCAAGCTTGGAACTAAAACTACTATTCACTAATATCTCAATATTAACACATTTCTTCAGTAACTCATAATAAGATGCTAGGGACTGTTGAAACGTAATTCTCCGTTCATAATCCAGGACTTGTTGATTTTTCTTTTGTTGCGCGATTACTCGAAAGAAAGCAAGACATAGATTATTATGAAATAGCTAAAGCAATTAGAAATTACAGTAAGTTTATAGGTGAATCATCTAAATAAATAGTTGAGAAATCCAAGTAACTCAAAAACACTCCTGAAGTTCTCGATAAACTAGATGAATAATACACTGTATTTGAAAATTGGGCAGAAAATTATGCAAATACTGTTCTCAAAGAAGAGTTTTATAGTTATTCTCTCTTTCGAATCAATTACAGAAAGGGCTTTGCAGAGATGAAGAAATAGGTCGCTTCGAAAAATTGGATTGAATTGTATGGCTGTACAGTGGATGATTGTGTAGAAACTGAGATTTTTAAGATGCACCACAAATGCATCTTCTTTGAAAAAAGTAACTAAAATATCTATTAATTGAATGCGTTTCATTGACAAATCTTCTTTTGTTGTAGAAGAGGAATACTTATGTTCAGATTTACTTCATCTTGTAGCAACTACACTGTAGTGGTCGGCATAATAAAGAAAATATTCATCGATTCCTTTTACTCTACATACGAATGATGGGTTTTGCATTCCTGCTAAGTTAGAATAAAGGTTGATACAGTTCAGTGACTGTTAAACAGACAGTTAGTCGATTGAATTCATTAACCCTAAGGATTATTAGATGATTGTGTAGGTATTTAAAGTTGAAAATATTTGGTTGAAGAGACTGATAGATTTGAGAAATGAACTTAGTTTGATTACAGATGCAATGAAGGAGAAATAATAGGTAGGAATGATTGAATAGATGTGTTCAGAGGTAAAAGTTGAAAAAAAGCAACACAATAGCATAGAAGAAATAAGCAAACAGGAGATGAATTCTGAATAAGATAACGGATCTCTTTAATTAGGAAGCTCTGTAATAGATCTCGTAGAAAACGAATAAGAGGATGCCTAATAATATTGCCAAACAAAAATGGAACAAGCAATTGAAAAATAAAGGATTGTAGATCATGCGCAAATATTTTCGAATAGACGGCAGCTCGTTAAGCAGCTCTCTAACCTGGAATATGCTTGCAAAGTTGAATTTTTTGTAGATAAATTTTATATATAAAATCAAGGATAATACTGCCATTATGCAGATCTATGATTAAATAAACATATTCAATAACTTTATTAATGATGAGGAATATTATTTTGAAAATGATTTGAATATTTAGGGAACGATAAAGAAACTATTAGTGTGGATAAATTTTAGCAGCTAATATTTCTGCTGGATCTTATGTTTCAATCTAAATGCATTTCTTTTTCTTTTTTTTGAGCTCTGAAATTTGAATTAATGGGTTTAAAAATTATGGTAAAATGAGTAGCTATTTCAATGGAAAAGTTAATCCTAATGAATTATCTCTAAATAGATGTTGGCTTCTAGATTGCCTTTCTGGAAGAATCTAATCAAACTGTAATTAATAAATTTAGATCTAATTCTGACAACAATCTAGTAGCGAATTGTTAGTTTCTTAATCCTAGATAAGCCTGTTGTATCCGAGTCATAAACAAATGAGACCTCAAATTATACACATGTTAGGAGGTGAGATAACTACCAGTAGTTTAGTTATTCCATTTCCATTTTGTTTTAGGACCAGGATGTGGTAAAGGGACACAATCTCTACTTCTAGCGACTAAGCATAACTTCAAGCATTTATCAGCAGGTGAATTACTTCGCCAAGAGGTAGAAACAAATCCATTGGTATATTTTTTATTGTCTTCAAATGTTGTAAAAGCAATAAAGAAAGGGCTCAGAGTACAGCTAACTAATATCAAATATTATCAAAGATGGGAAAATCGTTCCTGTAAGTAGTTTTTTCGAGTTTTACCTGCGATTAACTATATTATCTTTGATTAGGATTTTATAACTTGCAATTTGATAGTGAAGAACATATTGCAAGAGACTTCGACTGTAATTATTAGAGTGCAATTTCCATTTAATAAGGTTTCATTTTTGCGATAAGAACAAGTTTATTATTGACGGATACCCCCGGAATGATGAAAATCTCAAGGGATGGTTGGCAGCCACAAGCAAAGAGAATCTCGAAATATAATCTCTTCTTTTCTTCGAATGCTCCAAGGTGAGCAGCGAGATTTAACTTCAGTAATTGAAAGAATTATTATCTTGACATTGAGCAGGAAGTAATGTGGGAAAGGATCTAAATTCGGTCGAAGAATTCAGGAAGAGAAGATGACAATCATAAATCTTTCCTCAAAAGATTGGATACTTTCTATGATCACACCATGAGAGTCAAAGAATACTTTGAGAAATAAGGAAAATGCATAGTTGTAAGGGCAAAGCAATTGAGAAAGTAGAATAGTTATCAGATTGATTTATTGCTTTGTTTGTGTAAATGCTCTGCTTGACAGATCAATGCGGAAGAGAGTCCTGAGAAAATATTCTCTGAAATAGAAATAAAGTTGAATTTGGTCTGAAGATTAAGAAGAAGAAGAAGAACACAAATTATCTTTGAGGGGGGGAAATGAAGTGATTTGTCATTGAAATTGTGCTAGATAATACATACAAATGAAGTAGCAATCAAAGTTATGATGCTGACAAAGCAAAATAACTTTTATTATAATAAACGTTTAACATTATCAAAAATATAATTATCTACTTTATTTTTAAAATTCATGATTATCTACTACATTTTCGAGCAATTCAAACATTTATTAGTATTAAATCCTTTACCTTATGCAGTCTCTCTCTATATTTCAAAAGCGAGCAGGAATAAGTTTATCCTTATCGGCTGTGAAATTAATTATTTGTTCAAAGAAAAAGACTAAAAAAGCAAGTGAAAAATATTTTCGAAGATGTCGATAATTTACGCGGTAGTTGCAAGAGGCAAGGATACAACATTAGTGGAATACACAACAGCTTCTGGAACATTTCCATAGATTGCAAGAGATTTACTGAGAACTGTAGAGGATGACTCTAAGAAGTTCATTCCTTACAATGATAAATATGTGTTCAACTACATAAACGAAAAGGATTTCACATACATGTGTCTGACGGATACATTTTTCCCTAAGAAAAACTCCTTTGGGTTTTTGATTGAATTGTAAGAGCGGTTTCTGAATACTTTTAGCTATGATTAGAGGATATCCGCTATCAATTACTCACTGAATAATGCGTTCTCAGAGACGATCAAGAAACTCATGGTAATTTTAGATTTAGAGAGAGAAAATGATCTTTTCTTTTGAAATTAGTGTGAATGTTAACTAATGAAACTCTTCATTTGATTTGTAGAATCAGTATAGTAGCGACTTAGAAGATGATAAAATGCTTAAGCTTAAGAATAACCTCAGTGATTTGAAGGGCATTGCATAGGCTAATATAGGTAAGAAAAAGGAGTTTATTGTATCAGCAGAAAAAATGCAAAATGATTTTTTTAAAATAGATTCGCTGATTGAGAAGGCAGATAGAATTGAACTGCTTGTGAGAATGACTTCGGCACTCAATGCCTCTGCTTCAAATATTAAAAAATAGGTAGAATTTGAGAAAATAGATTACTTTTCAAGGAGAATTTAACAAATGTTATTTTGTTAGGCTGGACAGGCAAGAAGAGAAACGTATTGGAGAAGCATTCGGGCAAAAGTTATTATTGGAGCTGCAGGTGTTGCAGCAATAATTGGGTTCTATATTATTATTTGATATCTTGTTGGAATATTTCATATTTGTGATTATTTGTCTTGCTTTCATTTCAATATCATATTTCATTTTGTAATTTATTCTTATCTTCTTAATTATGTGGCCTTAGTTTCTTTGGAGAAAAGCTGATGGAAATAGTAAATTCGCAGCAATCTATCAACTTAACTCTAATAAGAGCGACTAATTTTAAAAAAGTAATAATAATATTTTTGTGAGTCTATTTTTTGATCATAAAAGATATAAATTTGCAACAAACTGTGTGGGGGAGGATGTTTTCATTCTTGAAAAAGAAAGCACCTAACTAAGAGGGTTAAGTGGAATAAAGACTAGTACAGAATCAGCAATATTCGCACCATATCTTGTCTCAACCTAGCTAAATAGACTAGAAGCTTAAAGATATCATAGCGTAAAGTTTGAAGAAAAATGAACCTGAAAAGTTAGTTAAAAAAAAGTTACCAGAAGCTGAAAGAAGGCATGGATTCAAGTAAGAAAGGATCGAAGATATCGGAGAATTAGCCAAAAGCTAAGAGAATGGGTAGACACCTCAGAAATAGGAACATGATATATTCATTGAATATGAAGTTTAAAAGAATGAAACATTAGACGAGATAGCATGCAAGTTTGAGATGAATAAACTGCTTATCATGGAGCTGAATCAGATCCAAAGCGAAGATGAGGAATTTCCTAAAATAATTGTAGTAACTGCATCAAAGGCTTAGCGTGGAATAATAGTAAATCACGCGCATTGCGAGGAAATCATGATGCAAATAGAGCGGAATTGTGCAAATAATCATTAGATAAAGAACAAGGAATCGTAAAAAATAGAGAAACACGAAATGTCAAATGATAACTAGAATATTATTAACGAACGGTCTTATGATGCTGAAATCCTTGAGAAACAGTAGGCTTATTAAATGAGTTTACTGA
>Ga0302271_10002916_pt1 | contig 14952 bp, 8 predicted proteins | sample III_Bog_N1_1_FD_198767 | JGI IMG/M metagenome (GOLD analysis project Ga0302271, IMG submission 198767) | Peat permafrost microbial communities from Stordalen Mire near Abisko, Sweden - III_Bog_N1_1 | ecosystem: Environmental > Terrestrial > Soil > Wetlands > Peat | place: Sweden: Abisko... | reverse complement strand
TGTGAGCGCACCATCCATCAATTGAAGAGGGGAGTCGTAGAATTATTGGGAGGGAATGTTGATGTTTGTTCTCATGCGGATGATTATTTGCAAATTGAATTAAAGTTAGATTTAGAAATTTGTTGCAAAGTGAGTAAGTGATTTGTAGAACTTAACAGGAATCTCAGAAATATATATATTTATATATATTGCTTCCTTTGTGGGGAGGATGAATTTTTGATTTTTATTTGATTTCTCAAGGAATATTTTAATTCTCTTCAAAGAAGAAGAAGAGGGGAGGAGAATGAATGAAGGGAAATGGAATCAATTAAAATAGACTAACTGTTTAAGCCTCTAATTTCTTGTCTCAACAGAAATAAGTTTATGTGCAGCCATAGTTAATTTTGTCTCATTTTTTGAGGGTTAATGATGTTTAAGGCATAAATTATGTGATAAACAACTTCATTATCATTCATATTCTGAAAATGTAGCATTTCTAAGTCATACTTATTATCCTGATGTTGTTAATCTCTTCTTATTCGTGCTTCTTAAAAGTAGAGTAATATTTGTATTTAGCATTTTATTGAAGGACAAATAATTTATCCTTAAAATCCCATCAGAAATATTTGAAATCTTAAATAAAGTTGATTATCTTTCTGTATTATTCATTTGTGTGGTTCAAGGTTTTCCTAAGCTCTTTTACTTTGATTTCAGTAACTAGCAAGGGGACTCTATTCCAAAAATTAGTTTTGATCGGGCTTTATTTTCCACTTTTTCAAGGAGCATTTGTTTTTGTTTTGTTTATTCTCTCCCCTGTAATTTAAAACTTAGATTCAAGTTATTAAAATATATCATGAGTACGAGTATTATTATTTCTCTTCCCCACAAGGAAAGAAGATTACTTTAATAATCTGGAAGCTCATTCTTTGAAAAATAAAGAATATTTCTGCATTTTTTTTTATTGGATGGATTAATAGACATATGCATTCTTCTTAATCTATTTTCGAACTACGTGTGATGAAATAAGATATTATGTAAAGCGTACATTAGCTTAGAAATATATTTATCTATTTTTACTAAAATGTTGTCTTGCAGTAACAAGAAAAATAAGAAGAAAATATAAAAAGCATTATGGGTTATTTTGATCTATCGTCGTTTGTTTAGCAAAACAAAACCTGCCGAAATAAATGCAACCTTACATGATAAAATAAAAAGTTACAATAATTAGCAAGCTAATAAGGTAATTAATAGATGTTTTTATAAATTTTCCTGAAATAGAAATATTTCTTAAAATTGAAACAACATTTAGCAAACACAAATAACTAATGATTCGTTTAAACATCTATTGATAGGAAGTTTTTTAACTTGTTCTTTAGAATAATATTATTTATCTTTTGAGATTCTTAGTTTTTTAGTAAAAACATTGAATTGTTTTATTCTTTTTAAGGTTATTTAGTTTTGTAGGATGAAGCTGTTAAAATATAATAGAGAACTTGTAGGAATTTTGCAAGATTGATTGAATAAAGAGGAGTTTCAAGTTAAGGGGGATATAGAAGGGCTTTCTTTTTCAGAGAAAACAAATACAAATAAGTCCTGTCGAACAACAAGCTACAACTAGAATAAAATACTTCACTCATATGAGTATAGAAATGCGCTAATCTATCCAGTAGGATAGATACAAGATGAAAGATGTGAATAAGAGACATTAAATGTGGCTAGGAGGATTTCTAACAGAAACCAATTGGGTTAAACCTCCAGAAATGAAAGATATCGCGAATAAAACAAACAAAACAGATTAATAAGGTTTCAACGCAACCAGCAGTGCAGCATTCATCACTAGCCCTTCATACATTAATAAATTTGTGCCTTTTATCCATGAACGAGATAGTGTGGGTAGACTTATTCGTGTAAGAGCATCAGACAATCAAAAATATAATTCAGCATGTTCTTTAAGTTATCTGAGTGTTTCTTTATGAAGATTCCATCCCAAACAGTTAAGCAACATAAATTGTTTTTGATTGTATGTTAGGAAGGTGAAGAGAAAGACGAGGGTAAGATGGAAAAAGAATAACAAAATGAAAATGAAGAGCAAAAAGGAAACAACAGAATTGGCGATAGAGCAAATTCTCATAAAAATATGATGATTCAATAAGCAACAAGTTCAAGAACTTAAAGTCTCAATCATCTTCTCTTTGATACAATTATTATCCCAGGATAATTAGCCCCTAAGAGTAAAGCTATTTTAGAAATTTTAGATTCATTTTTGAGCCACTTACTGACAAAATATCTCATCATTATACTTTATTTTTAGGAAAAAGAAAACAACCGAAACAGCAAGTGGTTATGGAAGATAAAAGAACTTATCAACGAAGTAATTTTTTAGAGTTGAACTAACAAAACGACTAAGGTAACTCTGAAAATAACCCTCTAAGCATCAACTACAATGATTTTAAGGTCAAAACGATTTCATCCTCTAATAAATTCAGAGATAGTTAAACAAATTTCACGAATTCTTAAAAACCTTCTTCATAAGGATCCTAAGTCAGAATTAAGCATCCACGTCTAGGCATCAATGAGCAAAATGCAGTAGGATTTAAAATTACACACACACAAAAATATCTTCCCTTCAACAGGATAGATTATCTAATTAAAAGTGATTTTCAACTATTTGTTCTTTATTATCTCAAAATAGGAAGGAAAAGTTCCATCTTTAGGATACTACAACGTGAGTCACAATTTAATTGAGCCCCGTGTGACAGGTGTGTTTCTCAAAGGAAAAGATAAACATTTCAATAAAATAGAGCCTTCAACATTTGATGGTGAGCCCCATAACTTAGTATTTCGACAGACAGACAAATATGTAATGGCTCCAGATTTTTAGAAATCTCTTGCACGAAGTTAATCAAACTTCAAATGGGCACCTGAAATATACTAAGATGAGGTGAACAGAATTAGAGAGCAACACAAGGGATTCAAGTTGGATAATAAATAACTTGAATCTGATTATCAATTCTACATCAAAATGCAAAAGAAATATCCACTCAAACAACTCTGTAAAATACTCATTAAATAAGTTCATTTTCCCTGAACTTCCTTTTAAGATTTTCATCTGATAAATGAATTATTTTTCAATTATTTTAGAGTTTACAGATGACATGCCTAAATCGAAGCAGCATCAGCCTCCAAATAAACAAGAAATCAAGGAATAAACTAAGATTACACTGTAAGCCAAATAATATCATAACTTTTTTTGATTATTTTTTTTGCAGAAATTAACATTTTTTTACTTTAATTTTTCTAAAAGGAAAAAGTTTGGTTTCGACATTGCAAATAAAAAATTTGCCTTTTTCAGAGAAAAGTACACAATTAATCTTTGACATTTCGAGTTAAAAGAAGAAAACATACAATAATCAAAAGCAGTTATTATTCGATCGTTGCTAGATGTTATCCTGCATGGAGCAATTAATTGAGTTTTTCATGTTTTCTTCGATACTTTTATTGGCATTTTTGTTTGCATTGTGGAATAATCGGTCCTTTAGCTAATAAGATAGTATATTATCATAGGGAAGCAAGATGATTTCTGAAATAATCCATGTTTTTCTGTATGCATATCTATTCGTCAATGCAAATGTGAAGCATATTCCTGTAATCTCTATCTTTTACGTGAATTAAATCCTCATGAGAATTTAAATTTATGATCTAACCTGGTTTTCCAGGAAGCTCAATGATCTTGTAATCCAAAGTGTTTATCCGTGAAGTTTCATATTTCTTGAGTTCTTTTTCAAGAACATTGATTAAATATGTGCAGATAATTCTCTCGTTCTCATCGCTGATGGGTTCATCAAAATCTTTGAATGTTTAGGAAGCAATCTTAGGATTTATCACAAGATCTTCGTTTCTTAAAAAGTAGATTCTCAAGGTTCTTAAGAGATTCTTATTGATTCGGTTTTAGTGCAAAACAAATCTAAAAAAAATTGAATTAGAAAGAGAAAAAAAAGAAGGAAATCAACCATTCCTATGATTAAAATAAAAATTCATACTTATCTAAGGTGAAATCTTCTTGTGTTCTAAAGACTTTTTGTTTGAAATCAAACAGTTAACCTGTGTAATCAAGATAATCATCGAAATTCAAAGAAATTGGTAGATCATTGTAAGGATTGACTTGATTCACAAATCCATATCTCATGAGATAATCTAAATTATTCATATTTCCATAATTTAGTGTAAGTTCCTCTCCCTTAGGAATATCCTTAATTGCTTTTACCACAACGAAGCTCTCACTTTCATGCTGATAGTAAGTCCCTAGAATTTTGCAGTTTGGCTCAAAGGAATGATTTATCCAATCTACCACAGGACCCACTATCACAACTGAATTCATATCCAAAAACTTCGGCTGCTCTGGTAAAAAGTTCAAGTTTCTACTTCTGACAATCGATATTAATTCAATAAATTTCTAAGGATTAAACCCGAACATTCTATTCTGAATAAGATCTTCGTTCATGCTCAGGAATTGAGAGTGCGTTGAGCTCACAATACTTGCTAACTGAGAGGAATAAACACCTATTAAAATAATATTATAATATGTTACAACACTGTCAGTTTACTGATTAATATTATTCTCATTTTGTTTAGAGAGAAAAAGCATAGTTTTAAATGAAAGAAAACAGAAAAATGTTGTTTTCTTAATATCATTTTTGTTTATTCATTGCTAGTAATCACTTTTATCTACCTTTCAAAGTCTATGAGCTCCAATAAAGTGGGTTTTTAGGAGTAGGCGATGTAGTGAATGAATCCATGAGATATTTAGCAAAGGGGTGTAGTGAAAGTGACTCGGATGATGCTTATGCAAATATCTAACAGATGATCTTCAAGATATTCTGTGTGTAATATAATTGAGGGAGGTTTTTTTCATAGTATTTCGAGGCAATCTTGCTGACAGCACTAGTGATTTCATGAGATTTAATCCTGTCACAGCCGACTAATTCTAATCCAGTGATGCATTTCTCTGTTGAGACTAAGAATACTTCCTCCTTCGCTAGAATATCTTATCCAGCAATCAATCCAAACCCTTTGTTGAGGGCTAACTTCTCATCGTAGATCTAAGCCAACTCGATAAGTTTCTGCACTCTGATCTTGAAATTGCCTTCTTTGTTTGCCCAATTGAAGAGAGGACGAGTTGAAGGGAATTATTAAGTAGATTTTGTGGCAAACTCCACACCTAGTCTACGCATTTATAAATTTCGTTTTTGGCTTTTTTGGTGTTTTCTAAATGTATCTTCTTATGAGATTACCTCAAAAAGATTTTTAGTAAATAATCTACACTAAAGTTCTCTTTTTCTCGAATTATTTACTAACAAATCCCAAGGAATTACAGCAAAAATATTATGAATTTGTAGCTCAAATTGAATAACATATCATGCATTTTTAATAAGTCTTTGAATTATTGAGATAAAGAAAATAATTTAATGCAAAATTTTGTCTTGTATTCTAATGTATTTTTGAAAAACCATCAATCTCCTTTTAGTGTGAGTTAAATGATTAAAATGGCAGAAAATGGTTTTTTCTAACTCTTGAAAATACAAAAGCGAATATGAAAAAGAATTGATTGCCAATAATGATAATCTTTCAAGAAAAAAAGATTTATTTCAGGCTGCGTACTATCAAGGAGACATGGAAATAGCAAGAATGCAAATACAGTTATTGAGTTTTTCAGTCCGAATTGATTCAAGTCGATCGTGAGGAAGAAACCGAAAAAACAAAATAAATCGATAAAAATTTATGTATTGAGTTGAGTAGCCAAAGGAAGCTTCAAGTACAAATGCCAGATTTTTTTTTCCATTCATTTTCGATTATTAAATAATCAAATGAAAATATAATAATCAACCCAATATTATTTATTATTAATGAATAATTCTTCATTATCCCATCAATGAAAAACAAAAAGGGACTTTTCCAGTGTATTGGTTACAGACAAATATTACAACAAAGAAAAAATACTATTTTAATAAGCCCTGCAGAAAACGAATGGTCACAAATTAGCAAAAAATAGAAAGTATTCTGATTAGTGTCGTGAGTGTATGATGATCTTAAATCGACCCCCTTAAATGGTTGTTTTTGGAATGTTGAATAGATCTACAATGGCTATTATTCAGTCCATCACGGGAAGATCCTTTCTTTGCTTCATCAGCTGATTCTAAAAATACTCGAAGTTTAAATGTTGAGAAAACACAAAAGAAAAGGGGGAGAAAACACATATTTTTAGAAGAGAGTTCTTACTGAATTTAATAACTATTAGGATGACAAAGATTTGAATGAGCGGACTTGTTTGCTTGTTGCATTTTTTGAATGGTTAAATGATCTATTAAGCATGTATGTGTGACATTTACAGAACTAAAATAAAAGCTTTGTGTAAGCAATAAAATAACAAATAGACAATAAGGAAATCCTGAGTATTTAGCAAAATTTAGAGCAAAAAAAAGATATGACTAAATATGAGTCAAAATGTGAAAAACAATCATTTTTTCAAAAAGAAAGATTCACAATATTTACAAGAAATGTCTTCACCAGCATACTAAAAGAATCTGATCATCTTAGAGAACCTTCACTGAACTTAAAAACGAAAATAGAGAGTAAGGTAAGATCATTGTTGAAGCACTCAAGGTTACAGAGTTTCCCATAAAAAGGAAGAAATTTGTTTTTTAAAATTCAATGATTGGGAAGAGAGAGAAAAAACACAAGAGAGGAATGATACGCGGATAATCTAAGCGAAAAGGGTGGAGAATACGTCGAGAAAGTCGAAAACGAGCAAATAAACTGAAGAAATCAACCCACAAATCAAAAAGTAAAATACATTATTTATTTAATGCATTGCATGAATGGGTATATCAATGCATCTATTTAAATTCCGTTCCCCCCTCTCCCCGCAAGAAGAAGGAAATCATTATAAAAATAATTAGATTAATCTTATTCTCTCCCCACTATCAATGAATGATGATTAGTATTGGAATCAAAACACACTTAAGCCTTCAAAAAATAGTAGAAAAAAAATCCACTCAAAGAAGTTTTATTAGAGCTTTAAGGTACTCAAAAGCGAGCAGAACCTATCTAGGGATTTCTATAATCTGATGGTTTAACTGAAGTCTAGGGAATTACTTGAGATATTAAGCAGACATTTCTAAATAGTTTGAGGGTAAGATTTGGATATAGTCTATGTAAATGAAGAAAGAAATAAGGAATACTTGAATTGAAGCGAAAGAGAAAAGCCCTGGGAGAAGGTGAAAGATGTAATAAATAATAAATAAGAATAACAAATAATATTTCCAGAAGAAAAGGAAAAAAAGAAAAAAAGTCTTCAGTGACACCAAAGTAAATCAATAATCTCAACAAAAATCAACAGGAAAAAAAGCGATCTCTTTCTCTTTAAGAATAATCTTTTAAATGATTGAAGAACACTACAATAATTCATCTTATCATGGACGATATCCAAATCCTTCATCTCATCCTTCGTTTTTACCTCACTTGTCAGTCGATAATATTGGTAGAAACAACTAGAACCTTCTCAGCGCGATTCCAAGTTAATTACGAAAAGATGTGTAGCTCTATCAAGACAACACCGAACACAGCTAACTGATCTAATAAATGATCATTCCTTTGAGTTCTGACTCTTCTTTGATCTTAGTTCAAGATTGGTTGAGAATTCTGGAGTTAGAATTCAACATCCCATTGTCTCAAGCATAATATGTGAATATCTGGGATCCAATCAGCAAAAACTACTTTAACATAGCTAAACTCTATCATTTCTCAGCTGGAAATATCCTCCTTTCTTCACCAATATACATTCGATATGCGCCGAATGACTAAATAATATCCTAAACCCTGAACAACTAGAATATTTTTAATAACAAAAATATCAATTAATCTTCATCCATCTTTCTAAACCTCGCAAAAGGGAATTAACAGTATCAGCAGTACTATCAGTAATAGTAACAATAATAAGAAGAACAAACAAAGCTTCTTCCAGTCATAAAAAATGAGAATTTCTCACCTTAAATAGCTCCTATGGAAAAAACATAATCTACAAATTATAGAGTTACCCCCACCCTGAGTGCTATTAAAATGGAAGAAGGCACAGGAATTATCCAACCAGTCCAGATACATGAAGGAGAAGACTCTTCAGATCAAGATCTTGAAAAAATCAAATAAAAAGGACTCAAAAAAAAGGAATCTGATAAATCTAAGCTTCATTCATCTAAACACTCTCCTTCCAGTAAACAAAAAATCAACATTTTCATTCATTTTTAATGGCATCTGCAGCTCCCCAAGGAACTGATCCTTTTTATTAAAATTTAATGTAATTTAAATAGTCAAACAAAAAAGGGAAGCAGACCAACTAATTAACAATATTTTGCTTATAAATAAAATTTGTTATTTTGGGGTCAAATGTGCTTTTGAAAATTTCAATTTGATTGGCTAAGAATAGCTTTCACATAAGCACTCTTTTTAAATTAAGATAGCACTTTTTCCTAATAGAACCAACACTCTATCCCCCACACCCCCCCCCCCCCCCACTTAATTTAATTTCCAAGACAAACAAATTTCCAAAAATAATAACTTTTCTATGCGGATTTCATTGAAAAAGGATTAATTGAAGGGTAGTTTTCATTGATTTTAACATTGAGAAAATAATACTTTTGAGGGAATTTTTAATTTCTTTTGAATGAATCAAATGGTCCTACCCAAAAAAGACTCCAAAAGTTGATTTGATTATTTAAATTAGCATCAGCTAACAATTTTGTGGTTCCAAAGTTAAAGAGAAGCAAAGTATTCATGTATTTCTGCTCTTTTCAAGAATAAAATTAAAAAAAATAATACATTTTTGTAATTTTAAAATTAATTTTACTATTATTATTGGTAAATTAATAGTTTTGTTGGAAGGGAAGACAAAATATTAAAAATCTATTTCTTTTGTTCTTTTACAATTAAAATAATAAATTCCTCTCTTTTATATTATTTTTTCCTTTTATTTTATAAAGAGAAGCATATCCCTCGTGAGAAAAGAGTCAAAGAACGCTAGATTAGCTATGTCAAGAGTAAAGTTGATGAATGGAGAAGTCTCTATGAGAATGGAAAAACCAACTTTGTTGGATAGACTGAAAAATTAAATTTAGATGTTGCAGCTTAGTTAGTTGGTCTTTCACGGAAAACTCTCGATGATTATTACGCATAGCTTAGAAAAGCTGAGAAATACGGTTTTGATTTTGAACAAAATGGATCGGAAAAAATGGGATCACTTCGACATTTCGTTAAGAAAATGTCTGGTAATAATTAAAATGATGAAGACTCCAGTGAAGAAAATGAAGGCTAAAAGACCATTACATTTAATACACCATAGCTTAAATCAACAATGGCATAAGACTCTGAGGAATAAGATTAATAGATTGTTGGAAGGAAAAATATTTTTAGAAAATATTCAGAGAATAAATATGATATTCTTAGACATATTTCATCATCCTCAGCCTCCACAGCAACTACAACACCTTCACCTGCAAATTTCGACATGAATCAATCAACTACTAATAATAATTTGTTGAACAGCAATACTTCTGCAACAGTTAATGTCAAGAACAATTCTTAAAATTCTTAAATTTTCAGTTTATCTTCTCCTTCTAAGTAATTCCAACCATTCCTGCTCAACCCAGTTTAACAATCTACATACCAACCCATCCCCCAATCGATTATGCTCCCTTTAAATAGTAATGCTAGTATTTCTACCGCTTATAGTTCATTTTAAAATATTCTAGATTCGAATGGGAGTATTTTCACCAACGAAATTCAACCGAATACCAATCAAGGTCTGATTCGAAGCTCCGTTGAAACTAATAACCTTCCAATTTTCAACGCAATGCATAGTGGAGCAGGTGGGCTTGAGAAATATAAGCCCCACTAATAACAAATGCAAGTAAATTTTGCAGAGCATGGAGTGAACATGGAAGCAGAGGAATCCTTTGACTACCTTAACTTGGAAAAGCACTAAGAAGAAGTAGAATAAGAATAGTGAATGTTACATAACCAGATACAGTAACGAGAGCTTGATTGTTTTTTCTCCATCAACAACAAGAACCACTCTCTCCATGATAGTCTATTTATTCCCCTCATTTACCTACTACTCTCTCCCCTAAAATAATACCAATAATTATCAAATCACATCCAAAATTAATAAGTTTATAAATCTAATATTATTATAAAATCAATTACTTATCATCTATATTCCTAAAAGTACCTAATTTTATTTCTCTCTAATAACATCCTTATGTCAATTTATCTTTCGGTTTTCAAAATACCTAAAGGAGCAGGTGTTCAAGATCAATATTTTCAGGGGAACCTTGATTTCTTTCTTTATAATTCTTTTTGAGATTATGTGTTAGCTTTGTCTATTTGTGTGGTCTATTTTAAGGAAAATTATCAATATTTCGATTTGATAGATTATCAATATTCCTTTCTTGTTCAATTTAGTAAGCCAGAAAGTCAATCAAAGAAACGAAGGTAAATAATTTGGATTTTTTTGGTTTCTCAATTCCTTCAAAAGATTTCTGAAAAACAAATGTTACACTTATGATAATTCTAAGGTTAATTTACCTTTTGATTTATTTCCTTTGGCAGATATCTTACAAACCGTTTTATTTGATTTCAGAAATGTGCAAAAAGAGAGTGAATATTAAGAAATTAGCTGTTTAATTAGATGAGCTTAACTTTTTGGCTCAAATGAATTTACACTGCTTTTATTACTCAGATGAAGAGGGCTATAAATGTAAGTTAGAGCAGAAGAAAAAAATTTCAATTCAATATTCTTTAGTGATTCTTTCCAAGGGATATGTTTTTAGAGAACGGTCATTTGAAGTTAAATAATCAAATCATTGATTTCATTAAAAAAGGAGTATTTGTTACAAAAAATGGAGAGAAAAAGCAATATCTTTAGAGATTTACATATTTGTTTATGTTATTTGTGATTTGAGTAGAAATCCCAAACCGTTTTATGAAGGATTTATTGGATGGGGATATTATTGAAACAGAAAGAAAAATAATCAAAAATTATTTCCTTTTGATGGTCAGATATTGTATGATTATTTATTTGAGTGTTCTGTTTTTTGATCCAGTTAGCTGAAGTAAATCAAAAAGAAAACTCAGAAAATCAGAAATTAAATACAGATTAAGTTAGATGTCTTTTGATTTATTTGTCATTTCAAATAGAATTACAAATAATAGACACATGCAATCTTATTAAAAATTATGATAAAAAATCTAGAATTATAAAGTAGATAAACATAGACTCATAAACATGAAGATTTGAGAAATATGGAAGTAGAAAGAAATGTAAAAAATATTTGTATTTTATCTGATTTTCTTGATATAAACATCACACTTTGGTGAAATTTCTTCAGAACATGTCATCCTCGTGGCTGCCTTCTGAGTGGGCTAATTCAGGATTACTTTAGAGTAACTCAATATCCCTTCGAATTTCCATAATCACATGGAACAGTTCTTAAGCGATTCCAAAATTTTAGCTATCTTCAGAAACTGGTTTCAAACTGAGTTAGCACTTACCAAATATCGATTTTTCTTGAGGAATTCCGCAATTACTGAAAACATAGATGTCCCAGGCTTCTTAATCGTAGACATCGTAGAAGGATTTATCGATCACATCGATTTCTTCGAAGTTACTCCATTAAGCCGATTCGTGAATACGTTAAAGATGAGAGTTGCATCTCTCTAAAGCTTCTTTCTTGAATTCTTCGAGTTTCTACATTGATATTATTACTTGTGATGAAGATGGAATTGTTATTTGAGTTTTGAAATTCTAAAAATTATCCAAAGATAAAGGTTAGTTAGTTGGTTAGTCTGTTAATGTTTAAGATTCTTATTTGAGTTGATCAGTATTTTTTGTTGATTTAAAAATAATAATTATAAAGAATGTTAGAGTTGCTTTATCCTTTTGATTGATTCACTCATTGCCATATTATGTAATACCTCCTACACCGACGTTATTAATATGACTACACCTTATTGTTTCATAATGAAGATACGTCTCAAATTTATTTTGATTTAATATGATATGACGCAGTTGCTAAGGCTCGTAAAGACGGATTGGAATTTTTCAAATTATTCCAAAGAAAAACTAGAAGAATTCCCGAAATAATTAAAAGAAGAAAAAGAAAGGGGAGAATGTTTTTAAGGCAATTTTAACCCAATAATTCACCTGAATTTGAGAAAAATGGAAAAATTTAGAAATAGTGGGGTAGTGATAAGATTGAAGTTTTTTTGAGTTTCTCTCTGATAAAAATAAGTTTCAAAAGAAGAGAAATCAAGTATTTTTTAGTTATTTCCAAGAAAAATAGAAGAATTCATAGAAATAAATAAAAGAATTTCAATTTTTCTCGTGTAATAGTCAAAAAATAGAAAAATTATGGAAATTTAAAGAAATAAGAAAGTATTTTTTCTGAAAATCCTAAGTGAAACAGTCATTTATTTTTGTTTTTCTCTCATTTTCAAGTCTATTAATTATTCTTTTTAAAAGTTTTTCCAATCAACATTTAAACATCTTTCTTTTATAAGAAATAGATAGCTTAGTTTGTTGCTATTTTAGGGATATTTTAGCTTGAAATTCTTATTTGAAAAGCTAAAAAATATAAGCTTAGGATTATCACTTGAATTAAATAATTTTTTCAAGTAACAATCTAAAGAAAAGAACCACTTTCAACTGCAGTTAACAAAATAAAGAATACAGTTTCTTAACATATTTTACTTCGAAGCAACAAATAAAAGATAAATTTATTCAATTATGTTGAGAAGAATTCAATTTGAATTTAATAAAAAATATTCTCTTAGCTTGTGAAACTAGAGCACCTTAAAAAAGTTATTCAATAAAATAATTATTTCATTTTATTAGCAAAAAAACATAAAAATGGAGGGAAGGTAATTTCATAGAATCTTTTGAAGATAATGTTAAAATTATCATCAAAACTACCCACCCTTTGATTTTCCTGGTATTTTTTAATATTGAAGGGGGGAGGTATTCAAAAAACGCTCCAAATGGTGAATTTACTTGAAAATATTAGCAAAAGAGTGTATCCCCTCCAAAACTGAAGCTCCATGCCTTCAAATAGATTCAGAATGAGATCATACCCCCCTTTAATAAAAATTAATTTTTTGAATACAAATACGAAGCAAAACAAAAACAAGTCAAAATCAACAATCGTTAAGGGTATCTAATTTTATTAAAGGATGTCAATAGATACAACAACTCGACGTATTGCAAATTTATTGAAAGTTGCTAATAATGAGCTTTCTACATCATCTTAACAAGCAAAAAATGGAAAATCAAATACTAAAACTGATGAATCTAAAGTCTATACCATACCAATTGTTCCAACTGAAACTTTAATTAAGTCCTTTAGCACTAATGATATGTCTCCAGCTGAGAAATTACAATGTCTATACGATCGAGATAAATTTATAAACGGTGCAGTTATTGCTGTCAAATGCTAGAATTATGGATGCAAAAAGGTCATGGCCATCATCTATAAAATATTTGACAGAAATTTATCTGAGAATGCAGTAAGGGTTGTATGGGATTATTGGAAAAGATTCAATAAAGTTTATTTTACAAAAGCCACAAAGAGATGCATTTTTACAAAACAAGAGGCAAGTCTTCTTTATTAGAATGTTGCTTAAAAAAAAGACTTGCAACCTTCAGTTTCATCTGCAGCAGATGCAGTTAAAGCCCTTCCAGCGATATCTGCTTCATTGCCAGCGTCACTTCCTCCCACAACATAAAACCCATAAATAGCTCTACCAAAACCTACAGTTCTTCCTTTCCTTAGAAACGTAACCAACCAATAATTTTTCCAAAAAGCCAAATGTTTATTATCTTTAAGACAACATTTACTGAAATTTTTCTTGCTAAATATTCTCTCTTTTATGCAGGTGTTGATGAAGAATTCCCAGACAACTTAAATCTAAGTTACTTATGTACCAGTTGAAGAAACTAAAGGTTTAATTGCAAAAGAAACTTTTAAGACTGTAAGGGAAGTAATAAAATCTAACAATAGAACTCAAGAACCTAATTGGTAAGAATAGATAATTTTAAACAGAAAATGCCGATTATTTTATGTTGAATTAATCATTTTTGGTGATTATGTTTTTTTGGTAAAAACTAAAATCTATTTTATGGTTAATTTAGGGTGAATGTGTCTATTAAGATGATGATATCTGCATCATAGTTTCAGGTCAAGCAAAACATTGAGTTCTAATGCTTCCAAAAATTAAGGGAAGTCATATTTTATAGATGTATTCAATGGATTGGAGTTGTTATTGGAGAGACTCTCAACGGAAGAGGGAAATTCATATATCTACACTGCAAATATGACAGGAATATCATCAAGAGAAAGAGGCACCTTAGAGCCTTTTTATTAGAGCAAATCCCTTAATATTTTTTCTCGCACAATAGTCTTAATGCTCACAAAGTATAAATTATGGGATTCGAGAGATTCCTGAAAGTTTATCAGCTAGTCAACAAAGTTGAATATCCTAAGAAATTCCATTGATAAATGGTTGAGAAGTTGTGTGTATTTTTGAGTATGGTTGACTTTTCAGATAAGTAACAAGTGCTTTTGGATTAATATTAATGTATGCTTTGCGTAGGTTTGTGTCTGTTACTCATATGATCCCTCTGAAGGGAATAATAAATTTAATAATTTAAAATATTACAGACATAAAAACAATCTTTATTCTGAAATTAATTGGTATTTGGAGGATAATATCTAGTAATTTTTACTCATTAAATTGCTATTTCGAGTATTAAATAATATCAACCAAAAGAAAGCGATTATTTTCTCACAAAACAGACAACACTGTCCTTTTATTTGGGGTTGGGGTTGGGGTTGGGGTTGGGGTTGGGGTTGGGGTTGGGGTTGGGGT
>Ga0302271_10002915_pt1 | contig 14956 bp, 13 predicted proteins | sample III_Bog_N1_1_FD_198767 | JGI IMG/M metagenome (GOLD analysis project Ga0302271, IMG submission 198767) | Peat permafrost microbial communities from Stordalen Mire near Abisko, Sweden - III_Bog_N1_1 | ecosystem: Environmental > Terrestrial > Soil > Wetlands > Peat | place: Sweden: Abisko... | reverse complement strand
CCAACCCCAACCCCAACCCCAACCCCAACCCCAACCCCAACCCCAACCCCTTTTTAATAAAATTGTTTAAATTAAACTTAAAATTATTAACAAATTAGATGAATTAATCATTGAATTCATATCAATTTTTTTAATAATTTTCCTTTGAAATAATCTGGGTTTTATTATTTTTCAATGAAAAGAAGAAAGTAAAGAGTAAATAAATTCCTTATTAAACATTTACTGCTAGAAGAAATAATCTTAAAACAAATGACCACAATTACAACATCTTGAACACTGTGATAAACATGAGTTAGATCAATATATTTTACGCTTAGCATCTTTTCAAAGATTCACTTATTTATTTTTCAGCGAATATTTATGAAAAAAGTGTATGACATATTTCAATTTCAGCAGATATTCATAGCTACCCTCTGACCAAGGAAGGGAAAACATTGAATTATTATTATTTTTTGGATCAATGAAAACATGAGGGAATAAAATAATGCAAAATGGGGATTGAGAAAGATTTTCAGAAAAAGGTTTATATTAATTTGGGGCTAATTTTAGATCCTTTCAAATTAAAGTAAATCAAATATCGCAGACTAATACTGCGGCTGTATCTGTGACTACCACTCTCTGCTTCTTTTCTCTTTGACTTTTTTTATCTAATAAGGGACTTATGATTCCTCAAAAAAGCAAAGAAAAAGTATCCGAAATAGCAAAGTTAAAAAACCATAACAAAGAATTATTTTTCTAAAAAAAGCGAATTTCAAGACAACTAAGAGAATCCACAATTTTAGATCCATCTCATCACAGAGCAAGTATATTTTTAGATTACCTGCATATTTTGTATTCATATTTCCCGTTGTTTCTTGAGAAATTGTAGTTACTAATATCATTAGTAAGTAGATGAATCAACAATAATAAATTTCCTCAATTCGGAGAAACCATCGTCACAAAGACAATTCGTGTGACAAGTTATTTAATTTTTATTATTTTTGCCTTACTTTGGGATTAACAAATGTTCTCTTTCGGTGCGTGTGTGGCGAAATCAATCTACTTGGGTTATGCAATTAAACTAGAGGCTCTCCTTGCTCCTATGTTTTTTCTTGATTTCTTGCCCTATTTATGTATTACAAAAGAGTGGATACAGTCTTATTAAATCAAGACATATGACTATTTTTTGCATTTGAAATTATTTTGGTATTTTCATGAATTTTTCAGTTAAATCATCACTAATATTCTTGAATGCATAAACTACAAGTCTCTTTTTATTGACACTTTTAGGGGAATCATCTAAAAGATATTTGGGAAAACAATTTGAAAATAGAGAGTGTTGATTAGGTTGGTTGGGGTAAACATCATCCAAAAAATCAGAAAATTATCATTTTTCTTATGAGATTGAGGGAGTGGCATATGAATGATTGGGAGAAACTCTCAGAAGTTGCAGAAGCAAACGAACATTCAATAAAACAAAGGCTGTCATAAGATTACTCCCAGGGAAGAGGAATAATAAACTATTAGTATCCTCAAGATGACTAGAAAGAAGATAAGAACTTTTTTTCAATAGATTAAAATGGCTTTTCTCCTTTTTATCTCAGAAATTAAATGAATCCTTGACTCAAAATAGTAAAAATATCTTTGAATTTTTCTCTCTTAAATAGTTCAATAAGTTCGCGCGTTTTAAAGGAACATAGAAAATAATAGAACTAGAACTTACAAAGGACTTTAAATCTCCTTCTTTTTGATTTTAAAAATAATAAAAAACTGTGATTAAAAGCCTGCCTCAAATACGCAAGCCCTGCGAGTTTCAGAATCTTTGCGAACTGCTAACTGCAAGCAAATTGTACATTAGACAATTCTTTCAACCTATTAATAAGCTTAAATACTCACTCACCTTAAGCGATATTCTGTGTTAAAAATTTCTTAAGTGTATGCTCACACAAATCCTTTGTATTATCCAAATAATTAAGTGCTATTTTGGGAGTAAAACCAAACGCGGGCACTTTCTTTCTTATGTATTTTCTTATCCTAATTGTTTCTGTGACGGTTTCCATTAAGAGCTAGCAATTCATGAAAAAATTCTATGATTTTGATGCTATTCAAAAAATACCCATCAGAAATTCTCATCGTACGATTTCTTCTTGTGCGTGTGGTAATCATTAATCTAAATAATTGGGGGGAGAACTCGATTTTTAGTAAGGATAAAATGCATTTGATAAGAGAGGCATATTGCGAGTGCTTTATCGTCTTCTCCTGATTTGATGACTTAATTTCTTGGCAGAATTAATTAATTAACATAGTAACTCAATAGCCTTAAGAAGCTAAAATGTAAGTAATTTTTTCTTGGGAGAACTAAAAGATTCTCTCTCTTCTTATAAATCTATCCAAAACATATCTTTCAATAACAATTACTTCAAAAATACAAACACAAAAGCAAAAAAAACAATAATTTGTGTTTTTTTTTATTTGTATGACATACGTGTTGGAGAACTTTGATATTCTTGAAATGCAAAACAAGTTTGAAGATGAATCTTGGGCCTCTCCGTTCAGAAAATAATAGGACATGGCTAGGAGTGCCAGCTGTGAAGAGCTTGAAACGATCTAAGAGCAGGATGACGATGAGTTTTAGTACTGCTGCTAGGTAGACAAATAATCGAAATCTGGACTCCTCTTCAACAAGCGAGTGATCTCTCTAGACCAAGAATACTTTTGCTACTATTCTAAAATCCACGTTTACTAAAATCAGCGCATCAACAACAGCAAACACAAGCCTAAAGTGAGAATCTTCCTTAAGGACATAGCCAGTGCCTAGGTCCCAGCGGATAAACCAAATTGCATTCGAATTTAAGGGTGTGGGAATGTATTCCATAAGGGCAAAACTTACTGCAAAAACGAAGCTTTCGACTATGTATTTAGATTCCCGAACATACAAATGCCAAGTTTGTGGCATGACATGATCCTTGCAGCTAAGGATTCCTTGAAATCTAAATCTTATTTACTCACTTTCGAGAATCTCATAAAACATTTCAACTCAGGAACGTCTTGAAAGGGGTTTCACACTCAGCAATCACTTCCTAAAAAGCTACTCCGCTCCCCTCCCCTCCAATGCGATTTGTCTTTTCCATATTTTCTACACAACCCAAGACTCTGAAAAGACGAAATAATTTCAATTCACAGCTACATGAATCTGGCCGAAGTTTCTATATACTCTATTCTTTTTTTACATTACTTAACTACATTATATTACAGACTCCTTCATTAGAAACAGGGTAAAATCCCACTCCATCTTAATAGTTTATCTTTATATTCTTCAATATTCATATATTGTTGTTACTCCCTTTCTATTAATCAATTAATTTGTGCCTAAAACACACTTTTTTAATTTATTTACACTCACACATACACTTACTAATGTCCAAACCCCAAATGGATCGATTACTTTTTTCTTCATATTCACAACAAAACATACCACAATCGAGAGAGAATACATTTAACTTTACGTATAAGTCGGTTTAATCACAAAAATAGAAGTTCTCAACCGAAATACCTTGATTTTTTACCAAAAATATAAATGAATCCTTTGATTTTTCAATTAGAAATACTAAAAAACCTGAATTTTAACACTCTGCCAATCTTGATCTCACAGGAAAGCAAAACGTGCACAAAAAAACAATTTTTGATCCTAAAAGAAAGTTCATTATCTCAATACTATTTTCGGGATATGAATTTTATAGTTTCTTTCATAAAGAGGCTTTTCTTTAATGCACTCGTTGAGGTAGGATAGGTGACTCAGCAGATAAGTGGATCAATTCATCCAAAAAAAAAAGTGGGATTTTTTCTCTCTTCTACTTGAAATAATCTTATTTTGAGCTGAATTCATTCAACTAAATTGCTTCTCTTTGGTTTAATAATGATTCTGACCATTGAAAAGATTCATTTATGCAATCTTTGGGGGCATGATTCTTGAATAAATCGAATTTAATTAATTAGTTCATTTGGAATACAATCCAAATGTCAAATAGATTACTAAACCTCTTCAGTTCTTAAAGAAAAACGAATTCAGGGTTTTAAAATAACCAATCATACATTGGGTTATTACGTAGGCGAAAAATTATAACAATAGAGATGACTTAAGGGATAAAAATACATTTTGAAGAATTTTTTATGTTCGATAAATAAAAATAAACCTAAAATAATTTATTAATTTGTGAGCTTTAAGATTGAGATTGATAGAGAGATGTCAGACAGCTGGCTAAAAAGAGTAGCTACCATTATTTTTTTATGATATTTTTGAAAAAATCAGAGGCTTCAAATGGCTTGAATCCAGTGTTATCGAAAAAGACATGAATAAAGCAAAAAATAATCTGAAATTTTGCCATTTAACTTCAAAAACTAATTATGTTTAAATATTAATGCAAGCGTGCTGAATATCAAACAAAAAAGCATTATTTTTTGAGCAAAATTGAAAGAGAAAGAAATTAATAAATAAAGCAGAGCTTCTACTTCCTCGACACATGAAAAGGCCAATCACAAATCAAAAGAAAGAGGGAACAAATAAAACACTATTTTGCTTGATTAAAATTGTTTAAAGCAATAAAAAAATAACTTGAATTTATGCATAAACACCTCAATATTAGAGCTCCTTGTAATAAATCCAATTCAGTTGAGAGCTAAAATGAATGCAAATGATGATAAAAGCAAACAATTTAACATTTTTACCTTATCTTTATCAACATATTGCAATGTTTATCTAAGAAAAAGCCACAAACAAAATGATAAAATTTCTCAAAAATATTCTGATGCGTTTCGCTGTCATTTATTAATTAATTATGACTTGCAATAAGCAAGAAAAATGCTTTGTGTTATTTTAATTAGGTGAGTCAAATTTGAAAGCAGAAAGAAGATAGATTCGTCGAAAGTTCCAGAGACTAACAAATAAAAGAGAAAAGAAGATTTATTAAATAGATATTTTGTTTGATTTTAACATTCAAAAGAGAATAGAAAGATAAAAAGAGCTCTTTAATAAGTCAGCAGAGGTTTGTTTACCAACAAGAGAAAGCAACAAAAAGGAGGTAAAAACAAACTTAGAAACCATCACCTTTCTGTTTTTAAAAAACATCACAAGACAATAAGAGTTTCACACCTTCAAGTCTACTTAAGAACCACCAAGTTAGTTTATTCCTCCATCGATTGATCAAAGTGCCAATAAATGAGTGATGGAGCTGAAGATGACATGACAAAGAATGTGCATGTACTCGAAAATGAGCTACAGACAAATCGCATGAAGCCTTATTGTAAAATAGGTGAAGTCGACACTCGCTTGGAAGGAGACACAAGAGTATCAGCTAGAATGTTCAAAGAAGTTACAAAGGAAGTTAGATCACAAAGTCCTACGATGCTTCATCTCTACTAAAACATCCTTAATAGTTTAAAGCGACTTGAAAACAGCGGTATGTATAAAAAAGTTGATGTAAATCTCGAACCAGGCGAATCTCAAGATGCCGTGATGATCAGATACACAATGAAACCAGCTTCGAGTTATTTCGCTAATATCTCGCATTAATTCGATCGATTCGGGTAAGCCTCCATGGCATCTAAAATCGGATTTAGAAATGTTCTAGGATATTTTGACAAGTTAACTTTCGAGTATAATAAAGCCCTCAATAAGTCGCGCAGAAGCTACTATAATCTCTAATGGTATGTTCCTTATAATTTCATAACTTCTAAGGCGTAGGATTCATTTTTAGCATCACTTTCTCATTCTACAACGCTGCTCGATAAAAATTGTTCTGAAACTAAAGATTCCATATCTCTAGTATTTACAGCAATCGATCCCACCAAAGAGAGTGAGAGATACACTGTGACATATGAATCAGCACTCAGGAAGAACTATGTGACATCCTCGAACTACAGACTCTTAGAAGATTTCCTACCTAGCGTGAAAAACTCCATAAAATATTCCACATAAGCATTTTCTTCTGTGCAAATGGGATCAAGAGTCCACAAAGGATCATCGTTGAACTATTCCACAGAACTTGGTTTACCAATCATTAGCGATGCGGTGTTCGTCAAAACAGAAGCGAACTACAAGAAGTACATCAAGCTAAAATCCTTGAAGTTTATTTCGTAGAGATTTAGATCTTGGAATCTTGAATACACCGCGAATCTTGGAGCAGTCAAGAGTTTAAATTCAAATAAATTGTCCCTGAATGAATCGTTTTCGATGGGCAGCATTAGAGGTGTAAATGATATTGATGTGGATCATTTCGAAGGCAAATTATCTTCATCTCAACAACAACAACAGCAACAGCATTCATTTGCTCTTTGGGAGAACAATAATTTGAATTTACAACTCAAAAACTCTCTAAAACTTAACTTCTATGATTTCCCAGGCGTTTCCAAATCAGGCATAATCCCTTTCTACCATGCAAGTGCTGGCTATTTCTATCGTGTCAGAAATGGTCAAGGTGCTTCTCCACTGAAATCCTTCCAAAAGGAAGATATTCTCGATCATATTCGCTGTCACCTTCGAGCAAGTGCAGGACTCGGTATCGGTGTTGGAATAGGAGGAGGCGCGAAGATTGAGATTCTTTACAATTTCTTTCACTTCTCTAAGCTCAGCGATAATCGCAGTAAGCTTGAATTAAGGATATCCATGGATGATTGAAGGGAAAATAAACATAAATAATTTTTAAAAAAAGTTTGATATTATTGTAAATTGTGTGTAAGTGGATTCACAAGTAACGCTAATAAGTTAGAACAAATCAATTTCTCACAATAGTTAAATTCGTCACTAAATGAAAGAAGTAGATGAAGATGGACGACTTTGTTCATTAGAATTGCGACTATTTGGGTATTTATATTATTGTTGCATAATTGGGTAAACTACTTTTTAAACTCCTTTCAGATAAAGGCTGCCTGTTTGATGAATTGAATTCAATGGAATTTCCCTTTCTGAGTGAGAATTCATTTAGATTTTTCTAGCAGGTGAGCAAGTCCTTTCGCTGAGTTAATAATGATGATATTAATGTAACTGATGAGAAGAATTAGAAGATTAGTTTTATTGTTGTTGTTGTTATTATGTTTTCAAGCCAATAATGCTCTGATCACACTTGACTGTACGGACAGTCGATTCGTTTTTCATAGAATGTAGGAGTCCATTTGTTTTGATTGAGGTTCGTTTTTTCGGAGCTAGAAATGCTAAGTTATTGCTAGGATTGCTTTACTTGGATTTGGTTTGTAAGATCGAATTATTTAAATTATTGAATTTCCTCCCCTCTTAGCTTTTATTTTCCTAGTCACTGCTATTAGATTTACTCCTTTTTTCAATAAACTTCAATGCATTTTTACTATTATTTTGATTTCTATTTGTTCTAAATTCGGTTTGTTAAGAACAGAAAACCTCTCGAAGGGCTCCTTCGTATGGGCTTTTGCTTCGAGCTGAATTTTATGAGGTGGGTGATATTTTTTATTGTCCAAAATTATTAATAGATTTATCTCTATGAACCGAGTTCTATTATTTGTCTTGATTATTATTGTTGTAGAGATTTGGAAGGTATCTCTTGAACAGCTGTTCAAACTTAGAGACCTACCCAGGTCTTTTAGTTTGATCCCGATTTGGGCTATTTTTAACTTGAGAAAGTGAGGTGGAGATACGGAATTGCCTTTGAGGTGAATAAGAGGATGCAATAAAGGGTCGTTTTTTTAAGGAATCTTCTGAGGAAGCATTTTTACTACGCCCTCCTGATCCAGGAGATAAAGAAGGAGTGAGACTCTCTCCTGACTCAGCCTTTGTTTGTTGTAGAGGTTGTCTTATGAATCGTACTTATCTTGTGATCATTGTTTTAATTCTGGGAATATTCGAAGATATTAACATAGCAGATTCTAATTTGGAGTTGTTATTATCTATTGTCTCAGAAGAAGGAAGTTTAGAATCACCAATTTGGTTTATTTTCTGTGAAGCTTATTCTAAAAAAGACTTAGGATTCAAATTAATCTCAGTGCTTTTAATCTGAAATCCTGTATTCTACATCTTTGAAGATATCTTGATCTGTTCCAATTTCTTGCAATCTTTTGGTAGTTCCTATGGAATATCTTACTTAGCTTGAGTGCAATAATGAATTCTCCTTTGTTTGTCTGTTTTTTCGTGCATTCGCCGAGGATTAATGATGTTCTTATTTAAATTAATACTCTTTAGGTTATTCCTGGAAACAAACATTTCAGATGACTCATTTTATAAAAATTATCTGTTATTCACCTTTGTAGGTGTATTAATGTTAATTTCAAGATAAATTACGCTGTTATTAATTTGACTTAGAACTTATTTGTTTTATTAATGATCCCACTAAGGGTCTTCTTCATCTTGAGGGTTTTCTAAGATCACATCATCTGATTCATTATTTCCTTTTTTATCTGATTCTAAAACACTATTATTGAATTCTGAAACAATCGGAATACTATTGAGTGCATCATAGTTATTAGCAGGTAGAACTTCAGAGAATTTGCTTATTGTTGAAGGAAATTATATTGTGTCCAGCAGATACTGTGAAAAATCAGGATTTTCATTCGATTGTCCTTGTAAATGTTTTTATTTCTTTGGAGTGTTATGACTGCAAGAAGTTTATAAATTTTCAAGCTGAGATTATTGCAATAGCCTCTTTTAGATCTAAGAAGAATCCAGTAATTGCTAAGTTGTTGGTCGTTCTCTTGCATTTTTATTGAGACACAATGCTATTACAGAAGATAACTCTTCAGAGTAACAGTTTTAAGGCAGTTTTTTTGGTGGTTTGTGAAGAATATTCTGTGCTAGTTAATAAAGTGATGAACCTTGAAATGGCATTGATAGCGCACATAATTCAAATATCACACATCCTAACGACCAAATATCACTTCCAGTACTGTAGTTACCATCTGTCCATACTTCAGGAGCAGTATAATATGGTGTACCTGTTTGCTGGCTTCTACACATCAATTGCTATTGCTATTCTGACTCAGGTTGGATAGATTTTGTTCTAGGAGTTGCTTTGCAGACATTAAAATCTCCAATCTTCAAAATTCCTTCATCGGAAACAAAAAGATTCGCACTTTTTATGTCACGATGCAAGACTCCTGCGGAATGAAGCTGTCTTAGACCTTTTAGTCCCTAAATAAAATATTACCACACCTACTCTTCAGGTATTCTAATGGGATTGTTGTTAGGTAATTCCATATTTTCTTGATTTTTAATAAATTTAATCTTTGAGCTGAGATCTTCTCCAGCGAAATCCATGACAATACATAGACTCTCACTAGACTTTTCGTAGAAACTCTCTCTGTATTTAACTATGTGATCACTTTGAAACGAAGCTAATATGCGCACTTCATTTAGTGCTGCAGCTTTTTCTTTTTCAGAAAGATTCCTCATTCTAACTATTTTCAACGCATAAATTATATTGTCATCACAACGCTGGACCTTTTCAACAACTGAAAACGATCCGTAGCCAAGACGGCCGATGACTCTAAATTATGAAAGTTTAGAGACAGTCTTAATGGGTGATGCCAAAGTTCCATCTGAAGAAAACGTTTCATCCATATGAATATTCTGCTCTTTTTCACTTTGATTTTGGAAGGATTTATGGATTTGAGTTCTAGTTTCTACTCTTTTTTTGATTCTACTTTCAAAAAACAGAAAGGAATTAGCAATTGATCTCGGAAATAAGTATAATTTTTCAAATGGATATTGATTGGAATCATTTCCCAAGCGAATATAAACAATCTCAAGATTTAAAACGCAATTGCATTCACTGTGGAATCCTAAAATAAATCTTTAATTTTCTTAGAAGCATCATTGATTCTGATTGATCAACGATTTCTAAGAAATAATTAAAAAAAAGACAATTTATCAAAAAGTATCATATGCTTGATTTATACTTTTATTTAAATAGACATACAAGTTGAGTTTAGTAAATTAACATAGAGATTCATAAATCTCCAAAGATGTAATATACACCTAATAAGTACGATTATGTTTTTATTTAGATTATTTGTTAGGTTTAGTAGGTAAAGATTGTAAGAGAGAGATCGATTTTTTAGTAAACTTGAGTGTTAGTTAGTCTGTAAACAAATTGTTGAGTCTGTTTAGCTGTAAAGAAGAATTGCATCCTCAAAAGCAGCTCAGTTTTAGAACTTCATAAACTAGAAGGATTCTGGGTCGTGGAGCGCTCGTTGCAGGATAAACCGATAGGTTATGAGTGCTCTGGTGTTCTTGATTTTATGCGAAGAGTAAATGTATGCAACCGCATCTTCACGGAAAAATTTAAACGAAAGAATTCGGAAGACTCTATTGAAGGTTTCTTGTTTTTTGTCAGCTGCTTTAGATGTCCACAACGAGCGAAGATCCTTAATAGCAGTGAGTTTTTCCTTTTTTTCCATGAGAAAACTCTCAAATTCACTGAATGTCAGTTCTGTTCCAAGTAATCTGGCACAATCTTCAGGGTGCTTTTGAATATATCCAATGATTGCTTTGGAGTAGTTCTTGGGAATGTTTTTCGTTTCATTGGTTTGTTTTTTTGAGATTTTAGAATTTCCAAAAATGTTGTTTTGGCTGGATAGTGAAGTGGAGCGATTTATTCTTTTTGAGTTTGGCCCTTTTATCAGCTCTGGATTTTTTTTACTTTTCTTTGGGGGAATTGCATTTGGCTATTTTACTTATTTTGCTTATTTTTCATGAATTTCATTGTTTCTTGAAGATAAGATGGAAGATGATGATTGTGAAGAATGGTTAGAATCTTAGGAGGAGCAACTGTCTTCTTCTTCTTAAATATCATCGCTTTTCTGACTTTTACAATCTTCAATCGATTTATTAGGTGAGTTTTATTCAATGGACTCTACTTTAGTGATTGGCATGTTAGTTAAATGGTTTCCTTGCAATAATGGATGGATTTAATTTTATTAATGTTGGAATTCTAAGTGGGATTGATCAGTTGGTTTGGACTAATTTTATTAATAAATGGTATCTTACAATTCGATTCTTTGAAATTATCTTTGATATTAAAGTAATGTTATGTTATTTTGAGCTGATTTTTATTATTCTTCTAATCTAGAATATTGAAATTGTTGTTATTATTAGTGTAATTGATGTTGTTAGTGGAGTTATGCTTAAATATGGTTTTATTGTAAGTGCTGTTGTTTTTGAGGATGGAAGGTTTGAAATTCTTCATTTCCTGGATATTAATGGAACTGTTATGTGCAATTAGAAGGAGAATCAATCTAAGTAGTTGAATGAAGAGAGTTACTCAACTAAGGTTGATTGAACATGTTGAGTTACTGAGACTAAGAAATACTTCCTTAGGTTATTTGGGCCTAATCAGGATGAAGCATTTAGTGGCTAGAAATCTGTTGTTGAAATTAATGATAATTTTGATAGGGATGAGGTGGACGATGATGTTGATAAGGGTAGTGGTTTTAATAGGTATTATGATTATAATCTCCAACAGACAAATAATTGGATGGATATTGGAAATTCAAGGGAAACGGATTTTCCTAATCAAAAAATAAAAAATTTTAATAAAAATATTTAAGAAATTTTAAAAATCAGGTTACTCCTGTCAGGCCTTGGCTACATTGATCCTAATCTAAAGCTTCACATGGTTAAGAAATACCTGAATATGCTCCATGTTGACCAAGTGCATTTTTTTCAAGAAACTAATGTCTGTTTTGGAATTCACCAGATTGATCTAAGAAACATTTTTGTGGGATATTTGGGATATTCGCTTACTGATATTACATAGCTTCTGGCAGTTTAACTGGTACCAATGACGGATTATAACTTTTCTACGTATTTGAAGATCCATGCTTCAAGAATTGCATTTGCTTATTTGAATAATCAGCATTAGGAGGGTAATTTAATATTGTTGAAGAACTGTGAACTTTTATCTACGATCTGCCTCCTTCAAGATCTTCTTCTTCACAGCTATTATGACCGTCAAGCAGATTTTAGGTATCCTCCAAAGATGTTTTCTCAGATCGGATCATTTGATGCTCAGTTGGAGAAAAACTTGAAGGTTTCTTCTTACCAAAAGCTGATGGGTTAAATCCTTGAGTGTGCATATTATTTAAGGCATTCATAGCAGCTGTACCGAAACTGAAATTCGATGGATAAGAGGAGGCTTAAGTTGAAAAGTTGCTGCTGCATTCTCCAAGAGGAGAGTTTTTAGAATAAAAACAAGATGGTGAGTTGTATGGATGATAAGTTTCTCTAAAACCCTATTGAAATATGCAAGTTGGGTCTAATTTTGGGAGGTTTCTGTGATCGATAGGAGAAAAATCACAAGATTGATCGTACATTCAGATTATCAGGAAATTAGGAATAAGCTGGATAATGAAAATGAAGATGGAATTTTGAATAGAGATTTTTTAAAAATGATTCAAATGTGTGCTGATGTTGTCCAGAAAAGAAAGAAGAAAGAATGAGCGAGAGTTAGGGAGTAATGAGGGCTGTTCCTTTTTTCTTGGGTAGTCTGGGGGGAGAGAGAGAGAGAGCAGATAAACACTAATTAATGAGCAGCGGCACTAAAATCAATAATTTTTTGGGCTGGTCTTCTCTTTTTATTCGTTGATTTCTTTTTCCTTATATCTCAATTATAAGAATTCATTTCAATCATCCCCTTTTCCCCCCTCCCAACTGCATGCAGTTTCGTTTATTTCATTTAAAATTTTCCCATTCATCTTATCTTCATTTCGATCCTTAATTAAAAACACTTATCTTTTGATCTTAATTATAATTTCATAAAGATATTTTTACTTCAAGGAGCTCAATTACCAATCTCTCTCTTTTCTGTGTGGTTTTCTCTTATCCGTTAGCAATTCTGTTGACTAATGTTAAGCTACTTTGGAATCAGAAATATTGCTAAAATATCTTATTAATCTTACATTTACAATGGACAATCCTTTCTAAAGCAAATCAATTCTGTAAATTTAGCTTGGAACATTAGAGAAGTAGACTCCAATAGCAACAATAAATAATAAATTTGTTTTTCTGTGTTAGGCTTATGATCATCAAGAGGCTGTGACTCGATCATCAATGAAGTAATGAAGAGATTCTTCAAGTGTTCCCAGGTTACGAAATCTTCATTCAAGCTTGAAATTTCTGTTGGAAATCTTATTAATTTAATCGACTGCGCTTACACATAATTATGATGATAAATCGCCCTTTTCTGATAAGTGCTCGAATGCAAAAAAGAAGCAAATTTGTCCACTTTTTCTACAGTTGATTACTCTTATGATGAGTAAATGCTATTTTTTTCAATAATTCCAGTTCAAAATGAAAGAAATTCCTGCTTATTTGAAGTAGTAATAGCTCCCCGAAAATAAGCTATCATCGACTGTTACACTAAACTAAAATAAATAGCATTTTATTGGTATTTGTTTTTGTTGGATATTTGTAAGATTAGCGCTGTCCATGATTTACTGTTGAATTTCTTTAAAATCTTTAACAGCACATCAATTTATTAATATGTAATATGAGATACTCCTTCACTTAAAATTATGGCATTGCTTCTTTATTTCAGTTTGCTCAGCTCTATCTTTTGCACTGGCTACTGGACTTCGAAATTAATCTGCCAGTACTTAAAATCAGCTCCTTCGACCGCTTTAGATTATTCACAAAATATGTCTACTCCCTAAAATAGGTGCTTGAATTTATCACTGTCTGCTTGAGCAAAATCTGAGCACCCAACGCTATAGAAGATAAGAATAATAATTACAGCAATATTTTGGCTTTTTTACTGATGCTAGAAAGCACTTATCTTCTGGCTATCATTTGAAAGTATCTTCGGTTCATTTTTTGCTTAAAAATTGGTTTCGGTTATGAGATTCACAATCCAGTTTTTGTAAACAATACCTTAGGATAAAGTTACACGTGATAAAATTAAACAATAACCTGAATTCATAACTCACTATTTATGAGAGTTCCTTTTAAATTATATCTTCAAAAACTGAAAAAATGGATTGATTAATTTTGCGATTTAGGAGTTGTAAATAAAAGACATATTTCAATCTAAGTATTTAATTACTTACATTTCTACCTCAATTTAGCAAATAGATCATCTAGCAATGTAAATTAAACAAATTAAGACATATGTAAATCAATTTTTCACCTTGCAAACTTGTAACCTAAATCGCTTTTGGAATAACTTCAAAAAGGAATATTTCAAGATTTTACATTAAAAATCACTCTATGTAAAGGAACTACGATGGTAATTCCTTAAATTACTTACAACCAAAAAGGATATATCCTCAACTTATCCTGGAATTCTATTCAAAGCATAAATCTTTTGGTATTCAAAAATATCATCTTTTTTTCCTAACGAAATTAAAATAAACTAAAAAGATTTCCCATAATTAAAAAGGAAATGCTTTTCCATTCAAGCTTTCATTTTAGTTTAATTAACATTTATGGAACTATTAGGGAAATAAAGATAAAAAGGAATTTAGGAGATTGTGTTTTTTTCTTCTTTCCATTCTGGAAATCTACTCATAAGAAAAAATTAATAAAAAAAATAAAAATTATTAAAGCTATGCCACAAAACGCTCCCACTTTGAAATCAAGGCTCCAACAGAAAAATTTTCCTGGGGAGGGGGGATACAGTTCTTCATATGTATAATCTGCAAAAAACAAATCCCTTTAATTAAACCCTTCTCCCATTCACCTGATAAAACCTGGCTATCCTAAAAACCACATCTATTAAATGATTATCTGAGAAATTTCATATCTTCGATTAGAGAGAGATTGATTTGATAAACGAGTAACAAAAGACTTGGGGAAATCAAGAAAAGAGGCTAGAATCTTAGGTTACGCATATTTATATTTTTCTGATCTCAGTATCTTAAAGAAAGGAAAGCAGCAACCCCAGCTCTAATCCAAGTGTCTTCTTTCTCTCTTGAGGCAAGCTCAATGTTCATAACGAAATTTGTGCTGTGACCAGTCGTGCTT
>Ga0302271_10002913_pt1 | contig 14958 bp, 11 predicted proteins | sample III_Bog_N1_1_FD_198767 | JGI IMG/M metagenome (GOLD analysis project Ga0302271, IMG submission 198767) | Peat permafrost microbial communities from Stordalen Mire near Abisko, Sweden - III_Bog_N1_1 | ecosystem: Environmental > Terrestrial > Soil > Wetlands > Peat | place: Sweden: Abisko... | reverse complement strand
AGCTCACTACTTACCACTTGTTTAAGTCAAAAAGTTGCATAATTTTGATTTATGAACACAGTAACAAATATTGATATCTTATCAGTGTTTATATTTGTCGGGGTATTTCTGGGCCTGATTCTTTCATTTTTCTTCATTTTCAAACCATCACCAAATTTACAGGCCAACAGGTATCAGGGGCTTTTGCTTCTTTCTTTGTCACTTTGCATTCTTGAATTGCTTCTCAATCTGACCGGATATATTGTTAAGTTGCTTCCTCTCACTTTTACCTCGGCTTCTCTTAATTTTCTGATTGGTCCATTTCTTTACCTCTTTGTAAAACGGAGTATTGACCAGCATGGATCGAAAAGGGAGTGGATCCATTTTATTCTGCCGGCACTTTATCTGATTTATTTAATTTTCGATTTGTTACAGTCAAATGAGTTTAAGTACAATGTCTATATTTCTAATTATCATCATGACTGGCCAGTAATCAATGCACCCACAACTATTTCCAACGACCCTTTGAAGATTAACAGGTATCTTACTCCGCTGCAGGGAATCCAGATACTATTATATATTTTATTATCATTTTTAAAACTAATAAAGAAGGCTCAACTGGATAAGACGAATATACTCCGGACAGATGACCTGATTATTAAATCATTAAGATATGTTATTTTACATTTCCTGGTGATAATGGTTATTTTCACAATTGTAAAAGTGCATTTCCATAGTAATGCAGGGGATTATTTTATTGGTATTTATATAGCAATATTCACACTGTTAACCACTCTGAGGGTAATGGGTGACTCGTCTTATTTTGATCAGACTGGTTCTTTTCTGGATATTTCAATAGGAAAATACAGTAAATCGTCTTTGACTGAAGGAGGGAAACAAAAAATCCTGAATAATATTATTCTCGAGTTCGAGACCAGACAGTATTATTCAGAAAATCTTGCATCTCTGTCAGATCTGGCGAAAAAAATTGGCGAGAGCCCGCACCATGTATCACAGGTTATAAATGAAAAATTGAATAAAAACTTTTTTGAATTACTGGCATCATACAGAGTGGAAAAAGCAAAAAAGATTCTGAGTGAGGATACAGGAAATAAACTCATAATTGAGGAGATCTCTGAAATGGTAGGGTACAATTCCAAGACTGCCTTTAATAATGCCTTTAAAAAACTGACCAGACAGACTCCATCCGAATTCCGTAAATCTGTAAACTCTTGATAATATATCAATTGAATATGAGGAGGAAAATTGATTTTATAACTTAACCCACCGATAAGAAATGAAAACCTACAAAGCTGGGATACTTTCAACATCATTTATAATTATGCTTTTATTCAGTGCAGCAACTGAGGAGCCAGCCTGGGTACCATTACTCGATAAAAACCTGTCCAAATGGGAAATGTATCTGAGTTATCATCATAAAAATGATTATAAAGGAGATAAACCCGTTGATGAATCAGGCCGGACTGTGGAACCCATAGGATATAATCAGAACGTAAACAATGTTTTTACTGTAATTGATTTGGAAGGGACACCTGTGCTGAAAATAAGCGGTGAAATTTACGGTTGTGTATACACCAAACAGGAGTATGAAAATTATGATTTAAAATTAAAAGTTAAATGGGGCGGCAAAAAATGGGAGCCCCGCATCGATAAATTGATGGATTCGGGAATTCTTTATGACTCACAGGGGAAATGTGGTGTTGACTACTGGCGTTCCTGGATGCTGGGACAGGAATTCCAGGTTATGGAGGGTCATATGGGTGATTACTGGAACATTGCCACGTCAGCAATTGATATAAGAGCTTTTATTCCTGAAGGTGAAATGAATAGTGTCGCAAGTCCAAAACAGGAATTTTTGGCACTGGGAGCCGGAACTGACAATCCGGGTTTCTGCATGCGCTCAGCCGATTATGAAAGTCCAAAAGGGGAATGGACCGAACTTGAACTTATCTGCTTTGGCGATAAAAGTCTTCATATTGTGAACGGACATGTAGTCATGATACTTAGAAACAGCCGTTATATTGATAACGGACATTCAGTTACTCTGAATAAAGGCAGGATTCAGCTTCAGAGCGAAGCTGCAGAGGTTTTTTACAAGGATATCATGATAAGAAATATTACTTCAATACCTAAAGAGTATTCTTCCTGGTTTGAAACAAAATAGGGTCCCTTGTTGTTTAACTTATGCAAACAGGTAAATGAGGCAGTAATGAATGATTTTTTGTGTCCAAAATGCAGAGAACACCTCAGGGTTGGAGATAATATCATTTTCAAGGTTAAAAACAGCAGGAAACAGTCTGCACTACTTCTATTAAATCCCCAGATAGGCAATTATACAAGTCATAAACATCATACCTTTGAGATCAAAACAGGTGAATCACTGGAATATTATTGCCCTCTCTGCAATGCTTCACTCCTATCTGAAATCCATAAAAACCTTGCTCATGTAATTCTTATAGATGAGACTGGAATCGGTCATGATGTATACTTTTCACAGGTAGTGGGCGAACATAGCACCTTTGAAACAGACGGCGAATCAGTACATGTCGCAGGTGAAGATGCAGGAAGATACACCTATTTCAAAATCGGTGATAAATTCAGGAAATACTTTTAGCTGCTTATTTATCACATTTTTATATATTTACATATAGTCGATTCTTCAAACCAAATTATTTAAACATGAAATCAAAATCAATAATCCTGATCGTATTACTTTTTATTCTCTTACCGGCATCATATGTAAAGGCTCAGACTTCTGATTTTTCAGGTGAATGGAAATTGAATAAGGAAAAAAGTGATCTGAAAGATGCGCAGCTATTTCTTTCCAAAATTAAAATTGAGCTTAAGTCTGATAGTCTGATAACAACAAGGACTTATGAAAACGGGAATGGTGACGAATATCCTTTCGATGAAAAACTTTCGCTGGATGGGAAGGACTGCAAAATAGTTATATTCGAAATGCCCAGAACATCTAAGGCAACACGCTCGGAAGCCGATGGAACAATTGCGATTGCCTCAGTAACCACGTTAAATAATGGCAATGGGCAGGAAGATATGACCTCAGAGGAAAACTGGAAGGTTGAAAATGAAGGAAAGGTTTTAACTCTTGTCTTTAAAAACAAAATGTCCGGGAATGAATTTGAGGGGACTTACCATTACGATAAGGTTCAGTAGAAAACAATCCTCATTACTAAAAATTGGATCAATGGAGGCTGTTGAAATCTCCGCCTGATGTTAACTTTTTCAAATTTAATAATAGGCAAGAATGAAACCAATTAAGTACTATTTATTTCCTCTGATCCTTGTTTGTGTTATTATTTCAGGGTTTTGCATCAGGAATAAATCAGACCAGTTAAGCATCACAGCCGACAATGGTGGCCTTACATTACCCGATGGTTTTTCTGCACTGATCGTAGCGGATAAGCTTGGTTCAGGCAGACATATAGTCGTAAATGGGAACGGAGATATCTACCTTGCATTGCGCAGTCTCCACAAGGGAAGCGGAATTGTTGCCCTGCGTGATGTCGATGGAGACGGAAGAGCTGACAGCATCAGGTATTTTGGAAAAACCATTTCAACAGGAATTGATATTTCTGGTGGATACCTTTATTACAGCAATTTCGATGAAGTTCTAAGGGTCCCACTCTCAGGCAAGGAACTCGTCCCGGCGGGAGAACCTGTTGTAATTGCTACCGGATTTGAAGCACAGAACCAGCATCAGGATAAAACCTTTGCACTCGATGGATCGGGAAATTTGTATGTGAATGTTGGAGCGCCATCCAATGCCTGTCAGGAAGTTGACAGAACCCCCGGATCGAAAGGTATTGACCCATGTCCACAGCTTGACCGGCATGCCGGCATCTGGAAATTCGCAGGTGACAAACCAAATCAGGGTCAGATGACCGAAGGACATCATTACGCCTCAGGTATCAGAAATTCAATAGCACTGGCATGGAATAATACAAATAATAAATTATATGTCGTTCAGCATGGACGTGATCAATTAGGCCAATTTTATCCTAACCTGTATACTGACCAGGAGTCTGCAGAATTGCCTGCTGAGGAATTTTTCATTGTTGAGGACGGTGATTTTTTCGGCTGGCCATATTGTTATTATGATCAGTTTAAAAAACAAAAAATTTTAGCTCCTGAATATGGAGGTGACGCCAAAGCCACAGGCCGCTGCGACAAAGCCAAATCACCTATTATGGCTTTCCCCGGCCATCTCGCTCCAAATGATCTTATGTTTTATACGGGTAACATGTTTCCTGACAGATACAGGAATGGTGCATTCATTGCATTTCATGGTTCGTGGAACCGATCTCCCATGGAACAAAAAGGATATTTTGTTGCCTTTGTTCCATTTGAGAATGGCTTGCCATCAGGAGAAATGGAAACATTCGCCGATGGTTTTGCTGGCGTAAAAGTAATAAAAAGCCCTAATGATGCTAAATACAGGCCAATGGGACTCGCTCAGGGGCCCGATGGATCTATTTATGTATCTGACTCCGAAGAAGGGCGCATCTGGCGGATAATATATAAAAAGAAATAATGAAAAGAAAGGTTATAATTATTTTTGTTGCACCATTATTATTGATCGCCGGCTACTCCTTCCGTTTTAATTCCGATTCAGTACTTATTCAGGAGAATCCGTTATCAGGAAGTCAGTTATATATAAAATATTGTCAGACCTGTCACCAGGCAGATGGCGGAGGTGTGAGGGGAATGTTCCCCCCTCTTGCCGGGAACAGCAAAATTACGGGGTCAGCAGATGAACTGGTCAGAATAGTTTTATTCGGAATGCAGGGTTCAATTATTGTAAATGAAAGGGATTACAACCAGGTAATGCCTCCTCAGGGTTATCTTTCGGATAAACAGATTGCCGGTATCCTGAGTCATGTCCGAAACAACTGGGGCAATAAAGCTCCTGATATTAAGCCCGAGGAAGTTGCTAAGATCAGAAAATTGGGTAAACCAAAGGAGTAGATTATATAGTTTATTCTTAGAAGAGACGCCTGATTTGGGCGTCTCTACATCAATGAGGCAATCTTATGCTATACTATTTAATACTAATTTCCTGTTTATCAATATTCCATCCTGATATTACAATATCCGGTTGTGCACCGTTGAGCTTTAGATTTGGACAACTAACTGTAACTGTTGTAGTTTCTGAAGGAGCCAGCGTAAAATAATTGGATGTCCAGAAGCAAGGCAATATCTCTTCATCCTTATTCATTAACTGAGGCCTGATAAAAAAGGCTATCTTATCAGATGCATTGCTGATACGCAATGTCCAGCTTCTCTCATTCTTACCTTTCACTGTATTGACCACTTTTGCATCAAGTTTTGTTTTGGGCATTTCAGCAAGCGGTTTATAATCGCCGTCATTTGCCAGCCAGTAAACGTTATGAGATATTACTGTTCCACTGCTATTATTCAGATTCAGCACAACAAAATTAATGCCTTTGGAATCCTTAATGGCTGTCGCCAAAGAAAACATCTCTTTTACTTCTGTTGCCTGGAAACTTAAATTCTTCTCTTCATGATATATTGATTTGGAATTTAAGTTAAATATTTCAACCCTGGCCACAATCCCGGTAACATTTTTATATGTCCGGTTAATGGCAGCAACTTTAAAGTCACTCATGTTAAGTTGAATATGAACCTGCTCACAGGCATTCTGCATATAATAATAACCCGCATTGGGCATCAGAAACCAGTCGTAAACCTGCCATACAACACTTGGGAACGCAGCATTCAATTTCCATAACATCACACCGCCAATATCATTGAGTCTGTGTCCGGCAGCCTCAAAAATTCCCTGATAACCTATTGCATTCATTAACTGCATTTTATTGCAAAAGTCTTCCATGCTCTGTGGCTCACCATATCTTTTAACCATTTCCTTATAATATAGGTCATACCTTCCGCCACCCGTTGCTGCATCATGATAGCCCCATGTATTATTCAGAGGGAAGGGAAGTGTTTTATCCCATACAAGGTCAGGTATTATCTTTGGCATTATATTATATGGCGGCTGTGAAGGAAGACCCGTCTCATCCTTAAAGACCCAGTCTTTGCCGGCAATAGCTTTTTTATAATAAACCAGCGGATCCTGCCAGGCATATGGGCCCCCACTATAAACACCAGAAGGAAGATTATCAGGCCATGCACCATTCCATCCGGCAGGAAGCTTCGCAAATCCTGAAGAACTTGGAATAAATGGTCTGGTTCCGTCGAGTGAGATAATACTTTCTCTCATCACATCGTACAGCTCCTTCCTGGCATGCCCCTCGTTTCCTCCCGTCCAGACAAGCAGGCTTGGATGGTTGCGTATTCTGAGAATTGTGCTCTTTACATTTTTCACAAACACATTTGTTTCGAGAGGCCAGTCAGGTGAACCTTTAAATTCACCCTGGGTATCACCTGTAATCCAAAAATCGGACCACACCAGCAAACCATACCTGTCAGCAGCTTCAAAAAACTCATCGCACGGTGTGACTCCCCCGCCCCAGATCCTTACAAGATTAATGTTTGAGTTCCTGCACAGGTGCATTTCATAATCATACCTTACTGAATCTCTGTTAAGCATCATATCGGGAACCCATGCTCCTCCTGTTAAATGAACGCGTCTTTCATTCACATAAAAATCCCGCCTGTATGACCCGTTTACATCAATCGCCTTGGAAGCTACGGTCCTGATTCCAAATACAAAAGATGTATCATCGGACATTCCGGTATTGTTTGCATATTGAAGTCTTATCCTGTAGAGGTTTGGTTTCCCATATCCATTTGGCCACCAAAGGACCGGATTATTTATACTTAGCTCCTTAGTATTTTCACCGTTCAGATCAACAATGGTAACGGCCAATGGAGCCAATGTGAGGTCCTTTGAGAATTGCAGAACAGCGCCTTTGAAATTTTCAGGTGTGATACTGACGGTCAATTTCCCTTTTTCGCTCGTCTGGCTATGATTTCTAAGCTTAAGATTCAATTCTATCTTTGCAAGAGTGGTATCAGGAAGTTTAGGAAGAGTTGTAACAATCTTCGGATCCGCTATGGTTATTCCTCCGGAGGTCCTTAAATAAACCGGCAGCCATATTCCCATATTACGGTCTCTTACCGGAGGAATCCAGTCCCATCCTATCGAACATAACATAGTTACATTTTTTCCTATATCGCCTGTAGGACCTCCATTCTCGAAAAAATCACCCATGGCTTTTAACTGCTCAGTGGCTGGCAAACCAGGATAATCAAGAGGGAAGATCTTAACTGCCAGTACATTTTCAGCTCCCGCATTAATTTGTTTACTAATATCAAGACTGTACTGTGCAAACATCCCGGCCATCTGTGTGGAGTCGGCAATCTCCTTACCGTTTAGCCATACATCTGCACGGTAGTTAATACCCTTAAATATCAGCTGAAAACAACGACCCTTGTCATTAAGAGGAACATTAAAAGATGTGCGGTACCAATAAGGTTTTTTCCAGGGGTTAGATATACCCGGCAGATGGCTGTATTGTTCAAGATTATACTTTTTGTTGAATTCATCCGAAGCATCAGGAATCATCATGTTGTTGAGTCCTGAATATGGATCAGGATAAATGTTATTGGCTACCAGACCGGTCAGGACAGTGGAGGGCACCTTTACCGGGAACCAGTATACTTTTGATTTATATTCTGTAGTCGATATCTCCTTACCGGAGGACGATATCAAGGCAGAAGACTGCAATTCAAAACTTGTGAGTTTTTTCTGTTTTACAGTTCCATTCTGGGAATTGGCACTGACAGAAAAGACAAATACACTTATTGCTATGAGTATAAATGAATTATAAAATCTTTTCATATAATAATTATTAAAAAAATAGCAAACAATGATGATTTATAGAGTAGAATAACAAATGAAATGACAGAATAACTAAAATACTCAATGTTTCTTTATTACTATTATTTCTGGTCTATCCACCTCCGAAAATCTCACAATATAAATACCGCCCCGAAGTTTTTTAAGGTCTTCCTCGACAGTAAATGCTCCGGTTTTTTTAATACTCCGGGTGAATACTTTTTCCCCCATAGTATTGAAAATATCCAGCGTTGTCGGAGAAGTTGTCACGCCAACAAACTGCAGTTGTGTCTTACCATCTGTGGGATTCGGGTAAATCAAAAGGCCGGTCTGTGCCGGCTTTTCACTTTTATAATTATCATTTGGTCCTACGATGGTTGCTCTCCATTTCTTTATTTTCTGACTGTCGCTTGAGACAATATCATAAAAAACAGGACGTGAAAAGTCTGTAAAATTTAAATCGCTTAGCTGTTCCTTTTTCCCGATCCAGGCCTTTGCCTTATCTGATAATTCAAATGTCGGTTTTAAGGAATCTATCGAACGGCTGGTCTCAATCTCCGCAATTATTGAATTACCAATAGTGTCTATTATTGCTGGCCCTATCATTCCAGGAACAGAAAATGAAACGAAGTTTGCCTGGCTTTTCAAAATATGAATTTCGACAGTCCAGTTTCTTTGAATACTCCTGTTTTCAGCAAATACCTTATAAATTACCGGCTCGTTGAAGTTATTCTGAGTGCCTCTGTTAATCTGAAGTTTTCCCGACACTTTTACATACGCTCCAGGAGAGAGCGAATAGGATGCTATAAGTGAACTCTTATTCGTACCGGCAGGCATGTCAACAATTATTTTCGATTTTATCGAGTCAATTGTGCACGATTTTTGTCCCGGGATACTGAAAGACTCAATATTGGCATGAACTGATCCCTTATGCCAGTGCGTTGGATGAAGAAGGATAATGGCACGATCGCCGGGAATTAGCTGACTGAGATCAAGCATCCCAATATTCCATCTTATTCCGTTTGTAATTGTTGCATCGGAGTATGCTTTATTATTATTAAGAAAATAAGCTTCATACTGAAGATTAAAATCACTTAGTTTTCCCTTAATCAACGTAATTACCTTCCCATCTTTCGGAACTGAAATATTATTCTCTCTTCCCGGAAGAGCAGGGAAGGTGCATTCCTCGAAAAAATAAAAATTCACATAATGATATGTCTTGGCATTATTTGAACCATGCGCTGCTGTCCCGTATATATTCAGTCCGTTTGATCTCAGCCAGTCAAGTTCCTTATGAAAGTAATTGACAGGATTGATATTATAAATTACCTGAAGTGTAACAAGATCATTATGCCAACCAATTTCAAAATGCTTTTCATCCTGCATTGATTTCAGTATAGGTATAATCTCCTCATTATGAACTTCCATATTATTCGCATTCTTAAGATAATATGGTGCTGAGTGAAGGATAAAATAAGTAGAACGAAAACCAAGATCAGACTCTATGGAAGAAAACTTATAAGCCAGATTCAAGTCAAGATCCACATCATGCCTCAGTCCGATAACAATCTTATTATTATTAAATGTTTTCCGGAACTCATTTACAGGAAGGACAATATATTTACTGGTATCAGAAACAATCTTCAGGAATCCGGCATATTTTTCCCAGGTAAAATTGGTATCGGGTTCAGCCATCTGAACAACTCTTTTTTTGGATTGGTTGATACTGTCCTGTCTGAGACCGAATTTCTTTGAAATTTTATTTAGCTCCTCCTGATTTTTCCTTTGAGCATATAGTGAGCCGTTGAAGCAGAAAATCATTATACCAACAAGAAATAAAGTGCAGATCCTCTCTTGTCTAAAACTCATCGCCCCGAATTCATTAATAATTTCATAAAGATAATTTCTGCACAAATATATAATTGAATATTATTTAAGCAACTTTTTTATATTATAAAGTTTATTCAATGCTTCAACAGGTGTAAGATTGTCGATATCGATCTCAAGAATCTCATCACGTATCTGTTTGAGGACAGGGTCATCTAACTGAAATATGCTCAGTTGCATTCCTTCTCTGTGTCCGGCAAGATCAGCAATTGGCTTCGCCAGTTCTTTTTTATCATGACTCTGTTCAAGTTCCTTTAAAATTTCATCAGCACGGCTTACAACGCTTCTTGGCATCCCGGCCATTCTTGCAACATGAATCCCGAAACTATGTTCACTTCCTCCCCTCTTGAGTTTTCTTAAAAAGATGACTTTATTGTTTAATTCCTTAATTGAAACACTATAGTTTTTAACTCGTGTGAATGAGTTTTCCATCTCATTAAGCTCGTGATAATGAGTGGCAAACAATGTCTTTGCTCTCAGTTTGTTCTCATGCAGATACTCAACCATTGCCCATGCTATTGAAATGCCGTCATAAGTACTTGTACCTCTCCCGATTTCATCGAGAAGCACCAGGCTGCGATCCGAAAGATTATTAAGAATGCTGGCAGTTTCATTCATTTCAACCATGAAAGTGGATTCTCCGAGACTAATATTATCTGATGCTCCTACCCGTGTAAATATTTTGTCTACTATACCTATACTGGCTTCCTTTGCAGGTACAAAACAACCAGTTTGTGCCATAAGTACAATTAGTGCAGTTTGCCGTAAAAGTGCCGATTTACCTGACATATTCGGACCGGTCAGAATGATTATCTGCTGATCTTCAGTATCAAGAATTGTATCATTAGGTACATAAGATTCTCCTGCAGACAATTGTTTTTCAATCACAGGATGTCTGCCTTCTGTTATAGCAAGGATCCTGGAATCATTCAGCACAGGTCTTACATAATCATTTTCCATGGATACAACCGCGAATGATTGTAAACAATCGAGTCGGGCAATCAATGAAGAATTAAGCTGAATGGGCGGTATATATTCAAGGATTGCCAATACCAGATCTGTGAACAGTTTAGTCTCAAGGGAGATGATCTTTTCTTCTGCTCCCAGTATTTTGCTTTCATATTCCTTTAGTTCTTCAGTAATATATCTTTCAGCGCTGACAAGGGTCTGTTTTCTTATCCATTCTGCAGGAACCTTGTCTTTATGGGTATTCCTGACTTCTATATAATATCCGAATACATTATTAAAACTAACTTTGAGTGAAGAGATTCCTGTTCTTTCGCTCTCCCGGTTTTGAAGATCTACCAGGTAATCCTTTCCGCTATAAAGTATTTTGCGCAAATCGTCGAGTTCTTCAGATATCCCGGAGGCGATCACATTTCCTTTATTAAGCTGGACAGGTGGATCATTATTTATCTCGTTTTCAATTTTTTCCGCGATGGTTTTGCATGGATTTAATTGTTCAGCGATTTTTATCAGCGGCATACATCCGCTATTATTGCATAAATCTTTTAGTGGATCAATGGCTTTCAATGCTCTTTTTAGCTGAACTACCTCCCTCGGGTTTATTCTGCTGACCGCGACTTTTGATATTAATCTTTCGAGATCACCAACCTGGCGTATCAAACCTGAGATTTCATTCTTAATTTCTGTGTTGTCAACGAAATACTCAACAACATCGAGCCTTTCATCGACAGGTTGAATATCCTTTAGCGGCAATGACAGCCAACGTTTCAACAACCGGCCTCCCATTGGAGAAATAGTGCGGTCCATTACGTCGATCAATGTTTTTGCTCCCTCGTATGGGGAGTGAAACAACTCGAGGTTTTTAATTGTAAATTTATCGAGCCAGACATACCTGTTCTCTTCAATCCGTGACAGGCTGGTTATGTGACCAAGTTGTTCGTGCCGGGTAATATCGAGATAATAAAGTATTGCGCCTGCAGCTATAATGCCAAAATTCAGATTCTGGACACCGAATCCCTTTAAAGAACTTGTCTCAAACTGCTTTAGTAACCTGTCATTTGCAGCATCCTGAGTGAATATCCAGTCATCAAGTTTAAATGTATAAAACTTTGGACCAAAATATTCGATGAAATAATCCTTCTTACCTTTTTCAAACAACACTTCCTTCGGCTGGAAGTTATTAAGCATCTGATCGATATATTCAATTGTGCCCTCTGAAATAAGAAACTCCCCGGTTGAAATATCCAGAAATGCCACTCCTGCGATTTTCTTATCTATATGAACTGCTGCCAGGAAGTTATTCTCCTTATGATTCAGCACATTTTCATTAAGAGATACTCCGGGTGTTACCAGTTCTATGATGCCTCTCTTAACTATCTTCTTTGTGAGTTTGGGGTCTTCAAGCTGTTCGCATATAGCAACTCTCTGTCCGGCTCTTACAAGGCGGGGGAGATAAGTATCAAGAGCATGATAAGGGAATCCGGCTAGCTCGACAAACTGTGCTGAACCATTTGCCCTTCGGGTGAGAGTAATCCCAAGTATCTCTGAGGTCCTGATTGCATCTTCTCCGAATGTCTCATAAAAATCACCCACTCTGAATAATAGTATCGCATCAGGATGTTTAGTCTTGATAGCATAATACTGCTTCATCAGCGGTGTTTCTACATACTTCTGAAAATCAGACATCGGGAATGCAGCGATTTAATTTTTTTCTCTACTCCGGGCTTGTTTCTGACAAAGATACATAGCCGGTAATATTAATGAAATAGTTTTTGAAAATATTATCACGAACATAAGAAATCAACCAAATTTTATTCTCTGTGTATCTAAGTGTAAGCTCTTCCATTTGTTACAAAGAGTTCCACCGATAAGACACCCAGTGCCACAGAGGAAATTAATAAGCAACTTTAGAATTAAATCATAGAATTTGTTAAAGAGTTATTTTAACTTGCTGTGATTATTTAAAACACCTGAATATGAATAAGGTTCTGATACTTGGAGCAGGCCTGGTGGTTAAACCGATGGTTGAATACCTGCTCATAAATAATGTTCAGCTCATGGTTGCCTCACCTATGAAAGACAGGGCTGATGAAATGATTAACGGTCATCCGCTGGGGTCATCACTCGACTGGTCGATGGACGACCCCGGAATGCTGGAAAATTTAGTTGCTGACCATGATGTCACTGTGAGTCTGCTTCCCTATAAATATCATTCCGATGTCGCACGGGTTTGTCTTACACACGGAAAATCGCTCGTTACAACATCATATATTCAACCGGAGATGAAGGATCTTGATGAGGCTGCCAGAAATGCCGGATTGCTTTTCCTGAATGAAATTGGTCTCGATCCGGGAATTGATCATATGACAGCAATGAGAATTATTGATCATATTCATGCCAAAGGAGGAAAAGTTGAGGAATTTTATTCGCTTTGCGGCGCTTTGCCTGCACCGGAATCTGCTGATAATCCATTGAAATATAAATTCTCATGGAGCCCAAAGGGAGTGATTCTGGCTAGCAGGAACAGCGCACTTTATCTGAAAAAGGGAAGACAGGTGTACATTAAGCCGGCTGACCTTTTCAAGGACAGATTCAACTATACTTTTCCCGGAATTGGAAACCTCGAAGTATACCCAAACAGAGATTCTGTGAGCTATTTAGATATCTATGGCATTCCTGAGGCAAAAACCATGTATCGCGGCACATTCAGATATGAGGGCTGGTGTGAAACGCTTGATGTGATGAAAAGTCTGAACATTCTGGATGATTCTGTAAAAGACTATCAGGGAATAAGTTATGCCGGGTTCATTGCTGAAAAAGGGAAAGTGGAAGAGAATAATCTTCAGAATAATTTAGCCAGGAAGCTTGGGCTTCCGGCTAATTCTATACCGATTCAGGCCCTCAGCTGGCTTGGCTTCTTCAGTGATGAAAAACTTCAATATCATGAGAGCACACCATTTGATATTACATCCGACAGGATGATCAAAAAAATGATGCTTTCGGGTAACGAACGCGATATGGTTGTTCTTCAACATATTGTTCTGGCCTCATATCCAGATGGAAATAAAGAGGTTATAAAATCATCGATGCTCGATTTCGGATCTCCTTCATCCAATACATCGATCTCAAGAACAGTGGCTCTTCCTGCAGCAATTGCAGTAAGGATGATACTAGAAAAACGTATAAATGCTGTTGGTGTTTGCAGGCCTGTTGTTCCGGATATCTATAACCCGGTGCTGGATGAATTAAAGACACTTGGAGTTGAAATGAAGGAAGAGTTTGGGTTGCCAGTGAGTGAGATGATAAACTAAAACTTCATATAAAACTCCTTCATCAAATTTATATACTCCTCAGTATACTCATGCCTTCTTCCGTGTTCAATCGTAAGAAAGCTTTCAACAGGTTCTTTCCTTATTTTACTGAATTTTAATATTAATCGTTTTATTCCCGATGTGGGTAAAGGTCTTATTTTAAGGATATTATTGCAATATAATCCATATTTATGTGCCTCAGCAATAAAGATACTTCCTTCCACATAAGGCAGGATTAAGTTTAATATACCTTCGTTACCAATTAATCGGATGGTTCCCTCCAGAATATCTTTTGTGGTAAGAGAGTCATTGTGTCTGGCTGCTGATTTCCGGCTATCAGGATTCCTGAGTGAATCGCTAAAAAAGGGTGGGTTTGTAACAATCAGATCAAAATTAACCCTGTCGGCAAGGCCCTGAAGATCTGTATTTATGACGTTAATTCGTTCTTTCCACGGCGATTTATTTACATTCTCACAGGTCTGGAGATAGGATTCGTAGTCAGGCTCAATAGCCGTTATTTCTGCATTACTTCGCTGGGCAAGCATAAGAGTTATCAATCCGGTACCTGAACCAATATCAAGAATGTTTCTGGCGCCATTGACATCAGCACATGCTCCCATGAGGACACCATCCGTACCGACCTTGAAAGAAGATTTTTCCTGATCAACAGTAAATTTTTTAAAGCTGAAATAATTATTGGCCATTCTCAGAACTTTTCATTCACTCCGAGTCCGAAGAGAGCAAAGTCATACTTAACAGGATCAGCGGGATCAAATTCCCTCAGGATATCAGTCAGTTCTTCAACCGCTTTCCAGTCATTCATCTTCCTGGTCAGCAGTCCGAGCCGCCTCGCAGTATTCCCTGAATGAAGGTCAAGAGGAATATAAAGAACAGCAGGGTCGATGTTCTTCCATATACCAAAATCAACCCCGCAATTATCCTTTCTTACCA
>Ga0302271_10002912_pt1 | contig 14972 bp, 13 predicted proteins | sample III_Bog_N1_1_FD_198767 | JGI IMG/M metagenome (GOLD analysis project Ga0302271, IMG submission 198767) | Peat permafrost microbial communities from Stordalen Mire near Abisko, Sweden - III_Bog_N1_1 | ecosystem: Environmental > Terrestrial > Soil > Wetlands > Peat | place: Sweden: Abisko... | reverse complement strand
TTCCCTTGTCCCTCCTCTCTCTCTCTTTCTCTCTAATCTAACACATGACTCACACCCCCGTACAAATGCCTATTTATCTTTATATTAAATTTTTATTGTACCCACCTTGTTAGTAAATAACCGTGCTCTCGAAGCATAATATGCAATCTTTCAACTTCGCTTAATCAGTACTTTCATTCAGCCAATCTCTTACAAATAAAATTAAGAATAGAGTTTCAACATTTCGAATTTTCCTCCCACGTTTGTTCATTTAAATTTCTTTAACTTTCCATTGAGTTATTAAAATCTCTCTCTTAATTTAAGAAATTTATGCTGTTGCATGGTCTAATGTGCCTGTTCTTTACCTGACAACTCTCTAGTACAATTACTTTGAGATCTTAATAGTATTGGTTAGCGACCAATTAAGAGTTAAAATTGAAGTAAGCAGTTTAAGGTCAAATATCTGGCGGATTAATGATTTAAATAAATCTAGCTCTTTAGATTATTTTGCTTAAACAGCTGAAATAATTCTATGAGAGCCTCGAAAATTAACTCTCTTAGACTAAGTTGGGGTATTTATTTAAGTCTATTCTTTCGAGTGCCTTTAATTTAAATTGTGCATTCTTAAGGAAAGTCTGCCAAAGATAAGAAAGAAGCTTAGCCATCTTATCACTACTAAATACCCCCTTTTCAAACAAGTTTTAGTATTAAAAACAACATAAAAGAATTACTAATATTCACATCAGATCCTTATTATCGCAAAACAAAATCACAATTTCCTTTTGTTCTCCTAATAACCAGCATATTAGTTGATCAAAGCTAGTTTACTCCTTATGCGCATGCTCCTATGTCAATAATCAGCTGGTCTTGCTCTCTAATCTGCTGAATTTCTTCATCAGACAATCTATTTTTGGTATTGTTTCCGCGAACATTTAAAAGCTGATTATAAAAGATTTTACTTGATTATCTCCCTCCTCTTTCTTTCTCTCCCTCTTTTCAATCAAATGGTTTAATACATGTTAATAGCAAGGTCTCTCCAACCCACCCCTTAGAACATTAATTTAACTCTTTTTAAAGTTTCCAGTCTTTCGCCTTGTGATTTTTCCAAACTAAGCGCAGCTGGTATCATTTTCTCAAACTAGCTTTAAAATAGCATTTAATCTTGCCTTTGTCCGCTAAGTTTTTAGCAAATCACACAATCTACTGTCGAGTGTCCCCCAAGAATTCAATGTCCTTTCAATTATCCATACTTAAACGCGTATTTTTTGAGTTAGAAATATTAACCTCATCGAAATCCAAAGAAATTCAATGATTAAGTGTTTTAGTAGCAAGCTTTCCAAATTTCTTTAGCAAACAGAATGCATAAATGAATATATAAAACTGCAATTACTTACAATACCTCTGCCTTTTGACACAGAGACTATTTTACATAACTAAATTAATATGAACTGTTATCTTGCAGCTATCGTGTCTCTCTTTTTTGTAGCTTTTTCAATAAAAAACTTGTTTGTGATCAGAAATAAATGGAAATGATTCTCCGTTCTTTTCCAAGCCCATATAGAAGGCCTTGTATGTGCCACCCATCTCTTCAGGTGCTGCTAATCTGTAATACTCTTCTTCTAAAGCCTTCTATTTCTTCTGGCTCACTTGACGACAGAGCATCTAAGATTAATTCACAAAACGCATAAATCATTTACAATATCCTGAAATCCATTACTTCCAATCTTGTATTGAGTCCCATCGATTCGAGGAAGAGTCCTTGCGGCATTGGTCCTCCCGTGGTGACTCCAAGAACCTTTTTAGCTGCTTGTGTCATGTGTGCGAAGTTGACGTAAGCTGAAATGTCAACTTCCCCAGGATATTCTAATAAATCTTCATTTTTAATAAATTTATGTCTTCTGATGCCGCGGATACTGTCTGAGAATGCTTAGTTTTCACCGTAATCGATGGCAAGCATTGCTCCATTGCGTTTAGAGATCAATTCAGCTAGAGAATTAGTGATGACGAGCGATTTGGGCTGAACTTCAATTTAGTCTCCGTGCTTTATGTTCTTTTTTTATTCTTCAGTGAAGGACAAGTTCGGGCGCAGAATCTTCCGCACGTTATCGTTTGGACCTTCTGAGAGCATCCATTCGAATGCGCGCCTTTTGTAGCAAATCAAAAAATAGTTTATATACTGTTTGTTCAGCTCTCAGTGAACTATGCTTATGTCGTCAATAACTCAAGCTGATTGGGATAATTTGACGCAAACTAAGGCTTTTTTCAATTAATCTGAGGATATGATTGAATGATTACATTTTAGAAGGATCGTGGCAGATGTTGACGAGTTTTTCGCACCAACCTATATTGTTTTAGTAGGAGAATATGTGGGCAGGAAGAGCATCGAAGAATTCATGAGCGAAGACTACAATGGGAGCTGTTGCAAAAGTAATGATAGTGTATTAGGAATTGAAACTGTTTTGATCATTTAAGGAAATATTTGAAATTTCAAAGTAGATTGATTAGCCCGATTGGGAAAGAATGTGCGGACCAAGGGAAGAGAGGATAATTGAATAATACTAGAAATATCCCTGCTTTTTGAAGGAATCAACTGTTGAGATTCTTTTTGGAAAAGACTAAGAATGTTAATTAATCCTTTTCAAAACGAGTGGACTCAAGGGGGTGGGATTAATCTATCTATTATCAACATTGGCAAATAAAACTGAAGGATATTGAGTCCACCGCTAATACTGGAATCAACTTTCAGCCACAGATAAACCAATTCGTTTTCTGAAAGGGCTCTCTATCCACCAGAAATCACTTGCTAAAACCTGGGGAATCAAACAAAACAATAAACTTTTAATGCTTACTGAGTTTTTTCGCTTGTTTGGGGTCTAGTTGTTGCATTGCATAGTCTCCGAAGTCTTCAAAGAGCATACTCTCATATGTCTTGAACCATCTCAAGCTGACGAATTTATTAGTGTCTTCACAAGTGAATTCTTCCACTTGACTCCTCTTAGCTTTGTCAACGTTGTACGTCATGTAGATCCCTGCATCTTGAAGCTGCTTGATGACCTTTTCTTGCTGCAACTTGCGCATAAAAGGAGAGAATTCCACGAAGTTGATTTCGATTCCATCCAGCAAGTTGAATTGTGCCATCACTCGCACAATATCGCTCATTAAAGTGCCTCTTCCAGGCCCAAATTCCAGAAGTGAAAACTTTTTTACACCTCCTTTTTGTGATTTTTTCTGAGAATTGTTCTGCAAATCGACGACCTTGATCTGCTGCAAGAAGTTTATTGCCCAAATACCTAAAATCTTAATGCAATAAAGGATGCTAAAAGCATAAAGTCAAAAGAATAAGTCAAATAGAGCTCTTTAATCGATTAATTTAGCATCCATGATGTGACTTAGAAACTTAAGATTCCCAGGAATAATCAATCACATAGCTCATTTAAACATTGAATAAACTTGCCTGGATAGAGTGTCAGTTATGCAAATAGTTAAATACCTCTCCGAACATTTGAGAGATTTCTACTGAAGTTATGAAATCTCCTTTCGCTGTAATCACGTCGTTCTTCATGTAATATCCTATTGATAATTGCAACAAATCAAATCTATTAAAAATTGGACATTGTGCAATACACTTATTGCTTTATTTATGAATTGCTATTATTTCTGTGTAAATGTCTCCTTATTTCCCAACAATATTGTACCATGCTTCTCGTCTAGCAAGGCGATATTCCAATATTCGTTCATCGTGATTGGGCCCTTTTGCTATTTTAGTTCATCACAAATATACTAATCAGCTAAAGTTCAAGGAATGAATGAATGAATTATTCACAAGAATTATGTCCTTGATCTTTGAGACCAGCGGCAGCTCTCTTCCTATGATATCTGTTTCGTTGATCGCAAAATCAATCAGTTTGGAAATAATGAATCTATACTACTCATCCTCCCATGAGAATAGTATTCGCCAAGAGCAATATGAATCCCTAATTTCTTGGTTACCTGCTAAATCCATTCTGGAAGCATACGGAACAGCCTGTCCATTTGGCATCTTTCCTATGAGACTGCTACTCCATCTCTGTGGGATCCTACCACTCAGCGATACTGCTAGTCTCTTTGTGACTCTGCTCTACATCCCTAATTGTGTTGTTTCCTTTGCGAATAGATTTTAATTGCTTTCTTAAGAAGACAGAATATTTCTCGAAAGTTAATCCTTTGAAAAAGATACAAACCAAATAATCAAACATTGAATATTTTGGGAAAAACAACTATTAACTTGCATGACCAAATGCCAGAAGCCTACTCAGACGAATAGCACAAAGATTTAACAGGAAAAATATGGAGAAATATGCATTTTTACAATACCAAGAATTGAAAACAAACATTGGCTTCCTTGAATGTTTCATTTGCGTTCCTTGAGATTTCTGGAAGGTAATATTCCCCTTGTGACCTGTCTGCATTGAAGATTTGCTTTTGTTGGTGTCTTTAAAGGAGAACAAACCTTAGAGAAAAAGCCCACGCCTGAGGCTCCTCCTCCTAAGGCTGACTGAGATAAAATCACAGTGGCTGCTTTTCTCTAAGAAATGTGGATGTTCTTGGTTTATTTGGATTGCTCGCTCGATGACTGGTTCTATTACTCCATCTATCAATAACAAAGTAATAAATCAGTGCATTGTTAATATTAAAACAAAACAAATACATTTCTGTTGGATGAATCAGCTCTATTGGTTTGTGTGAGTTTAGTAGGGAATATTGATGTTAATTATTTGAATAGTCTCTATTGCTAGGCTGATGAGTCCTTAGTCTATCCACTCTTAACACCAGGTGAATCAACTGGAAATACTTTTACTTGACAGCAACGATTCTCCTTTGGTGTTTCTTGAGTTTTCTGTTGATTGGTGTGGATATGCTCCTATTCACTGGGTTGAGTTTTCATACTTTTGGAGGATAAGAATTAATTATTTGAGTCTGAAGTATCACCACCATCTGGCTGTGTCATAAACTAAGAATGAGACTTATTTGTCTTGGTAGATTTAAGTCCATTAGCTGATTATCCATTCGGTTTATTCGTACTCTAGTTGTTGTGATTATGTGAGCCTAATGATGGTTTGGATAGTCTACGGAAGTTAAAAGATAGTTTGAGAAGCTATTGTTTAGGAGAAGAAGAGTCCATTAGAGTAGGAGTAGGAGTAGTTGCTGCTACTTCAGTGCTGTGACCATTCACATTCATATTATTATTATTATTGTTATCAATAGTGTTTCTGTCCATCATGACTGCAGAGTTGAATGTATCAGCCTTTCTAGAAGTCATAAGGTTGGATTGATTTGTAATGTAGCTCTTGTTACGAATAAACTCAGATTCATTTGGAGTTGCAGCTCCTGGTGATTAATAGTCACTTTGTTTATCTGATCTACCCTAAGCAACGTATTGCTGTGGTTATATCCCTAAGGGCTATTAGAAATCTTGAACATGACACTATTAAGGCATGTAATACTGTAATTTGGTAGCTGAGGAATAGCTAGCATTTGAGTATTTGAAGAGTTTAAGAGTCGAGTTGCTCCCTCGTTTGCAAATCGTAAATGGCTCAGTCAAAACAACTTTACTACTACTATTATTGTTGTTGTAGTCTGAGTTCCTTTGATTGGTGCTTGGAGTCTGCATCGGTGTGATCAACGAAGATGAATGAAATTACTGTTGCTGGTATTGGTGCAATTAAGATGACTGGGGATACTTGAGAGAGCATCTTCTTGCAGTGTTGAAAAGAGAATTGGATTTGGGAGATTTAAGTAAAGAAGAAGAAGTCTAGCTGCCTATCTGTATCTGAATGCTATTTTAGTTATTATTACAAATATTACTGCTACTTGAGTTGATTTCCTTAGCACATCGCATAGTAGTCGTAACTTTGGTAGGTTAGCTTGGACTGCAATATGATGAAGTAGGTCGCTGAAAAGGAGAGAGCATTTCATAGCTCTTTTAACAAGAATAATTGGTGTTCTTGGAGTTAATTAATTAATAATCCAATACGCCACTCGGACTGACAGGGCTAGTCATTCCATTGCGATTGCTAAAATGATAGTTGCTGTTATTATTTTGAGAATCCTTTGAACAAAGTGGGCTATGCAGACAATCTGTTTAACTCCCTCCTTAAAAATGTATTAGACTCTCTTAGGAATATGCAAGATTTAAATAATTATTCAACGGAGTAGATCCTGCTCCAGCTGATGTGGTTGTTCTAGGCTATTGCTTTGAGACTGCAGCAAACCAACTCGATGTCTTCATGCAGCCAGATAAGTCACCTGCCTGTTTGAGAGATTCTGTCTCTGAACACCCTTTTTGAATTGAATTATTTAAAAACGGTGGTCTGCTGGCTGAGGATATCTTTCTTGTTTGGATGACTCCATGAAGCAGCTGCTATTACGGTGCTTGCGAGGTATGTTTCTCAGTAATCCTACAAAGAGAAGCAGGAGTATTACAGCCTTGATTCTATTCATTTAATAATTTTGTGCTCATGCTTTTATCTTCTTCTGTTTCACTGAGTACTTAATTAGCTAGCTCCTTGAATCCTGAAATAGCTTGTGGTCGGTAGCCCTTCTATTAAGAACTGCCTTGCTAAGGAGACTAATCAGATTATGATGATGGAGAATTCACTAGTTATTTCTATTGGGTTTGTTGATTTCCTACCAGGAATGAAGAGGAATGATGACAGCAATTGCTCTTAGGAGTTGCATTGGAATTAGAATATGATTTAGGGGAAGCATTGGATAAGTTATTGTTGTAGTCAGTATTGCTGTTGTTATTGTTGTTCGTAGTTTGTCTATTAATGGTGCGGGAATGAAGGAGAAGATGATTCATTCTGGGAGGAGTGTTAGATGCTGTCGGAGACTAGCAGGAGGAAAAATGTTGCATTGGAGATTGCTACTAATCATCGCTCATTGTAGCTGTTCCCGTTGCTGCTCCGTTGGTAAATAAACGCATACTATTACGGTGCTAGCTATTGCGCGAAGATATCTAAGCAGACAAACACCGCTAAAACTAAGGAATCAAAAGAGCATTTCTACCGCTGTGAGTGTCCTCCTTTTCAGTTTGTTCAGTTTATTCTGGTACGAAATCAGTTTCTCTTGATTCTGTTTTGGCTTTAGGTTGTTTCTCAGCAGCACAACTAGTATTACTTGAAATACTATTTTCTTATTATTAAATTTTTCCTCTTTGTGACAATTATTAGAATTTACTTTTCTTGCGAGCTAGCATTAAGTACTGCAGTTACTACTACTGCACCAATTGCGCTTTGGGTGTAGTACAACATGATAGAGAAGATGGTGAGTAGATGGAAGTTGGCATAGCTGCTATTGACATCGATTAACTGCCATCTAGATTTAAGTTGCAGATCATGCTGCTTCTTCTACTTGCCTCTTACAATACCACACTGTTTCTGTGACTGATGTTGTTGCTAGCAATACCACTTATGCTAATACTGATGCTATTTCGCTTGCTGACAGAAGCTATCTAGTTAGTATTACCATTGGTGATAGTGTTTATGAGTCCCATCGATGTTATGTTGCTTCCATCATTGATGCAGTTATTACTGTTACTAATCATACCATTGGAGTTTATTTTGTGTTATGTAGCATTTTCAACAGGTGTACTGCTATTATCATCATCACGATTGTTGGAGTTATTTCCAGCGACTACTACCTTAGTATTTCCTTAAAGGCTGCTATTAATAATACCATTCTAAGATAGTTTGAGGAGTGCTTCAATCAGATTTTGAGTGGGGCGCGTATGTGGGATAGTGGATGAACTGCTAAGATTGGAATTGTTGTAGTTGTGATGAATCTTCTTGATTCGCTCTGAGTTGTTTGCTGCTAATTCTTCAAATAAAGGATTACCAAAGTCTACTTTCAGTCTTTTTTTCTTCCCGCTTTCAGTATTGTTTAATACCTTATCATTATTGCTGCTGTCTTTAACGTATGTACTATTACTAGCTCTCATCGTATTACTATTACTGCCATTATCCACCATGAACTATTTATTGCTCGCACTATTCATAAACTTCCTGTTATTTTCAATTTACTACCCGATTTCTTATATAGACGACTAGTTTTTGGTGAGTTCCTTCTCGAATTCCCTATTTTGACTGGCTCCACCCTCCAAATCACATATTTCTTCTGTATCCTTCTCTCTATCCTCTTATGCTTATGATTATTAGATTTGCAACCTCACTTTGTTCTGTCTATCTAGGATATTTCTGATTTGCATGGTCTATCCTATCTACTTGTCTTCAACTCGTTGAACTTTGCTAACCATCTCGCTGTAGAAGGCTTCTTTGTGCGCAGACACATCCAGTAGACTCTAGAATACATGTTTTCCTTCCCCTGAACTTTAATCCAGCTTTTCGAGAAACGCAAACAAATGCTATGCCTCCAAGACATACAACTCAACCCCAGTGGATGTAGCCTTAGCTGTTTTCTATCTCTTTTGTTTCAACAATACTTCATCCTACCCGAACATCTAGCCTTTGTTGATCTCAGATAGACTCACCTCTAAACTTCCTTTCTTTCTTCTTCTTCGCAGCAACAAAGAAGCAGCAGCAGAAGCAGAACCTCCATCGCTAGCTGGAATCACCGAAGAGTCAAGTTACTACTAACTTCTCTTGGGATCTTAATCATTATCCGCATTGGACAGCTAATTCTGTTATGCACCCTACTACTCCTGTTGCTATTTAGGATTGATATTTCCTTGATTATCCTTGTTGTTGTGAATCTTCTTGTAAAATGTGACTTCTCCTTCTTTGATGAAGTAGATATTACTCCCTGGATCTCCTTCAGAGTAAATCACTTACCCTCGTGAAAGCACAACTAACGTGAGTTACTTGCTCAGCGCCATGATGCTCTTTGTGCTCACTGAAGGAATGTACTTCTCCAGCAGCTCGACGCGAAGGTACATTTCTCGGATATTCGTGCGGAGGAGCTATTCGATTGAGCGATGAGAGACACAAGAGAGTATTGTATCTGATGTCACTCTAGCAACATAATTCACTGGGGATATCTCTGAAGTTTATTGTGAATCCCCGAATACAGCTGCAATTGATTGTATTTTTAAGACAACAACAACAACAAAGAGTAAGGATATTTTGAAATATGTGTAATTTATTCAAGATTTGGATGGGTTTGTTACAGTATTAATTAAGCCGTTTGAGTAGAGTATGTCCTTGGAGTGCGAATTAAGAAGATCCTTTGCCTGTAGGTGTATCCTTTACTCCTTGGAATGAAAGCACATTAACCAATAATCAATCAAAAAGTCAAAATAGTATTAGGGTAATTCGATTTTAATGCATTCACTCAGATGGGAAGGTTATTGTGCATTTATCTCTGAAATGATTAGATACTCTTGAAGGAACAATTACCAAATTTATTAAATAATTACAATTGCCTTATCCTGCGACAGGAATTACGTATTATTTGGCTTACTTGATTAGAGTTAAGACTAATGAAAAGGAGAGTCTTCCTGCTGTAGTTGTTGAATCTAGCTTGTAAATGTATCAGTTGAGAGTATCATAGTCTTATCATGGTTGTCATCGTTTTCAGTGACACTATTTGGCTAATACAAAGTGGCTTCTCCTGCGAGAACCACAAAGAGCTGCTTAGTACTTTACAAATCAACTATCTGTGGCTATTCGAATGATTTGACAGTCATCTGCGAGATGATTTGTTAGTAGAAATCTTCAATCTGTTCTTGTGAGAAATTAGCAGTTTAGTCATTGCAGCATTTGGCTTGTTTCATTGCTCGCATGATTCTACTAAAACAATCCTTCGGGACAGCTTATCCAGAGCTTCTTTTCAGTGTCTCAATCAACTCGAGATATGAAACATCATAAGAGGAGCTGTGGGAAATATTATGCTGCTAAGCAGATGGCGAAGATGGACTTAAAGAACCATTAGTAGTCTTCCTCTTTGAACTCGATCTCTTTATCATCCCAAGACTTCAAATTGCAAGAGTTTATCAGTGTATTTGCTTTTAATCCAGCAGTCTTTTCGCTGATCTTTAGTTTCCAACGATTCCCTGTGCTTCCTGGAGTGTTCTTTGTATTTTTGGTTTGGTTGGTTTAGCGGTTTATAAGAACTACTTTTCACTTCAGATTAGTAATCTGTGATTCGTCTCTCGCCCAATCAATCTATTTCTCTCCCTCCCCGCACTTTAATTCTTTAATGTTAATCTTTTTACAGTTATTAGATATCACTCCCTCACATACTCTATTCATTGAAGATATTTGATTTCTTCTCTCAAATTAACAGTCTTCTTCTTCTTGGAATTAAGTGAAAAAGAAGAGCAAATGATTTAAAAGATTAATCTAATAATTTCAAGGAAATCACACTTGATATTGTTTGTGCAAGTCCTTCTAATTAATTCGCATCAAATAATCATCCTTACTATTAGAAAATCAAACACACTTTCTGGTGTGGGAGCATGTCACTTACACCAATCACTCACATTTAATAATTAAACAATCTCATTTAAAGAGTAAACTACTAGTGTCTTCTCCTTAAATCTCAATCTCACAGACATCCAATCTTGTTCGTTTCTTCAATGATCAAACTAGATTACTCTTCAGTAGTTAACCATTTTGCTGATATGCTTGTCAATCCCGTTGATTTTTTCGTTGAAGTCTAATTCAAACCGCTCGATATCGTAGTCTAAGTGCAGTGTCTCTTCGAGTACATTCTCGCATGAGTCCTTGATCCCATTCAAGGCAGATATTTAGCTGCTGTTGATATCTTAGTTCTTCTTCTTTCTCAATGAAGAACTAACTTAGTAGTAGGTATTACTACTGAAGCTTTAGGGACTACCAGGTAAAAGGAGATTCTTACTAATCTAGGAAGAAAATGGTTATTTGATGCGTTTGGTGTTACTGTTATTAGAACAAGGTGAATCAGCTTAAGGATACTCGATGATTTAAGACAGCATATTCTCCTTGGGTTTCTTCTTTTTGGTTAGTTCAACGATTGATTAATCGCTTTTCACCAATACTGTTTCATCTTCTTCTTCTTATTCATCGATTTCTCCATTGTTGTTTTCATTCTCCTTGTGACATTCTAAGTCACCACCATCCTGATTTCATTAACAATCCATCAAACAACTCAAAATAATATATCTATTGTTATTGTTACATCTCCCTCAAGCTTTTCATCTTGTTCATTGGATTCTTCATTCGTTGAGTTCGTAGACTACTATGAGGATAACTTGGAGTTGTTGTTATTGTTGATGCCTTCGAACATCGAGAAGTTTCTCTTGTGCATACTGAAACTGCTAGCATTCGCAGTTAGTCCAATAGTATCGTTGACATTGTGATGATTATGATGATGTTTGTTTCTCAATAGAGCTTGTTTAGCATTGTGATTGTGCGCTTTGAGCCCGTAGTTGCCGATGACATGATCAGCGCCCATATGTGAGACCTACACATTTTGGTTTAGATCTCTAACACTCTTCATTGCGAGCAAGTGATCACTCATCATCTTGGGCTTGTATCTCTGCGTGAATTCCTTGTCGATTCTAGACATCGCCATTTCTTTCGAATGCAAGACATGTTCATTGAATGCTAGATGCGAACGAACCAGCTCTTATTTCATTTTCTCAGGCCAACTACAAACAATAACAACAACAGAATAAGAATAAATAAATAAACATAGAAGGAACTGCTAATATCTTTGAATGTGTGTACAGCTCAGTGATGCACATAGTTCCTTTGTCTTCTAAGAAATTAGGCTGAATGAGAGTGCGTGAATGCGGGAATTAAATTACACTCAACCCATTCTTTTGTGAGTCTTGCAGTTTAAACGCTTCTTTAGGCTAGTGATGGATTTTGAGAAACTTAGAGATCGGAGTAGATTAGATTTAACTTGACTAGCTCTTGCAGAAGAAGTCTAAGGAGTCGATCATGCTTTCAGGAGATGAAACTGTTTAAAGAGAACTCATCGAAATGTCATGCAAGTTTTTTTAGCGACGATGAAGATTATTATACCCAGAAGTAGCAAATGAAGAAGAAGAAGTATGCTGATTCATATTTGAAACACCTAGGGCCTATGGGTGTTGCTGTTGTGATTGACACAACTATTACACCTGATGTGTGAATGTTGTTGAGACAGTATCAGTGGAAGCAGGCATCTTAGAGGATCGGCATGAAGCCTTATCAGTGTAGATAAGAGAGCTATTTAACGACAAGAGATGTTGTTGTTTCAAGCGAAGAACTTGCCCTGAGGACTCACTCTTTTATCTGTTTCTCATTAGAGTTTGTGTTTAGTGTTTAAAAGGCTATTTCACTGGCTCGTAGATTAATTAGACTTTGATTGTATACTTGCTATTATCTATATTATCGTAAAGATAACTTAATCAATCCTTTTTGATAGTAAATATTTTACTAGTTCTACTACACCAAACAATCATACATAATAAGCTCACATGTATTCATATTGATTGATGGCATATTTACAGGAAAAAGAAGAAAAAGAAAATAAATAAAATATTCTCAACAAATAAGAAATTACATTCCTTATTCATTCTGTCATCGATTTCGCAGCACTTTCATCAACTATTTTTTAAAAATGCTAAGACTTCCTCAATGTTGCAATCTAAATTGCTTAATTTATCTGGTTTGTTTGACTTAGCAAACTGAAACAGCATCTCTACAGCTATGTATTCAAAATTGATAAAAATCTATTTGTGATTGCTGCTGATCTGCGTAGTTGTCTGTCTAGGAGTAAATAAATCTCTGCCAGTGAAGTATCAGTGATTCATAGCTTATTATCAAATAGAAGTTAATCATTTAATCGAAAAATACAGTAAATACAGAAATATTAACCAGGGAATTCTCCTGAATTAATCTGATTAATTTGAAGCCTTTTGCAGATATTCACTGGATAGTTATTACTTAGTTCCTGAGCCTACCAAATATTCACAAAGAACTATTTATTCATTTCTCTATCTCTCCTCAATTGGATCACACATGCAATTCAAAGACTTCAAATAATACAGAGATATATGAACACTTTGGGAGCTTTATTTCTCTGAAAAAATGAAGCAATCCATCATGTAAATACTTTGAATTCAGTGACATAAATGTATACAAATACTAGATACAAAAATATTCAAAAGTCTTTCTTGATCTGTAATCTGGTCTTCTTCGTTGGTTGTTGCTCCCAATCAGCTGTTGTTCTTGGAGTTTGTGATGTGTATCTTTTTCTTGAAGTGATCTTTGATGTGTTGTTGCTGCAAGGACTATTCAGGACTCCTAGGGATAGACTCATTATTAGTGAAATCGACTTTCTTCTTGTTCAGTGGAATCAACACCTTCGACTTTCTATCTGAAAGCTACTATTGTTATTATTGTTGTTATTCTTTGATGAGATTATTGCTGGGCATTTATAATCTGCTTTAATTGAAGGGGTTGTTAGTATTTTGATTAAGCTTATTGTTCTATGGGTTGCTGATGTTATTTTGAATCAATGAGCTCATTAGTGTGCTTTGAATGGCATTGTTGTTAGCTGGAGGAAACTTAAGACGATTTTGATTAGTATTATTATTGATATTGTTAGTCTAAGGACTACGCTGAATATCTCTGTTGTTGGATGTCTAATTGAGCTTACTTGAGGTAACTGATTGCTTCTTGAATTCTGAGATGTGTGTAATTTGGTATGCAGGCTGATTGGGCTCAAATTTAAGTTCACAGTCTGACAGATTAGACTGTTCTTCATCTTCTTAGTCAATCTCATCTTCCTAGCTGTCAACACTCTTATGGAACATCTCAGCATAATTCGCTCTTTTCAGTGCTGATTTCAGCTCAACTTAACGCTGCATTTCATATCCTTGCTGCTGCTGCTTATCTTTTTTGTCATTCTTATTACTTTGAAGTTCATTATTCCTCTTTATCTTTGAGCTACCTGTGTTATTTCTATTATCATCATCATCTTCCTTGTATTTTTTACCAGAATTCCAAATATTCCCATTATCTTAATCCTCCTCCTCCTCATCTTCTTCTTCTTATCCATATTTCTATTTTTACTGCTTTCTATTAGCCTATTTCATCTACGGTTGAGCTTTCATTATCTTCAAAGCATCAAATGCATTTTTATTTGCATGTTTATCCCCTTAATCTTAATATTATTTTTTCCTTTAGTCTTCCTACTTATTACCTTAAACCTAATAATCATCTTCATCATCTTCGTTTTGTTAATTCTCAACAATAATCTCTGATCCTTTCGTTGCTTTTCTTTTCTAATCACTAATCTTCTACTTGTTCCCTATGCTCTTTTGATACTCCGCATCAGCATCTTATCCCATTGCATCTTCACTTAAATCCTTATTATTCTGATTGAAATCCAACGCATACAATTAATTCACATTCTGCTTTATCTTCGCTGCCATAGTGTGCATCATTTCCCCTAATTGCTAAGTCATTTAACTTTAGTAGACTATTTTATTCAATGGCTATTACATTCCCATTTGGTTACTATCTCTCTTTTTTTCTTCGATGTTACTGGATATCTTGGCCATTAATCCATTCATTTATTGCTTGTATTACCTATTAATCTAAATGATTTTATCTTATTCAGCCTTAGTCACATTTGAGATGATCTTTGCCTAAAGATTATGTAGGATATCTTCGATTTATTAAGTTCTATTCCTCTATCCAACTGATTCAACTGTGTTCATAAACACACTACAAGGCAAGTACTTGATTCTATCATTTTGATTGACTCTCGCTTCATATAACTCTTTGATATCCTTCATCGTGTCATTCCCAATCGTGTCAAAATCATCTTTCTCTCTCAAAGTCTTTAAGAAATTCTCCTCTAATTTCGGATTGTCTTTGAAATCTTGTGCGTGATTATTCACAGCTAATCTCTTCCAGAACTTAAATATCTATCCAGGATTAGCAACCATATCAGCGAGTTAGCTCTCCAGTCCTTGGAAATTGAACACATCTATCCCAGTGTGTTCGACTTTGAACCTA
>Ga0302271_10002911_pt1 | contig 14973 bp, 7 predicted proteins | sample III_Bog_N1_1_FD_198767 | JGI IMG/M metagenome (GOLD analysis project Ga0302271, IMG submission 198767) | Peat permafrost microbial communities from Stordalen Mire near Abisko, Sweden - III_Bog_N1_1 | ecosystem: Environmental > Terrestrial > Soil > Wetlands > Peat | place: Sweden: Abisko... | reverse complement strand
ACAAAAATCCAAATTTTTCCCATTTTTTATTTACAATATTTATCTTTTTAACTAAAAACTTTCTTTATTTTTCACTAATTTTATTATGTTAATGAAGGAAATAGCAATTAAACACTCGAAATCTCTTATGTTCCTAGCTTAAACCTAAGAAAAAGAATCTAGTCATTACTTTTGAATCTGAAGACAGAACAATAAAGGGTGAGAAATAGTTATTTTCTTAGCAAATTATTCATTTCAAGATCAGCCACAAACTCAAGGAATTAATCATTTTTCGCAAGTAAGAAAGTAGATTAATAGATACTGGATTGATTTTTTTCGGATTTCTCTTCTTTTCTATGTTCGAAGGGGAATATTTTTGAAATTTCTGCAAACAAGCTTTTTTCATCCAAGCGAAGAAGAAAAATAAAGGCTAACAATTTGGTTATTCAAGTGACGATCATAAATGAAGAGGGGAAATAATTGCTTAGTTGGTTTCCTCAGCTAATGATTTAATGATCCCTTAGTAGAGGATTTATTTTAAAAATCTCCCAGATGTGTTAATGCAATCAAGAAATCCCCTAGAATATAAGACAATTTAATGGTAGTGAAAACTACTCTAATATTCTCTCTTTCACTAATTCGAAAAATGCTTTCCTTTACCTCATGATGATCTCATTAATAATCATGTCTCTCATAATATATTGATTATCTTTTCATTTCTATTATCTCTGTTTTCATGGCCATTAGAATAATTAGTTTAGAATTAAGAGAGAATCTTGAAATTTGAGTCTGAGAAAATAGACTAAATCTAGAACAAGAATTTATCACTCAATTAATCAATCTTTCCCATAGAAGCAGTCAAGGATAATCCTCCCCACGCAACTACTAAGATTTCCTAATTAAAAAAGACAAAGAACCCACTAGACAGATAAAGAATCTTTATTATTTCAACCATTATTTCCTTTTTTTCCATTGATAATCTTTATTTTCCCGAAACTTTTCCAAAAACAAAATAATTTTTCTGTTCCTTCTATCTCCCTATCCTTCCAGCAGAATAATATTTTCAGCAACGAGTAGCATCTCCTCAAGAGCCATTGACTGTTTAGACTTTAAAATCCCAAGACAAATCAGTTTTATATTTCCAAAAATAAGCCCAGCCCAGAAACAGCCGATAATAATAAAAAATAACAAACAATAAATGTTACAAGATTTGCAAGCAGTAGCAATGCCTTCTTTGTCTGAGAAAAACTAAAATATCACTCTTTCTGAGGAATCTAACTGTTACAAATTCAACCTCACTACTCTCTTCATACAAGATAAACCACAGCTAACTTTCAACAACTAAATAATTGCCTTTATTGATGATTACAAACATGGATTGTTGGATTCTGGTAATTTCAATGTGACTTTACAAGCAGATTAAGAAGTTTTACTAAAATTCTAGATATTCTTTATGAAAAAAGAGGAATCTCAGTGTAATTTAAACGCAAGGGTTCTCCCTGGTGTAAGACTACTTAGTACTTGTGTTGCTTTCAAAGAATGCATGGTATTATTACCTTAACGAACTTAACCTAAAAATATCAGTAAAAAAAGCAATATTTGCTCATAATTGACTGTTGAATCGTTCACTCATCAATTTATCTTTGATTAATTGCATGATACATTTCAAGTTTCGTTGAGAATCGAGAATCCTTAGGAAATTGTGGATTACTAATGTTTGTATTATTTTGGTTTGTTTGGGACAACAGCTGACTGCTACATATTGAACTAGCAGCAATAGGTTACTAACAATACCTAACTTTTCAAATAACTGCAGTTAAATAATGAGTACTGCAAAGACAGAAATAAAAATAAAACGGTTGTCTTGAAACAGGAGGAAATCTAAATTGAAGAAGAAATTCCTTAAGGATCTGAGTTGAGCTCGACAAAATCTAATTAGTTTATTGCCTCCCCACAATTACTGCCTTGGAAATAATAAGAATTTAACTAATATCCCATTTTAAGAGAGAAGATTGAGAGTGAATAATAGGACTAGATTGTTGGAGAAACATCATAATTAAAACAGTCTGAGAAACGTTAATCATTTCATAAAACTAAGAAATTTGATAAGAAAAATGTTGTGAAGAACTTTGTGAAAGCATTTGATATTTATTTCTCAGATAAGCAAAGAGATGACGAATTCACATAGATCTTAGGGATTTCTGTTGAAAAATTGATTCACCTTAGATAAATCATTAATTCCATCGAAAGATCATTGAAATACAACAACAAAATGATAATTTAAATTGTAAATTCTGAGTTGAATGAAGTGTTCAAGTTATTCCTAAAAACATAAGCTCTTGCATGGATAAAGAGCTCCTCCGTGTTTGATAAATCAGCTCACATCACGATTCTAAAAGATTATATAACTGCTGCAAGTAACCCTCAGGAGATAAATAAGTTAATTAATCTCAGAGTTAGAAATAGAATCTCAGCAAAAAAGTGAAACATCCCTCCTTCCCATAAAATGCTCTTATTTTTGATTTTCAAGATGATTCTTGAATTAATTTGTTAAATAATAGTTTGAAAAAATAACTTAATCTGAAAAGTTTATCTACCTTAACGCCTCAGATTAGTCTAATCTAATAATTAGTCTATTACTTCAATGAATATTATATTTTGTTTCAGTTATATTTTTGAAATTCTAACATTTTTAAAACAGCTTTCTTTTTTTCTTCTGTTTTTCACAAAAAGTCAATTCGTTTTAATATTTTTCAGGTTGAGTATCAATTAATACATTATTATGATAACCATAATTAATTACTATTCCCCTTGTATCAGGAAAATTATTTTTAAATTGGATTTAGATTGAATATTGTAGCTAGCATTAAAGCGCGCAAAGAAAATAATAAAATATTTCTAAAATACAATCAAATATTAAAATGAAGAGGCTCCTCGATCTATGGTATTTCATCCAGCAAAAGGCTCTAAAGAATATGTTTATCGATATGACTCATGTGATCTACATTTGGATCTGCTTATAATTGGCAGCGGATATTTTACAAAAAAGCTTTTAACATTTTTTCTTGTAAATCTGCACTCTCATCGATAGAATCCAATTCGTAGAGATGTGATCTGTTGAATTATTTAAAGTCTAAATATTTTTATTCACCAATTACCAAACCAAATTGATGATGTTTTTCTTGCTTTTAATCCAAATGACTCTCTAGCATTCCTTGTTAATTGTAAACTTTTATATTATCCTAAAAAGCATCTTTAACATTTTTCAACCTGTCATCTTTCGACTCTGATTAAGCAGCTTCTTAATTATCTCTATTTTCTTCAGAAGAGGGATCAATAATTTCAATCTCATCTCCTTTCATTTTCATAATACTTATCTACTCGCTTTAAAGACGATACCTAGCTGAACTCATTGGAATTAACGAATTATTAATATTGTTCTCAATGTTTTTAGGAGTCTCTTCCTTTTCTTTGTTGTCTTGATTTTCTTATCCTTGGTTAATATGTGCTGAGAACTCCTTCAGCTAACTAGAAAACTTTGAAATTTCAATTTCTGGTCTTCTTCTTAGTTCCTTTGCATTTAGAACATATTGTTGTTTTTAAGGCTAATGAATTTATTAAACCATACTATCTGCTAGTATTTCATCTTCTCCAATATTATTAGAGAAAGTTGGAGAGGATGGGTTCATGTTTAGTGGAGAAAATACTTCTTGATGGATTTTTAGAAGAATATTATTCGACTAAGAAGTTTTTGGAGTATTGATAATTTTTGGAGAAGATACTTCTTGAATAGAATCAGCTTGATTTTGAAAAGAAAATCTTTGCTTTTCCTGCTGATTCTGTTTCCAAACACTACTGCCCTATTCAACTTACCCTTCCATACTTTTTTCAGATTATTTTTCTCCAGATAATAAATTCGATCCACAAAATTGCATCGCTGCATACTGTTCCTTAGTGAGCATTAACTTAACGAACATTTTCAGCTTAATTAAGTCTTTATATACTTCTAAAATGTTAATCCTCTTCATCGACTCGGTGAGAATCTACTGATAAATAGCAGAACCCGCCCCTTATGCTTCATATGCATCTTTCTAGCTTTCATTCTGTTTGTTCCCTCCTACTAAGGTTTTTCTCAGAAAGAACTTGATTCTATGAAAAATGCTCATGTTAAAGTACTTTTTGCCTTCTTCTGCGAAGTTAGTTTAGCTGATTTTCTTTTACAATGAAGAAATCTTCTTAGATTCTTTTGAAGGATTCAAGTTTTTTTCATTTCTTCGCTTGAGAAAACTACCTTATTCTTAAGACTATTTTTTATCTTTAATTGAGCTATTATTCCCCTCTTTCTTCCCAACGAGCTCCAAAGCTGTTTATTTATAATACACTTACAAGAGAATATTACTGATTTCATCAATAATCCGAGAACCTGCTAGAATTCTTGCAAAAATACCAAAAATCAAAAGTGGATTGAGAATACTCATAAACTAAGCTAGAACTTCAGTAACCATCGCATGCTAAATATTAATTATATTGCTGACTTAATTATTTTCAAAAACAATGTATGCAAATCCATCTACTCCGAATCGCTAAATTATATTTTCAGTGGATAAATACGCATCAATTCGCTTGAAATCGAAGATATCATCACTGATTGTGGAACTTTATTTTATCGCTCCTTCTGTTACAGTTGTAGTAGCTTTGATCAAGCTCATGCGAGTAAAAACGAACAAATTTGGATCAAAAACGAAATATTCAGCTTTATATCCTTCTTTGTAATCCCTCAGCGAAGGACTATATTATCTTATTTTAATGAAAATCACCACTTAATTCCTTGGAGTAAGTAGTACTTCCAGCATTTCTTCTCGAGTAGCGCAATTTGAAATCTTAGTATCATCACAAAATAGTATCGAAAGTGAATAAATTGTGTATTTGTTGTCAATTGGGCGTAAATAGACATCTTTTTCAGCAAGAGCAGAGTCATCAATGCACAGGTATCCAGAGAATTTTGGATCTGAGCAGTTAACATATGGTATTTATTCTTAGATAAACGATCCATCTGAGTCGAACGTTTCATAGTTCACTAAGTAAGTTAGAAAGGTTTTTCCAACTCGCTTTTCATATTACTTAAGAGGTTCTCCATCAATGAGCATTTCGAATATAAAGAAGCCTTCTGTAATGTCAATTGAAATGTATTCGCTTTCTATGGAGATACTTGAAGTGATTTTTGGCTGAATTTAGTTAGAGAAGTACATGTTTATTAGGTAGTAGAAATACACACTGGATATTGCAATGACGCTAAGTGAAAGAAATCCTCCAATGAATGTGCTTTTGTTCTTCTTTTCGCCTACAAAAAAGACGAAAGGTTAAGAGAATATATCTAACCCTTTAACGAAGCTCTAGATCTTATGGGACATGTTTTTTTTTCAGCTGATTATTTAAATGTTCTAAAAATTATTCTTTTGTTTTCTATTTTTTCAGTTGTGGAGAAGATAATCTAACCTAATTTAATTTATTAGAAATTCAATAATTAAGAAGTTTATGGTTCTCGAATTCATTTTAATGTTCTTCTTCTTCTTCTACAACTACTGTTAGGTCTAGTTTTCTGAAAAAGAACAATCATTTGAGTTATGTGAGTGATTTTAAAAAAATTAAACTTTTTAATAGACTAGAGTTAGTTTTAATAAATTAAAAATATTTTAATGAGAAATTAAATGATTAATAATGCCTCTTTGATCTTTGTTACTTCGTTTTGATATATGAATAGCACAAAGTTTTAAATAAACAAATGCCCATTTAAAAGTAGATAATTTCATAATTTCACCTATTTTTTAATAAGCAAGATAAATTAATTTTAATTAACATTCTCTTATTTACAAGTAGAAAGTAATTTAGAAATTAACAAAAGTACGTTCGTTTGAGAATTGTTAGATGTAAATAAAACAAAAATAATTCCTTTTGAGATCTTCCTGGGCTTAGAATCTAAAAAAATCATTCACTCATCAATTTTAACCCAATCTACTTAATGTATTAATCCTTTTTTTTGACTTAAAATCAACATCAAAATAACACTTGGATTTGTTTAATCTCCCCCCTCCTCTCCCCCCCTCCACAAGCTAATTTAAAAAACTACATATTTTCTAAAGATTAATTGTGGTAAAAATGAAAAGAAAATAGTTGTAGGAGAATTATTTGATAGTATTACTAATCTTCTTCTTTGCTTTGTTTTTATGCTGTTCTTTTGCTTTTTAATTACTCCACTTTCAATGTGAAAAATAACAAATCAAAATTCAATAAGCTCCCTCCTTATGATCGACAGTTATTTCTTAGAATCTATCTAGATTTTATATTGGTTGTATTAGTTTGAAACAAAAGAATTTAACAATCGTTTTTGAATCGAAGCAAAAGTTCATCAAAAGAGATCAAGGAATCAAAAAATAAACTATGCAAGAATCCTAAATAGCTTTGAAATTTCCTGGTGATGCAAGTCAAGAAGCACTTCTGAAGGAAATAATAGGAGTCAGAGATGGAAATCAAGCTCGGTTATCTACAAAATACGATGCGGAATACATCAGGCAAATCATTTAACGCGATTTAGTTACATTCGAAAAGATATTCGCAGATTTTATCTCTTCGAATCGATGTGATCCATCTAAAGGAATGGGTGTTGTCGACTTCATTTTCCTTCTCATAAGCTAACTCGATCTACCTCCTTACGAAACACTCTTTCTCATTGTAAGCCTAAACTTTTCTTCTCCATTTAAATCCTCTTTTCTTTGCTTAAACCAAACCAAGACAGCGATTATGGATTTCTTCGAGTGTGTGATTCTAAAAGATGACAATCACGAAAAGAGAGAAGAACGACGAGATCCTTAATATTTCATTTAATTCGAAAATATCACTTTGTATCTATGTGAAAATCACCCTTTCAATGATGATGTTCTCCCTCCAGGTGTCAAAATACCTACAAGAATAATGCCACTCCCAAGAATCTTCAATAACTCTACGACTCAACGAAGAGTCAGAGACATCGATGTATCAGCTCCTATTATCTATCGTGATACAAATGAAGCCATTGCTAGACTTAACAAAGTATATGAATTGACTGCTAAAAAAATAAGCCAAATTCACATTTTTTTCTTTTCCTATTTGCATTTCAAAAATGAATATTTTCTAATAGGATATGCTGCATATTGACAGTGTTCACCATAATAATGGGATGATTATGAAGAGCTAATATGCGTTTGAGATTGGCAGAGTGATTGTTCTCGATTAGTACAGTGATGTATTTATTATTTACACGGATGATTGCAAAATGGAAAGCACATTCAGACCTTCAAGCTAGCATCTACGAGGATAAGTCTGCATTGATTTCTTCTGGTCAGAGAGATAGCTTCGAGTAGGGACAGTTTTCAGAGATAATTACTTAGCTTTCTGGGATTATGGAGATAATTTTTCATTTGAGAAATCATTTCATGTTGGAGAGAAAATTATTGAAGAACAAGTGAGAATCTGGTATATTTCAGTGATCGATACCTGGATGACCACAGATAATCAGTAACAAAATATGCTTTGAATGTACTGATATTTCGATTTTGTTAATCATTTTTGTTCTTCCTTCAAATACAGCAATAGCTTGAACATGTGGGATTTAGAGAAAGAAAAGGTGAGTGCATAAATTAAATCTGAATATTTCAAAAATGGCATCATAAATATTGTAGAAGTATCGTATTTAAGTGCGATTGTTGTTGGATCTAGCGATAATATCGTAACAGTCTGGGATATTATTGGAAAGAAGATTCTTTTCAAGGTTAATGTCAGCCATGAACATTTAAATGGGTTAAGCTACTTCAAAACATATTAAGTTATTTTGACAATAGGTTATGACAACTAAATAGGTATTTATTAACTTAATCCAGCATACAACGATTCCAACAAGCTAGGAGAACTATCTGGGCATATATCTATTGTGACAGCTGTAAGACCAGTGGAAAACACACCTATGATTGTTTCTAGTGATGATAAATACAATGTAAAAGTATGGGATATCCGCTCAACGAATTGTATCTAAAGCATCGATTTGGATTTGCGAAATGCAATAAAATAAATTCTAGCTACACCTGAGCGGGTATTCTTTTTATCTTCTCGTTTGACGTCTGTGAAATTTGACTCTAATTCTCTACTTTAATCTCCAAGTGAGACTAAAAAAATTAATGAATAATTCTAACAACAAGCAATGGGAGCATTATCTCCAACCCCTCCTGAAGGGCTTGTACCTCTTGGAGCCACGATTAATTTAAAAAATAGAGAGCTTATCATAGCGACTACTAAAGATATTCGATTTGTTAATCTGAACAATGGGAAAATACATAAAATTATTCATGTGCTTACTGATAATAAAGTAAGAGAATCACAAATAGCAAAGGAAGAAAGCATAATGATTTGTGTTTTTAAACCTTTTTCTCAGCTTGCGTAACAGATTTTTGAAATATTTGTTAGGACGACTAGATAACTGCATTTCAAGTGATGGACTCAAACTAACGAATTCTGCTGGGGACTTTGAAGGGCATGCTGCATATTCACGACTTGAAAACAGGAGAACTTTTGTAGGAAATACCAGCACATACCAATGAAGTCACCAACATTCGTATGGATTATCTCAATAAACTTCTTTTCACTACTTCCTCTGATAGCTCCATTGTCATTTAAAAAATAACCTCGACGCTGGAGTCACAAAAAGTAATAAACTATTTTTATTGGATTGAAGATGTGCATGCTTGATGTATTTATTTTTGTTTTTTTAGATCCGCAGTGTCTTGAACAGCAATCCTGGATAGGAAGTGCTACTCGCAGAGATAAATGTGCATCATAATATTTTTGTGACAAGCTATGGCGACAACTAGCTATTGATTTGGAGTTATGAATTCGGGAAATTACTTGCAACTTTTGAGTTAGAATTTGATCAAGAACCAACTGCGATTTCGATTCTCAGTGGATATTCAATTATTGTTGTTGCCACAACTAAAGGATACATTTATTTTATAAAATTCACTTAAGGAGATGATTTAGATTTACAACTCATAGCGAATATCAATCTAGTTAAATCATTGATTCTCAGAGCTGAAACACTCTAAAAAGTTGTAGCTGAAGAAGTCAAAAGAGTAAGGGGATCAAATAAATCAAAAAATAATTCATGATTTTATTAAGAAATTATGAGAATAAAAGCATTATTGTTTAACCTGTTTCATAACTATTAAACCTGATAACTATTTTTGAATCCTTTAGGCCTATCAATTTCAGGAGCTGCAGACTCGGAAGGTCATAGAAACCACAAAGAAACTGTAGCGTAGTGAAATACAAAAGGAATAATTAGACGAGAAAAATAAAACTAGTAAGAAGAATTATGAGGCTAGGGCAAGGGAAAATGAACTAAAAAGAGAGCAAGTAAAAAGAAATCTTGAGCTTGAAAAAGCAGTTGAAGAATTAAGTTTCATTAAAGAACAGAAAATCGATACTACAGGGCTATACACTTAGCAGGAGCAGCTAGTTCCAGGTGATGATAATGAATTATTTTTACTTCCAGATCAAGATAAACAAGGAAAAGATCAAAATAATGAAGACATAGATAATGAAAATGATGAAGATCAAACAAAATAGCCTTTAATCAAGAAAGACTCGTTGATCTTTGCTACTAAGATTGTAATTGACATAATTATGCCACAGGATAAAGTAATTAACTTTGAGTTACCAGCTTCTTCTTCGGCTCTTCTCCCTGAAGCCTGCACTCTAATCATCGGACTCAACAACGGAGAAATCAGAAAATATGATATTTCATCTATTTTCAAGATAGAAAACATAAAATTTGTAAAATAACTTAATTAAATCCCCTAAAAATATCTTTTTTCATTGAATTAATTTCTTGAAAAAACCATTAGACTCCTCATTGCAAGACTAAAATGAATTACAATGCCTTCCGATAAAGCTTTGAGGATCATTCTCTCGGTGAATCGAACTACAAAATACAATGCTTTAAGTAACACAAATCCAGAATCGTCAAGGAAGTAGCTGTTATAAATTCAATGAGTAAATCGAAACTAACTCAAAAATTCTAAGATTCTGTATCAAAAATCCAGCAAATCAGAGGATTCGTTCCTAATTTAGATGAAGGAGAAAGAGCTTTCGATTAATATTTCAATTAATCAAGCAATATGGTTGATTTAGTTTGCGGTCACAAGGGAGAATTAACAAGTGTTGAATTTCTGCGTGTCCATGGAAGATCAAATGAACTGGTGTTGACAACAGCATCCGATTGTTTTATTAAAATCTGGAATTTTCTTGGATACATTTCTCTGTTGGCTTCCTTGAATATCACTCATCCACTACCAATATACTGGAATCTTCAAATCAACAATGATGATATCTACGCTGGAAAGTTGCTTCTTGCGATAAAATCATAGGATGCTGTGATCCAAAAATACAAAGATAAAATGTCATTTTAGTAGTACTAAAAATTTAATTTCTAGAATTTACTATCTTTCATTAAGAATCAGAGATAACCGTAGAAGTTGAGTAATAATAATGATGGTAAGGTTTCATAGACTTTCTTAACTGCATAATAGGAAGAAGATGTTAGTGAAAGTAATCGAAATTCATAATAGAAAAAATCTATTTTAGGGACAATGCCAAGAAAATCATCTAAATTTAGTAGTAATCCAACAGGGGAGAGAGAAAAAGTTACTTTGTCTGATAAGAAAAGGCTAAGCACAAAATCTTAAGCATAGTTACCACTTTAAAATGATGTATCATTAAAAAAGAACGCATCTTCAAAACCCTTGCCAAATTTATAGCAAGAATAACCTTAAATCAATAAAGAAACAAAGAAAAAACGAAACAGTTAAACGATTTCTAAATCCTTACAGTTCAACAAAGATACTCTAAAGAAAGAACTCAACAACCCTGATAGCAATGAGGAGAATTACGAGGAACATTAAATTCAAGAAAAAGAAGAATAAACAACAACAACAGCAGCAAATAAAGACAAATAATTCCAAGAATCACAAGAAGACGAAAACAAAATCGAATTAATGAAAGATGAGTTTACTCCACGAGATTTACTTTTCGGGAAGATCAGGCATCTTTATCAATAAGAAATCGCTGGGCCTTCTTTGCGGCATTTACAGTAAACTAAAAGAATTGCTATATCCAAGCAAGAACAAGAAGTACACATAAACAAGGAAGCTCAAAAGCCAGAAGAATACAAAGAGCAAATTTAAAGTGAAGAAAAGAACAAAGAACAAAAATACTTAGCTGCATTTTTCAATCCAGATTATCGCAAAAACTTCCTCGAAGCAAGATCAGGAGGTGGAGGAGATAATCTATTTTTCGATAAACCAATCGAAATGCTTATTTTAAATAAAAAACTAGATACAGTCATTTAACATCGCTATGTTTCGGAACAATCAATAGCGCCTAGAACACCTCTTTCATCAGCAAATATCAAGAAACAACAATAAGGATTTCCTGCAAATCTTCAGAAATCTTCACTGAATCCTTAGAAACAACTCAAAACATGTGATACAACACTAGCAAGTGGATTTTAATCATAACTGTAACAGCAAGTAAACCCAATGTAAACTTCTATTATCAATTAAGTAAAAATAAAATAATAATAAAGAGGTAGTAGTTTGCAAGTCAGCAGAAATTAAAGTTTAATGTTAAGTAAACGGGATAGCTAAGCAGAAGTAACGAATATTGAAAATGACAGTTCAAGCTCAAAAGGAGGTCGCCAAGGTAGTACTGGGAAAGTGATTTTAGGTTAAGATAATTCTGCTAGAGGAGCAGGAGGAGGAGGAATTGGGTAAGAGAGCTGCTTGAGTATCCCTGAAGTTTTTACACTTAAAAAAGATGCCGAAGAGATATTTAATTTTAAGAAAAAAGTACCGTCTTCTACGACGGAGCACTACAAAACAGGCGGAGAGTTTCTAGTTAAGATTAATTATTTAGAGAGAAACCATGGGTTAAAGTTTAAATTGTTTGAAACGCACAAACATCCGATAAATAATAAATCAGAGTATGATTCAAAGTGGACTTAATAATAGTCTTCATCATAGCATATCCGTGCTGGGTCGTTGAGTAAGCTTAATTCTAGGACTTAAGCATCTTTGCATAACCATTAGTTGGGAACATCGAGAGATTTTTTAGATTACGCTTAGCAACGAGCTGCAATGAGCACTAACATGTAAAATATATATAACAAGTAAATCAGCACACTCACGCCTGCTCAAGTTAAAAACTATTTCTTAAGTGAAATCGAAGACGAGAAAGAGAGACAGACATTCAATGAGAAATTCATTCACACGATGGCTTAAAATTCTCTTTCGATGGCTCCTCATATTGCTGCAGGACATGCGATACTGCCATAAAGGAGTAGAGTCTTTGCGAATCTTAGCAAGCAGAATGGAGCAGATTTTATTAACAGTGATAGATCTCCAGAGTCGAATTAGAAAATATAACAAATTGGTTTGAAAAGCCCAGATAAAATAAGATCAATTCCAAATATACCTAAATTGAGCCTTCCTAATAGCACCAATAATTCCCAACAAAATGAATAAATATCTACATTTCCCAGCTAGCGGAAGCTAGAGACAAACGAAGCTGCTTCTTCGAATGAAACATCCAGCTAAGACATAAAGAAAATCTTTTAAGTTAACTCACAAAATTCCTTTTATAAAACGCAAAAGAGATGCTTCCATGATGTCGTTAAGAATCTCAATTTCAAACTTGCTAAACATAGAGTAAACCCTCCTGTATTTCCTACTGATGTAAATCCACCAAACTCTCAGCCAACAAGAAAAACAAGATTCGCTGAGTAGACTAGCGATTATCGATAATTGTCAGGTAGATAATACTCCCAAGGAGATTAGAACTTCGAATCAGGATATTCACTGAATTATTAAAGCTCCAATAGCAACAATAAAAAAGAAAATATGAGCAATTAGAAGTATCCTGAAAGTTTCTTAAGCTCAATAAAAAATTAGATTTCTTAAAATAAATCAAATAAGTTTAATTAAGTTTCTAATTAGTAGTAATAGGCTTATTCGTTAGCAAAGGAAGAAAATTAACAAATATTATTCTGAGAATAACAAATCAGAAGATAGTTTAATTCTTACAATAATCGCATCCCTTAAGATTTTCCAACTTTATAAAACCAAAAGATGAAAAAAGTATTAATTTTTTTACAATACTAGTAGTGTATATTAGCTCAAAAACAGAGCATTAATTAGTAAAATTGTAGTATTTAACTTAAAAACAGTCATCGACTTGGATTGTGTCTGAAAAAGAGACTTTAGAATTAATGAATTTATCAAAAGTTATTTCTATTTTTTTTTCAAAGAAAGGAGATAAATTGTTTTTTTCTTCACAAAAATGAATTATGAAATCAGATTCTCTCTTAACAAGTAAAAATTAATGTTTTTCATAGCTTATTTTCATATTTAAAACCCTCAGGCTGTGATGGCAAGTTGTCTTACTGTGAGGAAGAAGAAGCCGATGAATTATTCCTTGTTTTGTCAGTTAAACTCCATAGTTAAGAGAATATTCTCTTAACAAACTCATCAATATATGGAGCAGCTTTGGAGAATAATAAATAACAATAATGAGCCACAATCACTCCAATTATTATATCCACGGTGTAATGAATTCTAAATCCAATCATCACTATCCCCATGTACAGATTTATCAAGCTTGTCAATCCGCACATAATGTATTTCTTCTGTACAAACCATTCACAAGCTACGAGCATGAGAAACCCGCAATGACCTGACCAGAAAAAATCACTTGTGTGACCATATGGAACAGTTAAAGAAGGGAATCCAGGATCTTCCCAGAAATACCCATCAGGGAATGGAAAAGTAACGAAATTCTAGACGATTCCTCGAAGAACATAGAAAGCACCAGTGGCGTAGAGTAATCTGCCTGTGTTGATGTAGAGAACCCAGTAGATGTACATAGCAAAGAAACTCAAATCCATGCAGAGACTGCTAGAAATTTAGAAAGCCCTGGATTCATCTCTATTTGCGTTCATCTAAGCGTTCATCCCATCAAGGACATCGTACATAACAGGATCGTGGATTATTGGGTAAGATTTTTAAGGAACCCCCAAGGATTTTCCCATGAAAAGGAACCCAATAGCGATTAGAAACACACATGTCTTGAAAAATAATTTCGTTTTGCTTGACAAAGCCAAGACCGTCTTGTGCAAGAGGTATTCAGATTTCTCTCCTTCATTGGTGGCAATGATTTTGAATTATTCTTGTGCGTCTATGCTATCTCCAAACTCCATCGTAGCAGAATTCTCCTTCGCAAGCGTTTTCTCTTCTTCTATGTTTCCTTTATTGTTTATCATAAATGCGTTTTTTTCAATTTACTCTACTCCTCTTTTTCTCCCATACCTTCTAAACTTTTTATGAAAATCTGAAGAATCTTGTTTTGATTTCATTGTTTTTACAAAAAATAGATGAAATTTAAGATAAACTTAATAATTTAACCCATCCATTCAAAAATCAAAACAAAAGTTACTAATCAAAGTTACAGGTAAAATAGTAAAATTGATGACAGGAAACAGAAGTGGAAGAGAAAAAAGTATTTAAAAAAATTCGAAAAATAATGGGTGGATAAAGTAAAAAATGCAACAACAAAACCAAGAGAATATGTTGAATGGATTTTTTCAAAGTTTACTGTGCTTTTTATTCTGAAAATAATCATCAACAAATCAAATTAAAAAATAAGCAATTTTTACTTGAAAAAGCAAAGTGAATGTGATTATCAATCTTAATGTTTGTTGTTTTTAATTAATTTACAATAATTAACAAATTAGAATTCTTTAAAAATATTGATAATTTATGCAATTAGGGGTTGGGGTTGGGGTTGGGGTTGGGGTTGGGGTTGGGGTTGGGGTTGGGGTTGGGGTTGGGGTTGGGGTTGGGGTTGGGGTTGGGGTTG
>Ga0302271_10002910_pt1 | contig 14974 bp, 7 predicted proteins | sample III_Bog_N1_1_FD_198767 | JGI IMG/M metagenome (GOLD analysis project Ga0302271, IMG submission 198767) | Peat permafrost microbial communities from Stordalen Mire near Abisko, Sweden - III_Bog_N1_1 | ecosystem: Environmental > Terrestrial > Soil > Wetlands > Peat | place: Sweden: Abisko... | reverse complement strand
AAGACGAAGATGATGATTACGAGCCAAATCCATTCATTGTGATTTTCAACGCTTCTTTATTGAGACGGAGCATATTCTGCAATTCAGCTATTTCTTCTTTAAGCTAGCCATTCTCTTAAGAAAGATATTCAATTTTAGTAGCTTTTCGATTCAAGTTCGCACCCTATTTGTCCTTTCCCTGGAAATCAAATCCTTCATTCCTGCTAAGAGATTATGAGCTCATGAGGGGAAAAGTATAATTAAGTATGAGAGAGTTGTAGGGGAAATTTGTTATTTTGTTTGTTTTATTTGATTTTTTTGTGGGGTATGTAATGATAAATGTTTTCTACTTGAAAAGATTAATCATTTAAGTACTTGAAAGTATTTTTTTTGAAAGGGTATGTGATATTAATTGATATTAATACCTGTTTTTTGAGTTCATTTAGAAGGGAGTTTGCTAATTGTTTTTATGGGAAAAGTTAGAGAGAGATAAAATACAATATTTTGCCAAAAAAAGTGTTAATCACTTCAATAACTGAAAATAAACCAATAGTTAAAGCGTACAACTTTCAGATTCATCAGTAGGTGTGTGTTTAATATCCTAAAAAATCCTAGTATTTTTCCTATTATTATCAATTAATTTCAGATAAATTTTTATTTTTGTTTGCTAGATGGCAGTATTATTCATGGGTTGTTTTTCTATTTAGAGTAATTTTACCTTGGAGGTAGTCATTTGTGTATTATCTATTTTGCTGCAAGAAACCTTTAAATAATCATGTTTAGTTTTATCAAATACTTAAAATGATATCAATTTCTTTATGAGTTAGTTTTCAATTGAATAAGAATGTCTGATGGCATATTTGATCTTTGGTGAAAGAAAAAGCATCTTATGTTTTGATTGAAACAGTCAGCAATCTTATTTAAAGGAGAACATTTATTTTTTATCTTCAATTCCTTGAAATTGTTTAAAAATTTAAGCTAAGGAGTTACTATTTTCACAAGACAAGAGATATGCCTCCTTTTTAACAGAATTCACAGTAAAAATTATCTTTAAAACAGTCAAGTTCAACATGAGAAGTACATAAAAATGCTTAAAGATTTATTTCCCTCACAAGACTTCTTAAACTTTTGAAAGAGAAAATTAGTTATTTATGATTATTAGGTGCACGAAAAGAAAAGAAACAGCAATATTTGAGAAAGTGTGCATTTTTATGAGAAATAGTAGAGCATATTGTTTGCATTATTGCAGAAAAAGATTATCAAAAAATATGAAGTAATATTATACAGAAATATTTTCAAAGGTTTTTAACAATGTTAGATAATTCATTCAAAGTGGTAAGTAGAAGAGAAAGAGAGAGAGAGAGAGAAAGTTGAAGGTTGTATGAAGAACTAAATAGAAGAAAAAAAGACAGTGTTTAATTGAAGAAAGTTTTTTATCTTTTATGAAAATCATGGGTAAATAACAAAGAAATCAAGAAAAGAGAACCAAGATAATACTATTAGTCGATATTGATTAGCTTCTAACACCCAACAGATAGCCAATAAAACGAATTATCTTCCTAGCAAAAAAGCCTCAATACTTCTTCGCTCATTGGGTTCACATCATAAATGGGCACAACTTGTTCTTGTAAGGGTAGAATGGGGCTCAATATTTTTTGGCGAAGTTATTTTTGTTATCGAATGTGGTTTTTTATTTCAGAAGAGAAAGAAATCGATGAGAAAGCTGAAATCTAAGTCAGTTAGACTACGGCCACAGATAGAAAGGTAAAAGAAAGAAAACTAAGATTCAATTAATGCATTTATCAACATGTTTTTATTGTTCTCTTGATGAATGAAAAGAAAGGGAGCAGTGAAGAGGAGTTTGAAGAAATCAAGGAGAATACAAACAAAGATATTGAAAAGAGTGAATTCTAAATGACTAAAGAAGCTGCGCTTGAAGGATTCTCTTATCTGCCATTTGAAACGAAGATGGTTGGAAGTACAACACTGAGTTCACATTTGCTTTAGAAAAAAACATCTTCAGTACTAAAAGATTCTGTTCTGGACTTTGCACTCCTTCTTTCTCATATCTAAGCTAGTCTCTTGAAAATCAGTGAGAGAATCTAGAGAAGGTATTTCTATCAAAATGGCAAGGAAGATCATGAAAAGTTGCAGAATGATTGCTGTGATATTTTTGAGAAAGAATTAAAAGATAGTGAATAATGCTGCGTGATATATTGTGTCAGGAGAGAAAAACTCTATTAGGAAGATTAACACAGTGAAAACGCTGCTCGAGCGAAATATGTAGTGATGTTCACTGGATTAGATAACACAGTCGATCCAGAATGCAACTCTGGTTCTATGTTCGCGATTTGGAAAAGAGTAACCACGAAATTCAGACCTCTATCGGAAAAAGAAGACATACTTTAGTCGTGCAGTTCAATTCTAGCTTCGGGGTATTGCATGTACGGCTAAGGGATTTAACTTGTGCTTGCGATCAACTCTGATGTAAATGGATTTGTGTATGATTCTGTGCAAAAAGAATTTATCCTCTCCCATCCGAAAATCAAAGCAGCTTCTAGGACTGGGATAATTTCAATAGACTCTTCCAAAGAAGCAGCCTGGGAGCCACATATAAAGATATTCCTGACAAGGAGGTACGCTAAGAAGGATAAAAAGTAAAGTCTACGATATGTAGGGTCGATAATTGCCGATGCACATAGGACATTGCTTTATGGAGGAATCTTGATGTTTCCTTTGACTGTTCCAGGTTTTGATGGTGATGTTTCCTTAGTTGAAGCGTTCATTCTTGGGTATATCTTCGAAAAGGCATGGGGTAGAGCTAGTTCTGGTGAAGGAGGGTCGATAACATAGATGAAATTATACTCTCTGCAGCAGAAAACTTAATTTTTTTGTGGTGCTTCCTCGGAAGTTGTAGAATTGGAGAATCTGTATTTATCAATCGCAAGAAGACAATCAATAATATCTAAATCATTGGCATCAAGGTTTTCCTCGAATCAGAGCATAGGGTTGAATAATTCCTTAGATTCATCGCTCAAAAGTAACTCTTCGCCAAAGGATTCTTGAAACAGTTTTCATATCTACTCAAATAAAATAATTGCAATAAAATATTCAGGATCAAGATCATCTCTAAACGCTGACAATGCCATCCCTTTTACTGTCACTAATGACACAAACCAGAAATAACCTTACTGTTTTACTTATTTGGAGAATATCATTCTCAAACTCAATCTTGAATCTTGGAAGTTTTTATTTTGAAAATTTTATATATTTTGCATGAAGCCTTCACAAAATTCATACTTTTCATTCACTTAATTAATTCACTAAAATCATTCGAATTAAAAAAAACATTCTAAAGAACTAAGAAATTGAAATAATCAAAGGGATATTCCACTGAGAAATAGTGATTTTAATTACAAAAAGGGAGCTCATTTAATAAAAGAAAATTAAGAACTAAAACAACATAGAAATCAGATTTGAACCGCATAGAGAAAGAAAGGATAATTTGTAAGCTAAGATTTAATTAATCCATCACTATCCGAATTCCTTGATTTCTAAATTAAAATTAAAAGCCTTCTCAATATTGTGGTTACAAATTGGATCAGATAGCTGAAAATTATTATGATTATTAATAAAATAAAAAAAGGAAAGAAAAATAAGCTTAAGTAAATTAGAAAATATGAGATAAGTTTAGAGCACTTTGGTGTTTCTGGCTTTGTGTTTGCTAGGGAATTCATTGGTATTCTCCACGGTTAGTAGAGATAATGCAGAAAAAGATAAGCTGTCTTCATCCCTTCTACCAAATCTGATCTAGAATCTCTACCATAAACTGCAAGATTTTCAAGTGCAAGACGATCAAAGCTTCATATTTTTCCCTCCTCAATCCTAGAAATAAAAGGGTTTGTATGGCTCCGATATCAAAATGAATTTTATCGACAAAGAAAATACAGAAATACCTCATATTTTCAGAGAAACTTTCTTCGTTTTTGACAACAATATGTTTGTCACAAACTTTGTGCTGCTCGGTCTCTTTGAATCAGCTGATCTTGGGGCAGTCAAACTAAACATAACTTCGATTGAATCAGCAGTAGACGCCTTGCTAACTTTCAAAGATAAAAACTAACCTAACTACAATTCCACACCGATTTACAACTTCTGGTCTTAAATAAATGTAAATGGAACTTGGCAAAGTTATCCCTCAAATCTAGAAGGAATTATGAGTGTCTTCGATAAACTTCCATCTTGGATTCAATCTGTAGTGAAAATTATTGGATTATAACCTGAAGTGATCTCCAGTCTCGTCAAGGCATTCACGATTCCTCCCGATAACGACGATACTGGAATAAATCTCGCACTTGGAGCATAAATACATTCCCATCAAGATCTCTTCCCAGAACTTGCAGCGAAATGGAAATCTTCCAATTCAAATTACACTGGACTCTATGCAGCTGTTAAAAAATACGCTTACAGACCATTAAATGCCATCTATCCTTCGAAATTCAGCACAAATTGCTCCGACCTAATCGATGCTAGAACTTACTATTATCTTCATAACTTTATCTAAGATAATAAGCAATACCCCTTAGCTTTTTTTTCAACTTGGCTGCTGAATTAGAATGACCAAATAGGTAGAATTGTGACGATGCCTTTCAACACGAATAACGTTGATCTAACAGTGAACGCGAATAGTCTATTTGGCATTAACAATTTGTTGACTACACTCCCTTTTGAAGAAGCTAGTGCGTTGTTTGATGATGATTTGAGAGGAATTTACTTGAATGCTACGAATCTACTCGAATACGGCATCAGCAGTGGGTTAGTTTTAAGCAGACCTGATTTAGTTCTAACATACTACCCTTCTGTGTATGATTTCTTCTGGTTTGTATCCAGGAATATACATATGCTGAGAACAATCAAAGCTAATAATGGTTCTCTACCGTTCCCTGAGCTTGAAGTAAATCTAGAGACACTTGAGAAAGTCATGCTAAACGAAGGGACAGAATAGATTATTTCGCTGATCCAGAATACTACTAAGAAAAATCAAGTTTTCTGGGAAGGATTCTTAGGTAATTTTGCAAACAAAACCAGACATGAAGATGCACTGTTCTCAACAGCTGTGACATTAAACGCCTTGTATGATCTTTATTCAGTGACTTCAGCAGATCGCTCAAAGAGATAATTCATCTCCAACACACCTTAATCAATCAAGGAAATCATCACAAAAGCTGCAAATTATCTAATCGAAAATGTATCCCTCAATCCAAGTGCTTCTTACATAAACTCTTTCTTCTCCGGCAGTATCAAGGGATTGTACACTTATCCTTTCTGGTATCCTTCGAATTATAATGTGTTCCCGGATGGAACAACAGTCGATCCTACCTTGAAGTAGGAAGTGAATATCACAAGTGAATTTGTTTCTGCTTTCTAGGGGACAGTTTCTAGTGAAGAATATGCTGGATATCTAAATGAAACTTGGTTTTAGTTTCCAGTTCCAGTGAATTTCACAGGATTCAATCTCCCAAATGACTCGTTCCCATTCTGGTCGTCGAAAGCAATCACTGATGTTTTCATTATCTAGGCATTATCGAAATACTCGGCAACTTCAGATTGAAGAATCGTAATGCATTTCATAGAAAGATTTATATAAAAACAGTTAAATAGTAAAAATATTATATTTTAGTAGGTAAAAATACAACGAACAAGCATGATTTAATGCATTTTGCTTTTCTCAAATAAAAATTGGTAACTAACAAGAGCTAATACTGTTTTGTGTATCCTTTCCTTATCATAGCACAAAAAAGTAAAATCAAATGAGATTTGTTTTTTGAAGGAAAACTTGAAAATTTATCTCAGAAACAAATCTTTTTTGGATTTTTAGAGAGTATTAATTGCCAAGAGAAAAATTAAATGATGGATATTGACTTCCAACAAAGCAAGAGGAATCTTAATATCTTTGAGTGTAGAATTATTAAGCAAATAAGGTTAAAGCAGAATAGAATAAAACACACTACCATTTTAAATTTCCTCAACTCTCCATTTTATAAAATACATAAGGATTCCTGAACAATAAAATGGCTTAAAAATCAATAATTTCTAGAATAATTTTGAAAGTAATTGTTGAGTTGCTTCGAAATTTAATAAGAAAATTTTTAATTTTGTACATTTCTTAGTCTTTTTATTACTGAACTTAATATCTTTCTATTCTAACCCAATATTCCTTTGTCCTAAAATAGGAAAATAATTACGATTAATTACCCCCTTGTTTTTCATTTAAAAGCAATAACAATATTGATCCAGTTAATATTATTATTATTATTCTTAACTTTTTTGTTATATGTTCAAAGCAATAATATTCTATGGCTTTTTGGAATCAAAATTAAAAATGTATTCTCTCTCTTTTTTTTGAAATAGACTTCTCACAAAAGTCCATTTTATCACATGAACATTCAACACTCTGATATTGGTAGAACTGCTTATTAATTATTCTTTTCATCAGCAATTTTTGTTAGATTTCTTCTGATTTTTACAAAGATTCTCAAAATAGTAAGAAAAATAAGAAAAAAAAGGCAAGCACTATTCCTTCTTCCTGAGTCATGAAGAGCTAATTATGTATTTAGTATTATTTGTTTTATCTTGTTTTTTCACTGATTATTAGTTCCTTTAACATTCTGGTTTTTTAATATTGATCCTTAGAGAAACCAGCAATTCAAGAAAAAGCTCCTTCTTCTCACTCAGTCAATATAAAAGTCGTTTGCAGAGTCCGTCCTCCTAACAAAACTGAGTTTGTTTAGTTTGAAACTGGCAATCAAAAACAATGCCTAAAGTATTTTGAAAATCAGAACACTTTACAATTGAACCTCTCCGAAGCTGAGCATCCTTAGTTTACATTTGATAAAGTTTTCCCGGAAAATGCAACCTAACAAGAAATTTTCGAAGAAGCAGCTTAACCAGTCGTTTTGAACGTCCTAGAGGGGTATAATGGGACAATCTTTGCATATGGATAGACTTCCTCAGGTAAAACACACACTATGCAAGGGCCTTCAATAAACGATCAAGAACAAAAAGGAATCATTCCAAGAGTAGTTAGTGCAATATTTTCTCAAGTGAATAATAGCCCTAAACATATAGAATTTGTAGTGAAATTAAGCATAGTAGAAATATACCTTGAAAGAATCAAAGATCTTCTTGACGCTACTAAGATCAACTTATCCATCAGAGAAGATCAAACAAAAGGAGTGTACATCTAAGATGTCACTGAGAAATATGTCTCAAATGAACAAGAAGTATTTGAAATCATTAGATCGGGAAATACCCACAGATCTGTCGCTTCCACAAATATGAATGAGGCATCGTCAAGGTAAAGGATTGATTAGGTTTCTTCAGAGGATGAAGCATTTTTTACCTAAAATATCTTTTGACAATTGTTTTTGTTTTGTGTGTTAGATCACATATGCTGTTTATAATGACAGTGCAGCAGAAGAATTTAGAAGATTTAAGTTCTAAATCTGGAAAACTCTTCCTCGTTGATCTTGCAGGTAGTGAAAAGATCTCCAAATCTGGAGCTGAAGGGAAAACACTCGATGAAGCCAAGAAGATTAATTAGAGTCTATCTTCTCTTGGAAATGTCATCAACGCACTTACTGATGGGAAGAGTTAACATATTTCGTATAGGGATTCCAAACTAACAAGAGTACTTCAAGAGAGTCTTGGAGGAAATAGTACTACGACTCTAATTATTACATGCTCGCCATCGAGTTATAATAGTCAAGAGACGCTCAGCACTTTGAGATTCGGAATGAGAGCGAAAAAGATTTAAAATAAACCGAAAATAAACAAGGAATAAACGACATAAGAGTTATTGTTGATAATTTAACAGTAAGAGAAACTCATAGAAGAATAAAGGAAGGAGATCGAATAGTTAGAGAAACTAGCAGCTCCTTTGTTGATAGCAGGAGAAGGAAATGGCTACGAAAATATAAATATTTCTGGGAATAATATTGGTAATTTACACAAAAATGAAATAATTATTGACACTTCATTGGATGAGCTAGACAAATTTGAAGATGATGGGAAGGATACTGATCTTGAGTTACCTGGTAAAGACTTTGAATTAGATTAGATATTATTAAGAAAACAGGACAATTCTGATGACTATTCACAGTAATTAACTGAATGGAGAAGATAACTGAAGAGAATGGAGAGTGAGATTAATGAAATCTATTAAACTAACGAGATTATGACTGGGATATTGAATTAATTGGCTGTAAACTTGAAAGATTTAGAAGTTGAGATGAATGCAAGGAATGGCAGTAGACATAACTTAGAATAAATCGATGAAGTGAAATAGAAAGTCATGACTTCAATTGCAGAACTTAGAAGATTGTAACGAGACTTAAATGAAGTCAAAGAAGAAAGAGCAGTTAAAAATCATTAATTTGACAAAAATCAGCATATCCTTGAGATGTTAGGATAAGATTTGCTTAGGTTTGTAGACAGAGATTTACTATTAGCATGTCAAGCGAAATTAGGGGAAGAGAAATTCAAATTGTTTTTAAACTAAGTAGTTGCTTTGGGAAAGACAAATAACGAAACAAAGGAGGAGATCCGTGAACTAAAGAAAAAATATGTACAAGAACAAGAGCGGAACTCATAAACGGAGAGTAGTGATCAGCAAGAAAATGTATATAAACTGTTCGGATAGTAATAGCAATAAAACAGTTTGTTATTTTAAGAGCAGGAGCATTAAAGGAGAAATTAGTAGGGAAGTTAAGAAGAAATATTTAACTCGGAAGGAAGTTTATTAGAATAACAAGAATAATAGTAGAAGAGAGCAAGAATGGTAATTTAAAATAAAGAAAAAGAGAAAGGTAAAGATAAATAAAACTACAAATAATAGCAGCAAGTTAATAAAAAGACTAACTATGGTAGATATCTTGGTGCTAGCATACCATCAACTGATGGAATAACTAAGAGTTCTATGAAGAGTAAGGGTTAATAGCATAATAATTAGTAAAAAGAAAGACAGCATACAAATAATTAAGTGAAAAATTTAGAGAGTTTGTAATAAGCAAAAGGTAATTACTAATGGAATGAAAACAACAGTCATAGACTAATAGATAATGTTCATAATAACAGAAAAGAGATCGAGATTGGAAACTATTACAACGATCAAGGATTTCCTAGAATTATCCAATAAGACAATAATTATTCTCAAGAAAATACAATAAACCACTGGTAGGATATGCAAACCATATCTTACTATGATGCTAATAATATTAATTCAATAATTTGCTAGAACTAAATGTGCACACATGGTTGGCTTAATAACACTAATCAACATTACCAATATGATCATCAACAACAACAACAACATAATTATAATTTCTTTGATTATTTTGCTAAACAAAACTCGAGTTGGAACATGTAAAATGAGAATAATATTCTTGTGGATAGTTAGGAAATCATCACAAGTTTGGAATATTACAATTAGTTCCAGGGCACTGAAATGAATGATGCCCATCATGCTTTTGATTATTGGAATCTTTATAACAATAATTGCTACGAGCAATCATATTATTCTGTACTTTGATTCTCAAGAAATCTTTGGTTACAAAACTGTAATCAAGTTGCAAAATAATCATTTTTCTTGCTTCAAATAATAAAAATCCAAATTTACAAATAATTCAGGAAGCCAGCTTGTTAGTTAGTTTGCGTTGTTTGCTCTTTTGAATCATTGAGTTTGTGTTATTGATTTGTTGGGTGAAAGAATTAAGGTATTTTGAAATAAAACAAACAAAACAATACTTAAAATACAATAAAACAAACAAGTTCTTTGAATCTTCTTTTAAAATGGCACCAACTGTTCGCAACATTCAATTCTCTAGAATTCATTTCCTTGCTATCCTTTCAACATTCACTTACTTTGCAACACGTTGTGCTTTAGTCGACTACAAGAAGTATCACTCATTTGCTCCAGTCAAGAGAATCTGAAGGAAATCATGAAGCATTTTGTATTTTTGGAAATACTAACGCAAAAAAGAGGAACAATGATCAAATTGAATCGATATTTGTAATGTAATTGCTAGATGTTTTTGATAAATGTATGTGCTTAACAACTATACTTGACTCATAACACTTCGAATAATAAATTTGTTTGACAGCATTCAATTTAGGGTTTAGATATTTTAGGATATTCGGAAGTAAAATTTTAGCAATCTTACGATCACCAAATATGCAAGAACTTTTAAGAAAAAGGATAAGGGATTGACAAGAATATTTGTTTGAATCACTGCTATTATGCCAGAAATGTGTTGTGGACGCAAGATTTACAAGAAAATAGCTACTTCTACTATATGTTTTTGAATGTGTTTTGCAGAATAACAAAAAAATCTTAAAGAATAAATTAAGTAAAATCTCCTTCCATTCTGACATGATTTTGATCTTTTTTTGTATTATCAAAGAGATATTTAATGTTTGTTTGTTTCTGACGAGGTGTATTTGTTTAATCATGATAGCTGGGAGTTCAAAGAATCTAAAAAAGTGTGTTTTTGATTGACTTGAATTTTGAAAAAGCTAACAGCTCTCCAGTGGTGTGATTCTTTGTGCATAAATAGCATACTTAAAATGGCTTACTCTTAACTTAAAAGGCTAGAAAATTTAAAAATTTGTTAAGTTCTCAGCAATTCAACAGGAGATCTCAATTGGAAATATTAAGATGTCTCTGAGAGACATTTACGAGATAAAAATTAAGTTTAATGTGAGATGGAAAATAGAAGATACTATTATGCGCAAAATATGCTTAAAGCATTTGAAACTAAGGCTAATAAAGAAAGAGAATAAGAATAGTTTGAATGCCATCAAACCTAATAAATACATAAGTAGTGTGGCTAGAACCACCTTCCTCTTTTAACTTCAGATAGCAAATAAAGAGAAAGAATGAATTAGTTCTTTTTGAGAAAAAGATCTATGCGAAAAATAATTCCTGCTGAATAGCAAGTAGAATTGCAGAACGAAGCTCCCTAGCTAAGGAAAACAATGATAATTGTTTTTTAAGGCGACTAGCAATGGTTGGGGCTTGATTGGATCATCAAGCGTTTAAATAATCTTCGATGTAGTTATGGAAAGACAGACTCATCAGAGGAGGATAATATTTGTAAATAGAAAACAAGAAAAATAATCAAAAAGGATTTCAATTTGGAATTAATGTTTTCAGTTGAAAGAAGAGGAGAAATCGCTGGAAATATAGGGAATTAGCAGCTGTAGCAGCAGCAGCAGACTGAATTGGATTATATTTATTGCCTTAATAAATATGAAAAAATAAATAAACTTTTTCTTCTAGTGCAGTAGAATGAAAGGAAAAAACTTTCTGAAGGATAATCTAGGGAATATTGTAACCTAATTGACTATGAAGAAGGAGAGAGTCAATGTTTTATTATCTTTGGCAGGCTCTCTCAGTAAATATAATTTAAAAATCAGAATCTTCTTTTCTGTAGGTCTGTTCTATTAGAACTCTTTCTTGAGTTATCTTTTATAAGATATTCAAAAATCTTTTCTTTTAAGAATATGCAGCTAGCTAAACTCCTATTCCTTATCTTGTTTAGATAGAATATCTCAATCGATTAGTCTAGGATCTAATAATAATAAAATTCCCTTCCAAATCCCCTTTAATATCAACCTCTCAGCTTATAATAATTTAAAGTAACCCCCTAAAGAAGCTGTAACTATCTCACACAGCTTCCTTCTTTAGTCTAGGAGTCTCAGCTTTCCTTGAGTTTGGAGCATTCTTGATCTCAACCCAATCGCGATTTCTCACTTTAAAAAGAATTCAACTGGAGCAGACTAAGATGGTTTTTACACCCCTCCTACCTTCAACTCAACCTACTCCCTTCGTTCACTCATGCTCCAAGAAGAATTCCCTATTAATAATAAAATATATCCTAACCGATGGATATAAATAATAATAATAATTAGACTTTCTCCCTCGTTGCTTTGACAGAAACCCCATCGACGATGCCATCTTCAGTTAGCTTTATTCACTAGACGTTCCCATCTCTTGGCTCAACGGAGAAGGTCAGTACCCTTTAGCAACAAACAACCTGGTGAAAGTACTCTGAAATCTCTTACTAAGACCTTCGATTAATAATAGTAGAGAATATCGGGAGTACTTCTAATTAAAATTAATAACCGAAGGCCTCTACCCTTCATTTAGCAACCAGATCTGAAGAATCGCTTGGAGGAACGAATCGGTCTCATTCAAGAAGACCGGTTGTAGTTTCTAAGCGAACGAAGGCTCAGGAAGGTGCTGCAGATAATCATCCCCCGGAGAGATCACATTCGAAGCGAGAGTTAGATAATTATCTCATTGATTTGTGGGGTTCAAATAATATATTTTGTTATGAAATCGTTAATGGATGTCTTCTAAGAATTTAATTTTATTAAAAGAAAAGAAAAAATCAAGCAGTTATCCATTAAAGATACCATAACAATCAATATTATTTGGAGGTGTTTGTGTTATGTATTGTGCTTAATTTAATCCAAAGAATCCATTAATCTTTTTGAATTGTTTTTTTTTCTCTTAAAAAGTTTAATAATTTCTATGTTTCTCTTCAGAAAATCAAGAAAAGTTGTTGATTTTAAAATTTGCTTATTTTTCTTAATCAAATCACTCAAAAGATCCATCCAAACCATAAGAAATTTGAAATCCTAGTTGTTTTTCAAAGGGATTTTTTTTATCCAATCTAATAGTTCCTTTTGATTAAATTTCTTTGTTCTATTAGCTTTCACTGGATATAACCCAATTAAACCTTTCATCTTCTTGTAATTTATTTAATTAAATAAGAAAAACTACAATTCTTCTGAGAAATAATAACATTATTAAAATTCTTATCATTAATTTTGATTTTTTTTTTAGCAAAAAACAAAAAATACATCAAATTATCTCTTTCAATAAAATTCTAATTATTTCTTCTCAAACTCATTTATTCTGTGAGTACATTTATTGCAATCATTTCAAGGTTACATCATCGAGACAAACATAATAATTCAAATAGGATCTAGCCAGTGAATTTTTAAAAAATCTTATGAAATAGAACGAAGTATAAATCAAATTATCTTTCTAAATTAATATCCAAGAACTTACAGTCAGTCGATCAAACACTTTAATTATTGTAGTTTACAGAAAACAATAATCTAGCTTAGAACTTTCTTCACTTTTAAATGTACTTGCATTTTTTGATAATTTAATTTTAGAAACAAAAACAAACAACAAAAACAATAATACAAAGAGATACACTTTTTGAAAATGGGTAGAAAGGATAAACATCGTTCTTCCTCATCATCTTCATCGCAATCTTCATCATCATCTTCGTCTAGCTAGAGTGACAATAAAAGCAAGAAGAGCAAAAAAGGAAAATAGCATCCATAACGGGAAAGCAACACATAGCAATAATTTCATTAACCTCGTCGAGCACGCTAAAATGGACTTCGCAGATAAAACACGCTTCTTCGTCCATAGAATATCGAAGATGGGGATGACTATAATCTTCGGAATGGAGGCAGTAGAGGCGTTGAAGGGAATACTAAGCTAATTAGTGATTCTCCAGCTAACAATAATGGTTTTTAGAGACGATAAACATTAGTCCGATCGAATACACTCAAAATGAAGACATTAGTCTAGAATGTTATTGCTAAAGATGCCTTACAGCGCAATTTCGAAAGGGCAAAAACCATTGTTATTGCTGAAGCGAAGGTAAATAATCTCTAGAATGAATTGTAAAATGAAAAAGAAGAAAAAGAGGAATTGTAAAGAGCTAGGGAATAAGCTGAAAATGAAACAAAATTCAAAGTGAGTCACCTACAAAACGAGAAACAAGTCTTGATTCGGTAAGCGGAGAAGAAGAAATCTTACATTGAGAACATATAAAATAAACTCTAAGAAGAAAAAGTCAATAAATTTGATATTTCTACTGCCTCACCAGCTAAGAAATCATCTAATCATTTTGGTTTCTCGTTCATCACCGCAACGACAGATCTCCTGTACAATAAGTATCTCCTATCCGTGTTGGCATACAAAATATTCAACTCTTTCGATGCCAAAGTCTACGAGCATTTTGCGTTCTTGGCGTGCATGTTCAACCTCTCATTGCTTGGGTCAGTCGTGTTCTTAGAAGTGTATATTCGATAATTAGTTGGAAACACAGCTAAAGCAGATGGAATAGGATTGACATTTACCTTTTCATTCACGCCCGAAGCTACTGATCTTGCATTCATTTTATTAGGTTTTCTATTAGCTCATGCGTTTATTCTTTTCCATAAGTACAATCGGTAGAAAGTTCGATCAGTGAGAGAATAAGCGCGATACACATCAAACATTGTTTTCTTCAAATTAGCTCTGTGCTCGTATAACTGGAAGATCTCCAACAGGACATAACTTGAGAAAATGCAGCTTGCTTTGTTCAAGCGAGGACATGATTTGCTGTATAATCATTAGCGAATTGCAGCTACAAAAATCACACTTTAGATCATAATCTACAGATTCATAGGAATCCTTTTCTGGGCAACTATCCTCTTCTTTTAGCTGTAAGATTCCTTAAAATCCTTTTATTTAGTTTTGGAGAGTTTTATAGGGGGGAAAAAGAAAAATATCTCATTATATTAATCTACTTCTTGATTAACGTCTCATAAGACTCCCCCCTAAAAAAGCTAATTAATTTTACTCCCCCCCCCCCCCACTGAATTGTAGTAGTCTCCTTGAGATACAATATCCCCCCGTCCTGAAATATTTTGAGGCAATATTATATTTTAGCTTTGAACGCAATAATCTCGAAATTCAGATATTCGTTGGTTTTGTTTGGATTTTTCAAATAAGTTGCTCTCACCTTCATAATATTTTTGTTTTTTTCCATTTTGTTTATCCTTATTTCTTCATTTAATTTCCCTAGACTTGGTGTGAAATACTTAGAAGAAAAAACAGACGATTATGTATCTAATTACTTCA
>Ga0302271_10002909_pt1 | contig 14988 bp, 10 predicted proteins | sample III_Bog_N1_1_FD_198767 | JGI IMG/M metagenome (GOLD analysis project Ga0302271, IMG submission 198767) | Peat permafrost microbial communities from Stordalen Mire near Abisko, Sweden - III_Bog_N1_1 | ecosystem: Environmental > Terrestrial > Soil > Wetlands > Peat | place: Sweden: Abisko... | reverse complement strand
CAACGATCAAGTTCTTCGGATCGTTTGCGCGAATGGCAGAGATGATCGGCTGCGCATAGGATTTAATGGTTGCCCATGAAGTCACACCGCCCGCGGCAGTACCTACACTACTTGGATCGCCAACGTTACAATCGGCATATACGGGTTCGTTGTAGATTTCGTATATGACATTGGGAGGGTTGCCCTTGCTTTTTACGTAGTTCGAAACGGAGGAGAAAAAGGATTGCGCTCCTGAGGCCGCGTTCTGTGCGCAGTAAGTATGGTTATCGATGATCACATAAATTCCGGCAGCAATTGCCCAGTCGATCATGTTCTGCGCTTCCGATACATTTTGCGAATAAATGGCTGCGCGAATGACGCTTGCTTTCCAATCATTTGCGAGGCTTGTGACCGCGGTTTGATTGTAGAATGAAGAGCCCCAGTTATCCCAAAAAAAGCTCATGCCGCGTAGCTGTGGTGGTTTACCACTGCCGTCGACGATTTGATTATTGGTAACGCTAAGTTGACCATGTGTGCTCACAGGGCTAGCTGTCGCGACAACGACAGCACATAGCAAGGCAAACAAAATTCCGTTCATTTTTCTCACAAATTCTCCGAGTTCTGTTCTGTTGTGCCCAAACCCCACCCAACAAACATCGCCGAAGCCGAATTCCTGTCGTAAACAAGATTCGAAAATTAATTTGGCTTTACGTATAGTCCGTTTAAGAAAGCTGTATACAGCATGCCTAAAATTGGATTAAAATAGTCGTTGGATCTTGGCGCAATTGCTGTAGTCGAAAGCTCCGCAGTGCAATTGTTTACCCAAGCTTGCAGAGCAGGGTCTGCGATGGCGGCCATGCAAATTCCACCTTTAATACCAGCCTTGCCTATTCCGTATTTGGATCCACCAGCATACAGATAGCGCTCTTTAATGGCATCGTAAGTAACATCTTGTGAAATCACATAGTTTGCTGCGCGGGCAAGCATCACCTGGGCACGTGGATCGCCGTACCAAGAGTAATCCCAAGCGAGGCGCCATGGAATGCGATATGCTTCAGTGTAGAACCACGCAAACATGCTCACGTTACCTGGGTCATTTACGGGCTTGGTGGGGACGCCTGCAGCGTTGGCCCAATTGGGCCACAAGCCAGCACCATTTAGACTCATCGTAGAGAGCCATGCGTAGTTTTTGTCGAGTACAACCTGCCATGCATGAGTCAAATCATGCTTTGCAAATAGACGCAGAGCAACTGGTGAGAAGTAACTTGGGTTATAGGAAGCGGTGGTCTTGCCTGGGTCTCCGGTCTTGGTCCAACCAGCGTTTCCGGGGATGATCATGTAACTTCCATCAGCAGTTAGCTCGGTATTCCAAATTTCGTTGGCGATCCCAAGTGCATCAGTCAAATAGGCTGTTTCTGTTGGATGCGTTTCATAGTAAAGTAATTCGGCAGTAGCCACATCGATATCAGCATCGGTTGCAGAGCCCGTGGTTGGGAAATAGAACGACTCTACCTTCCATTGCATTAAGTAGCTACCTGTATAGCGGAAAGCATGGTGATATTGCAGTAAGCGATTGAAGGCGACATAATCTTGCATGAAGTAAGCAATGAGCATACCATAGCCAATGCCTTCGGACACGGTCATAGTGTCTTTATCCCAGAGAATACGGGCAGAGCCGTCTGTAAGTGGGTTAGTCTGGTGAAACATGCTAATGATTGCAGGAACCTCAAAAGACTCATTTTCAATCGGCATGTAGTATTGAGCTTTCCACTCAGCATAACGAGCTTGGGCGTTGACAATACTTGCGGTAGCTGGCTTAAGGCCAAAATATGATTGCGTTACAACGCTTGCACTTGATGCGAGAACGGCCGAAGACACAGGCACAACGGTGGTGCTTGATGCAACCGCAGGGCCAGTCGAATTGTTGCTTAGAAAACAACCGTTCAGCACGAACATGGCGACGACTGCTATTCCAATCAGGGCTTTGCGCATAACTACCTCTTTTTTTCTTATCAGTAAACTATATCACAAACATCAAAAGACAATCGTAACGTTTCGTAAATCCTGCTCCCAAAAGTGGGATGTGATGCAGATCAAAAAAAAGGCTCTCGCTTTGAGCGAGAACCTTTTTTGGTTTCTAAGCAAAAATTACTTCAGAGCGATCATCTTCGAGAAGTTGATAGCCTTGGAAGCAGCCTTCACAACGTACACTCCGTTCGACAACTTGGATAGATCCAAGTCATGAGAAGCGGAGGACAGCATTTGGCTTGCAACAACTTGACCTTGGAGGCCAATCACTTCGACGGAAACAGAAGCCTTGCCGAGACCAGAGAAGGACAGGGTATGACCCATCAAGTTAGCCTTGAGGGATGTGCCTTGAGCTTGGGCGAGGATAGCTCCAGGAGTAGGGTCAGCAGGAATACGAGGATCAGTAACCAAAGATGTTAGTTTCTGAATTTCGAAGTTGCAAGTCTGAAGCACTGTGCCGCTATTCTTCAAACGGAACTTTGCGCTATATGCGCCAGTTTCTGCAACAGTGATCAAATGTGATGCAGTGCCAGTTGCCCAGCCATCTTTCTTAAACACAGCCCATGGGAGGCTCAAAGCAGATGAGGTTGCGTGGGCTGGAAGAGCTGCATACCAAGTATCGTAACCATTGGTTGCTTCGTCCCAACCAAGCTCCAACTGGAGTGGTAAGTCAGAGGTATAAGTTACAATGTAACCACCAAAGGCTGTGATGTTTTCAGGACCATCTGGCTTCTGGTAGCCAAAGCCGATACCAGCCAAACCTGGCTTGTCGGTTGCTTTTGCAGCAGGAGCAATCAGCTGGATCTTGAGACCGGTAGCGGTAAGGTTACCACCAACGATTTTCGAACCATCTGAGGTATCTGTCAACATCAAGGAGCCGTCAGCATTCTTTGGAGCCCAATCACCAGTGGTTGCATCACCCTTGGTGAGGTTATAACCATACCACCAACCTGGGCAGGTAGATGGGCCACCGCAAGTGCCGGTAGCGACAACTGGAACCTGGACTTCGTAGTTAGCTACGTCGAGACTCCAAAGCAGCGACTGTGCTTGTGGTGCTACGGCAGCGAAGCCGAGCAGGGCGATCATCTTAAGAATTTTCATGTTTCCTCTCTTTTTGGGTTGTGATTCATTCCTGACCTAAGCAAATATATACTGGGTTTTATAATTCTGAACCGTAAACTTAAATTTACGATATTGCCAAATAATGCGCCTTCTTTGCGTGATTTTACTCACGCATAAAAAGCCTAATGAGTCTTCTTTTTATAATCAATCTCGGGACGCAATACGCTGCCGATAGTCACGAGCAATGAGACCTTCCAATGCGCATAGTCACAGGATAAGTCAGAAGCCGCGATTCCACCATAGGTTTTCGCCTTGACCAAGGAAGCAACAGACTTCACCGATGGAATTCCGCTGAAGCTAATTGTCTCCACTTTGGAAACCGCGACTTCGCTTTGGGAAGCATCATCAAAGGTAACCTTATAGTCGGTTCCATTAAATTTTTCCATGAGGTCTTTGTAAGTCAACAAGCCGTCGTTACCCGAACCAGGGCCTTTGAATTCGGTTCCTAAACCTTGCGCACCCGAGTAGGATCGGCCATAGAAAGCAACAACGGGCACTAACTTAGAAGCGGCAACACCCTTTGCTTCGTAGGCAGACAAAGCCTTCGCAGTAACAATCGTGCTTGTATTTGGTTGCACAGCGGTCTTCGAAGCATCCATAAGATCGATCGCTTGCACGGTTAAATAATCCGCAGCATTCAGCGCGGTCACGTCATAGCGAGAAATCACAGCGTCATCCCAACCTACAGAAAGGCTGAGCAGTGGGCGTGGGGATTCAGCATTGAAGGCTTTCGCGAGATCTTTGACCAGCTTTGCTTGCGCATCTTTGTCTGCGTCGGTGGGAGTCCAGTCGAGTTCAATGCCATCGATGCCTTTCGCTGCCACAAAAGCAACGACATTCTTCACAAAGCTTGCGCGCTTGCTCTCGTTTTGGGCAAGTGCTGCAAGCACCTTGGCGTTTTCTGTTCCACCGACGGTGGTAAGAATTTTCACCCCATGCGCCTTACTTTCTTTGACTAAGGCTTCAAAGTTGGCTTGATCACCGGCATCTTGTGGCTGCAATGCTCCGGCTTCATCAGCAACAAAGAGCGTATAGTGAATGTGTGTCACCAAGTCAAAGCGAACATCTTTGGCGGTGAACTGCGAATACTGAGCCCAGTAAGGAAAATAGCCAATGATCTTAGGCGCCTCTGCAAAGATCGACGCAGCAAAGCCAAAGGAGAGAACCGTCATCAATAGTTTTTTAAACATATCACACAACCTTACTTGTTCAGGTAAATATTGCCGTCGGCGGTGTTGTAGCAGTACGTATTAGGGCGATAGTCTGGATATTTCTGACCATAACTTTTCGCGGTTACTTGCGTCATATCCGTTGGGTCTTGCATCTTTCCAAAAGTTCCCGATTGGCAGTTCTTATAGGGGCGACCTTCCGCTTGACCATAGAGCTCATATTGCAACTGGATTAACGTTGAATCAATTGGGAAGCTTGCGATCCAAGCCGCATTTTGCGCAACGTTTTTTCCTTGCAGATTGAAGTCGAGAACCATGCGCATTTGATCGGCATCAAGAGAATCGACACCTTTCCACATGGAACCTTTATAGCCGGCATAGTTCACAAAAATATTGCGCACGTATGACGAGTCTGATAAGAATTCAACGGAGTCTGCAGCCCACTCTGCACGGGACTTCACGGCAGATATTATCGTAGTATCCCGGTAGGAACCGAGTGAATCCTTGCGAGCCTTGTTCGAATCAGCGACGGCAGAGCGAAGCTGATAGTTTGCGATATCAGGGTTCAAGGTGGAATATGCGGAGACTTTGAAATCCGAAGGCAAAGCACCTGCGTTTGGATCGTCCACACTCATGGAGCCACACGAAACAAGAAGCAAGGCACTAGTCAAGAGAATCGATGAAATGTATTTCATGGTTTACCTCGCTCAGAAATTGACCGTGACATCAGCGGTGATCAAAGTTTTATCCAGCTTGATTTCGTAGGGAAGATTCGCGGAGATATAATTGATCTTGTTCGACATTAAGCCGTACTGCGCTGTGAATGTTGAACCTTCGGTGATTTTGATGCGCGGACCCACTAAGAGCAACGTCTCCGATGTTTTTGTGAGTGAGCTTATGCTGATCGTGGTAATTGGCAAGTTTGTCGTTGGATCAAGCACTGGGAGGTTGGTGCTGGGATTCACCACAGGAAGCGTGTCATAGCCGACGTACATAGTTCCAAACTCACGAGATAGCGCCTGATAATTTCCAATCAGAGAAAGCCCTTTCCAGATTCCTACTTCTATGCCAGCCATAAGGCGTGTGGACTTGCGACCAAAGCCATTACTTTCGCTGGTGGTTTGATATGAACCCGAAAGATTTAAAGTTGATGAGATATTAGCAAGCTTCGCCACATTTACACCAAGGCCAGCGCCCACATCGGTAAACTTGCTAGCACCTGAATCCTCCGAGAACGTTGCGTAACGAAGATTCAGCTCCACTGCTTGGATAAATTTCAAATCGGCCTTTAAATCCACACCGCTACGATTGGGTGTTGCGTATCCAAAAGGAAGAGCCATGCTCACCGAAGGATCTAAACCAAGGGTTTCTAATTCTCCGCGCTTCAACACAACGTTGTTGTATCCGTTGCGATAGGTGTGAACCATTTGGTAGTTGTTGTAGAGGCGATAGTATTCGGTTTCAGTTGCCGAGGTTGCCCCAACAGCATTGCCTGATTTCGCAAACAAATTTTGCTGCGTGAGTGGAACGGATTGGTAGACCGTGTAGTACATATTTTCAAGCGAGCCTGAACGCATGTTATTCACGAGTGATGTTGAACGCAAACCACTTTGCAGATTCAGCGTCGCATCGCTATTCAAAATATTTTGACCACCCACAAAGAGCGGGCTCATCGCAAGATCAGATTGAAACTTTTTGTCGCTCTTGAGGTAGTTCAGCTTAACGTTATAATCAACAAGCTCTCCAACATTACCCTTGCCAAAAACATTTAACAAGAGCGACGTTCCGTTTAAAGTTGAATCGCCCAAATGATGAACATCTACTTCCGAAATAGTGGCTTTATTCACAATATACGCTGTCGAGTCGGTTCCACCGTCTGCAGCCACTCGTTCATCTTGATAAAGTGTTTGAACGACCTTGGGAGTAAGCACACCAGCATACTTCGAGTTGGTCCACTTCGACATTGCATATTCACCGCCAATGCCCAACACGTAATCTGCCGAAGGGAAAAGCGACTTGGTGTTGTATCCGAATTGTAGCGAGATGACGGAGTTGTCGTTGAAGTTCACGGTGTCTTGATCGTTCACACCGAGTTCGAGAGTGCTGCGAATACGATCAAAAGCGCTCGTGTAGCTTGCACCCAAATGTCCACCAGCGGCATCAACACCAACACGTGCGTTCACAGAATATTCATCTGCGCGATCGTAGTCAAAAAAGACTTCGTCGGCTTTCTTAGCAGAGTTACGCAGGCGAGCAAGGGTTCCTTGTGCTTGCAGATTGTCGATGAAGCCAAGCATTCCGGAATTATAGTCCATGTTGGCGCCTTCCATGAGACGACCATTGCTGGTATCTAGGTTGCGATAATCCATAGACTTTAAACGCATTTCTTTGAAGAACTCAGGTTCTTGCAAAAGCTCGACTTGAGGTGTCCACATGGTCAAGGGAGAGTAAGCAACTCGCATATCACCGATATTGAATTTGAGCGTCTTTCCCATGGAAAGGCCATCGTAGGAAGCCCAATGGAACAACACCGGATTTACACCTTGTGCATACGTGGTCTGCCAATCCTGGTGCAGGCGCAGTTTAAAGATTGCACGCGAGTCCGCAGTTGGACGTGCCATAAGGCCGAGATCCATTTCGGAGAAAGCCTGCGTTTCACTCGTGGGTGAACCGGCTTTCAGTGGACCTGACTTTTCCGAAGATCCGAGATAGCCCGAGGAGGCAATTCCACCAAAGGAAACGCCCGAGTTGCTGTTTGCGATTTGCGTGAGTTTACTCAGCAAGGAATCCTGCTTTTGGACCAGCGAATCCTGGGCTGCCATAGCAACCACAGCCGAAGTCAAAATTGCAAGCTTGAAAACCATGTTGTAAGCGTCCTTATAGCTTGACTGATAGAGCGACTGTTTCATGTGCCCTTCTCCTTAGAATGCCACGTTGATGGTGGCTTCGATTAGACGGAGGGAAAATTCATGAACAATCGTGTTTGTGGTGGCAGTCCATTCTTTAGGATTTTTGATGATGTAATCTGGTAGATTTTCCAAAGAAGCCGCAGTCAGCGAGTCTGTACTATGATAGGTATTCTTCACATTGGTCATGCCGTAGTTGATCGCAAACCAAGAGTTAGAAGAGAGCGTGTAATCGAGACCCACCATCCATTGCCATTGCTTTCCATCGACCAAGGGAATACCGACTCCCAAACCATCAGCAGTTGCTGCAGCAACGGTGTTCAAAGTCATGCCAATATTTTGATAGCCCGCCGTGATTCCAAAACGCTTTTGGAAGCGAGTGTAGATGCTTGCGTTGATGAAGTCCGTTTTGAGTTCGCCGCCGCCTTGTGTGCGCTTGGCTGTCTTATAGCTTCCGCTCAGTTCGCAAGGTAAAGAGAATCCCGCGAGTTTGAACACATCAACCTTGGCTCCAGCGCCCATTTCCGTAAAGCTTGCCTTTGCACCAACGAGGCCTGTTCCACTCATTTCAGAAAGACTTGAGAACAAACCTTGCATCTCGATTGGGCTATCTTCCAAGATTCCGATAGTGAGGTTGCCCACTGCACCGGTACGGTTTGCTGTTGCAGAGCCATTGGGCAAGCTCAGCTGTACGCGAGGATCGGTGAGAGAATTTACAATCTCAAGTTCCTTGCGATTAAGCGTTGCTGTGGTCCACGAGTTCTTTGAGTATGGAGCAATGTTGTAGCTATTCGTTTGACCAAGTTTCATGTGGTTGTCATCGTTGCCCAAGTCCGTTGCCACTGGCGAGAACTTAGGATCAAACTCATAGAGCGCATCGAAGGTGGTGTAGAGCGGTGAGTTTACACCGTACTTGACCGTGTTACCATCTTTATCGGAGTTCAAGATGCGACGTGGAAAGAAGCTTGGAGATTGAGCAAGGCTATTGAACCAAGCGCTATCGTTCATAAGGTACTTGGCATTAAGGGATGCGCTAAAAGAGCTTTGCTTGTAGCCCGCTTCGAGTTGTGCAAGCAGTGCGGAACCCTTCAAGATTTTGTTGGTGACAGGAAGCGCATTGCGTACGGTATCGTAGGCGACTCCAGCGTAATCGGTAAGCACAGAGTCTATTTCAGAATTCTTGTAAACAGCCACGCCACCATTTAGAGCTGTAGCAAGAGAGTCAACGACACGTGTATAAACCTGGGTGTATGAGTTATTGTAAATCTTGTCGTTGTCTAATGCATATTCAGCAGAAACGTTCAACGTCCAACCTTTCATATCCGCAAGGCCTGCAATGTCAGCCCCCGCACGGAAACTGAAAATGGAGGTGTGTTGTGGAAGCGTGTCAAAAGGATTTAGCGGACCATAGGTGTGCATCAGAGTTGCGTCTGTTCCACCCGCAGCCACGTACCCTTGATTCAGAGTAAGGCCGCGCACTAGGCTAGAAGCGTCGTCCCAAATAGCCATTTGAGTTGCACCGAACATTACATTTTTCTTGAACGCGAAGGCTTCTTCGTTGGCTGCTGCTGCGTACTTGTTCATTCCTGCTGATTGGCTTGCACCTGCTAAGGATTCGTTGGGGAGGAGATTCCCTGTGGCACCCGAAGCGTCCAAGAAACCTACGCGGCGCAGGCGTGTGAACAAACCTTCTGCACGCACTTCACTTAATGCCTCGCCAAATCCATCGCGGTATTGCAAGTTAATGCCTTCCAAAGTGCGCTGGTTGCCTTGTAAGAACACTTGATCGCGCGCCATATCGCGGTTGCGCTTGAAGATCGTGGGCTCATACATAATATCCACATTCGGAGACCATAAAGTCAGCGGGGTATATTCCTCGCGGAAATCGCCGGCAACCCAATGGAACACTTGGCCTTTTTTGCCTTCGACATTCAACCAAGGTACCGAAACGGTCTTGGCTGCATTTTCAAAGTAGGTCTGCATGGAAGCGGCCATACGGATCACAGCATTGGCACGCGTGTCCGAGAAAGGCCTGAAGCCAAGTTTTAAATCAAACTGAGTGAACTCTTCACGCTCTTGATCAGGCGTGACATTCAGCGAGTTCACATCTTGTTTCGACGTAAACAAAGAGTGGGCAAAAACGGAGCGAATGGTACCGCCCACTTCCAAACCACGTTTAGAATCAAGCGAATCCACCTTCTGCTGGATCGACGCTTCGTTGTCCTGCACTTCTGCAGCCTGAGCCCAGGTGGCAAGAACAAGAGATGCAATAACGAGACGGGTCATTCCAATTCCTCTGCTGCTGACTTTGGGAAAAAATCCTGTGTTCATGCGGAGCCTCCTCAGAACCAAACCTTGGTTTCGGCTTGGACGATATGGGCGTTCCAGTCATTTGCTGAAACCGTTTCGTCACGGTGAGTTGCATACTTATAGCGGAAGTGCAGGCCAGCACGGGGAGCAAAGTCCCAATCAAAGCCAAAGCCAAACGCCGTCTGTAAGTAGTTGATAGGAGTAAGCTGATACACCGTCGCTGTGGTTCCGAGAACGGTTGAGGTTCCAAAATTCGCATTGATGCGGTCGGTAAGAGACGATGCCGTATAAGCCTGGCTACCTCTCCAAGTCTCAAATCCTAGGATGCCGAGAGCATGAAAGGTTGGCGTGATTGAAATTGCAGGTTGCGATTCCACATAAGCACTCCATAAAAGCATGTCCTTTTGCGCCGAGCTATAAGCCAATGGGGAGAACGAGGTGGACACACCCGACAAAGTTCCATAGACCTGCAACATAATATTGCGATCCGAATTGAACCAGTTGCTGATATCGTAGGCAGCATCGCAGCTCACCACCGAAGACCACTTCACGTGTTCAGGAACAACGCTGTCTTGAATTTCTTGCACGTTCTCGTAAGGAACAAACGATTCCCACGATTCCCATGTTCCACCATAAAGGCCGCCCTTTTGGCGATACAATTTGGCCTGAGGAGTTAGCACACCAACGCGAGAAACATAGCGTGAATCCAGATCGGTATTGCCGGAGTCCATATTGAACAAGGGGGCAAACTTCGTCCAAGAATTCGTGGTTTCCCACATGCTACGGCCGTTCAAGCGATACTGGAAGAGCACCACATCAGTGCCTTTCTCGATTTGCTTATGGATACCATACTGGACGTCGAAGCGGCCACGGTTGAATTCAGGTTCGAACTTCAGGTTCACGCCCATCACGTTTGGATCGTAACGGAAAGTTCCTTCACCCAAATGGAATTCATCTTTGCGCCAGCTTTCGAAGCGAGATGGATTCGAGATCGAATAGGGGGAGTAGAAATCCTTAGGCAAGTACACGAGCTCTGCAGTAATCGGCTGCCAGTGCTTGTCTTGAATTTTTGCGTAGAAACCCACGTTGCTCGAAGACATTTTTCTGTGGTAGGTATCCTGTTCCCAAGAAGTCTGTGTGCTATCCTTCTTATAGAATTTGGTAGAGTCATCAATGCTCATGGCCAAATCCATCATCACAAACACGTTTGGATTCACATTGCCACGCAGATCCAAGGATGCAATATGAGTATTGATCAAGTATGGGTTTGTTTTAGTGAAATCATTGGAAAATTCAGCTTCGTAAACAATGTCGCGATCGTACATAACGCCTACGTAGTTCGCACCAAGCATAAGGTCATTGAAGATTTTTTGCTTGGCAATACGAGCGCCGAAAACATCGCCACGATAGTCCAGAGTTCCTTTCATTTCAAGCACTCCAGGCTGGCCGCCGAGCATGCGCAAACCATCGCGAGAACCTAGGTCAATCGTCTTGGGCTGAGAAAAAAGCAATTGTCCCATGAAGTCATAGGGAAGCGCGTACGCATCAAGGGCTAGGCCACCAAAGGAGCGATTCGTCCAAAATGCGCGACCGCCTTCTTTCACAGGCTTGAAGGTCTTCTCTTTATAGTAGGTACTGACGGTTTGTTCTTCTTGGAAAAGCTCGTACTGAGCAGGAAAATGCGGATTGGTCTCGCGTTCGAAAACAGTCAGCGGACTGAAGTTTGTCCAGATCACACCACCGGCCTTAAGCATTGCACCCATGCCGAAGCCACGCAAATCGATTCCCGCAGTGCTGTTTTCAAAAGCGGTGGTCGAAACGTAGTCGGTATTATGCAGATACTGCACATATTCAGGGTTGTTGTAGCCCGCGCCATTCTGCGTAGTCGCTAAACGATTGGTGAAATATCCTGAGAAGTCGAAAGGCAGCGAGAAGGTTGCCCATGCGTTCGCGAAAGAACTTGGAATGGCAGAGAAATTGACATCCAAAAGTCCATCACCAAACATGCGTTCGCGATCGCCAAGCTGCAGTTTACCTGTCTTCGCGTAGTTGAAATTTTTGATGCGGATTGCCAAATCACCCGAAGCAGAAACAGGCTTATCATCTTTGCCCATCACCGTCGAGGTGGCATAGTCCCCAAGGGAATCGATTCGTGCATTGACTTGATCAAGTTGATCTGCCGCAGTTGCCCCATAGGCCATGCCCGCAGAGATCGCTAGAACTGAAAGCATTTTAACGCGCATACTCATTTTCCGTTTCACCATTGAAGACCTCATCACAGCTCATTGCGGAATGGATAACCAGCAGGACCTTGGTATTCTTGGCCATGCTTCTTGATCACGATATCGTCGATCCAAACTTTGAAGGCAGTATTTTCATCTTTGCGAACTTCTAGGCGGAAGCCTTTGAAATTGCTCCAAGAGAAAGGCAAAATGACTTCGCGCAAATTCTTGGTATCCCAGTAAACACCTGTCTTGCCGAACAGTTTGAGCGGAATGCTGAAGTGCTTCCAGTCCTTGGTAATTTCACCCAAGCTCTTGGAACGAAGCTTCACCTGCATGGATTCACCATTGCTCTTTACACCATCATCGACGAGCACAAATAGCGCATTCTCGCCGCCTTGATCGCCCTTGAGCCAAAATTCAAGAACGCCGTCATCGTAGTAAGGCGCAAGGTCTACGGAGCCCGCAATACAAATCGCCACACCCGAATAGTCGTTTGCGATCAGTTCGATCTGCATAGAAAGGTCGCCTTCCATCGCCCACTTATCCGTCATAATCGGCTTGGGGTTTTCGCGTGGGTATTGGTAAGTATATCCACCGCCGCGAGGAATGCCTTCGCGCATAACCACAGAGATCACATCTTTATCTGCACGGAAAGGCTTGGTAGGCTTGGCCGCAAAGAGAGAAGCGTCGCGATTGCGAAGCTCATCAAAATTTGTGTTCGACTGCGGAGTCGCGGTCACCACACCCACACCAAGATCAAGCCGAGAATCTTCCGCACTCGCCATAGCCAGAGGTGCTAATAGCAATGCGGTCACAGCAATCCGATTCAGTTTCGGGAAAGCACAGTTCTTCATATTCACTGAGGTCTCCAATGACGTTTGGTTGGGAATGTAAGTTTTTCCAAAAAATGCCGCAACGTACAATCTTCTGTTTCTGAATTCTATTTCTCTAGACCTTAAGGCGAAAAGCATGTACGAACAAGGTTTTTCCAATGGTTCCGTGTGTGTACAATTCTTTGTAAATGCTTGTAAACAGTACTCCCTCGGTTTTGTTTATATTCATGGATACCCCTTTTATCCCCTGTAACGAGGAATTCTCTGTGCTCCGAATCCATCTAAAAACTCTGTGTGGTTTAGCCGTCGCGTTGTTCCTTACATCTTGCGCAAGCAATGGTGGAGGTTCCACGATAGAGGTGCAATCCTCTAGTTCCGGCGTTGTTGTGCAGAGCTCCGCAGCCACCGCAGTAGTTGCGAAAGACTATACCTATGCCCGCGCAGTCAATGCAGCACTGGGGCGCGGGGTGAACATGGGTAACTTCCTTGATGCACAAGGCAGCGAAGGTGCATGGACTAGTGGCGTCTTGATCGATTCCGCTTGGTTTCCCCTCTTAAAGCAAGCAGGATTTACCTCGGTTCGCATACCTACTCGCTGGTCCGACAAGCGAGTCTACTATGATTATTCCTCCTTTGCTATTGACCCAACCTTCATGGCGCGCGAACAGCAAGTCGTAAAGCAGGCCTTGGGCGCGGGGCTTCGAGTCATCATGGATATTCACCATTTCGATGAGCTCACAGGTGCAAATAATCGAGGGATTGGACTCGATACCGCTGTCGCTCAGTTCTACAGCATGTGGACACAAATTGCTGCAGCGTTTCAAGATTCTTCTGTCTATCCTAACGACAAGCTGATCTTTGAACTGTTGAATGAGCCTTACATGCGAATTACCCCCGAGATTCATAACGCCTTAATCGCCAACGTGATTCCGCTTATCCGCGCAACCAACCCTTACCGCACCCTCATGGTAGGCTTAACCTCGCAAGGAAAGTGGGCCGCCGCACCAGCGCTTAAAATTCCCGCTAGCGAAAACAATATTATTCTCACCATTCACTTTTATGATCCCGTGGCATTTGCTTTCCAAGGCGACCCTTCGAGCAACTACAAGACCACCGGTGTGACATGGGGCACCGTCAACGAACAACGCGGCATGACGCAGTTCTATCAATCCATCAAGATCGGTGTCGATACTTTATTTCCAGATATCAATGGTTTCAATGGGATTCCCGTCAATATCGGAGAATTCGGTGTATACAAGAGCGCACCGCAAGCATCGCGCATCGCATGGATGACTAACGTTCGCACAAATGCAGAAAAGTTTGGGTTCTCTTGGAACTACTGGGAATTCTGTGAGGGCTACGGGCTCTACGATCCATACGCCAAAGCATGGCTTGCGGATTCAACCACCAAGGTTCCCGTCTTCTTGAACGCACTGATTCCTACACCGTAATTATTTGGAATCGCGCGCAACAAAAGATTGCGCAGGGCTGATTTCGTTTCGACCGCTCATTCGTTCAGGTCCGACTAATCCGCCCTTCCATCTCAAAAAGAAGCTCTTAAGCAACTCATCGCAGTCGGCGGCAGCCAAAAGCTTCGCCACCGCTTCTTCGAGCGCAAGCCCTTCAAAGAACAGGTGCCGGAACTGCTGCTCTAGGCGGGCAATGCGTTCCGGGCTAAAAGAGAACCTGCGCAGCGCATGCAAATTGAGCCCAGCCCAACGCACTGGATTGCCCAGCGCACGGCTTGCAGGAGGCACATCACGCTCGACCTTAAGCGTTCCACCTACAAACGAGTATGCACCTATGTGAGTGAATTGTTGTACCGCAGCGTTGCCACCTAAGGTAGCCGCCACACCAATATTTACATGGCCTCCCAGTTGCACGCGATTGGCAAGCACGACATCATCGCCGAGCACGCAGTCATGTGCCACATGTACGTAAGCCATTAAAAGCACACGATTCCCTAGCACAGTCTGGCCCGAAACCTCGGTCCCGCGATTCACCGTGCAATATTCGCGCACAAGGCATTCCTCGCCTAACACCAAGCGTGAAGGCTCACCTCGATACTTCAAATCTTGCGGATCAGCACCCAAAATTGCACCATCAAAAACGCGACTCCGCGCCCCCACCGTTGTGCCACTATATACATGCACTCGGCTTTCCAATACCACACCATCTCCGAGCGTGGAGCCAGCATCTATAAGGCACCATGGCCCAATAGTCACCCCATCACCCAACAGAGCATTCGGGTGTACAATCGCAGTCGGATGAATCAAATTCATGGAGTAAAGGTAGCAAGTTGAGAGTTCGATTGAATAGTGGAGAGTGTTACTACACGAACACCATGCTTTCGTCAAGCGATCTTTAGCGATAATCTTGGTTCAATCGATACGTAGTTTTCAATAAACTGCTGTTT
>Ga0302271_10002908_pt1 | contig 14990 bp, 4 predicted proteins | sample III_Bog_N1_1_FD_198767 | JGI IMG/M metagenome (GOLD analysis project Ga0302271, IMG submission 198767) | Peat permafrost microbial communities from Stordalen Mire near Abisko, Sweden - III_Bog_N1_1 | ecosystem: Environmental > Terrestrial > Soil > Wetlands > Peat | place: Sweden: Abisko... | reverse complement strand
GGTTTTCACTTAATTTTTTGAAAGTTTTTTCTTTTCATTAAGTATTTGATGATTATGATGAATTCATGTTTGATAGCAGAAGAACGCTAATGAATTGGTTTGTATTGCTCTCCCCTGAATGCCAAATGAGTTAAAAACACAAAAGAATAATACTCCATTCATATCTTATGCTTATTTCATTTTTGATTTAATGTTTCTCCTCTTTCCTCCCTCAAATCAGCTGATTCCTTGAGCAAGAAATAAAGGAAATTGAGTGATTCGTTTTTTGAAAAATTACCAATCAAATAACTGAAATAACCAACGTTTTTAATAGAGTTCTGAACTGATTATTATGAGAGAAAAAAAAAATATAACTACTTTGATTTGATATCTTGAAGTGGATAAAAAATCCCAATGAACAATCATAGAATCGACACTACTAACACTTAAGAAGATAGAAATAGAAAGGTGCTGAGATATTGAAAGAAAATAAAGCAATTATGATAATTGTTTGTGTTTAAAAATACCTTAATTAACACCTTTTTAAACATTCAAGTAAGTGCCTTGGCAAGCACGTATTCTCTGCTTTCTTTCCTTTCTTTCGAACTCTAAATTTGTATATGTCCAAATTTAAAATAACATCTTTCTCTCTTTTTCTGTTTAAAGTTCTAATTGTTCATGTTTATCAGTATTCTCCACTACAATGTTATGATTTTCCTTGGTAATTTTCCGCTTACCATTTGGGTTAATAAAATGGGGGAACCATTTTATTTGCTCATATTTTAAGAGCTCCTGTATTTTACTATCTTGACATAGAATTATTTTCACATTATCCCTCTCATCATAAGTATCCTAAACAATAAATGTCTGAATCTTAGAAGACAAAAATTGATGAACAATTGTTTTTGATACAATTCGAGAAGAGAAAGTGTAGTTTCTTTGTGTTCCAAAAAGTTATTTTTTTGATTTTTCTTAGAAACAACAAAATTACCAAAAATATTGTGAAATTCTCCAAGTACTAAAAAAGAAAACCAAAAACATAGCAAGAAGTAGTTACAATAGATTTATTATTTTACTTTTTTATTATAAAAGAAAAGGAGAGTTTTAGGAATCTTCTAAAAATGATCAAAAATACAGCAGTAAAATGATTTAACGAGATCGAAATTTTTTTAATTTTAAGTTTTATTAATAGAATTGTTTGATTGACTTTGTTCACTAGCCCATATTTAAAAGCTACTTTTAAAAAAAAACAATACCTCTTTTTCAAGAGTATCAAGACGCCTTTGTTCTAACCTTTATTAATAGATTTTTTGTAGGAATAATTAAAAATGTAAAAGGGATTGCGTTTATTACCTACCTATTTCTTTTAAAAAACAAATGGAAACAGTTTTATTAATTTTCTTATTAAAACAGTGAAATCCAAAAAAGTTAGCTTTGCAGTTAGCTTAGTTTAAATACGTTATGCCATCCATTAGCTAATTTTTCAAGATAAAATATAACTTTTTGCTTTTTCAGAACTAGTCAATTTAAAAAATTACACAGTGTTTCTAACTCCAATTATTACCGTTATTGTAGAACTATTTATTAAAAAATATTAATAATTAAAAGTTACCGCACAATTCAAAGGAATTGCAGTAGAAGTAGAAGTTCGCGATAAAGTTAATTAATAATAATTTTTTTACCGCAAACAAACAATTCACTAAACATCAATCTTCCCTAAAAAATGACTTAAGTAGGAAATATACTCTACCAACGAATGGAATATAAATATTTAGAGAGCTTAGTAGACTGCATAGGGGAAGCAGAGATGCAAGAAAATGCTTTCCTACAGAAGATGGATATGAATCGATCGGAGTTAGAAAACATCTTTTCACAGTTTCTGCAAGACAAAGAAACTTATGAGAGAATAATTATTGCTATTGACAGATCAAATCATGACCGCGTCGTAGGATACATTGTTGGAGAAGACCTCATCGATGTATTGGAGGAGATTAAGAATAAATAAGATCACTCAGTGATTGAATAATACTGTGAGATTCAGCGAATGATTCTAAAACCGCTTTTAGCAGAGGGAGTTTCTAGCGGAAAAATGATCCTTGTTGATAGTTTCGGTGTCAGACAAGAGTGCTAACAACTTAAAGTTGGACAAGAGATCTTTAAGTAATACATACACAACTTAATTCAACTTGGATACAAGGCGTTCACTGGGTTATGCTACAATCGAGCTTCGATTCATATTGCCAAAAAGTTCGGAGCAGTTAATTCTAACTAGCTAACTTCTTAGGATCTCATGAATATCGTTGATCCAGTCACTGCTAACAGGTTTAAAGAAGGCATCGAGCTACCGATTGTTAATTTAGAAAAAGCCCTAGCAATAAGTCTTCAAATGAATAGATGAAAATTATTCCAACAGAATACATTACAATTGTCATTTTAACGTTTTATTAGTCTTTTTTTTGTAATCCAAAAACTGTTTATTTGACCAATAGATTTTTAGAGAGTATACAATTTATCTATTATCAATTCATAAAAATGCAATATTCTATCAATCTTTTTGCTTTGATAACTAATTATTTTAATATTCTAGTACCATTCTATCCAATATTATTACCTCTGAGATATAGATTTAAAGAAGTGAAATTAACACACTTTGCAATACCTTCTCCTAAATATTTTGCTCCATTGTCACCAATACTATTATGGATGAGATTTAGATTTAAAGAAGTGAGAGTAACACACTTTGCAATTTTTTCTCCTAAATACTTTGCGCCATTCTCACCAATACTATTATCAGAGAGATATATATTTAAAGAAGTGAGAGTAACACTCTTTGCAATTTCTTCTCCTAAATACTTTGCTCCATTATCACCAATACTAATACCAGAGAGAAATAGAATTAAAGAAGTGAGAGCAACACACTTTGCAATTCCTTCTCCTAAATATTTTGCTCCATTGTCACCAATACTATTATTGTTGAGATTTAGATTTAAAGAAGTGAGAGTAACACACTTTGCAATTTTTTCTCCTAAATACTTTGCACCATTCTCACCAATACTATTATCAGAGAGATATATATTTAAAGAAGTGAGAGTAACACACTTTGCGATTTCTTCTCCTAAATACTTTGCTCCATTATCACCAATATTATTAGCATAGAGAAAAAGATTTAAAGAAGTGAGAGTAACACACTTTGCAATTCCTTCTCCTAAATACTTTGCGCCATTCTCTTTAATATTATTAAAATAGAGACTTAGATTTAAAGAAGTGAGAGTAACAGACTTTGCAATTCCTTCTCCTAAATACTTTGCTCCATTATCACTAATACTATTAGCAGAGAGATTTAGATTTAAAGAAGTGAGAGCAAAGCACTTTGAAATTCCTTCTCCTAAACACTTTGCCGCCTTGCCACCAATACTATTATTATTGAGATTTAGATTTAAAGAAGCGAGAGCAACACACTTTGCAATTCCTTCTCCTAAATACTTTGCACCATTCTCTCCAAAATAATTATTGTCTAAATTAAGATTTAAAGAAGTGAGAGTTACACACTTTGCAATTCCTTCTCCTAAATACTTTGCACCATTGCTATCAATACGATTTCCTCTTAGATTTAGATTTAGAGAAGTGAGAGTAACACACTTTGCAATTCTTTCTCCTAAATACTTTGCATCATTTTCATCATTCTGATTCCAAGCGTTATTTAAATGAATCGAATCTATTAGCTCATTAGATGTTTGTTGTAGTTCTTTCATCAGCTATTTTAGATTCTATGCGTTTATTGAAATCCTTTCAACAATAGATAATTAGAATTGAGAAGTTTCCATTTGAATTTTCTGAGACATTCGATCTCAAATGATTTTCTTGTTAGATATTCTTTTTAATTCTTTCCTTTTTTTATGATTTTTTTATCAATTCTCAATTACATAATTGAAATAGTAATCCTTTACTGTGGTTTTTTAAACATTTCCCACAGCTTATTATTTTAATTAATTTAAGTTCCATTTAGTTACTGCTTAAACAATTTAATAAGTACAAATAACAGATAACAGAACATTTGCAGAAAATACTTATTCATTCATCAAAACTAAAGAAAGAACTCAACATTTTATAAAATGTTCAAAAAAGTGATTTGTTCTTTTAGTTTGGAGGTTACGATAATATTGGAGATCTAAACTTGAAAGATTATGCAAGTTAAAGAGGGGATAAAATAGAGAATATGCTCCAACGTCGCCAATTTAGTTGTAATCTAATTTGAGAGAGAGCTTTGATAGATTGAGGAGATTCATGAAGGGAAATAACAGAGATTATGCTCCTATATCTCCGATGTAGTTCTAATTTAGATCTAGTGCTATACTTGAAAGATTGAGGAGATTTGCTAAGGGAGATAGCAGAGATTATGCTCCTTTATCTCCAATTTAGTTGTGATTTATATCGAGGATTAGGCTTGATATATTGAGATTCTCTGAGGGAGATAACAGAGATTGTGCTCCTATATCTTTAATTGAGTTGAAATATAGATTTAAGGCTAAGCTTGACAAATTGGGGAGATTAGCTAAGGGAGATAACAGAGATTACGCTCCTATTTCTCTAATTTAATTAGACCTTATATTTAGGGCTAGGTTTGATAGATAGTGGAGATTCGTTAAGGGAGATAACAGATATTACGCTCCAACATCTCCAATTTAGTTATCGTTTAGATCTAGTGCTAGGCTTGATAAATTGAAAAGATTTGCTAAGGGAGATAAAAGAGATTACGCTCCTATCACTCCTATGTAGTTTTAATCTAGACATAGGATTAGATTTGAGAGATTGAAGAGATTAGCTAAGGGAGATAACAAAAATTAAGCTCTTTTTTCTCCAATTAAGTTGTGATTTAAATTTAGGATTAGTCTTGATAAATTGAGTTGATTAGCTAAGGGGAGTAACAAAGATTGCCCTCCAATATCTCCTATTTAATTTTAATTTAAATCTAGTGCAAGGTTTGTGAGATTAGGGAGATTCGCTAAGGGAGACAGTAGAGATTACGCTCCTTTTTAGTCAATTTAGTTCTCATTTAGATCTAATTCAAGACTTTAGAGAAAGGAAGATAACAAAGATGATGCTCCTACATCTCCAATTTTGTGATAATTAAAATTTAGGTTTAGTCTTGTTAGATCTTGAAAATATTTGATTGGATTTAAGAGAGATTCTGTTTTAGTATCCTCATTCCATTTCTAAGTTGGATTGAGAGAAAGACTGACGCATTCCGTAGGAGCTTATTTTTATTCATCTAATCTCTTGAAACTCTCAATGTTTAGCACTATTTTCCTTTGAATATCATTCTCTTCTAAATCATTAGTATTTCCCTTTTTTTCCTTCCAAATTTCATTGTACTCCTGAATAAATTCCCCTGAGAGGTGTTTTTTATTGAGGCAGAAACCCAAGGAGCTGCTTAGCAATTTTATCAACACCTGTTGTTGTGATAATCTATGTGTTCATGTCCTAGCAAATCACTGAAGATCCTCGAGGAAGCGAAGTCAACTTTCTATCTAGTTATTCTTCTGAACAGGCAAGGTAGTTGTCAAGAAGATAAATGCAAAGACCTACTGAGTAGCAATCAGTGAAGTATGTCGAAGTAATTGGATTCTCCAATCTCTCATGTGCAAAATATAAAGGAGATTCCTTGTCATGTCTCTGTACTATGCAATTCATAGGTGATTTGTATTACAGGTTAAATCTTTGTCTTTTTAAATCTAACCAACAATTCTCAAAGCTATCCTGTAATTCAGCCGCATGACTAAGGTTCCCAAGCTTAAGAACTTCTTATCCTGATTCGTTTTCTGCTATCAAAAAGCTATTGAGCTTGATGTTTCTGTGGAGTATTCGATTTTCATGAAGGAAGCTGACTGAATCAAGGATTTCAAGGGTCAAGATTTCTTTTATTCTTCTGCGAGTTGTCCGTTAATTCTCTGTAATTCCAGGTGATGGGTCAGTGAATATTTGCATCTTTCCAGTTCGTAGACTGCAAATTAATTCCCATTGGCATCTTTGAAGAACTTACTCCCGTAGAATTTCACAATGCAAGGAGCCTAACAAATCTTTCTTAGGCCGATTTTTCTGATTGTGTCAGCTTGGTTGATGGATAGAGAGAGTTTGAGAGCAGATTTCCTGTTTTCCTTGAGGTTTTCTACTCCGAAGACGATTCCACTAACTCCAACTCCTAGGACATCATATTGTCCACTAAACTCACTCCAATCCAGCATAATGTTTAAAGCGCTCTTAAGTAAATCCACAGTTAGCTAGGTTTTTCTTGATCCCTTCGCATTAAACTAGCTGTCTACATTTTTGAGTTTATGCTGTTTGCTAACTTAGTTCAAAAGATAATCAAGCATCTTAGTTTTGAAGGGAATTGACAGATGAAACGAGTCGAGTTGGCTCCTCAAAACAACTGAAAATAAAGGTATTTTCAATGTTTTTGTTTGTTTTTGAAGAAGAAATAGCAGCATTGAGCGAGCACTCTTGCTATTTTCCTTCGATTTACTCAAGAGCGAACATGCTATTTTGTAAAGCAAAGTGCTTCGATTGAGCTGAGGCATTTCCAAAAGGCTTAGAATTAAAGTTTGTGGACTAATCACAATTATTACCAATGCTATCCAACTGAAGGAAAACCTTCCCCAAGAAAACAAGATCTTATTCCATTCGGTCTCTTAGGATCACAGTCATAGAAAGCATGGAGTTCAGAGATTAATTTCCCTCTACTAAATTTGCTATTTTTCTTGGAGAGAAGCAGCGAAAATTGTACAACTTCAGGATAACTGGATAGTCTTAGCTCGATGAGATTAAGAAGTTTTCTGTTGTGATATTTTCGTGGGCTATTTGCTTTTAATGGAGCAGATTCACAGCATCGAGCATTTAAATCGCTAGAATTTCCTTCCAGCTTTCAGTAGGAAGTTCCTTGCCTTTTTATGCATGCCACTGAATGGTCTCATCTAAATTTCCTTGGCATATCTCCATTTCTTGTATAAAATAAACTTTCCGAGCAACATTTGATGTTCCACTCTAGACCTATTCGACCCTTTCATTCATTTCTGTGAGGAAGAATTAATTTTAAACAGCCATAAAGTAGTCACTGAAAGGAAGTTATTTGCATAAGGAATATTTGCTCTCCATGGCTTATATCTAGTAATCTGTATGATCAGTACATTCAAGTACTTTCAGAGCTACTTCTGCAATCCCATTCTTCTTAGCTCTGAGCACTAGAGTGAAAGGCCCATTAGCTTTGTAGCTGAAGTCGGAATATTCTATCTACTAAGTTGCCATCAAGGCTAGAAACTTCTCTATGGACTGAAGGCTAAAGCTACAGTTTTTGATTTCACTTGCAATTTTTTCAGATGTGGAACTCATTTTTGGAATTATTTATTGTGCTTAATTGTCAGATTGTTATCAATAAATTGATTTTGTTTTTCCAAAGATTTAATTATTTGGGGGTATTGATTTCAAAATTATTCTGTTTTTCAGCAGTAGCATTTCAAAGATTTTTTAAAGAACAAAGAATAAGAGTTTTTATTTTTTACACTTAATAAAAATTAATAAATAATACTTAACTTAGTTGAAGTGGGGAGAGAGAAAGAGAAAATGGCTTATTAATGAAGTTAAAAGGCATTTTGATTCTCTTAATTTCTCAACATAATCATTGACATGATGATTTAGCTGGAAATCTGAATAATTTTGAAATCCTACCCCAATATTAATGATTTTCCCTTCAAACAAAACAATTCATCAATAACAATCTGACAATCAAGTTCAACAAATAATTCTGAAAATGAGTACAAAGCCCTCTGTTAAAATTGCAAATTAAACCAAAAACTGCAGCTTTAGCCTTCAATCCATAGAGAAATTTTTAGCCTTGATGGCAACCTAGCAGAAAGAATATTCTGACTTCAGCTACAAAGCAAACGGGCATTTCGCGCTAGTGCTCAAAGCTAAAAAGAATGGGATTGAAGAGGTGGCTCTGAATGTACTTGAATGCACTGATCGCACAGATAAATATATTTTAGCCAAGGAGAAAGAGTATGCTTTTTGCAGATAACTTCCTTCCAGTGACTACTTTATGGCTGTTTAGAGTTAATTATTCCTCACAGAAATGGATGCAAGTGCTAGATAGGGTTAAAATGAAAATTCAAATACTGCTCGGAAGGTCTATTTTGTGTAGATATGTCAAGAAAACTATGACGATACCGTTTAACACTATTAAGAGAACAATAAGAATCATCTTACTGAAATTTTTAAGGAGTTACTTGAGATTCAAATGCTTGATGCTGTGAACCTGCTGCATCAAAAGCACATAACCCACGGAAATATTACAACAAAACACTTATTAGTCTCATCAAGCTAAGACTATCAGGTTCTCCTGAAACTGTGTAATCTTCGGCTTACCTCTCCTGTTGTGAATCCCAGAAACCCAGTGAATTAGTAATCCACAAATTAATCTCTGAACAGCAAACCTCCTATCGCTGAGATGCAAAAAGACTCCCTCGAATAAGATCTTGTTTCCTTGGGGAAAGTCCTCCTTCAGTTGGATAATATTGGCCCTAATTTTGATTATTAGACAATCTCTAATACTGAACTTGCTAAACCTGATGTAACAACCATGTTTAAAACTCACCAACTCAATCTGAGTACTTTGCTTTGCAAGATAGCATGCTCCTTTCTGAGTAAGCCAAGGGAGAATAATTAGAATGCTCGCTCAAAGTTGTTGCTACTTCTTTAGAAACAAACAGGAGCCTTGAAAATACCTTTATTTTCAATTCTTTTGAAAAGCCATGTAGAATCTCTCCTTCAGCCAATTTCTTCTAAAAATATAATGCTTGATTTTCTTGTAGCTAATCTCCTTAATCTTTCAAATGTAATCCAAAATCTAAATAGCAACTTAATTGGCGAGATAGAAGAGTAATCTCTGTCATCTCCCTCAGCAAATCTACTTAATCCCTCAAGTCTAATACTAGATTTATATTTTACTCAAGTTGGAGACATAGGTGCATACTATCTGTTATTTCCCTTAGCGAATCTCCTTATCCTCTAATGCCTAATCCTAAATCTAAATGACAATCAAATTGGAGACTTAGGTGCTTAATATCTGTTATCTCCATTAGCGAATCTCCTTAATCTCTCTAGCTTAACATTAAATGTAAATAATAACCAAATTGGAGGGACAGGAGCAAAATCTTTGTTATTTCCCTTAGCAAATCTCCTCAATCTCGTAAGCCTTAAACTAAATTTATCTTAAAATTAAATTGGAGACATAGGTGCATAATCTTTATTGCATCCCTTAACAAATCTCATAAATCTCTAAAGCATTACTCTAGATTTATCTTACAACCAAATTCAAGAGAAAGGTGCCTAGTATTTGTTATCTCCCTTAGCTAATCTCCTTAATCTCTCAATCCTAACCCTAAATCTAAATCTAAATTAAATTGGAATGAAAGGAGCGTAATCTTTGTTTTCTCCCTTAGCGAATCTCTTTAATCTCTAAATTCTAACCCTAGATTTATATTACAACCAAATTAGAGACATAGGTGCTTAATTTTTGTTAAGGCCCTTAGCAAATCTCGTTAATCTCTCAAATTTAGTGCTAAATCTAAGTGATAATTAAATTGGATCGAAAGGAGCGTAATCTTTATTATCTCCCTTGATGAATCTCTTTAATCTCTCAAATCTAACCCTTAATATAAATGACAATCAAATCGAAGAAAAAGGAGCCTAATCTCTATTTTGCTCGTTTGCTTAACTTGTTAATCTCTCAAGTCTAATAATAAATTTAAATGATAACTAAATTTGGGAGAAAGGAGCGAAATCTTTGTTATCTTCCTTATCGAATCTCATTATTCTATAAAACCTAACCCTCAATCTAAATAGCAACCACATTCGAGATATAGGAGCATAATCTCTGTTATTCCCATTTGTGAATTTCCTTAATCTCACAAGTCTAATACTAAATTTAAATGATAACTATATTGGAGTGAAAGGAGCGGAATCTTTGTTATCTCCTTTAGTGAATCTCCTTAATCTCTCAAACCTAACCCTTAATCTAAATGACAACCAAATTGGAGTGATAGGAGCCTAATCTCTGTTATCTCCATTAGCGAATCTCTTGAATTTATAATTTTTAACCCTTTATCTGAATTACAATCAAATTCGAGAGAAAGGAGCAAAATCTTTGGTAAAACCATTAGCGAATCTCTTTAATCTCTCAAGTTTAATACTAGATCTTAATAACAACCTAATTAGAGATAAAGGAGCATAATCTCTGTTATCTCCCTTAGCGAATCTTGGTAATCTCTCAAGTCTAGTTCTATGTTTAAATAGTAACCAAATTGGAGTGATAGGAGCGTAATCTTTGTTATCTCCCTTAGCGAATCTTCTTAATCTCTCAAGTCTAACCCTAAATCTAAATAGAAACCAAATTGGAGATATAGGAGCGTAATCTCTATTATCTCCCTTAGCGAATCTATGTAATCTCTGTACCCTAACCCTAGATTTTTATTAAAATCAAATTGGATAGATAGGTGCGTAATTTCTATTATCTCCCATAGCGAATCTCCTTAATCTCTCAAGCGTAGCCATTAATCTAAATGACAACCAAATTGGAGAAAAAGGAACCTAATGTCTGTTATCACCCTTAGCAAATCTCCTTAATCTCTCAAGCCTGATCTTAAATCTTGAAAGGAACCAAATTCAAGTGATGGGAGCATAATCTCTGTTATCTCCATTAATGAATCTCCCTAATCTCTCAAGTTTAGAACTAAATTTATATAACAACCAAATTGGAGAGATAGGAGCATAATCTTTATTATCTCCCTTAGCGAACCTCCTTAGTCTCTCAAGTTTAACTCTAAATCTCAATGGTAACCTAATTAGAGATAAGGGTGCGTAATCTTTATTATATTCCTTAGCAAATCTCCTTAATCTCTCTAGCCTGATCCTAAATCTAAATAGCAACTATATTCGAGTGATTGGAGCTTAATATCTGCTATTTCCTTTAGCAAATCTCCTTAATCTCTCAAGTTTAATCATAGATTTATCTTACAACCAAATTGGGGACACAGGCGCATAATCTCTTTTATCTCCATTAGAGAATCTCCTCAACCTCTCAACACTCTCCCTAGATTTAAGCAATAATTAAATATGTGAAAAGGGAGCTTATTCTCTTATCTATCCCCTCTCAAACTTGATCAGTCTTTCAAGTTTAAACTTGGAGCTTAGCAACAACTTATCAAGTAAACTTTTTAAACACCTATTCACACATTATTTCAAGAAATTAAAGTCCTTAATATCGTACATATGATTGAATATGTATTTACTGCATATATTTTTGTTATTTCAACATGGCTAACTAAAATCTCAAATTGCAAGGATCCATCTTTGGAAGAAAAAAAAATTCCCCGAAAAGATTAAAGTTTGTCCATAAAAGGATCATCTGATCCAGCTCTCAGAAGAAAATCACAACGAAAATAAAAAGGTAATATTTCCTCAATTAAACCCTCTGGATCTTGATAAAAAGGAGAAACTGATAGAAAACGAGATCTCAGTAAATAAACGATTAGGCTTTTTAGATGAGGTTAAATCTTAAGATAATTAATCGCAGGGTGTCGAAAGTCGATCGATTTATGTTGTGTTACTCCTTCTAAGTTTACTTTCCAGTTACTCCTTCTAAGCTTACTTTCAGGTTACTCCTTCTAAGCTTACCTTTTTTGTGCTTGAAATTAAAAATTTAACGAAAGTTTTTTAGTAACCAAATTGGAGAGAAAGGAGCTTTATATTTGTTATCTCCTTTGTTGAATCTCAAAAATCTCTCAAGTTTAATCTTAAAACTAAATGATAATCAAATTGGAGAGAAAGGAGCCTAATCTCTGTTATCTCCCTTAACGAATCTCCACAGCCTATCAATGCTCACCCTAGATTTAAGTGACAATAGAATCTGCGATAAAGGAGCCTTATCTCTTTTGTATCCCCTCTCCAACTTGATCAGTCTTTCAAGTTTAAACTTGGATCTTAGCAACAAGTAATTAACTAAACTAATAGAGCACTTGTTAGTGCATTATTTCAAGAAATGAAAGTCCTTAAAATCTGTATGATTGAATATGTATTTACATTATATTTTATTGTTATTTAAACATGGTTGTTCAACTATTTTCTCAAATTGAAAGGATCCATCTTCGGAATAATCAAAGCAGAATTTTATTATTTCTCTCAGCTTTTTTCAGGAATTTGATGAGAAGTTTTCTTTTGTCTCTACCTTCTCTAATATGAGTTTTGTACTTATTCATTTTAATTGTGTTTTAGTACATTAGATTAAAAGATTTTTCATTTTTTTAAGAGAGGTGGCAGATAAAGAATGAAAAATATTGTTTGATGTTATTCTATTTCTTTGTTTTTTAAAGAAATTCCACTCAAACATTACTAATGCAATATTTCCTGATGAGTTGAAATCATTTAAATTGCATTGTGTGTGAGATTAAACTAAAAATATGTTTAGGGTTTCTTAATCTAATAAAGGTTCTTGTTAAAATCTCGGCTTTGCCTACGATGAAATTTTAAGAGCTATTCTGTATCATGTGGAAATTAAAGCGAGAAAGCATTGAAACAATTAAATTAGTCAGTTGTTTTTTCCTTTGGTTTAAGAGAAATTTCTTTTGTAGTTATGCAGTTTATCATTTGGATGCTTTTTTTACTTCCTTGTGATATTAATTTATCTCTTTTTTTGTGTTTCTATTTGATTGTTTTTTCTTCTTAGAAAACTAGTTTTTGAATCAAGATCCACATAATAAAGAACATTAAATCTTTAAAATGTAAGTTTAAAATCATTTTTTCAAAATACGAAGAAGGTCTTTATTCAATTTTTTTGTTTCTTGAACACAGACAATAAGAAAAAGGAGAGGTATGGGAGGGAGGGGAATAGGAGGAGGGTGTCTAAATGTTTAATTTGACAAGTTTAAATAACAAATCACATAAAATTTTCATCAAATACTTATCCATTAATAAAAATTAAGAATTTACATTTATGATAATATTTGAATAAGTGCTCTGTTCTTTTAATTTGGAGGTTTCGATACAATTGGATGTCTAAATTTGTAAGATTGAGCAAGTTAAAGAGGGGATAGAAAAGAAAATATTCTCCAATGTCGCCAATAGAGTTGTAATCTAAATTGAGAGAAAACTTTGATAGATTGAGGAGATTCACTAAGGGAGATAAAAGAGATTATGCTCCAACATCTAGAATTTAGTTTCCATTTAGTTATAAGTCTAGGCTTGATAGATTAAGTAGATTCGCTAAAGGAGATAACAGAGACTATGCTCCTTTTTCTCTAATTTAATTGCAATTTAAATTTAGGATTAGGTTTGATAGATTGGGGAGATTCCCTAAGGGAGATAATAGAAATGATGCTCCTAAATCCCCAATTTAATTATAATTAAGATCTAAGTAAAGGCTTGATAGATTGAAGAGATTTGCTAATGGAGATAATAGAGATTATGCTCCTTTTTCTTCAATTTAATTGGAATATATATTCAGAGTTAGGTTTGATAGATTGAAGAAATTTGTTAAGGGAGATAACAAATATTTCGCTCCAAGATCTCCAATTTTGTTTCTATTTAGATTTATGATTATGTTTGATAAATTGAGGAGATTAGCTAATGGAAATAACAAATATTTCGCTCCTAAATCTCCAATTTAGTTGGAAAAAAAGTTCAGGATTAGGCTTGATAGATTGTGAAGATTCGCTAAGGGAGATAATAAAAATTAGGCTCCGATATCTCCAATTTAGTTGAAATAAAGATTTAAATCTAGTTTTGATAAATTGAGGAAATTTGCTAGAGGAAATAGCAGAGATTATGCGCCTATTTCTCCAATTTAGTTTGAATCTAGATTTAGGATTAAGATTGATAGATTGGAGAGATTAACTAATGGAGATAACAGAAATTATGCCCCTATATCTCCAATTTAGCTTCCATTTAGTTCTAGATCTAGGCTTGATAGATTGAGTAAATTCTTTAAGGGACATAGCAGAGATTACGCTCCTATATCTCCAATGCAGTTTTAATATAAACTTACACTTAAGCTTGATAGATTGAGGAGATTCGCTAAGGGAGATAACAGAGATTTCGCTCCTTTTTCTCTAATTTCATTTGAAAAAAGATTTATGATTAGGCTTGATAGATTGTGAAGATTCACTAAGGGAGATAACAGAGATTAAGCTCCCATGTCTCCAATTTAATTTGAATCTAGATTTACAATTAGGTTTGAGAGATTAAGGAGATTCGCTAATGGAGATAACAAAGATTAAGCTCCTTTTTCTCCAATTTAGTTGTAATTTAGATCTAGTGCTAGGCTTTATAGATTGAGGAGATTCGCTAATGGAAATAGCAGATGTTACGCTCTCAAATCTCCAATTTAATTGTCATTTAGATCTAATGCTAGGCTTGATAGATTTAGGAGATTTGCTAAAGGAGATAACAAAGATTATGATCCAATATCTCCAATTTCATTTCTATTTAAATTTAGGATTAAGCGTGACAGATTGAAGAGATTCGCTAAGGGAGATAACAAAGATTACATTCTTAAAACTCCAATTTAGTTTTCATTTAGATCTAGTTCAAGGCTTAATAGATTAAGGAGATTTCTGATTGGATTTAAGGGAGATTCTTCCTTATTATCCTCAATCCATTTATAATTAAGATTGAGAGAAAGACTGACGCATTCCATCAGGGCTTATTTTTATTCATCTAATCACTTGAAGCTCTCAATATTCAGTATTTTTTTCCATTGAAAATCATTCTCATCTTAATCCATATTCTAATTAATTCCCTTTTTTTCCTTCCAAGATTCAGTGCTCTTCTGAATCAATTTTCTTAGAGATGTTCTTTATTGTGGCAGAAACCCAAGGAGCTGCTTAGCAATTTTATCAGCACCTGTTGTTGTGCTGATCTAAGTGTTCATGTCTAAACAATTCGCTGCAGATCCTCGAGGAAGCGAA
>Ga0302271_10002907_pt1 | contig 14995 bp, 8 predicted proteins | sample III_Bog_N1_1_FD_198767 | JGI IMG/M metagenome (GOLD analysis project Ga0302271, IMG submission 198767) | Peat permafrost microbial communities from Stordalen Mire near Abisko, Sweden - III_Bog_N1_1 | ecosystem: Environmental > Terrestrial > Soil > Wetlands > Peat | place: Sweden: Abisko... | reverse complement strand
ATGTCTTCAAAGATTTCTGATTTTCAATGGCGATGAATGGGAAAGCTCAACTCATAGAGATAGCCTGACAAAAAATGGAATGATTGATCAACATCAAAACAAACTTACTAAATTATGAAATAATTAAACTTTTCAAAAATAGCAGTGTGGCTAAAAATAACAATTAGCACTAGAATTTCTCCGAATTAATGAAATCGTTTTGAGAATTTGTGTACTTTCGTTGATGCATTGCTGCTTACTAATTAAATTCAATGAGTTATGTTTTGATTATTTTCAGATTAAATTGATCATTGTGTTAGCTTTAAACTCAAGATTTTTTAATTCACACACATTGAATCTTAACATGCACTGACATAATAAAATTCTTCTAAATCAAATACCACTCAAATACATCTTAAAAATTCATTTAAAAACTTATCAAAAATACAATAACAACTCATCATTATTATTGCCCCCTTTGCAATTTGCAATCAATCGTTTAGAGAGAGACTTTTCTTTGCCTTCAAGAGAGTAGAAAATCTTTTCAAACAAACTGATTGATAATATCGTTTTTCGTCATGTAGCGATAAAACATTCCTTCTGGTTTGGAGGAAGAAATCCGCTCCGAGAGATTTAGTTTTCTTCCTTCTTTTGTGAGTGTCCCCGCCTTGGTAGAACTGGACCCATTATTCGAGAGAAATTTATTCGATTTCCATGCTTGTTGCATTGATTAGTATCGACTGACGGGATCACTTTTCTTGGGGATGGTTTTGAAATTGCGGCTTCCATAATCAAATTATTTTTTCTTGACTTGAGATTCACACATTGAAAGTCTATTTTCTGCCTTGTATGTGCCTATTTCAAAGGGGAAAAAGTATTATAATTTCATAATCAATTTATAACCTAAAATTATTGTCTTTTACAAGCTGTTCTAGGACGATCAACTTAGCTGTGCATCATATTATCTTGGTCTTCCTCTGATTCCTGAATGTATGATTGCTGATATCTTGAATGAACAGCACTTTAATTAGAAATAGTAGAATTACCGTTTTTAATCCCTCCTGCGATTAAAGCAGTGGATGTCCCTTTTTTCAAGTAAGGATGAGGTCCTTTAGAAACAGGTAAGTTATTGCTGTACTTCGATGAATTTGGAAGGGTATTCACTACAGCTGATTTCGGACGAGCCACGACATGTTTAAGATGCTTCATTTTAGGTTGTAAATGGTTTTCTTTGCCATTCTAAGCTGAATTCTATTCCTCATAAGATTCTTCTTATTCTTCGTCTTCGTCTTCATGAACATCATTTCCCTCTTCTTCTTCCTCTTCCTAATGTTTTGCATTGTTCGCATGCTCCTATTTGATTTTAATCTATTTCGGTTAGTGCTATCCTTTCTAGGCTTATCCAAAATCATTGAAATTAATGCTTTCTTGCATTTTGCGTTTCAATTCTGCAATCTATTCCTCATAACTTAAAATCACTTCAGATGTAGCACCATTTCCTCTTTAATCTTTCCCAAATTGCTATTATTTTTATTATTACAATTGCTTTTATGGCAATGAAGTAGCATTCTAAGTTCCAATAGCTGCTGCCTATTGACGGTTTTACAGCTTTTACCCTTCATTGGATGGCTGCTTTTATTGTTAAGGTAATTATTATGATTATGGTTGCATACGATTTCCAGCAGTTTAAGGTCTTGCATTGTTTCTAAGAGGTTATTGTTGTGATTATCTGCTACTATATTCATATTCTTCATCTTCATGGTCTTATTCTTCGTCTTCTTCTTCGTTCTAATCTTATTAAAGCTAGTGTCTTAATCCATCTTAATCTTCTTGTTAAGGGTAGTCTTACACTTCAACTTCTTCCTCTTCTTCATCTTCCTCTCCATCATTGAATTAATGTTAATTTTGTGAATGTTAAGGATTTTGAAGGTTCTTCTATTGTTCCTAAAGTCTTTATTTTTGCCATTGCGCACTGTGAAGTGCAGCTTGATAATGTTATTCTTCTTCATCGTCTTCATTATCTTCTTCTAAATGTTACTGATTTTAAGAATATTTCTCCATTTTTTATTAATAACTCTACTGATTCTAAGCTACTTGTTAATCGAGCTACTGCTATTACTGCTATTTTTACTCTTCTTCTTCATCACTTTCGCTGTACTATTAATCACCATCATCATCTTCTTCTTCCTCATTTTCACCTTAATATTTTCCACCACTTTCATACTCATCTTCTGAAAACTACTGAGCTCTTTACTGCTACTGAAGAGCTTAGCGAGATAACTCAGCTAACTACTGCAATTATCTGCTATTGCTGCTATGACTACCTCCAACTCCAGGCTATGGATTACCTTATTTCAACATATGGAACAAATTCAAATAGGAATCTAGACTTTTATTTTTCTTTTTTGTTAAATTTGAAAATAGATTTCTTTAAACAATTTCAAAAGCTCATATGCACTTCCTCTCTCCCTTTTAACTTTTTCCTCTTTCTCTTTCTCTCTTTTTCTTTTAAATATTTTGTTTTGTTTTGCAAATGTGTATAATTTCTTCAAATAATAATGAACAACAACCAATCCTTCAGCTACTGTCTGCTCTGAAATTGATTGAAAACCCTAGAAGAATTATCTCATTTAAAGTATCATTTGCAAGCTTTCATTCCAATAAACTTAAAAAAGGAAAACCAAAAATCAATAATATTTAGATCATATTTGCCTAAAAGTAAAATAAATATATGTCTCTTTTTAGTACGATTTTTTATTTAAATTCACAGGAAACAGGAAAGTATGTGTAGATTGTTGCTATCTAAAAATCACAAAAGTTATTATGTATTTTTTTAATATCATGTAAAAGACCATTCTCACCACACATAAAACTACCCCAAAAAGAGTAGAATCTTTACAACTTAATTATTAACTCATAAGTAATCAAAGATTAATACTACAGATAAACTCCTTGATAAAACAAAAAAAAAGATAAAGCAAAAGAAAATTAAATACCAAAAGAAATATGGTAAAATTTGGTACTGAGTAGCGGCGGAGTGTGTTTCGATCAAATAAAGAAGAGATTCCAGGTGTTGGGACATATACATTTTTGGATAACTGGTATTACAGAAAGGATTCAACAAGTGTTGTATTTGGGAGTGAAACTAGAGATGATCTTACAATTATCAAAAACGTACCTGGGCCAGGTAACTACAATCTAACAATAAATAATATCAATAATAGAACTTCTACCTACAAGCGAAAAAGTATAGAAACTTACCAGTCCGAATAATAAAATGAGAACTAGCCAGAAATTGTTAAAATTGATAGGCCGTATTTATTCGACCAGAACAAAGAAGTCTTTCTTTGATGGAGGAAGAGTATCTGTTATGTTGGTGTTGCACTTGCCTTAAGAATTACTTGAATCCCTAGCAAATTGGAGTCTTTTTTCAATCAACAATTGAATTGCAAAAATAAGTAAGATCAAATAAATAACACATGAATCCGCAAGCATACTCAAATGAGAGAGTGAGTGAGAGAGTTGGAATGTATTTGTTATTTTATGTGAATATGAGTTGTCAAAAGATTTAGTAGAAGACTTAACTTTTACTTCATAAATATGATCTCAAATAAATAATTGTTCTTTGATTATTTCTTTTTTCTATGTTTTCTTTGAAATTAATTTGAGTTGGAAACCTCTGTTATGGATATTTGTTTTTGTTTTATGATTATCTTAGAAATGTTGCTCTAAATGCTATTAGCTGCATAAAATTGCCTTTATAGAATTACAATTGGTGAATTATTTTGATAAAAACATCAATATAAAACCATTTTGCTTCTAAGTTTCATTTAATCGCGCAGTTTTACCCAACATTTTCTTTCATATTTCTTAAAAAAAACAATTCCACTAATTGTAATTCTAAAAGGTACTTTTGTGCATCCAATTGCATTCAGAACAACGAAGCCAAGATAATCGTAAAACAAAAACAAATATCCACAGAGGGTTTCTACCTCAAATTAATTCCAAAGAAAACATAGAAAAAAGAAATAATCACAACAATTATTCATTTGAGATCAGATTTATGAAGTAAAAGTTAAGTGTTTCTACTAAATCTTTTGATAACTCATATTCACATAAAACAACAAATTCCTTTCAACTCTCTCACTCACTCTCTCACTTGAGTATGCTTGCAGATTCATGTGTTATTTAGTTGATCTCACTTATTACAGCGATTCAATTGTTGATTGAAAAAAGACTCCAATTTGCTAGGGATTCAAGTAATTCTTAAGGCAAGTGCAACACCAACATAACAGATTCTCTTCCCCCATCAAAGAAAGACTTCTTTATCCTGATCGAATAAATACGGTCTATCAATTTTCACAATTTCTGGCTAGTTCTCATTTTATTATTATGACTGTTAAGTTTCTGTATTTTTTCGCTTGTAGGTAGAAGTTGCATTATTGATTGTTAGATTGTAGTTTCCTGGCCCAGGTACGTTTGAGATAACTTTAAAAGCATTTCTAGTTTCACTCCCAAACACAGCACATGTTGAATCCGTTCTGTAATACCAGTTACCCAAAAGTGAATATGTTCCAACACCTGGAATGCGTTCTTTATTTGATTCAAACACACTCCGCCGCTCTTCAGTACCAAATTTAACCATATTTCTTTTGGTATTTTATTTCCTTTTGCTTTGTCTTTTTTTTGTTTTATCAAAATATTTATCTAAAGTGAAATATTTGATTACTTGTTTAGGTAATAATTAAGTTGGAAAGATTTCTCTTTCTGATTTTTGAGGTAGTTTTATATGCGGTGAGAATGGCCTTTTTACATAATTGTAAATAAATACCAAAAATACCATTTTACTTCTAACTTTCATTTAATAGCACAGCTTTACCCAACATTTTCTTTAGTATTTCTTAAAGAAAATCAAAATGTATGAAAATTACTACACGAAATATTTTTTTTTTCAAAGCAAATTCTTAATAACAATGGTGGCATCTTCAAGAATTTCAGTCAAAGCAGCACTTAAACTATGCATTTCTGAGGAAGAAAGGTAATATCTCAGAATATTATCTTGAAAGATTGATCTGTAGAATCAGTGGTTTAGATTAACATTCCCCCTCTAGTTCCAACTGCTTTTCAAAGTTAGTCAGATATTAGCTTTAATAACGAAAAAAGAAAAAAAAACTGTTACAAGGATACAAAACAAAAAAAGAAAATTTTTTAGTACAATCAGAAGTGAAAATTATCAATAAATGTTAAAGAAACTCTTTGGTAAGCCATCAAAGAAGCAGCAAAGTCGAAGAGCACGAGTTGACTAGCATCTTGAAAACCAACCATATTAATAAACTTTTTCATCGAGCGGGAAAAACTTACCTGCTGGATTCGCTGAGGAATTATTGAATTTGGAGATGGAAATGGAACAAGATGCAGTTGAATTATGCAATGTGAAGAAGCTGCTTGAACTTTACGCAGTAAATTATTATACAAATTATCATTTTATTTGTCATTTCCTATTAATTTTCCTCTAATGATCATTTAAACATAAGACCGCAGTGGAGTACTATGAGTCAATCCGAAGCGATAAGTATTTTATATTCAAAAACAAAACATAAGCTTTACTTCTCAGACCGAATGTCTCTTCAGCTATGATCAGAGAGCAGATGATACTCTCGAATAAGCCACTCACTCCGATTGCCAACGCATCCAGGGTACCATTTTGCTATGTCTTTCTATAAAGTGCAATTGTTATTCAAAAATCAAATAGCAAAAAAAGGAATTACAATTGTGAAAATTTCCCTGAAATTTATCAAGAATTGTGAATTCAAAAATTAAATCTTTTAGTGCTAATATACTTATTATTTCTTACACCACTACAAGACCTTCGAATTCAATGACGAGAAACTAGAGAATATCAAAGCGAATGTTGGACTCTAACTTCAGTTGAAAGAGCACTAATTGAAAGTTTAGTACATAAACTCATAGCCATCATAACAAGAAAACGCCAAGATCTTGCTCACACAGCACGAACAAGAGCAGCATGAAACAAAGAACATAATCAATGGCTAAATCAAGGGATAGACAGATGAAGTACTGAAGCGACTCGAACAGAGAAAAAAATCAAGATTAGAAAAGAGCTTAAATCTCGAGAAACTGTCCGTTCTAGTCGATGAGAGTTTCGAGAATATTAACAAGACGAATAATACAGAAGATTAGCGAGAGTAATCGAAAATGTTGGAGTTAAGTGATATCTTGAATCAGATTGATCTGAGCAACTGCAACAACATCATGGTCAGTCCAGTGAAGAAACAGCCACTGAAAACCCGTGAAGGCAGTGCGGATAGCTGCCAGCGAGAATGCGGTAATAGCAGTGGAAAAAAGAAGTAAGAAACGTAATTTAAACAAGAAGCTATGCAATTCGCTAGGGATGTCTGCATCACGAAAGAAACTAATTTGAAATCTCGCTTGAATATTAAGTTTATCAGCAAAACTAGTAACTTCAACGATGGCAGCAATAAGAAAATAACAGATGAATATTGCTTTGCTACACCCGAAAAAGAAAATAACCCAAGATAGTTGAATCAATCAAAGGAAAAGGGAATTTGCTTCGATAAATCTCAGAACAGTAGTAACAGCAGAAGAATTCAGATAAATGACAGCCCTATTCTTATTAAGATGAACTCGTACGGGAAAGGAGAACTCAAACCGATTAATTTTAACTGGATGACTGCTTCCGCTAACAATTTTCATGCTCCCTTCAACTTCTACTGAAAAGACTTTGATGAAACTACTTGATTATTAACTGATTCAGAGTGCTCAACTTAAAAAAAAAAGCAGGATGCTTGGAAGAACATCTATGAGATAAATCAACCGCCCCTGCTTATATATTTGTAATTAACGTTTATTCTTTCCACTTTTGCTTATTTAGTATTTTCACAAAAATAAATACATATTTTCTCAGATAAAATTGTTAAATGTACTTTTGTTGCATTCTACGATTTGAATCTTTCCACTCCAAAGGAGCTTTAGCTATCCATACATTTATATTTTCTTTTGCAATAATATAAAATCAATGTTGTGCTTTGTTTTTCTTTAAGTTCTTAATGAATTCCATGTTGAAATTTCCAATCGAGTCATTCAAGAAATGACCCTGTTCTTCCTCTTCTTCCTTAATCGGTTGAGTTTTCTAAATACTACTGCTGTTGTTGTTATTCTAATAATCATTGCTGTTCGAATATCCATTGTTGTTGTTTTAGTTGTAATAGTTAGCTTATTGATTATTATCATAATTGTCTGTGCGATTTTGCTGTTGAGACAGTTTATAACTTTAATCCTCTAGCTCATGGTATCCAGGATCTTGTGGGTGGGCTTATTGAGCTAGCAACTTGGACTTAAATCCTTCATTCAAAGCAGCTTCATTCTCATATCCTCCCATGGTTGTTTTCTTAACTTGTTTAGCTGGAGGTGAATAAACAGGTGGTTAATAAAACTAATTATTATTCAATAATGATCCCGTTCCTGCAGCTTCCAGAGTGTTTGTCAATTCAATGCCTGATTAATTCCCTTTTCTCCCATTGATGGGCTGCTATAAATTCTAATTTTACACATGACCTTTCAGATTATTCTCATCATGCAACGCTATCTCTTCTATTTGTGACTCATTCTTTCCAACCGCCAAAAACGATAGAGCAACGATGTACACAATGTACGTTAATATCTCAGCTAAATTAGGCAGCTATCCGAATCCAAGTAACGTAGCTACTAATATCGCTGGGAAGGTTTACGTCATAATCGAAACATCCTTCGTTAATGACGAAAGAACTTTATCCAAAACAGCATCGATTTCTGTCTTCGCAAACCCCGTTATGAAGGAAATCAGAACATGCGCGATGATCCACTGAAATGACCAGACTCCAAGGATGCCTGTATATTCGTTATTATTCAAAGTTGCTCTTTCGATAATCAACGAATATATCCCAGTTAGCAGCACTGCTACAATTGATACAGACATGGCTAGAAATTTACCAGGTACACCTTGTCCGGTTGTAGTAGCTTGATTTTCAAATACTGAAGCTGCGATAGCCCCTAGCATTGCAATTAAACACCCCTCTGCACCCGATTTATCTTCTAAAACTAGGAAAACTAGCACAGCTGCTGTTAGCAATCCTCCTAGAATCTCCGTTCTGTTGGAGTGAGAACGTTTGTTGAAGGGCGACAGTTTTCCAATGAGAGTGAATAGCGGATAGATATTATTGAAAATGTAAGCATTCGCTACGGATGTGTTGAATACAGCGAAACAAAGAGTCACTATCCAGATTGCGTGACTCAACCCGCAGATCAAAATGCATCCAATGTATCTTTTCTGCAGCAAGTGATCTTTATTGTAGAGACGATTCTCTTCGATTTCTTCTTTTTTCTCACGGCGATATTCCTGTACAACAAGAGGGATAAGCATCAGCGCAGAGATCATTTCTCGCCAGCATACTCGAAGACCATATCCGCCTTGAATTTATTGTGTTTCTACTGTTTCACAATTAACTTAGTCATTGTCAGTATTTTAACTGCAGCCAATGCTTTCTGAGGTATACTTAGACTAATTCAGATCGATGAGAAGAAACGCAGGCCCTCTGAATCCTGAGATTATCACAGCTAGAAAAAAGATCGCCATCGTAGTGTAAGCAAGAGGCTTTGAAACTTACTAGGCTATTTGTCTTGACACGGAGTATTTACCTTCTTCAGTTATCTTTGTGTTGCTACCTGTTGAAGGATCGTATTTCCAAGCTTTTTAGAGTAGCAGAGGACGAGGTCTTTGCTGATTTCCGTTTGGATTGCTGAAATTTTAATCTTGTTGTTTGTTTTCTTCATCTGAGGAGGATCCTCTATGCAAGCCGAGTGCTCCTCCAGTTTGTTATTACTTAGAATAGATGTTAGGTGGGATCTCAGAATGACGAGTATCCTCACCTTTGTTCACTGTAAAGGCAAATTAATTCTGTTTGTTCATCTTTTTGGAAGACTGTAAAAATGAAAAAATGAATGAATGTTTGGTTTTGGGTTTTCTTCCAGTCTGCACTGCAAAAGGAAAAATAAATTTTGTTCTTTTCTTTGATTGTTTTTGACGGGGGAAGAAAACTAAACTAAATATCAGTGTTCTGTCCTATTAGCTTCTTAATCATCTAAATAAAAAATCTTTCGCAATAGACCACAAACTCTTTTAAAATAGAACGAAAGTGAAAAAAAAAGAATAGAAAACGAATTTTTTATAAAGTGATAAGACAGAAATACAAAGAATTTTGTTCATTTAATTGCTTAAAATATTCACATTTATCTCTTCCAAAGGGATAAAAATTCAGAGCTAAACATTCTTACTCAAGAAATATTCATGTTTTATCTACTTCCCAGGCAGGCACAAAAGTTGCTAGCTACTGATTCTAGTTTAAGACACTTTCTCACGAAGAGAAAGATGAAAATTAGATCAAATTAGATTTTGTTAAACTGTCAAATCAAAAAGGAAATGGCATCAGACATACAAGAAAAACACAAGAAACTGCATGGCTATGAATTTTATAAATCAATAGGCTCACCTTAGTATATCTGCGCCCCCATGGTGGACTAATCAGAACTAGCGTTTAGGATGCTATGCAGGAAATACAATACTACTGCTTGCTATACGCCCATGATCTACAGTAAACTCGTTGCTGATTAAGGAGTTGATTTTCTGAACAAGGTATTTAGCACTGCTCCAGAAGATAGACCGTTATTCGCGTAGTTCTGTGGGCATGATCCAGATGCGATGCTGACTGCTTGTAAATTTGTGGAAGATAAATGTGATGCGGTAGATTTAAACTTTGGATGTCCGTAGACTATCGCCAAACGTGGGAGATATGGTTCTTTTCTGCTAACAGAACCTAAGACAATACTCGCACTTGTCAAGAAGTTGCATGCTAATCTTGGAATACCTGTAACTTGCAAGATTCGCATTTTACCAAATCTAGAGGCAACTCTGTAACTTGCTAAGGATATTGAAGCAGCTGGGTGTTCTATTCTGACCGTGCATGGACGCACAAAGGAGTAAAATAAAGATTACGTAGGCTAATGCGATTGGGATATTATCAAAAAGATCAAAGGAGAGTTGAGCATTCCTGTATTTGCAAATGGCGGGATTTACACTTTTGAAGATGTCAAGCGATGCATAGAATATACTGGAGTCGATGGTGTAATGAGTGCAGAGGGGTTATTAGAAAATCCAGGTTTATTCAGTGGAGAGGACGTTGATTTAGACTAGGTAGCAATAGACTACCTTGATCTAGTTGAAAAACAATATCCAACTCCACATTTGTTTGTGAAGAGTCATCTTTTTAAGATTCTCCATTAAGGTCTTTAATAGCATACAGATCTACGCTCGAAGTTAGCTATTAGTAAGACTCTAGAAGAATAGAGAGAACTTGTTTAAGAAATGAAAGCTAGGAGAATAGACGTAGCTAGTAAAGATAAATTTGGATATTATTCGAGATATTGGGAAAAGTAAGGAGTAGATTTTAAAGGATATAACTAGGGAATTAAGAAGGAATCATTCTTGAAGGGAGAAATAACAGACGGAGTTACTGAAAGCACAGGGGAAGTAGTAGATCGCAATGTTAGTTAATTAGTTGAATTGTAAAATAATTTGGATTAGGAATTAACAAAAAATAATGTAGAAATTAACAAGTAAACTGATGAGACTATCAAACAAGAACCAAATAATTATACTGAAGAGCATGAAACAATTATGAAAACTGAATAAATTTGAAGAAAATGGAGATATTATTAAGAAAACAAGAAAATCAAGGAATCATAATTGTATGATAATAATGGAAGGTTTTTAGAGAGGAAATTATGCAAAATTAGAAGTATTTATGTCTTTTTTACCCATCTCTGAGTCTAATTAGTTAAAAAAAAATTGTTTTAATCTGATAATCAAGGAGATATTCCTTATCTACCAATGCATTTCGCTGTCATAGAGACAAATAATGTAAATAAAGTGTAACAACAGATTTCAGGGAAAAAGTCTCTTTGGAAGGTATTTTATAATCTTTTGGTCAACTTTTTAAGATTTTCTTATTTTTTCTTACTTTTTGAATTAAATTTTGCTCATTTTAACAGCCATCTGCTGAAAATACGATTATCACAGAATATTAGATAATTAATTTATCTTTATGAAATAAATAACCTGCAATTTTGAGCAGCTCAAATGCGTTAAAAATTTAACTAATTTTTTTAATCCTAATTAACGGGAGGATAATTCGTCTAACTAAAGCTAAGAATAAGAAAAAATAATTAATTTCTTAGAGGGAGATTTTGCCTCTTAAGGAGTCAAGAAATAGTGAAAGTGTAGGAGAATTCAAGGTGAAGGAAATTTGTTTATTCTTCTTCTTCTTATTTTTACTCGAAATATCGAGTGTATTTTTTGCAAAACTCAAAGCAGCAATTTCATTCATACAGCCTAAGAAAACACATTGAAAGATCAGAACAAACAAAAAAAGAGTTTCATTGATCAATTGAAGAAAAAGCAAAACAAAAACAGACAACATAAATTGGACACTTCCAGTTAAGAAAATACTACTACACATAGTTATTGTGTGAGTCTGTGGCTATGTAAGAACAGTAGTAAGAGACTCCATAAGATGAGAGCTTAACTAGGCATCAAGAACTGAAATGGGAAGAAACTCGAGAACGTCCAGATACTTCGAAATGCTCCAGATAACAGAATAAACTTAACAAAACCCTCACGAATTTTAGGAATACTACCAGCAGAGGTGCAGCAGCAGGAGGAGGTGGGATTCTTTCAGGCACAGAGGCTGTAACATCTGATAGATAATAGAGTCGTAGTGGAACGAGATAAGGGAGGGTAATAATACAGAAATAATAAGATTATTTAGAAACCAAAGCCAGTTGTTTCAGCATGAGCGGTTAAGGATTCTTTTTGGGAAGTGCATAAACTCTTGAAGAAGGCGTAACTTTGGATAAGTATTTTGGTTCTGGATTTTAAGTACTGCAACTGCTTGGAGATGAAGCAGAAAGTGAGAAGAATTAGTAATCGAAATACACTGCAAAAACAAATCAAATTCTAAGATAAGGATAGTCTAATAAAGATGGTTAGATTCATGAGACAGAAGAAGAGTACAGTGAATCAAATAAGTAATCTCGTGTGGATTTAGGGGTGAGGAGCAGTACTTATGAAAGTGATCAGAAACAGCAAGAAGAAGTATCCCCTCCAACACAGGAAATATCTCATAAAACCTCGATCACAAACGATAAAGTGAAAAGGAAGGATTTCTCACTTACAGGAGAGCATGCTGTAATTTAGAAGAAACTTAGATAAAAATAGCTCGTCACTAAACCAAGCAGTAATAACAGTGACAGAGGAGGCGAGTAAGTTTACAGAGTGATAACAACAAGTAAAGCTGAGTAAGCTAAGTCATCCCAACAACAATAAGTAGGGTAACAGCTGAAGTAGCAACAACAATAACTACAACCACCAACTTAATCCATCAGACTAAACAGATAAATCGTCACTTCAAAGCTGTCATAATATCAGCCACAACAACAACATCTTGAAAACCACTCAACCTTTCTAGAGTCAACAACTTATGTTAAAACTCAAGCTGCTATTATTCCATCCATCCACAGGCACAATCCTTCTGCATTTATCAATTACTAGCAGTAGTAGCAGTAGCTAAGCAGTGTCGGTGATCCTTTTAAGAACCCAAACGATTTGTCTTTTGCTAGGCGAAAGAATAATTCCAGCATTAACCAAGATGTTCTACCGAAATAGCAGTCCGAACTAAACGAATTATCTTGGGTAAAACCTACTACTCCGTTTTCGGCATCACGAAGGAAACAATTCTAATATTTAAAATCGAAACCTGATTAATCGCAGTAATCAGCATCGAATGTCTCTTCGTTTATTCAACCGTAGCCTGCAAGCTTCATGGGATTTTCTTAACGGAAAGACACTGAAACGGAAACTGACAGTCCGTATGATGAATGGAGTGCTATTTAGCATGATGAGAATGGAGTTATCATGCAAGAAAAGAAAGGATCTAGCTTCTTAGATGCGTGTAAAGGCTCAAGCCTCATGGATCCAGGGAAAGATTCCAGTTTTATTGCCTAGCAGACTGAAAAGTTAGATCAAACAGGAGGAGGGTTACTACTTCCAGCACCATCAGCTCCTTCCAAATAAAAGTAGTTTGCTATCAAAAGAGTTACGCATAATAACAATAGTTTACACGAGAATAGCAATGCGTAAGTGCTGAATTATTCTTCGAAAGCGCCATCTACGCATAGTCCATATAGCAAAGAACACTAACCACTCATAGCACATTCAAGGAAATTATCCAGAGATGCATAGATATCCTTTCATTATAATAATAATAACAATAGCAATATCAATCCGAGCAACTAATTAAATAATCCAAGAGGGGAATCATCTTCATCGTCTTCATAATAATAGCAAACATCGTAAAAGCAGCAGCAGTAGACTCTGCAATTTATGCCACGAGGTGATGGTTCTAGCTTAAGTAGTTGCCAGCAGACACAGAGTGTTTATCGCAAAATAAAATAAATCGATGTATTTGATACAGCTGAAGCATAGTAAGCCTAGCAACGTGTTCACCGTACTTCGTTTTATCAGAACTCAAATATCTTGAATACTTAAGAATAGTAGGAGCTCTCAGGCGAAGAACTCCTGCGACATTACGACAATACCTACAGCTCTAAGATTACCCAAGAGAATAATTCCAAATCAGCTCTGAATACGAAAAAGATCATGCTAAAAAATTCATACAAAGATGCTACTTAAAACACATAAATTTCTGAAGATGCGGATGTTTCCATGCGAAGGACTGCGAAAGAGAACAAATTCATTGGACAAAAGGAACAATTCAAATAAATCATCAAGAAACAAGACGCTAATATTATAGCCAAATACGCCGCACGCTTCAACCTCAATAACCTATGAGTTTTTTCGAAGTAATAACATTGAATTTGTTGCAATTTAATGCCTTTTGTTTGGGCTGTTTTATTTTCCCCCCTATCATTTTTCCTTAGTTTTAATAATTAAAATAATCATTTCCATTCAATGTTTTTATGTTTTCTCGCTGAAATGCTTTGAAAAAATGAAATGTAAAGTAAAATTATCACATTTGATCATTAAACCTCTAAGAAATATGAAAAAATATAAAAACCAAGTTTTTTTTATTCAGCAAAGTCAAAAATAAAAAAATTGAATTTATTTTTAACAACTTTTCATTTTTATTTGCTTTTTTGGATATGCCTTTGCAGTTACCTGTACGTCCCCAATTTTGAATTAAATTTGCATGAATCAACTTCAATCTGCTAATTGGGAAATAATTTGAACCAACAATAGCAGATCCATAATAGTATGGTTCTTAGGAAGAAACCAGTGACCATAGTACCAGCAAATTTATGAAACTCTTGTAAAATATTAATGTGTGTGTATGTGAATTTGGGAGTTTTCTTAGAGATATCAAACTAATTGATGCTCAAAATATTTTTATCTTCCTCTCAAATCGATCATTCTTTGTTTTAAACTATTTTTTCCCCTATTGTATGCTATTCTTTAAATTTAATAGCTATTTGTCTTTTTAGCTACTTGCAAGGAAATAACTTGCTCAATGAACTACTAGAGTCAAGATATGTTTGTGCTATTCCAATGGGAAATCACTCTGTAAACTAGAATCACATGGAATAAAACGAAGAGAATACAAATATCTGCCTAATATTTTGTAGCGGGGAGAAGTATGAAATGCATTCACTGCTCGCATGTGTATTCTTTGTAATAATGCTGAAGAACAGGAAAGGAACTTGAAAGGGAGAGAAAAAGATAATCAATTTTTTTCTGCTTCATCCTTTTCTTTATAGTAGTCAGCTGAGTCAAACACCTTTTTCTGATTTTATATTTTGCAAAAAAAATAATCAATAATTGTCGAAAAGTCATCTTATGGGAGATCCAATAATCAGCTTGCTTGCATTA